>JAAUXY010030406.1_pt1 | contig 21655 bp, 19 predicted proteins | sample 7278121 | NCBI WGS metagenome assembly JAAUXY01 (sample SAMN14350117, study PRJNA611818) | marine sediment metagenome | isolation source: surface marine sediment (1.8m) | place: French Polynesia: Moorea | collected 2018-08 | reverse complement strand
GAGGTCCGGGGCGCCACCCCTCACCCGGCCGCTGCGCGGCCACCCTCTCCTCGGGGAGAGGGATGCGAAGGCTTGGCGAGGCCAGGGGTCGAGCCTTAGCCGGAGCTGGGTGAGGGGAGCCCGCGCTCAGCCGGCCATGCTCTCGAAGAGCTCGAGCTGCCAGGTCATCTCGTCTTCGCTCAGGGGATAGCCGCCGCCGCGCGGGCGCAGCAGGTCGCCCGGCGCGATGCCGCCCAGGCGGGCCTGGAGCTGGACCGCGAACTCGGCCGAAAGCCCGGCCTTCCAGGCCAGGGAGACCACGCCCTTGGCGCTGCGGGCGTCCAGGACCTTGGAGATCCCGGCCTCGGGCAGGCCGGACTTCTCGGCCAGGGCCGCCTTGACTAAGCCGCGGTCGCCGCCGCCCAGGGCCTTGGCGATCGCCGCCTCGGTCAGCTCGCCTTTGGCCTCCAGGGCCTTGACCCGCTCCGCCGGCGGCACCTCGCCCTCGGCCGCCGCCTCGCGGGCCTCAAGGCGCTTCTTGACCTCCTTGGCCAGGGACTTGGCGGTCTTGGCGTCCAGGTCACGGCGCGCCTCCAGCTCCTCCAGCAGGCGGTCGGCGACGAAGCCGGCCAGCTTGCGCACCGCGGCCATGGAGAGCTTGGGCCGGGCGACCAGGGGTTCCTGCCAGGCCACGACCTTGCGCGCCCGCTCGACCAGCAGGTCCAGGGTCTCCTCGCGAATCTGCGCGCTGTCGTTGGCCAGCAGGGCGGCGGTCGCCGGCTCGCTGTCGACCGCGACCACGGCGTCGGCGACCGGCGCGCCCAGGCCGCGGCGCCGCGAGATCGCTTCGAGCTGGCCCTCGGCGCAGCCGGCCTGGATGATCTCGATGAGGTCTTCGTCGGAGAGCAGCGGAGAGAACTCCAGGACCGGCGCCGCGACCGCAGCCGCGGCGTCGCGCGCCAGGCGCTGCACCACCTCGCCCGGGACCTCGGCCAGGTCCTTGACCGCTTCGGCCAGGACCCGGCGGACCCGGACCGCCTCGTCCCGGGCCAGGGTCACCAGGACCTTCTCGACGTAGGCCTCGGCGCGCTTGTGCTCGGCCGGGCCAAGGTCGGGCAGGACCCGCGCGACCTTGGCCGCCAGGCCGGCGCGCACCGCCTCGTCGCGGTCCTCGGAAAGCAGGATGTCGGCTTGGTAGGGCGTCGAGGCGTTGGCCGCCACCTCGGCCCGCACCGCGGCCTCGGCGTCCTCGGCCAGGTAGTAGAGCATCTCGGGCCGCAGGTCGGCGCGCCCGGCGAGCTCGGCCCGGACCCGCGGGTCGGCGCTCTGGAGGTAGACCTTGGCCTCCTCGTAGGGCAGACCGCCGACGCCGCCGTCGCTCACGCCGCGTCCTCCTCCCGGCAGCTGGGGGCGATGGCGAGGCCGCTCTTGCCGCCGTGCTTGACCTCGTACATGGCCTTGTCGGCGCGCTTCATCAGGGCGGCCAGGGTCTCGCGCCGGTTCGGATCGGTCACCGCCAGGCCGACCGAGAAGCCCAGGGACGGCCCGCCGGGCGGCGAGAAGGGCTTCAGCTGGCTGGCGGCGCGCACCAGGGTGCGGGCCTTGCGCCGGGCCGCTTCCAGGGGGATGTCGACCAGGAAGAGCGCGAACTCGTCACCGCCCAGGCGCGCCGCCAGGTCCTGGCGTCGGGTAAAGCGGTTGAGGATGCCCGCGACCGCGACCAGGGCCGCATCGCCGCGGTCGTGGCCGAAGCAATCGTTGACCTGCTTGAAGTTGTCGAGGTCGACGTAGAACAGGACCCCGTCCCGCCAGGCGCCGGGCGCCTGCTTCAGGCGCTCTTCCAGGCTGCGCTCGAAGCTGCGGCGGTTGAGGAGGCCGGTCAGGGGGTCGATGGCGGAGTCCTTCTCCAGCGCCTCCTTCCGGCGCAGCTGCTCGATCGCCAGGCCGAGCTGGACGCTGAGCTCCTCGACCAGGCCGCGATCCTCCTCCGCCCAGGCCCCCTCGGCCGGCTCGCGCCAGAGGCAGATCGCGCCGTTGACCCGGCCGTCGTGGGCCGTCGTGTGGAGCATCAGCAGGCCGTCGTCGGTCTCCAGGTCGACGGTCATTTCCTCACCGTCCAGCTCTTCCAGGGCCTCCTCGAGGACCTCCTCCGGAATCAGGACGCCGGTCTCGACCGCCCGATGCGGCACGCCCTCGCCGTCCTCGGCCAGGCGGTAGACCGCGACGCCCGCCGTCGGCAGGGCCGGCATCAGGGCGGCGGCCGCCGCCTCGAGCATCCGTCCGGGCTCCAGCTCGCTGCGGATCAGTCCCAGGATGTAGCTTAGGAGGCGCTCCTGGTTCCGGCTGCGGGCCCGTTCGCTCTCCTGCTGGTGGCGTTCGGTGACGTCGCTGGCGACGCCGCGCGCGCCCCGCCAGGTGCCGTCCGGGCCGAGCAGGGGCGTGGCGTCGAGCAGCAGGCAGGCCGGCTCGTCGTCGGCCCGGGTGACCCAGACCTCGACGTTCTCCCGCGGCGCCTCGGTGGAAAAGGGTCCCGGCGCCGGCTCGTCCTCGACCAGAAGCTCCTCGGCCCTGCGGCCGATCAGCTCCTTGGCGCCGTAGCCCAGCGCGCCGCGCGGCGAGACGAAGGTGAAGCAGCCCTTGGCGTCGGTCTCCCAGACGAACTCGTGCGAGGCCTCGATCAGGTCCTTGTAGCGCTGGCGGGACTCGATCAGCGCCTCGCGCAGGTTGCGCTCCAGGGTCACGTCGCGCCCGAGAATCAGGACCGCCGTGCCCTGGCCCCAGGGCATGACCGCGAGGTCCAGGGCCTGGCTGTCGCCCTCCGCGCTCAGCAGCCCGGCCTCGATCACCAGCGGCGAGATCTGGGCGCTGCGGCCGTTCAGGGCGTCGTCGATCGCGGCGCGCAGCTCGCGCTTGCCGCCGCGGGTCAGCATCTCGACCAGCGGCCGGGCCTTGGCATTAGCGGCCAGCACCACGGCGTTGCCGCCGACCACCAGGGCCGGGCCGGGATAGTGCCAGAGCGGCCCGTCTTCGGTGAACAGGCTGAACTCGCCGCCCGGCTCCGGCGCAGCCGGGCCGTCCGCGTCCCGATCCTTGGCCCGATCCCCGGCCCCGTCTTTCGGATGCTCCTGATCGCTCATTGGGTGCCCGCCCTCTCCGACTGACTCGAGTGGTCAGCAGGGAGATTGCCTGCCCCCGCCTAACAGCCTGTTAACCGCCAAATACCAAGGTGCGTTGATAATGACCTATTTGACGGCGCCCGTCGGTGTAGGAGTCGGCTCCGAAAAACACAGCATCTCGGCCTTAATACATGAGAACGAAAGATTTAGCCTGCGGCGTTTTCTTAACCTTCTCTTAACCATGGGCGTTTATCTTCCTTAACATGACGGTGGACTGGCCTTATGCCGAAGGGCGTGGCCGACCAGCCAGTCGCAGGGGTGCGGGGGCGACCCCCCTGGTCCTGGTCGTCGAAGACCACACGCTCATATCGGTCCTGATGCGCGACACCCTCCAGAGCTACGGCTACAGGGTGCTGATCGCGCACGACGCGCCGGAGGGCATCCGGCTCGCCTGGGCCCTGCGGCCCGACGTGATCCTGATGGATATCTGCCTGCCCGGCATGTCGGGGCTGGACGCCACCCGCGTGATCAAGGACAACCCGGCCCTGCGCCACATCCCCATCGTGGCCGTCACCGCCCACGCGATGTCCGGCGACCAGGAGAAGATCCTGGAGGGCGGCTGCGAGGGCTATCTCTCCAAGCCTTTCCGCATGGCCGACCTCGAGCAGGCCGTCGACGAAGCCTTGAAGAAGCGGCCCGGACCGCGGCTCCTGCCGCCGGCGATCGAGGACCTGCCGCAGGCCTCCTGACACCGCCCCTCGACAGATCGTCCCCGATCGGACGGCCCCCAGGACGGCCGGCCAGGAAAAATTTCCCCTGGCCGCCGGGAAATCCGCCGCGTTAACCCTGCGTAAAGCCGATTCCTTGATCCTTTGGGCTACCCCAAAGCGATAGGGCGACGCGGCGGCCCGGCCGAATCGCGTCAGCCCAGGCGGACCACTGCGGCGCAAGCGGGCGCAGCGGACCAGCCGCCGAGACCAAGGTGCGGAGAATCCGAGGCATGTCCTACGCCGAGAGCAGTCTCTCCCAGGTGCGCGCACTGGGATCGGCGGCGGATCTGGGCGCGAGATCCGCACCGGCGGCGGCCGAGGCCCCGCAGTCGGATGGCGCCACGGCGGCCGACTGGCACCTGCTTCGGACCACGCCGGCGATCATACACTCGATCGACACCGAAGGCCGCCTCGTGGAGGTCAGCAACCGCTGGCTGGAGTTCATGGGCTACCGACGCGAAGAGGTGATCGGCCGCCGCTCCTCCGATTTCCTGACCGCGGAGTCGCGGCGCAAGGCCGTCGAGGAGATCCTGCCCGCCTTCATGGCGGCCGGCCGCTGCGACAACGTCGCCTACGAGGTCGTCACCAAGAGCGGCGAGGTCCGCAACGTGCTGCTGTCGGCGACCGCCGAGACCGACGCCGAGGGCCGGGTTCTCCGCTCGCTGGCGGTGCTGACCGACGTGACCGACCAGGTCCGCGCGGAGCGGGCCCTGGCGAAGAGCCGGACCCGTCTGCGCACCATCCTGCAGGACCAGGCCGAGCTGATCTGCCGCTACGAGGCGGACACGACCCTGACCTTCGTCAACGAGGCCTTCTGCCACCACTTCGGCAAGCCCGAGACGCTGCTGCTCGGAACCGCCTTCGCCGATCTCTTCCCCGAGGGCGGACGCGACGCCCTGCTGTCCCACATCTCCCGCCTCCATCCGGGCCAGCCGGTCACCTACGAGCAGCAGAGCCTCACCCTCGACGGCCAGCTTGCCTGGCACGAGTGGACCGATCGCGCGATCGCCGGGCCGGACGGCGGAATCGTCGAGTACCAGTCGGTTGCCCGGGACATCACCCGGTCGCGGCGCCAGCAGCTCGCCCTGCGCCGGCTGCTCGATATCACCGCCAGCCAGCACCACAGCTTGGCCGAGAAGATCGACGAGGTGATCCTTCTCGGTCTGGACCACTTCGGCCTGGAGAGCGGCGTGGTGAGCGAGATCATCGGCTCGGCCTACGTTGTGCGCCATGCGGTCAGCGCGGTCGAGGCGATCAAGCCCGGGGTCAGCTTCGCGCTCGAGGACACCTACTGCGCCCACACGGTCGAGCTGGGCCGGCCGGTCGCCTTCGACCATGTCGGCAGCAGCGAGCTGGGCCGGAGCAGCTGCTACCGCCAGCTGCGCCTCGAGGCCTACATCGCGGCGCCGATCATGGTCGGCGGCCAGCTCCACGGCACCCTGAACTTCTCGGCACGGCGGCCGGCGTCGCGGAGCTTCGGCTCCGAGGACCTGGAGATCATCGCCCTGCTCGCCCAGTGGCTGGGACTTCAGATCCTGACCGGCCAGAAGCAGGGGGAGCTCGAGCGCTCCAACGCCGACCTCGAGCAGTTCGCCTCCGTCGCCTCGCACGACCTGCAGGAGCCGCTGCGCACGATCGGCAGCTTCTGCGAGCTGTTGGAGCAGCGCTACGGCGGCCAGCTGGACGACGACGGCGAGGAGTTCATCGGCTTCATCGTCGACGGCGCGCGTCGGATGCAAGGCCTGATCGACGACCTGCTCAGCTACGCCCGGGCCGGGACCAAGGGCCGCGACTTCGAGATGGTCGACAGCGATGCGATCCTCGACAAGGCGCTCAAGAACCTCAAGGCGGCGCTGGACCGCAACCAGGCGGTGGTCGAGCGCGGGCCGCTGCCACAGCTCTGCGCCGACGAGGTCCAGGTCCTTCAGCTGTTCCAGAACCTGATCGGCAACGCGGTCAAGTTCCGCGCCGAAGACCCCTTGCGGATCACCGTGACCGCCGAAGACCAGGGCAGCGCCTGGTGCTTCGCGATCACCGACAACGGGATCGGCATCGAAGCGAAGTTCGCCAAGCGGATCTTCCTTGTGTTCCAGCGCCTGCACACCCGCGAGGCGATCGAAGGCAGCGGCATCGGCCTGTCGATCTGCAAGAAGATCGTCGAGCGTCACGGCGGCCGGATCTGGGTCGAGCCGGCGCCCGAACGCGGCAGCCGCTTCTGCTTCACCCTGCCGAAGCTCGGGTAGGTTCGCATGGCTCTCGGCAACCCTAGTCACCTTACCGGGCCGGAGCGGCCGATCGAGATCCTCCTGGTCGAGGACAACCTGGCCGACGTGCGCCTGGCGCAGGAGGCGCTCAAGGAGATCCGGGCGCCGCATCACCTGACCGTGGCCCGAGACGGGGTCGTGGCCGAGGCCTTGCTGTCCGCCCCGCCGTCCGGCGCGGAACCCGCGCGCCCCGACTTGATCCTGCTGGACCTCAACCTGCCCCGAAAGGACGGCCGCGAGCTGCTGGAGATGATCAAGGCGGATCCACAGCTGAGGCGCATTCCGGTCATCATCCTGACCACCTCCTGCGCCCACGACGACGTGATTGCCGCCTACGACCTCAACGCCAACGCCTTCGTGCGCAAGCCGATGGGCGTCGACAGTTTCATCGAGCTGATCCGGGCGATCGACGCCTTCTGGCTGAGATCCGCGGTCCTGCCGCCGCCCGACTGAACCGCGAACCTACGCAACCATGGGGTCGGACGGACCGACCTCGGCCGACCTGGACCAGCCGCAGCCAGGAACCAGAACCGAAGGACTAGCCAGACGATGCAAGCCAATCAAGCGATCCGGCACGAGGACGGCCGCAGCACCGGCGGCAGGTTCGGCGCGATCAATGCGCTTCTGATCGAGGACAGCGCGGCGGATGCCCGCCTTCTGCGAGAGATCCTCTCCGAATCGAAACACATCGAGTTCCGACTCACCCACGCCGAGACCCTCAAGGACGGGTTGCAGCGCCTGGGCAAAACGCATTTCGATGTCGTCCTGCTCGATCTCAATCTGCCGGATTCCAACGGGCTGGCGAGCGTCGACAACCTTTTGGCGGCCCATGTCCGCGCGCCGGTCGTGGTCATGACCGGCAACGAGGACGAGGACCTGGGCCTGCGGGCGGTCGCCGCCGGCGCCCAGGACTTCCTGGTCAAGGGGCAACTCAACCGCGCCGCCGCGGTCCGGACCATCCGCTTCGCTGTGGAGCGCTTCAACGCCCTGGCGCGCCAGCAGTACGAGACGGTGCGCGCCACCGGCGAGAAGCTGCAGGACGAGATCGGCCGCATCGCCTCCTCCCTGGACGACGCCGGCCAGAACACCAGCACCTATCGCGAGAGCCTGACCGGCCTGGCTTCGGAGCTCAAGCTGGGCACGGAAGGCGGAGACGTCGCCGACCTGATCCAGCGGTTGAGCGCGGCGACCCTCGAGATGCATCGCCACAGCACCCAGCTCGAGAGCCAGCTGAAGGACTCCTCGGAGACCATCAACACGCTGTCACAGGATCTGGAGGAGACCCTGCAAGCGGCGATGACCGACTCCCTCACCGGGCTCTACAACCGCAAGGCCTTCGACGAGCGCCTGGCCCTGGCCACCGCCGACAGCCTGGAGAACGGCAGCACGCTCTCCCTGCTGATGGTCGACATCGACCACTTCAAGCGCTTCAACGACACCTGGGGCCACCAGGTCGGCGACCAGGTGCTGCGTCTGGTCGGCGAGAACCTGCGGATGAACGTCAAGGGCAAGGACACCGCGGCGCGCTACGGCGGCGAGGAGCTGGCAATCATCCTGCCCGACACCGCGATCGAGGACGCTGTGACCCTGGCCGAGCAGATCCGCAAGGCGATCGGCGCGATGAAGATCGTCAAGAAGAAGTCGCGCGAGGAGATCGGCCCGGTCACGGTGTCCATCGGGGCGGCCCAGTTCCGGCACAACGAGACCCCGGAGGACTTCGTGGCCCGCGCCGACTACGCCCTCTACGCCGCCAAGGAGGGCGGCCGCAACCGCGTCAGCCGCGCTGCGGGCTGAGCCGACGGGCCGCTTGTCTTCCAAGCGTCCGGCGCTCTAACCTCCCGGCATGACGACACCCCTCGACATCGCGGCCGGACGCGGCCGGCCCGCCCCCCGGACCGAGGAGGTCGAGGTCTGGCTCTTCGACCTCGACAACACGCTCTATCCGCCGAGCTCGCGCCTCTTCGACCAGGTCGACCGGCGGATCAAGGCCTTCGTCCAGGACTTTCTGGGCTTGGACCTGGAGGCCGCGCACCGCCTGCAGAAGGACTACTTCCACGAGTTCGGCACCACCATGCGCGGCCTGATGACCAACCACGGCATGGAGCCGGAGGGCTACCTCGACTACGTCCACGACATCGACCTCTCGCCGATCGCCCCGGCGCCCGGCCTCGACGCCACCCTGGACCGCCTGCCGGGGCGCAAGCTGATCTTCACCAACGCCTCGACCCCCTATGCCGAGCGGGTGCTGGACCGCCTGGGCCTGCGGCGGCACTTCGAGGCGATCTTCGACATCGCCGCCGCCGACTACGAGGGCAAGCCCCATCCCGGCGCCTACCACAAGCTGATCGCGCAGCACGAGGTTGCGCCCGAGCGCAGCGTCTTCCTCGACGACATCGCCCGCAACCTGGAGCCGGCCGCCGCGCTCGGCATCACCACGGTCTGGGTCGCCCACGACGACCACCGCGCCCGCCACGGCGCCGAGGGCGACCACGTGCACCACGTCACCGACGACCTGTCGGCCTTCCTGCGGACGGTGCTCGGGCCCTGACCGCGCTGCTGGCGCCGGCCGTTGACACCCAGAGGGCGCTCCCGCAGAGTCGCGCCGCTTTGGATCGGGCGGCGGGACGAGGGAGGCGGCCGGAGATGGACAGCGCGGCGCTGGAACGGACGATCGACGAGGCCTGGGAGGCGCGGGACCAAGTCGACATCAACACCACCGGGCCCCTGCGCGAGGCCATCGAGGAGGCCCTGACCGGCCTCGACGAGGGCCGCTTCCGGGTCGCCGAGAAGGCCGGCGCCGACTGGCGGGTCAACCAGTGGCTCAAGAAGGCGGTGCTGCTGTCCTTCCGGATCTACGACATGCAGGCCATCGCCGGCGGCCCGGGATCCGAGGCCGACGGCTGGGGCGCCTCGCCCTGGTTCGACAAGGTGCCCTCCAAATTCGCCGGCTGGGGCGAGAACCGCTTCCGCGCCGCCGGCTTCCGCGCCGTGCCCAACTGCACCGTGCGCCGCTCGGCCTACATCGCGCCGGGCGTCATCCTCATGCCCTGCTTCGTCAACCTCGGCGCCCACGTCGGCGAGGGCACCATGGTCGACACCTGGGCGACCGTCGGCTCCTGCGCCCAGGTCGGCAAGAACTGCCACATCTCCGGCGGCGCCGGCCTCGGCGGCGTGCTCGAGCCGCTGCAGGCCGGGCCGGTGATCATCGAGGACAACTGCTTCGTCGGCGCCCGCTCCGAGGTCGTCGAGGGCGTCGTGGTCGAGGAGGGCTCGGTGCTCTCCATGGGCGTCTTCATCGGCGCCTCGACCAAGATCGTCGACCGCGAGACCGGCGAGGTCCACTACGGCCGCGTCCCGGCCTACTCGGTCGTGGTGCCCGGCAGCCTGCCCGGCAAGCCTCTGCCCGACGGCGCGCCCGGCCCCAGCCTCTACTGCGCGGTCATCATCAAGCGGGTCGACGAGCGCACCCGGGCCAAGACCTCGATCAACGACCTGCTGCGGACCTAAGTGCCATGGCGGCGATCGAGGTCGTCGAAGCGACGCGGGCGCTGATCCGCTGCCCCAGCGTCACGCCGGTCGAGGGCGGGGCGCTGGACCTGCTGCAGTCCTGGCTGGAGCCGCTGGGCTTCGCCTGCCATCGCCTGGTATTCTCCGAGGACGGCACCGAGGACGTCGACAACCTTTACGCCCGCCTCGGCACGACCGGTCCCAACTTCTGCTACGCCGGCCACAGCGACGTGGTGCCGGTCGGCGACCCGGCCGACTGGACGGTCGATCCCTTCGGCGCCGAGGTCGTCGACGGGGTGCTCTACGGCCGCGGCGCGGTCGACATGAAGGGCGCGATCGCCGCCTTCCTGGATGCGGCGTCCGGTTTCCTCGAAGACCGCGGGACGGATTTCTCCGGCTCGCTGTCCTTCCTGATCACCGGCGACGAGGAAGGCATCGCGATCAACGGCACCCGCAAGGTGCTGGGCTGGCTGGCCGAACGCGGCGAGATCCTGGACCACTGCCTGGTCGGCGAGCCGACCAGCGACCGGCGCCTGGGCGACATGGTCAAGATCGGGCGACGCGGCGCCATGAACGGCCGCCTGACCGTCCACGGCACCCAGGGCCATTCCGCCTACGCCCACTTGGCCGACAATCCGGTGCACCGACTGGTCCGCATGCTCAGCGCCGTGACCGCCGAGCCCCTGGACGACGGCAGCGAGTTCTTTCCGCCGACCAGCCTGCAGATCGTCTCGGTCGACGTCGGCAACCCGGCGACCAACGTGATCCCGGCCCAGGCCCGCGCGGTCTTCGACTGCCGCTTCAACGACAAGCACGCCAGCGCCGACATCGAGGCCTGGCTGCGCGAGCGCTTCGACGCCGCGGGCGCCCGCTACGAGCTGGACATCCGGGTCTCCGGCGAGTCCTTCCTGACCCCGCCGGGCCGCCTCAGCGATCTCTGCGCCGCCGCGATCGAGCAGGTGCTGGGGATCGAGACCGAGCTCGGCACCACCGGCGGCACCTCGGACGCCCGCTTCATCAAGGACGCCTGCCCGGTGGCCGAGCTCGGCCTCAGGAACGCCACCGCCCACAAGGTCGACGAGCAGGTCACCCTGGAGGAATTGAGGGACCTGTCTCGCGCCTACCGCGCCATCCTGGAGGGCTACTTTCCATCCTGATTCCCAGCCTGTCCGAGACCGCTTCCGGCATCTACGGCGCCTGGCGCCTGGCCCGCGTCGACCCCGGGGGCCTCAACTATTTCGACGCCAGCGACGACGGCTTCTGGAAGTCCTTCTTCGCCGCCGTCGTGGTCCTGCCCGGCATCGCCATTGTTCTGGCGATGCGCTTCGCGATCTTCGGCTTCAAGTCCGATCCGCTGCGCGTCCTCACCGTGGAGGCCATCGCCTACGTGATCTTCTGGGTGGCCTTTCCGCTGGCGATGTATCACCTGACGCAAGCTCTCGGCCTCGCCGAGCGCTACCGTCTGCACATCGTCGCCTACAACTGGTCGCAGGTCATACAGATCGCCGTCCTGGTCCCGATCAACGTCGTCCTCTTCGCCGCCGGTCTCATCGAAACCCCTCTCTATGCCTCGGTGTTCCTCGGTCTCCAGGTCGTCATTCTGATCTACGAAGGCTACATCGCGCATATCGCCCTGAAGCTGCCGCGCCTGGGGGCCCTTGGGGTCGCCCTGCTGAGCTTCGTGATCGCGTCCACCCTGGACAGCTGCAGCCTGGCGCTGAGGACTGCCGGTTAGCGTCCCTTCCAGACCGGATCGCGCTTCTCGGCGAAGGCGCGTGCGCCCTCGGCGTTGTCCTCGCTGCCGTAGAGCCGGTCGACGGTCGGAAACTGACGCTTGGTGATGCGGTTCATGGCGTCCTGAAAGGTTGTAGCCTCGGCGGCCCGCGCGACCTCCTTGATCGCGGCATAGACCAGGGGCGGGCCGCTCGCCAGCAGGCGGGCGCAGTCCCAGGCCCGGTCCATCAACTCCGCCGCCGGTACCACCTCCTTGACCAGGCCCCAGCGCTGCGCCTCCTCCGCGCTCATCCAGCGCCCGGTCAGCAGCAGGTCCATGGCGACGTGGTAGGGGATGCGCTTGGGCAGCTTGCAGGTCGCCGCGTCGGCCAGGGTGCCGGCCCGGATCTCCGGCAGCGCGAAGGACGACTCCCCGGTCGCGAAGATCAGGTCGGCCGATAGCGCCAGCTCGAAGCCGCCACCCACCGCCATGCCGGCCACCGCGGCGATCACCGGCTTGTTCAGGTCGCGCAGCTCTTGCAGGCCGCCGAAACCGCCGACCCCGTAGTCGCCGTCGACCGCGTCGCCGGCGGCCGCGGCCTTGAGGTCCCAGCCGGCCGAAAAGAAGCGCGCGCCGGCGGTGCAGAGGATCGCGACCCTGAGCTCCGGATCGTCGCGAAAGGCCTGGAAGGTCTCCCCCATGAGCCGGCTGGTCGCCAGGTCGATGGCGTTGGCCTTGGGCCGGTCGAGCGTGACCTCCAGGATGGCGCCTTCACGGCGGGTCCTAATGACGTCGGTCATGGGGTCTCCTCCCTGATCCGGATGAGCGCGTCGACGGCGACGGCGCCGCAGCCCTCCGCGCGGACGATGACGGGGTTGAGGTCGAGCTCCTCGACCGCCTCGGCCTCGGCGAAGCGGCCCAAGGCCAGGACCAGCGCGACCAGGCCCTCGACGTCGCCCCGCGGCCAGCCCCGATAGCCCCGCAGCAGGGCCCCGATCCGGAGCCCCGCGAGGGCCTCGCGGATCTCGTCCTCGGACGCCGGCAGCAGCAGGCTCCGGCTGTCCTGCAGCAGCTCGGCCAGGACGCCGCCGGCGCCCAGGGTCAGCAAAAGGCCCAGCTGCGGATCGCGCTGCAGGCCGACCAGGAGCTCCGCGACGCCGCCCTCGACCTGGCGCTCGACCAGCAGGCCGTCGCCCAGCGGCAGCAAGTCCGCCGCCGCCACCCGCAGCGCTTCGGCCGAGCGAAGGCCGAGACGGAGGCCGCCGGCTTCGGACTTGTGCGCCAGCCCCAGCGCCTTGACGGCGAGCGGAAAACCAAGCGCCGCCCCGGCCGCCACGGCCTCTTCGACGCTGGCGGCCCGGCGCCCCTCGGGCACCGCAATGCCGAAGGCGGCGAGCCGCGCCTTGGCGCTGGCTTCGTCTAAACAGACTTGCGACGTTTCTCGTAGACTGTCATGCCCGGCCTTGAGCCGGGCATCCAGGGGTGCCGAACTGCCTCGCTGCGGTCCCCGGATTGCCGGGTCAAGCCCGGCAACGGCAGAGCTTTTCGTGGCAACCCGCGAGTGCTCGCCGGATGCCGCGACTCTTCGACAGCATTTCTCGGCAGTCAGCAGCGGCGGCGCCAACGGGCGGGCCCAGGTCTCTCCGATCGTTGCCGCGGCCCCGGCTGCAATCATGGCGTCCTCGATCCCGCAGAGCGGCGCCACGCCCTTGGCCATCAGCGCCTCGGCCGCGGCCTCGGGCAGGTTCTCGGGCAGGGAGGCGACCACCGCGCCCTTGCCGCCGCTGGCCGCCAGGGCGTCTTCGAAGGCGGCCAGCGTCGGCCACCAGGCGCCGTCGTCGCAACGGTCGCCGCGCGGCAGGTCCAGGACCAGCAAGGTGAGATCGTAGCCGTTGCGCAGGACGCCGGCGAAGGTCGCCGTCATCGCCGGCCGGTCGCCCCAGATGTAGGTGTGGTAGTCGAGCGGGTTGTCGACCGTGACCAGCGGGCCCAGAACCGCCCCGACCGCCGTCGCCTCGGCCTCGCCCAGGGGCGTATAGCGCAGCCGCGTGCCGACCACGGCATCGGCCATCAGCGCCGCCTCGCCGCCCGAGCAGCTGAGCGAGGCGATGGAGAAGCCGGCCAGCGGGCCGTGCAGGTGCAGCAGCTTCAGGGTCTCGAGAAAGGCCGGGATCGAAGGGACCCGCGCGATGCCGAGGCGCCGGAGCAAGGCCTCTGCAGCGGCGTCGGACCCGGCCAGCGAGGCCGTGTGGGTGATCGCGGCGGCGCGGCCCTGCACGCTGCGCCCCACCTTCAGGGCTACGATCGGCTTGCCGAGGCCCCGGGCCTTGGCCGCCATGGCCTGGAAGGCGGCGACGTCGTCGAAGCCCTCGATGTGCAGGCCCAGCGCCGTCACCCTGGGATCCTCCAGCAGCCCGGCAGCGATCTCGGAGACGCCGGTCTGCGCCTGGTTGCCCGCGGTGACCACGTAGGCCAGCGGAAGGCCGCGGCGCTGCATGGTCATGGAGATCGCGAGGTTCGAGGACTGGGTGACGATGGCGACGCCCTTGGCCCCGGCCTCGAGCCGCCGCCCGCCCTGCTCGTCGGGCCAGAGCAATGCGCCGTCCAGGTAGTTGATCAGGCCGTAGCAGTTCGGCCCCAGGATCGGCATCTCACCGGCCGCCTCGAGCAGGGCCGCCTGGAGGCCATCGCCCTCCGCGTCCGCCTCGCGGAAGCCGGAGGCATAGCAGACCGCGCCGCCGGCGCCGCGCGCCGCGAGCGCGGCCAGGACCCCCGGCGTCGCCTTGCGGTTGACCCCGACGAAGGCGGCGTCCGGCGCCCCGGGCAGATCCGCGACGGCGGCGTGGCAGCGCCGCCCGCCGATCGCCTCGCGCCTGGGGTTCACCGGCCAGACCTCGCCCGTGAAGCCCAGGCGGTCGCACTGCGCGATCACACCCTCGGCCTCGCGGCCGCCGACGACCGCGATGGTCGCGGGCCGGAGCAGGCGGTCCAGGCGGCCGGCCATCAGGACTCCAGCGGGCGCAGCAGGTCGCGGCTGATGATGTGCCGCTGGATCTCGGAGGTGCCGTCCCAGATCCGCTCGACCCGAGCGTCGCGCCAGAAGCGCGCCAGCGGCAGGTCGTCCATCAGGCCCAGGCCGCCGTGGATCTGGATCGCCTCGTCGGTGACCCGGGCCAGCATCTCCGAGGCGTAGAGCTTGGCCGAGGCGATCTCGCGGTTGGCCGGCAGGCCCCGGTCCAGGCGCCAGGCCGCGGCCAGGGTCAGCCAGTCGGCGGCGTCGATCTCGGTGATCATGTCGGCCAGCTTGAAGGACACGCCCTGGAACTTGCCGATGGCCTGGCCGAACTGCTTGCGCTCGGCGGCATAGCTCAAGGCGTGGTCGAAGGCGCGCCGGGCCCGGCCGACGCACATCGCGGCGACCGACAGGCGGGTGCCGTAAAGCCAGTCCTCGGCCAGCTCGAAGCCGCGGTGAACCTCGCCGAGGACTTGGCCGGACGGGAGGCGGCAGTCGTCGAAGGCGAGGACGCAGTTGTGATAGCCCCGGTGCGACACCGAGTCATAGCCGGGCCGGATCTCGAAGCCCGGCGTGCCGCGGTCGACCAGGAAGCAGGTGATCTTCTTCTTCGGCCCGCGCGGCGTCTCCTCCTCGCCGGTCGCGACGAAGACGATGACGAAGTCGGCGATATCGGCGTGGCTGATGAAGTGCTTGCTGCCGTTGACGATCCAGTCGTCGCCCTCGGCCCGGGCGTGGCACTTCATGCCCCGGACGTCGGAGCCGGCGTCGGGCTCGGTCATGGCCAGGGCATCGAACTTCTCGCCCCGGGCCGCGGGCAGCAGGTAGCGCTCCCGCTGCTCCCCTTCGCAGGCCATGAGGATGCCCGAGGGCCGGCCCCAGAAGACCGAGAGCGCCATGGAGGCGCGGCCCAGCTCGCGCTCCAGCAGGGTGAAGGTCAGGTGGTCCAGGCCGCCGCCGCCGACCTCGACTGGCAGGTTGGGCGCGAAGAAGCCGAGCTCGATGACCTTGGCCTTGATCGTCTCGCCCAGCGCGCGCGGCACCTGGCCGCTGCGCTCGACCTCGGCCTCGTGGGGATAGAGCTCGGTCTCGACGAAGCGGCGCACGGTCTCGACGACCATCTCCTGTTCCGGGCTGAACGCGAAGTCCATCAAGCACCTCCCTTTCTCTCGGCGGCGCGTTCCCGGAGCGCCGCCTCGAAGTCCCGCAGCACGCGCCCGGCGCCCCAGCCGGCACCGCCGTCGCCGTCCTTCAGGGCGCGCAGGATCGCGACCAGGTTGTCGTCGCGCAGCCGCTCCAGCTCGCGGATCGAGCGGTCGCCCGACTGTTCGTCCGACTGGCTCGCGATGGTCTCGACCAGGTCGTCGGTCAGCGCCGGCACCTCCGTCAGCTTGCTCCAAGGCCACTGCAGGCAGGGACCGAACTGGGCCAGGAAGTGCCGCATGCCGGCCTCGCCGCCGGCGATGCGGTAGGTCTCGAAGAGCCCCATCTGCGCCCAGCGCAAGCCGAAGCCGAAGCGGATGGCGTCGTCGACCTCCTCGGTCGTGGCGACGCCGTCGTGGATCAGCCAGAGCGCCTCGCGCCAGACCGCCTCCAGCAGGCGGTCGGCGACGAAGGCCTCGATCTCCTTGCGGACCACCAGCGGCCGCATGCCGAGGCCCTGGTAGATCATCCGCGCCCGCTCGATCGTCTCCGGCGCGGTCTGGCGCCCGGCGACCAGCTCGACCAGCGGCAGCAGGTAGACCGGGTTGAAGGGGTGGGCGACCAGCAGGCGCTCCGGGTGCGCCAGGCCGGCTTGCAGCTCCGAGGGGAGGATCCCCGAGGTCGAGGAGGCGATGATCGTCCCCGGCGCCGCGGCGGCCTCGATCTCAGCATAGACCGCCCGCTTGGCCTCCAGCCGCTCGGGCACGCTCTCGACGATCAGCTCGGCGCCCGCGACCGCATCACCGATGCTGGCCGCGAAGCTGAGCGCGCCCGCCGGCGGCTTCGGGGCCGGGGTGAGGCGGTCGAAGACCCGCTCGGCATTGGCCAGCACCTCGCCGACCTTGCGCTCGGCCTCGGGGTCCGGGTCGCTCACCGTGACGTCGACGCCGTTCAGCAGAAGGCGCGCCGCCCAGCCGGCGCCGATCACCCCGCCACCGATGCAGGCGGCCTTGCGCAGCGGTACCATCCCGGCCTCAGCGCTTCTCGAGCCTGAGCTTGGCGCGGACCTCGTCCGGTCCGAGCACGCGGATGTTCATCGCCTCCAGGATGGTGACCGCCCGCTCGACCAGCTGGCCGTTGCTCGCGAGCACGCCGCGCTCCAGGTAGATGTTGTCCTCCAGGCCGACCCGGACGTTGCCGCCGGCGAGCGCCGCCGCCGCGACGAAGGGCAGCTGGTTGCGGCCGATCGAGAAGGCCGAGAAGACCCAGCCCTCGGGCAGGTTGTCGACCAGGGCCTGGAAGGTGCGCAGGTCGTCGGGCGCCCCCCAGGGGATGCCGAGGCAGAGCTGCACCAGGACCGGATCGTCGAGCAGGCCCTGGCCGGCCAGCCACTTGGCCAGCTCCAGGTGGCCGCTGTCGAAGACCTCGATCTCCGGCCGCACGCCCAGGGCCTGCATCTGGCGCGCCATCTCGCGCAGCGCGGCCGGGGTGTTGGTCATGACATAGTCGCCTTCGCCGAAGTTCATGGTGCCGCAGTCGATGGTGGCGATCTCGGGCAGCAGCTCGGCGACGTGGGCCAGGCGCTCGCTGGCGCCGGCCATGTCGGTGCCCTCGGCGGCCGGCGGCAGGGGCGCCTCGACGGAGCCCAGCACGAGATCGCCGCCCATGCCGGCGGTCAGGTTGATCACAACGTCCTGACCGGAGTCCCGGATCCGGGCGACGACCTCGCGGAACAGCGCCGGGTCGCGCGCGCCCTTCCCGGTCTCGGGGTCCCGCACGTGGCAATGCGCCACCGCGGCCCCAGCGCTGGCGGCCTCGAGCGCCGCTTCGGCGATCTCTTTCGGCGTCACCGGCACCTTGTCCGACTTCTCCGTGGTCTCGCCGGCCCCGGTGACGGCGCAGGTGATGAAGACCTCCCGGCTGGGTGACAGGCCCATGGCGTGCTCCTCCTCTTAGCGCCCCGGAGCTTGCGGCAAATCGCCGCCCAACACTTTTCGTTTTGCGAGGAGGACTTTGCATATTACGAAGATCGCATGGTCTTTCAGCCCAGCGATGACGCACTCGAGGTCACTCTGCTGATCCTGCCGGAGTCCTCCTTGCTTTCGGTCGCCTCGACCCTGGACCCCTTGCGCGCCGCCAACCGGGTCTCCGGGCGTGAGCTCTACCGCTGGCGGGTGGTCTCGCCCGACGGCAGGGCGCCTGAGACCACCTGCGGCCTGCGTCTGCCGGCCGAGGGGCCCTTCGACCCGCAAGCGGTGGGTGCGGCCCTGATCGTGGTGGCGGGCTTCAACGTCTTCCGCCAGGCGACGCCCAGGCTGCTGGCCGGGGTTCGCCGAGCGGCCCAGCGCGGCGCCGCGCTCGGCGGGGTCGAGGCCGGGGCCTGGGTGCTCGGCCTGGCCGGACTGCTCAACGGCCGCCGGGCAACCACCCACTGGGAGGACCTGGAGGACTTCGCGGCCCGCTTCCCGGAGGTCGAGGTGCTGCCGGACCGCTACGTGGTCGACGGGCCCTGCTTCACCTCGGGCGGCGCCTCGCCGAGCTTCGACATGATGCTGCAGCTGATCCGCAGCCGGCAGGGCTACGGCGTCGCCCTGGATACCGCCAGCGTCTTCATCTACGACGAGGTCCACGCCAGCACCGACGTCCAGCCGCTGGTCTCGCTCGGCCGCCTGGACTGGCACGAGCCGCGGGTCGCGGCGGCGATCCGGCTGATGGAGCGGCACCTCGACGATCCCCTGCCGATCGCCCACATCGCCCGGCGGATCGGGGTCTCGGCGCGGACCCTGGAGACGCTCTTCGGCCGCCGCGTCGGCATGGGCCCGGGCGCCTACTACCTGGGCCTGCGCCTCAACGCCGCCCGGCGCCTGCTGCTCGACGCCCGGCTGCCGGCCGCCGAGGTCGCGGTGCGCAGCGGCTTCTCCTCGATCGCCACCTTCTCCCGTGCCTTCAAGCGCCGCTTCGGCCAGAGCCCCAGCGCCTTCCGGCGTCAGGCTCAGGGCGCGGACCCGGCCGCGGCGAAGCGCCAGGGCCGGAGCGCCAGGTAGGCGAGCAACGGCCCGACGGTGAAGACCGTCATGGTGAGGCTCAGCGCCCAGGCGCTGCCGTCGTGCAGCCAGGCGACCAGCAGGGCGCCCAGGCCGGCGCAACCGATCTCGAGGGCGCCGAGCAGCGCGGCGGCCAGGCCGCGGCCCGCGGTGCAGACGTCGAAGGCCCGCACCGGCGCGCTGGCGAAGATCAGGCCGAGGCCGAGCGCGAAGGCGGAGAGCGCGGCGGTGAAGGTCAGGACCCCGACCAGATCCAGGGCGGTCAGGCCGATCAGGACCGCCGGGCCGAGAGCGCAGAGCAGCAGCCCGGCGAAGGCAATGCCGTCCACCGGCAGGCGGCCGGCCGCCCGGTTGGCCGCCATGGCACCGAAGAAGTAGGCCAGGACAATGGCGGCGTAGTAATAGCCGTAGCTCTCGGTCGCGACCCCCAGACCTTCGATGAAGAGAAAGGGGCCTTCGGTGACGAAGGCGAAAAGCGCCGCCATGGTGCCGCCGAGGATCAGCGCATAGGTCATGTAGGCGCCGTTGCGCAGCAGGGCCGCGTAGCCGGCGAGGATCTTCCGCGGTTGTGTCGCCTCCCGATCGGGCTGCGCCAGGGTCTCCGGCAGGTAGCGCCAGATCAGCAGGGTCACCAGGACGATCAGGCCGAGCAGCAGGACGAAGTTCGAGCGCCAGCCGAAGCTCACGTGCATCAGGCCGCCGATCAGCGGCCCTACCGCCGGCGCCAGGGCCACCGCCATGCCGTAGGCGCCGAGCACCTTGACCGCGCCGGCCTCGTCGTAGAGCTCACGGATCACCGCATAGCCGACCACGACCTCGGTGCAGGCGGTCACCCCCTGCAGAATCCGCGCCGCGATCAGGCTCTCCAGGTCGGGCGCCAGGGCGCAGGCCAGGGTCGAGAGCGCGAAACCCAGCATCCCGCCAAGCAGGATCGGTCGCCGGCCGAAGCGGTCCGACAGCGGGCCGTAGACCAGCTGCGCCAGGGCGAAGCCCAGCAGGTTGAGGCTCATGGTCAGCTGCACCGCCTCGGCGTCGGCCGAGAAATAGCCCTGAAGGTGCGGCAGCGAGGGCGTGTAGAGGTCGGTCGAAAGGATGCTGACCGCCGAAGCGGCGATCAGCAGCGCCGGGATGTAGAGGGGCACCCGCGCCGCCGCCGCCGCGCCCCGCGGCATCAGTAGACCACCGCGGTGAGGTAGAGCCCCTCGGCCGGCGCGGTCTGGCCGGCCAGGCTGCGGTCGCGCGCCTCCAGCACCGCCTCGACCTTGGCCGTGCTCCACTTGCCCTCGCCGACCAGGCGCAGGCTGCCGGCGAAGTTGCGCACCTGATGGTGCAGGAAGGAGGGCGCCCGCGCACGGATCTCGATGTCCTCGGCCAGGCGCGAGACCTCGATCGCGGTCAGGGTCTTGACCGGCGACTTGGCCTGGCACTCGCTGGCCCGGAAGCTGGAGAAGTCGTGCTTGCCGACCAGGACCTGGGCGGCGGCGTGCATCGCGGCGGCGTCCAGCGGCCGGGGCACCCACCAGGCTCGGCCCCGCTCAAGCGCCAGGGGCGGCCGGCGGTTGACGATGCGGTAGAGGTAGCGCCGCTCGGTGGCCGAGAAGCGGGCGTGGAAATCGGCCGCCGCGATCTCGGCGGCGAGCACCGCGACCGGCGCCGGCTTGAGGTGTGCGTTGAGCGCGTCGCGCAGGGTCTCGGCCGTCGTGGGCTTCTCCAGGTCAAGGTGCGCGACCTGGCCCAGGGCGTGGACCCCGGCGTCGGTGCGGCCCGCCCCGTGGACCGTCGCGGTCTCGCCGCAGAAGGCGGTCACTGCTTCCTCCAGGGCCTGCTGCACCGAGGGCCCGTTGTCCTGGCGCTGCCAGCCGACGAAGGCGCCGCCGTCGTACTCCAGGGTCAGCCTGAAGCGGGTCATGGCTGCGGGTCCGGCAAGGGCAGCCGGGTGCCGGATTCGAGGGGAAAGCCGCGCAGGAAGGCCGCCGCGTCCAAGGGTTGCTTGCCGGCCCGCTGCAGCGTCACCAGGCGCAGGGCGCCTGCGCCGCAAGCGATGGTCGGCGCGCCGTCCAGGACCTGGCCTGCCGCCGCGGTGGCCGGCCCCTCGACGACCTCGCTGTCCAGGACTTTGATCCGCTCGCCTGCCGCCTCGAACCAGGCACCCGGCCAGGGCGCGAAGGCCCGGCGCCGGCGGTCCAGGGCCGCGGCAGTCTCGCGCCAGTCGAGCCGGCCCTCGTTGCGTTCCAGCTTGGCGGCGTAGGTCACCCCCGCATCAGGCTGCGGTCGCGGGGTCAGGCGGCCCCCGGACAGGCCCGCCAGCGCCTCGACGATCAGGCGCCCGCCTAGATCGGCCAAGACGTCGTGGAGCTCGCTGGCGGTGGTCCGGGCGTTGATCGGGATCGCCTCCTGCAGCAGCATCGCCCCGGTGTCGAGGCCCTCGTCCATCTGCATGATGGTGATCCCGGTCTCGGCGTCGCCGGCCAGGATCGCGCGCTGGATCGGCGCCGCCCCGCGCCAGCGCGGCAGCAGCGAGGCGTGGACATTGAGGCAACCCAGGCGCGGCGCCTCCAGGATCGCCCTGGGCAGGATCAGCCCGTAGGCCGCGACCACCGCTACGTCCAGCTCCAGCGCGGCGAAGGCCGCCTGGGCCTCCTTGTCCTTGAGCCGCTTGGGCGTGCGGACCTCCCAGCCCCGCGCCTCGGCAAAGGCCTGGACCGGCGAGGGCCGCAGCTTCTTGCCGCGCCCGGCCGGCCGCGGCGGCTGGCAATAGACCGCGGCGATCTCGTGCCCCGCCGCCGCCAGCGCCTCGAGGCTGACGCGCGCGAAGTCGGGGGTGCCCAGGAAGGCGAGGCGCAATCGGGTCATGCCGCCACGGAGTCCGTCGTCCGGAGAAACGAGATCGCAGCGGACCTTATAGGCGGGAGCCGCGCTCTGCCATCCCCAAGCGGAGATCCGCGCGGCCGACTAGACCGACGCCGGTTCCTTCTGGCTGGGCTTCTCGGCCTTCTTGGCCTTGAGCAGCTTGCGCAGGATCATGTTGCGCTTCAGGGCCGAGAGGTGGTCGACGAAGAGGATACCGTCCAGGTGGTCGATCTCGTGCTGGATGCAGGTCGCCAG
>JAAUXY010044757.1_pt1 | contig 21680 bp, 15 predicted proteins | sample 7278121 | NCBI WGS metagenome assembly JAAUXY01 (sample SAMN14350117, study PRJNA611818) | marine sediment metagenome | isolation source: surface marine sediment (1.8m) | place: French Polynesia: Moorea | collected 2018-08 | reverse complement strand
TTCTATATATTTTGAAATGGGACTGTCTGGCCTTGTTCCCTCCAACAGCTCGATCTTATTAGGGCCCGACTCAAAAAAAGAAGTTTTTACACCTTCAGATTCTACTTCCTCTTCCTTGTAAGGACCAGTTCCGAACAGTTTTCTGAAAAGTTCGTTGGATGCTTCCAGGTCTTTTACCGCAATCCCTATATGCTCTATTTTTCTCACGTATTTCCTGTTTAATTATTATCTCAGTATTTCACCATACAAAATTAGGACATAAGATAGTCCACACTATGACATTTGTCAATAATCTACAAGTATGGAGCGGTAATCATACAGCTATTTTCAAATTAGAGCATCCCCGAATTTTGCCGTACTTTTGCTTTGTGGAAACGCAGAGACAGAAAAAAATAGCAGGGGTCATACAACGAGACCTGGCCGAGGTATTACAACGTGCTGCCACCGAAGGAGGAAGGCAGGGGCTGATCATATCCGTTACCAAGGTCTCTGTTACCGTAGATCTCTCCATAGCTAAAGTCTACATTAGCATTTTTCCCACAGATCAGGCTTCAGAAGTGCTGGAGGGTATCCGCTCCAATCAGCCGCTGATCCGTCATGAATTGGCTCAACGAAGCAGGCATCAATTCAGAAGGATGCCCGAACTTGTCTTCTACCTGGATGATTCTCTCGACTATATCGATAAAATAGATAAGTCTCTCAAAGGCGGGGATAATCCTATTGATAATCCTGATTTACTGCCAAGAAGAAAGAAGTCATAATCTTGAATTTTCCTTTTTACATAGCCAGGCGTTATGTGCGCTCCAAGAGCAGCCAGAACGCTGTAAACATCATAAATTTTGTGACCTTCCTGGTTATTGTTATTGGATCTGCTGCACTTTTTATAGTTCTTTCAGGCTTTGCCGGACTCAAAACTTTTAGCCTTTCCTTTACCAATACCTTCGATCCGGATATGAAAGCAGTGCCCTCTGCCGGAAAGTTCTTTGTGCTTACCGACGAACAGGAAGCACAATTAAAAGAAATGCCCGGGCTGGCAAATTATTCCAGGGAAATAGAGGAGCGCGTATACCTCAGCTACAGGCAGAAAGGCCATGTAGCCTATGTAAAAGGTGTGGATTCTATGTACCATAAGACTACAGGAGTAGACAGTACCATATACTGGGGCGAATGGCGTGTCTCCGGTCAGCTGGCTGTAACCGGCCTGGGGATCGCGAATTTACTCGGACTCACCATCAACAATTACCAGGATCCCCTGGTGCTGATTGCTCCAAAGCCCGGAAAGGGAGCCTTTAGTCCGCAAACCCTGCAGGCGAATCTTTACAATACGTTACCCGTAGTTTTATTTGGGGTATTTGCCATTGAGGAAAATCTGGACAACAAATATGTCTTCGCCGATATAGCCATGGTACAAGGCCTATTAAATAAGGATCAGGGCGAAATTTCTGGTGTTAATTTCAATTTAGAAGCAGAAGCAGAACCGGAGCAGTTGAGAGAGCAATTGACTAATTTATTCGGTCCGGAAGTAAGCATAAAGACCAGGCAGGAACTCAACAGTACACTATACAGGATGCTCAATACTGAAAATCTGGCTACTTATCTGATTTTCACACTAGTCCTGATCATCGCCCTATTTAATGTAGTGGGTGCCATCATCATGCTTATCCTGGATAAGCAGCAGAATTCAAAAACACTATTTAGCCTGGGCACAACTATTAAAGAACTGAGAAGGATTTATTTTATCCAGGGAGTCATTGTTACCACCTTGGGCGGTCTTATCGGGGTTCTAATAGCCTCGGCACTTGTTTGGAGCCAGATAGCCTATGGCTGGCTTAAGATCACACCCTCTCTTTCCTACCCAGTGGAATACAAGTTAGTCAATGTTCTGATCGTATTGGCTACCATCACAGTGCTCGGACTGATCGCCTCTAAAATAGCCAGTAGCAGGGTAACGAGAAAATTACTCGAAGATTAAACAAACTGATGGTCGCCGAATTTTTCCAGCACCTCGTCAAAAGCGGCAAACACATCGCTGGCTTCATCGCTGGTTACCATTTTCATGCGGTATTCCTTGAAGTGCGGTATCCCTCTGAAATAGTTGGTGTAATGCCTTCGGGTTTCAAATACACCGAGCTTCTCTCCTTTCCAGTCTATGGCCATTTGAAGATGTCTTCTGGCTGCTTCCACCCTTTCTGCCATAGTTGGTGGATCTAATTTCTGACCCGTCTGCAGGTAGTGCTTCACTTCATTAAAGAACCAGGGATACCCAATACTCGCCCTGCCTATCATAGCACCGTCCAGCCCGTATTCGTCTCTCATCCTTTTAGCGGCCTCCGGGGAGTCTACATCTCCATTGCCAAAGACGGGGATAAACATCCTGGAATTATTTTTTACCTCGGCAATAGGCTTCCAGTCGGCGCTGCCTTTATACATCTGCACCCGGGTGCGTCCGTGAATGGCTATAGCCTTGCAGCCTACATCCTGAAGCCTCTCGGCAACTTCAACAATTTTGATAGAATCGTGATCCCAGCCTAACCTGGTCTTTACAGTTACCGGCAATTTAGTATGCTCTACCATGGCCTTGGTGAGGGATACCATCTTGTCGATATCTCTTAAAATTCCTGCACCTGCTCCTTTGCTAACCACTTTCTTAACCGGACATCCAAAGTTGATGTCGATAATATCGGGGTTCGATGCCTCCACGATCTCAACAGAACGCAACATCGAATCCAGGTTAGCTCCAAAGATCTGAATACCCACTGGTCTTTCCTTTTCGTAAATATCGAGCTTCATCACGCTCTTGGCAGCATCGCGGATCAATCCTTCAGAAGAAATGAATTCAGTGTATACCACATCTGCTCCGTGCTCTTTACAGAGGGCGCGAAAGGGCGGATCACTTACGTCCTCCATAGGTGCCAGGAGTAGTGGAAAATGCGGAAGTTCTATGTTACCAATCTTAGGCACTTTGCAATTTTTTGGGTAGCAAAATTAATAAATAGCTCATAAACCTTACGTAAATACTCGATCAAAGCCGATCTCTTTCACTCTTTCGCAGGTTTCTGCGATTGGCAGACAGATCGTAATTTCCAAAATTCACTGTAAGTCCCACCCTGAAAAAACGGGTCTCGGGAACAGGTAGATTGGAATTATCCTGATTTAAATATCTCGATGTATATCGTGAATTAGCGCGTTTAAAAAGATCTTCCGCCACAATGGAGACAACGGCTTTATTGTTCCAAAGGCTTTTCCGCAAACCCAGATTCAATATGATCCGTTCGGATAGTGTAAACGAACCGTCGAGAAAACCAGAAAGGTAATTAAAAGCAACCTCACCTTTTAAACTTCCGTCCTTACTAATAGTCAAGTAGTTGTTCATATAGAGATACACGCCTGTTACGTCGTTTGTGAAGGTTTCCTCTTCGCTTTCGAGGGCCAGGAAAGTCTCTTCTTCATAGAACAGTGAAAAGTAACTATACAGATACCAGAACGGTAATATGTTTCGCCCTACTGTAAAGTCCAGGCCGTATGAGATGCTTTCCAGTACGTTCTGACGAACTTCTCTCAGCGTCTGGTTCTCGTTGTCCTGAAAACTCAAATTGCTTATATAATTGCCATTATCCCTGTAATATAAATCGATGAAATAGGTGTCGTTGATTGTATAGTTCAAGTTGAAATTATGGCTGAAATGCGGCCTCAGGTTTGGATTTCCCTCCCGAAAGTCATTTTCATTGAGAAAATAGCGGAATGGATTGAGGTCATTGTATTTAGGTCGTCTTAGTTTGCGGCTGTAATCAAATGATAAACTTTGGTTCTCATTCACTTTGTGCAGCAGAAAAAAGCTGGGAAACAACTCAAAATAATCCTGGTTGTTCAAGCTGTCCAGGGTCACAGATCGCGCGTCCACATTGGTTTGTTCTGCTCTCAATCCGAGCTTAAATGACCATTTTTCCCAATTTTTGTTCAGGCTCAGGTAGGCTGCATAAATATCCTCTTCATAACGAAACTCATCTGAGAGAGCGAGATCAAACGGAGGTTCTGTCCCGTTAACATCAAAGTAATCAATACGGCTGTCAGATCTTATGAACGATACGTTGGCGCCAGCTTCGATCTTGCCTTTTTCTATAGGTGTCTCGTAATCGATCTGGCCTGTTATTATGTCAATTTTTTGCCTTGCATCTGTAGAGAACATGAAATTCCTGATAAAGGCACCGGACGGATCAAAATAATCGCTGGAACCCTCCTGCTGCAGGTCTTCGTCGTAATAGGTGTAATGTACATTGGCCTTTAGAGATTCCCCTGGCTTTTTAAGAGCCCGGTCATAGCTTAGGTCCAGACCAAGATTCGTCTTGTCATTTTCAATATCGCTCTGGGTGTTCAGGGTGGAATCCAGTATGCCCTGACCATTGCGCATTTCAGTGAACAAATCGTTTTCAAAAGTTCTATTAGGCGAAACGGTGAAGTTGGCTGTAAAATTGAAGCGATTCTTATCGTCCAGATCGTAATCCACGATCAGGCTGGCTTGTTGAGCCTGAGATCGGGTAATCCTGTCCAAATCTGTATCCCATCTGGCAAAAACCTCATCCTGCTCATTGATAAAATTAATTTGACTGTCAGTATCCCTAAATTCTTTTCTGGGGTTAAAGGCATAATTGCCAAAAATATTCCACTTCTCCGTCTTGTAAAATTGACTTGTTCCCAAACTGTATTTTGGGAATACGGCCTGCTCATAGGTAGACTGAATGCTCCCCTTATATCCCGGAGTGATACTTTTGCTTGTTATGATATTGATCACTGGCCCTCCTTCCGCTTCGTATCTTGCAGGTGGGTTTGGTATGACTTCTATGGACGACACAACATTACCAGGGAGGTCCTCAAGCAGATCTCTTACTTCTTCGTTTGAAAGCTGCACTTTCCGGTCATTCAGGTATACCGTAACTTCCTGACCCCGGATCTCCAGTTGGCCCTGAGTACTTATTACCCCCGGGGCACTTCGGAGAATATCCCAACCTGAACCCTCGGCAACAATAGTATTTTCAACATTGAAAACGATACGATCAGCCATTCGCTCTATCGTAGGTTGCTTGGCTGTCACCACTACTTCATCAAGGTATACACCGTCCTGTTCCATCAGGAGGGCACCAATTCTTACATCTTTTCGAATATCGAGGGGGACAGGAGTGGAAAGATATCCGAAGTACTTGGCCTGGATATAATAAAGTCCCGGGCTAATGTCTGGTAACACAAACCGGGCATTTTCATCTGCAGAGGTTCCTTTGATCTGAGTGCTGTCCTCTACCTGCAAGAGTATCACATTGGCATAAGGAACAGGCTCCCCCCTATTGTCTCGAATTGTCCCACTTACTTGAAAGGTCTGACCGATTACGGCAATGGGAAAAATCACGATTAGTAGTCGTAAAACGCTTTTCACAGATTCAGGGTTGGTTCTCAAATCTATGAAATTTATTCTGTGTTCTCCATTTTGTTTAAGTTAAGTAGGGGAATTGTCACCCTTCGAGCCCCTGAATTCAGTCCTTTTTGATGGTTTGAATGATACTAAATACCCTATATTTGCAACCCGAATACAGATCGGAGCAATAATGTTCGAGTGGCTATGAAAAAAATCCGGAACTTTTGTATCATCGCTCATATTGACCATGGTAAGAGCACTTTGGCAGACCGGCTTTTGGATTATACCGGTTCGGTCACCGAGCGTGAAAAGAAAGAGCAGCTTCTGGATAGTATGGATCTGGAGCGTGAACGCGGTATCACCATAAAAAGTCATGCGATCCAGATGGAGTACGAATATCAGGGAGAGACCTATGTTTTAAACCTGATCGATACGCCCGGCCACGTTGATTTTTCCTATGAGGTATCCCGTTCCATAGCTGCCTGTGAAGGTGCCCTTCTTGTAGTGGATGCAGCCCAAAGCATACAGGCACAGACTATTTCCAACCTCTATCTGGCACTTGAAAACGACCTGGAAATCATTCCGGTTCTGAATAAAGTAGATCTTCCAAGTGCCAATCCGGAGGAAGTAACAGACGATATTGTGGATCTCCTGGGATGTGATCCGGAAGAAGTGATTCCGGCCAGTGCTAAAACCGGTATTGGCATCGAAGAAATCCTCGAAGCCATCATCGAGCGTATCCCTGCTCCTGAAGGAGATAAAAATGCCCCGCTACAGGCTCTGGTTTTCGATTCAGTATACAATCCTTTTCGAGGGGTAGAAACTTATTTCAGGGTGCTCAACGGTTCTATCCAAAAGGGTCAGAAGATCAAGTTCATGGCTACGGATAAGGATTATTTTGCCGATGAAGTAGGTACTCTGAAGCTGAGTCAGGTACCAAAACAGCATATTGATACAGGCGATGTGGGATACCTGATCACAGGGATTAAAGATGCCCGTGAAGTGAAGGTTGGAGACACAATTACCGATGCCTCTAAACCCGCCGATACCGCAATTGAAGGCTTCGAAGATGTAAAACCCATGGTATTCGCCGGCATTTACCCTGTAGATACTGAAGATTTTGAAGAGCTCAGAAATTCCATGGAAAAACTGCAGCTCAACGATGCCTCCCTGGTATTTACTCCGGAAAGCAGTGCAGCTCTGGGCTTTGGTTTCCGTTGCGGGTTTCTCGGGATGCTTCATATGGAAATCGTCCAGGAAAGACTGGAGCGTGAATTTGACATGACGGTCATTACCACGGTACCCAATGTGAGCTACTATGCTTATACTACCAAGGATCCCGATACTCCAATCATTGTAAACAACCCCTCAGACCTCCCGGACCCGTCTACGGTTGATCGGGTTGAAGAGCCTTACATAAAGGCCACGATCATAACTAAGGCTGATTTTGTGGGGAATGTAATGTCGCTCTGTATTGATAAAAGAGGGCAGATCACCAACCAGACCTATCTGACCACTGAGCGTGTGGAGTTGAATTTTGATATGCCCCTGGCCGAAATCGTCTTTGACTTCTATGACAGGCTAAAGACTGTTTCCAAGGGCTATGCCTCCTTCGACTATGCGCCTATCGGTATGAGGGTTTCCAAGCTGGTGCGTGTAGATATTCTCCTTAACGCCCAACCTGTAGATGCGCTGTCTGCACTGGTGCATTTTGACAATGCCTATCACATCGGGAAAAAAATGTGCGAAAAGCTAAAAGAGCTTATCCCGAGACAGCAATTTGACATTCCTATTCAGGCTGCAATCGGATCCAAGATCATTTCTAGGGAAACGATAAAAGCCCTACGCAAGGATGTGACAGCAAAGTGTTACGGGGGTGATATCACCAGGAAAAGAAAACTTCTGGAAAAACAAAAGAAGGGTAAAAAGCGCATGCGCCAGGTAGGGAATGTAGAGATCCCTCAACAAGCTTTTATGGCTGTTTTAAAATTAAATGACTAGTTCCTGAACTTCCTTTTTTGTACTTAAGTTTTTATTTTTGCATCAAAATTTCCCTCAAGGGAGTGATCCCACTTTTATGACTACATATATTGCCGAATTCCGGGCCGTTCACAAGATTATTCAAATAGTGCAGCATTCCGTTTTTACCTGGAAACAGGAAGGTGGCGAAATAGATTCGGATCTGCTGATAGGCAAGATCAAGAGAGAGTCGAGCATGCATTTTTTCAGTCTTCTGGCAGGAACCAATTACGAAGTGCAACTCGAAGATATTACTATTGAAGTAAACAAAACAGCTCCTTTTTCAGGTTAAAAGTCAGTTGCTAATTGCTATTTGCCAGTTCATCCGGGTCAAATGCCCTGCCCAGGTATACAAGCTGATGATTTGGGGTAATATTCTCACCCCGCCCATTCAATCCTGTTAATACTTCAAGATTTCCTTCAGGTGTTTTTAGGAAAAGGGCAATACGCTCCGAATCGTCTTCTGCAAGGGCAAGTAGTTTTTTGAGATTATCCGCGTCTTTTAATCCTACTTCCTGTATGGAAGGATACTTGTTGGCTACTTCACTAAACTTGGAAAAATCAGCGGTTTTAGATAATAACCCGGCCGTCTCTGAAAGATCACTCTTCATTTCGTCATTACAGAGTATCCTGAAGGAGCCGTTCTCGCCAAAATCGGGCCCTAATTTATCTATTGCATATTTGTTGATAGCCGTATTACCAGTCATTGCCAACAGGTAGCCCATATCATTAAGTTCAATATTGTCTAACAGGCTGTCTGCGTATATATTGGCTGCCATGGCTTCAATTCCCAGTTTTTTTGCCTGATCTATATTGTAAGGGTTATTGTCTATCAGCACAACATGCTTGTCGTTCTTTTTCAGGTACATTCCCAGTAATTGCGAGACCCTGGAGGCTCCAACTATGAGTATTCCTTCCGAGTGTTTTAAGAATACCCCAAGCCATTTGGCCACCCTGCGTGCTGTCGTGGCATTGAGTAAAACAGTTCCTAAAACCACCATGAAAACCAGCGGAGTAATATATTCGGCACCTGGCTCCCCTTTGTCGACCAATTTAGAGCCGAACAGAGAAGCTATACCTGCAGCGACAATACCTCTCGGGCCTACCCAACCAATAAACAATTTATCCTCAAACTTCAGCGTAGATTCGCGTGTGCTCATAAATACCACCAATGGCCTTATAATGAAAACAATTACGGCAATAAGAATGGCTGTGTTCCATTCATAGATCAATAGCATATCTTCCATATCGATGTTAGCGGCGAGTACGATAAATAGTATGGAGATCAATAGCACGCTCAGCGACTCTTTAAAATACAGCAGTTCTTTGATGTTGGGTAAATTGATGTTCCCAAGAACCATCCCCATAACGACCACAGCCAGTAATCCCGATTCATGTGCAAAAATGTCTGAAAGGACAAACACGAAAAGAACCACTGAAAGTGAGACTACATTGAGCAGGTAATGCGGGATGAAATTTCTTTTGATGGCTAAAGCCAGTCCATGGGCAAAGGTGAATCCAAATGTAGATCCGAATAACAAGATCTTTCCAAATTCTTTCAGCGCAGTTTGTGTGTATGCCTGACCTTCTCCCACACTGATAAATTCATAAACCAGTACAGCGACCAGAGCCCCAATGGGGTCTATCAGTATGCCTTCCCATTTAAGTACCGCGGAAATATCTTTCTTTAAGGGAATATTTCTGAGTATCGGTGTGATCACCGTTGGTCCGGTCACAATGATAAGTGAGGAAAACAAAAAAGAAATTTTCCAGCTCAGATTAAACAAATAATGCGCTGCAAAACCGGCCGTAATGAAGGTTACTAATGTGCCGAGTGTAATTAACTTGGTAATTACAGGTCCGACGTTTTTTATTTCCGAACGCTTAAGTGTGAGCCCGCCTTCAAAGAGGATAATGCTGATCGCAAGACTCACAAAGTAGTACAATTCCTCTCCGGGGAATAATCCCCTGGTACCGTCCCATAAGGGTTCTATTATTTTGGAGCCATCATCGGTGTATAAAGTAGATATCGGCCCTACTAACAGCCCGACAAGGATCAATGGCAGAATGGCAGGAAGCTTTAGCCTCCAGGCAATCCACTGGGCCAGTATCCCCAAAATAACTAAGGCAGCTAATTCTACCATATTCGAAATTTGGTGAAAAATAATCTTTTTATTTCAAAAGCTGTCTCTTATTATTTTCAAGCCGGAATCCAACCCTCTGAGCTACTTAATTATTCCTGTCAGTAGATATTGCCTTTAAAAAATGAAGGATTTGTTAAAAATTGGAAGTGCATTGTCCTTATCCTAAATTCAATGCGTATTTTGCATCGCTTTTGTTTAAAGTTCTTTTATGACTTTATATCCTGTTGAAACCGGGAATTTTAAACTGGATGGTGGTGCTATGTTCGGTGTAGTGCCTAAGTCGATCTGGAACAGGTCTAATCCGGCTGATTACAATAATATGATCGATATTGGTGCCCGCTGTTTGCTCATAGAAGATGGAGACCGTCTGATCCTGATCGATACCGGCCTGGGCGACAAACAATCAGATAAATTTTTTAGCTATTACTATCGGTGGGGTGATTTTAAACTTGAATCCTCCCTGAAGAATCTTGGATTCCATCCGGACGATATCACAGATGTATTCATGACCCATTTACATTTCGATCATTGTGGTGGTAGCGTACAGTGGAATCAGGACAGAACAGGTTACGAGACGGCCTTCAAAAATGCTGTTTTCTGGAGTTGCGAAGAACACTGGGATTGGGCTACCAAACCCAATGCCAGGGAAAAGGCCTCATTTTTAAAGGAGAACCTGCTGCCCATGCAGGAAAGCGGACAGCTGCGCTTTATTAACAGGAATAATGAATCATTTTTGAAATCGTCAGAATTAGGTTTTGATATCCTCTTTGTTAACGGGCATACGGAAAAGCAGATGATACCACACATAGCATACATGGGAACAACACTGGTTTTTGCGGCAGATCTGATTCCGACAGTTGGTCATATTGCATTGCCTTACATCATGGGCTATGATACAAGGCCACTGCTGACCCTCGAGGAAAAATCGAACTTTTTAGCGACCGCCGTTGAAAAAGAATACTTATTGTTCTTTGAGCATGATGCTCATACGGAACTATGTAGTCTTGAAATGACCGAAAAAGGGGTAAGGCTAAAGGATAAACACAGGTTTAGTGAAATTTTCAATTAAGATATACCTCAGGAGGATCATTAATAACCTCAAACTGTATCATTCTTTACTAAGACTGCCGGACTTAATTATGGCAGGAAATTTGTACTTTTCGCCCTACGGAAAAATAACCGGGTCGAAATTTCAATTTTACTTAGCCGAATTTCCAATAAATACAATTTTTAGAAATATTAATTATCAAGATTCATAAACATAATACTTCATGAAAGCATATTTGAAATCTTTCGCTACCCTGTCTATCTCATCATTTCTGTTTTACGGATGTGGGAGCACGCTTCTTGTATCAACACCTGTTGAAAATATTGATTCTGTACCCCTTAAAGTATCAGAACTCACCGAGGAGGAAAAACAAAGTTGGGGTCATCTGGACCTGGTCTCAGACACCATTCCCGGTATGAGCGTCAACAAGGCCTACAGTGAGATAATCGGCGACAAGAAAGGTAAAAAAGTTATTGTAGCTGTGGTAGATTCAGGAATCGACCTGGAGCACGAAGATCTTGACGGCGTGCTTTGGACGAATAAAAAAGAGAAGCCAGGCAATAATAAGGATGACGACGGAAATGGTTATGTGGATGACATCCACGGATATAATTTTTTAGGTGAGTCCTACAATGAACAATTAGAGTTTGCCAGAATGCTACGTCTCAATCTGGGCGATGCGGAAATGCAGGCAAAGGCCAAAAGCAAGCAGGAAAGCGAATATGCCGAGGCCCTGCAGAACAAAGAGCGATATGAGCAAATACTCCAGGCTGTTAAGAATGCCGATGCAGCGATTAAATCACACCTGTCTAAAGAGTCATACACCAAAGAGGACGTCCTGGCTATTAATTCCGATGATGCAACTTTACAACAACATATCGCTGTACTAAAGCAGATGTACACCTTTGCTGATACCATACCGGAAGTTTTGGAAGAATTATCAGGTGGTATCGATTATTTTTCAGATCAGGTAAATTACAACCTAAATATAAGCTTTGACGGACGCAAGCCGGTGGGTGACGATCCCTACAATTTAACGGATCTTCCTTACGGAAACGGTAATCCCGACAGCAGGTTTGAAGATGAGAACCACGGTACCCACGTTGCTGGTATCATAGCAGCAGAGCGAAATAACGGTATTGGAGTGAACGGAGTTGCTAACAATGTGGAGCTGATGAGCGTAAGAGCAGTGCCTAACGGAGATGAATACGATAAAGATGTTGCCCTGGCTATCAGATATGCTGTTGATAACGGAGCCCGAATTATCAATTGTAGCTTTGGGAAGTCTTTTTCCCCAAAAGCCGAGTGGGTCTATGACGCTATAAAATACGCCGCAGCCAAGGATGTGCTGATTGTCCATGCAGCAGGTAATGACGGCGCTGATCTTGACGATCCTGCAAATCCGAATTACCCAAATGACCAAATCAATAATGGCCCTGAAATTGCAGACAATGTTATTACCGTTGGTGCCCTGGATCCTAAATACGGGTCTGAAATGGTTGCTTCATTCTCAAACTACGGGAAGATCAATGTTGATGTTTTTGCTCCCGGAGGAAAGGTATATTCCACGGTCAACAACAATGAATACGATACTTTCGGAGGAACATCCATGGCAGCACCGGCTGTTTCAGGTATCGCTGCACTGATCTTTTCGTATTATCCAAAACTCAGTGCTTCCCAGGTTAAGCAAATTATTATGGATTCTGGTCTGAGTACAAAATCTTCTGTAGTCCTGGGCGGAGATGTGGAAAAGGCAAAGAGTTTTGATCAGGTATCAAGTTCAGGTAAGATGGCCAATGCCTTTAATGCGTTGATCATGGCCGATCAGGTTTCCAGAGGAAAATAAAATATCAATCATATGAAAGTTCTCCCCTATCTTCTTTTCGCTCTAATTCTGCCTGTAAGTCTTATGGGGCAGTCTGGCTATTGGCAACAGCATGTAGATTACCGCATGGAGGTCTCCATGGATGTTAAAACCTATCAGTACACAGGCAATCAGGTGTTGAAATACACTAATAATTCCCCGGATACATTAAGTCGGGTTTTTTATCACATGTACTTTAATGCCTTCCAGCCAGGAAGTGAGATGGATATGAGGCTGCAGTCTGTTTCTGATCCGGACGACAGGATGTTCAGTGCCGGACAAAGCAGAATTGCCCGACTCAAAGAAAATGAGCAGGGGTATTTGCGGGCCTCTTCACTGACTCAGGATGGGAGCAAGTTGAATTACTCTCTTGAGGGTACCGTGCTTGAGGTAGAACTGGAGAAACCTATTCCTCCGGGAGGAAGTGCGGAACTGGTCATGGATTTTGAAGGTCAGGTGCCTGTGCAGATCAGAAGATCGGGTCGGAACAGTAGCGAGGGAATTGCCCTTTCTATGAGTCAGTGGTACCCAAAAATGGCTGCTTATGACTTTGAGGGCTGGCACGCCGATCCTTATATAGCCAGGGAATTCCACGGGGAATGGGGTGATTTCGACTTAAAACTTACTATTGATAAGGACTACATAGTTGGAGGTACGGGCTATCTTCAAAACGCAAATGAAATAGGTCACGGATATGAAGATGCAGGTGTGACTGTTGCAAAGCAGAAAGGAAAGACACTTACCTGGCATTTTAAGGCTCCTAACGTTCATGATTTTATGTGGGCGGCTGATCCGGACTACGTACATGACACTCTTCAAATGGAGGGCGGACCTACACTGCACTTCTTTTATAAGAACGATCCGCAACTAAAAGAGAATTGGAAAAACCTTCAGCCCAAGACTCAGGCAGCCATGGAGTTCTTTAACCGTAATATCGGCTTATATCCCTATGAGCAATATTCAGTAGTTCAAGGTGGTGACGGTGGAATGGAATACGCCATGAGTACTTTAATTACAGGGGAAAGAAGCTTTGGCAGCCTGGTAGGAGTTATGGTTCATGAGCTGGCGCATTCGTGGTTTCAGCATTTGCTTGCCACTAATGAGGCTAAGCATGCATGGATGGATGAGGGCTTTACTTCTTTTGTTTCAAGTCTGTGCATGAATACCATTATGGAACAGAATAAGGATAATCCTTTTGAGAATTCATACAAAGGTTATTATGCATTGGTTCAATCAGGTAAAGAACAGCCGCAAACTACACATTCAGATCGCTACGACCTCAACTTTGCTTATGGAATTTCAGCTTACAGCAAAGGCTCTATCTTTCTGTCTCAACTAGGATATATCATTGGCCAGGATAAATTGATGTCGAGCCTGAGAAAATACTTTGATAAATTCAAATTTAAACACCCTGTTCCCAACGATATAAAGCGGATAGCTGAAGAAGAATCGGGCATGGACCTGGATTGGTATCTGATAGACTGGACGCAAACTACCAATACTATAGATTACGCTGTAAAGGCTGTTGAAGCCAATGGTTCCAGCACTAAAGTTCATTTGGAACGTATAGGACTCATGCCTATGCCCCTGGACATCCTGATAGTGTACAAGGATGATAGTAGGGAAACTTTCTACACGGCATTAAGGATGATGAGGGGTGAAAAAGAGAATCCCTATCCCAACATTAAACGAACAGTTCTCCCCGACTGGCCATGGGCCAATCAGCGTTATGAATTTACCCTGGACAGGCCTCTTGAAGAAGTAAAAGCAATAGTGGTTGACCCTTCTTTGTTAATGGCTGATGTAGACGCTAGCAATAATGCCTGGTCTTCTGAAGATTGATCTGGTGATCCGTTAAGGCAGTGTGTTAGCTATGGGCAATCCTATATGCCATACCATGGCGTGTTTTTGTACATTTCGGTTCTCGCCATTCTTTCCCTGTTACTCATGAGAATGTGAGTCTCGTCCACTACCCTGCTCCTGTAACCCAGAAGATGGAATAGGGGCTTGCTTAAAAATCTGGCAACTTTCAGATCGACCATAATGCGATCTTTACCTGGCGAAGCCCATGAAACGCCGGGCAAAAGAGTCAAAAGCAAGTCAAGCCTCAGCCTCCTCATAAAGGCAGAAAGTCGCAACACCCACTGTGGAATCTTCCTGATGAGGAAAAAGCCTTCCTCTCCCTGCTCCTGGTATAGTGGCATAAACACAATGCTTTTTTTGTCCGAGCTGATTTTTTGGCCGTTGTGGAAAGCTAACTCCGTGCCCTCGCTTATGCTATCAAAACTTTTAAACCCTTTAGACATATGAAACTCGTCTTCATCTGTGATCATATGTCTGTAGGTAATCTCATAAAAATTAGTATTGCAGGTAGCGGCATTGCATAAAATATCTAAGTGCTCAGATTTATCTATCATTTTTTCAGAAACGACGCCCGCAAATAGTAAGGTCAGCCAGGTAAACGACACGCCGTTTCGCACGGCATCATCTGTAAAATGCTGTCCCGACTCAAAGCCTATGGCTAAATAGCCTCTTTCGTTTACATAGCTTAATAATGGGCCATCCAGGTATTCTTCCATGCCCAAAATAACGGGAAGAGGGAACAATCGTGCAAATTTACGATTGATCATTGCGTCGTTGATTGTTATAAACGGAAGTGTTGGGCTGGAAGTGGTATGATAATCTATAAAGTAAAATGGGGGAGATTCAATTTTAACTATTTCGGTCAGAATCCGATATATCTCGGCCATTTCCCCCTCTTCATTGGTGCGTTTGCCGTTGGGATTGTCATTCATCTTCTTTACCGCATCTGCAGTCCAGATACGGTTAAGATCGCTTTCCAGAAATCTGCGTTCTTTCGCAAGAGCTGGTATATTGCCACGAATACCGTAAACTGTGCCCTTAACATCCTCCTGCAACTCACCTAATTTTCCAAAAACCTCTTCGAGGATCTGAACACCAGAAGGTTCATTGCCGTGAATACCACCAAAAAAAATAAGGGTAGGTCCTTTTTGCCTCCCCTTGATATAACCAATGATTCTTTTGGTATGCAAGGCTTCTATTGTCTCTACGGGATTTTGGGTCATAGGCTAGAAATCATTAGATGTTATTATGCCTACCAATTTCTTACCGATTACCACGGGTAAGCAGTGGAAATCGTTTTTCTCCATCAGCGCTTTGGCTTCTGATAATTTCATTTCAGGTTCTACCGTCACTAGATCTCTGGTCATTACAGAGCCGATATTCTCTTTGAGTTGTTCAGGATTATCCAGATAATTTTGCACATCAGTCCAGGTTAGAACACCAGACAACTCGTAGTTATTGTCAAGTATTGGTGTATGATGAATGTTCTTCCACAACATCATTTTTAAAACAAGTTCGGCGCTGTCGTTTTCCTGCGCAGAAATTGTCTTGGCATTCATACGGTCGCGAACCGTGAGATTTTCATAAGGAACCTCAAACTCATCTCCACGAGGCAGAAGCCATGCGTCTACGGTATAATGCCTTTTTCTTCTGTCGTGCATAGTGGCGACAAGAATTTTCAGGGCATCTGCTGTTTTGTAATCTTTCTTTAGTTTCCTGTACGCCTCAACCATCCATCTTGAACCATTCCACGAACGAATTCTTTTTTCTATGATAGAGAGATAGTGTTCGGCATCTCTGGGGGCTATTCCCATACTGTACAGGCCTCTGTATGCCATCGGCAGAAAGTGATCTAACAATAACTGCTGACTGCTCAGCAATTGACCATCCCAGTGAATTTGGGCAGCCATCCCATAGCGGGCTGCTTTAAAGAAATTGCTTTTGATGTCCTTAAAATCCATTTTAGTATGGATCTCGTCGAATTCCTTAGGTCTTCCAACCATGATCCCAATCCATAGCATCATATTAGTAATCTCATCGTCAGTGGTAGGGCCGGAAGGCATATATCTGTTTTCTATTCTGAGATGAGGTTCTCCATCTGTCAGGCCATAACACACCCGGTTCCACTTGTAGATGGTGCCATTGTGCAGGTTTAATGCCCTTAGCTTTGGAGTCTTTCCATTTTTGAGCATTTCCATGCTGTTCGTAACAAAATCAGTGGTAAGCAGACTTCTGAATCGGAGTACGGCGTCCTTGTAAAAATCGGCCACGGATCCGGTTACCCAATCGCTGCCAAAACTGACCCTGGATTCTTTCTCATTTAGGATAAAGGTGCTTGCCCTTGTGTCTACGCTCTGTGTAAATAGAGCAATCCTGGTCTCTTCCCATAGTTCCTGACCCAGCAACAAAGGTGAATTTGTGGATACAGAGAGAACAGGTCCGGCCACAGCCTGTGCCCAGTTATATGTATTGGCAAAGTCGTCCGGGTCTATTTGCAAATGAGCCTGAAAACTGGTGTTGCAGCCTTCGTAAAGAATATTGTTGTGGTGCAGATTAACCTCATCAACACCCTTAATATGCAATTCTATATCGTCCTTTCGAATATCTCTGATTGCGTCATTCAGTACTTTGTACCGCATGATCGGGGTCATATAATCCATGCCCATATACTGTTCGCTTACAGTAGGTAAAATACCGGTGAGGACAATACGGTTTTTATGTCTTTCTGCAGCTTCCTCTGCATGGGACAAGAGCTCGTTTAATTTTTTATGCAATTCCGAAAAACAACTGCCTTCCAACACCAGGGGGTCTAAATTGATCTCCAGGTTGTAGAGTGTTAGTTCGGAGGTGAAATGATCGTCATCTATTTCTTTCAAAATTATTTCAGCATCCTTGGAAGGTTCCCAGTTTTCGTTGGCAAGACAAAACTCCTGTTCTGCGCCAATTCGCACAGGACTCACGGTGAACATTTTATTGTCCAGCATATACTCAAGTGCTTCTATATCGGTAAGTAGCTGTGAAATATACTCTGTTCTATTTCCGTCTCCAGTTAGTTTTTTAACATTGAATTCACCCATAAGAAATGGTGTTGTTTGATTGCTTTGGAAATATAAACGAATGCAAGATAAAATCCTATTTTAGGGATAAATATGATAAAAGTCATAGAGCTCAGCGCCCTTATTTATTGCTTATTTTTGCCAACAATGTCATTTAGCTTTAATAAAAAGGAAAGGCTTAAGTCTAAAAAACAAATTGAAAAGCTCTTCAAGGAGGGCAAAAGCGTTAGCCGTTTTCCACTTAAACTTTTTTACATCCCGGTTGAAGATGCGGAGGTTCAGTTTAAAGTCGCAGTAAGTGTGCCTAAACGAAACTTTAAAAAGGCTGTTGACAGGAACAGGATAAAAAGGCTAATGCGCGAGGCGTATCGCCTTAATAAACAGGTAATTTTTAACAACATAGAGGGAAACTTTGCGTTGCTTATTTTATACCTTGGAAAAGATTTACCCCGTTATAGGGATGTTGAGAATTCCCTGATCGGTGTCTTGCACAAACTAGTAAAAGAGATACAATGAAAACGACGATCCGCACAAAAGTGATGGTGCCAGTAATTGCGGTAGTTCTATTAATCGCCGGCAGCAGTTTTAAAAATGATTATTTCGAGATTGCCAAGCAGATAGAGATTTTTACCACGCTCTTTAAAGAGCTGAATATGAACTATGTAGATGAGACTAATCCAGCTGAATTAATGGATACCGCCATCAAGAATATGCTGGACGACCTGGATCCTTACACCAAATTCCTGAATGAACAGGATGTAGAAGCCTACAAGATCAACAATGCTGGCGAATATTCCGGAATTGGCGCCCTGGTGCGATCATATAAAAGCAAATTGCTAATAATCGAGCCTTATAAAGGCTATCCGGCAGACAAAGCTGGCCTGAAAGCAGGGGATGAGATCGTTCAGATCGGTGATATTCTTATTGCCGACTTCAAAGACGACGCCACCGAACTACTTAAGGGTGCCCGGAATACAAGTGTGGATGTCACTTATGTGAGACAGGGACAGAAAAAGACCACCACGATCAACAGGGAGGCTATTGAAGTTGACGCCGTTCCTTATTACCACATGGTTGATAAGAAGACCGGCTATATCGTATTGAGAAAATTCAACGCTAAGGCCTCTCAACAGACCAGGGATGCTCTCAGAGACCTGAAGGGCAAGGGTGCTACTCAGATCATACTGGACTTGCGGGGAAATCCGGGTGGATTGCTTTCAGAGGCTATCAATATTACCAATTTGTTTGTGCCTAAGGGAGAGCTGGTAGTTACCACTAAATCTAAGGTTAAAAAGTTCAACAAGGAGTATTACACAAAGAACGCTGCTGAAGACACAGACATACCACTGGTAGTACTTATCAATGGCAGTAGTGCCTCGGCAAGTGAGATTGTTTCGGGTAGTTTACAAGACCTGGACCGCGCTGTGATCATGGGCGCCCGTAGTTTTGGTAAGGGACTGGTTCAAAGGCCACTCAGGCTTACTTATGGCACTCAGTTAAAAGTAACCATCTCCAGGTACTATACGGCATCGGGAAGATGCATACAGGCTCTGGACTACAGAAACAGGGACGAGCAAGGCAATGCCATCAGAAATACAGATTTTAAGGAGTTCAAGACGCGAAATGGCAGAAATGTACAGGATGGTGGAGGTGTTCTGCCCGATTTGGAAATTGAAACCCTAAAATCCAACTCCTTGATAAAGGCCCTGAACGGCAACAATACGATCTTTGATTATGCCACTAATTATTACTATGCCAATTCCATTGAAAGGGTAACTGATTTTTCATTCACAGACCAGGATTTTGAAGATTTTAAGGAGTTTGTCTCGGAAAGCAATTTTAAATATGTGACCGATACCGAAAAAGCCCTGAAGGAGTCGATGTCTGGAAATGACAAATATATATTTGACGAAAACGTGAAACAGCAATACCAGGCCTTGATGACCGAGATCGACAGAAGCAAGGATGGCGCACTGGATACTTATCAAAGTTCTATCCGGAAAAGCCTGGAGGACGAGATCTTAAAACGCTATTTCTACAGGGAAGGACTCTATGATTACTATCTGGAGGCCGATGAAGCCATTGTAGCTGCAAAGGAGTTGCTCGCAGATCAGGAGCGCTACTCTAGTATCCTGAACTAATCTGAGCTTTTAATTAAGAGACCCTTTCCATTGTTAATATCTGACATAAAGAATTGGCTTTGTGTCAATTTTCGCTTCGGTGTTCTTTACTTTCATTCCTATTCTTATATTTAGCGCTTCATAAATAATCATCAACTATGAAGAGCAAATACAGTACATGGTACCATCCATATAAACCTGCGCAGAAATTTAACAAACGAGTTGCATATTTTAGTATGGAATTCGCTATTGACCAGGGACTTAAAACATATTCAGGAGGATTGGGTTTTCTGGCAGGATCACATATGTTGTCTGCATATGAATCTAAGCAGAACATGATCGGGATCGGGATGTTGTGGAAATACGGCTACTACGATCAGGGTAGGAACAAGGACCAGACACTTCAGACTAATTTTATAGAAAAGGTTTATAATTATCTCGAAGATACCGGCATTGAGGTAGAGGTAAAGATTTACGATAATCCATCTGTTAAAGTGCGCGCTTATGTGCTTAAACCTGAAATTTTCGGATCTGTTCCCCTATACCTGTTAACTACAGACGTAGATGGCAATGACAATCTTTCCAGAACTATAACCAATCATCTTTACGACAATAACCAGCTTACAAGAGTATCCCAGAATATAGTTCTGGGTATTGGTGGTGCTAAGGTGGTAGAAGCACTGGGCGGCGCCGATGTATACCATTTAAACGAGGGGCATGCCTTACCGGCATTTTACTACCTGAGGGACCAGGGTGTATCTAAAGAACAAATGGTCTTTACTACGCATACACCGGAAATGGCTGGAAACGCCGAACGAGAGGGCTATCATCTGAACGATTGTGGCTTTTTCGGGAGAAGGCTCAATCACGAAGAGCTTAAAAGAGAAACTGTTAACGGAGGTATGATCAGTTATACAGTTTCCGCACTGAGAATGGCAAAGAAAGCCAATGCCGTTTCAAAACTGCACGCTACCGTGGCAAAAAGAATGTGGAAGGATTATTCGGGGATCAGCGAAATAATTCCTATTACCAATGCCCAGAACCAAAAGTTTTGGCAGGATCCTGTTTTGGAAAAGCACTGGAAAAAGAGAGATGGTAAAGGCTTTACCAAGAGAAAGAAAGAGTTGAAGGCCGAATTGTTTGAGGAAGTACTCGATCAAACCGGCAAGCTTTTTGATCCGGATGTGCTGACCATAGTATGGGCCAGAAGATTTGCTGAATACAAGCGCGCCGACCTGTTGATCAGGGATCTTAACCGGCTTGAGACTATTATTTCGAAAGCGGATAAGCCTGTACAGATTATTTGGGCCGGAAAACCCTACCCGCTTGATTTTTACGCCATAGACCAGTTCAATCACCTGGTACATTTTACCAAGTACAGGCACAATATGGCAGTCCTGATTGGTTATGAAATGGCGCTTTCCAAGAAGCTCAAACTGGGATCAGACATTTGGTTAAATACACCAAGGATCACAAGAGAAGCGTCGGGAACCAGTGGAATGACAGCAGCGATGAATGGTTCTGTGAATCTTTCAATCAACGACGGCTGGATACCTGAATTCCAGGAGCACGGAAAGAACAGTTTTGTTCTGCCGGAGGTAGACCACTTATTGCCGGCCTGGGAGCAGGATCAGCGCGACAGTGAGAATCTTTACAATTCACTGGAAAATGAAGTCTTGCCTGCTTATTACGACAATCCGGAATTATGGCAGGAAATTGTTTTTAACGGAATAGACGGAGTTATACCACAGTTCACAAGTAGGAGGATGGCTGAGCAGTACTACGAGGAATTGTATTAGCTCGCGAAGGCCGCCAGGCAGATTCCTCGCCCTGTAAAGCAAAGGACAATTGACAAATAGACGACATGAACAGTGCCTTATCAGAATTTTTAAAAGAGCTGGTGGGTCACCCAATACAAAAGGCCGTTCCCGTTTCCGGTGGGGATATTTCCAGGGCGTATAAACTAAGCGGAGGCGGTGAAGAATATTTCTGCAAGATTCATGGGAAATCTGAAGCCCTATCTATGTTCCGGGCCGAGAAGGAGGGGCTGAGTGCCATCCGTGAAACAGCAGTCATAAAAGCACCCCTGGTTTTTCATTGCGAACCCTGGGAAACTGGTGCCGTTCTGATAATGGAATTTGTCCGCTCAAAAAGGCCCAGTG
>JAAUXY010072755.1_pt1 | contig 21683 bp, 17 predicted proteins | sample 7278121 | NCBI WGS metagenome assembly JAAUXY01 (sample SAMN14350117, study PRJNA611818) | marine sediment metagenome | isolation source: surface marine sediment (1.8m) | place: French Polynesia: Moorea | collected 2018-08 | reverse complement strand
GGCAGCAGCCAAGGTGATTGCCGAACAGGCCAGCCGCGTTGGCATGCCGTTTGTCGACCAGCGCTGGCTTGGCGGCATGCTGACCAACTACAAGACCATCCGACAGTCGATCCGACGTCTGCAGGACCTCGAGAAGCAGGCCGAAGACGGCACGTTTGAGATGCTGCCGAAAAAGGAGGCGCTGCAGAAAACGCGCCTGATGGAAAAGCTGCACCGCAGCCTCGGCGGTATCAAGGAGATGGGTGGTCTACCGGACGCCATCTTCGTCGTCGACGTCCAGCATGAGCACATTGCCATCAGCGAGGCCAACAAGCTGGGCATCCCGGTGTTCGGCATCGTCGACAGCAACAGCGATCCGGACGGTGTCGACTTCGTCATTCCCGGCAACGACGACGCCATTCGCGCAATTCGTCTCTACGTCACGGCTGTCGCCGACGCGGTGGCGGAGGGTCAGAGTCAGGCATCACTGGTCGTCAGCCCCGACGAATTCGTCGAGGTGGATGAGGCCAGCGCCGAAGAAAGCGCTCCGGTGACCGAAATTTCCGCGGGGATCCAGGCTTCGGTCGACGAAGCGTTTGCCGAAGAAGATCAGGCGGCGGCGGGTGAAGCCGACGCTGCCGAGGCCAGCGCCGAAGCTGCTGCTGAAGCCCCCGCCGAAGCTGCTGCTGAAGCCCCCGCCGAAGATGCTGGCGAAGCCCCCGCCGAAGACGCTGGCGAAGCGCCGGCGGGCGATGAAGACACCCAGCAGGCGTAATGTCCCGCGGCCCATCTTTGAATTGTTAAGGAGCATCTGACCATGGCAATTACTGCGTCAATGGTGAAGGAACTGCGTGAGCGCACCGGTCTCGGCATGATGGACTGTAAGCGCGCGCTGGAAGAAACGGATGGCGATCTGGAGAAAGCCATCGAGGAACTGCGTAAGAAAAGCGCGCTGAAAGCCGCTAAGAAAGCCGGCCGCACGACGGCGGACGGGCTGCTTGCGATCAGAACGGCCGATGACGGCAGCCGCGGCGCCATTGTCGAGGTCAACATCGAAACCGACTTCGCGGCGAAGAACGAGAAGTTCATTGCGTTCGTCGACAAAGTCGTCACGCAGCTCTTCGAATCCGACGCGGGTGACCTGCAGGCCCTCATGGATGGAGGCCTGGACAGCGAGCGAGAAGCCCTCGTTCAGGAGATTGGTGAGAACATCAGCGTACGTCGCGGCAGCCTCCTGACCTCGGACGCGGGCGGCATCGTCAGCTATCTGCACGGCGACAATCGCAAGGGCGCGCTGGTGCAGCTTTCTGCAAACGCAGCCGATGTCGGCCGTGACATTGCGATGCACGTGACGGCAATCAACCCGCTCGTGGTGAAAAGCGAAGACGTGCCGGCGGACGTGCTTGCCAAAGAGCGCGAGATTTACACGACCCAGGCCCAGGACAGCGGCAAGCCGCCGGAGATCGTCGAGAAGATGGTTGAAGGGCGGGTCCGGAAGTACCTCGCCGAGGTGAGCCTGGTGGACCAGCCGTTCGTCAAAGACCCGAATCAGAAAGTTGGCGCGCTGGCGAAGGACGCAGGCGCAGACGTGCTCGAGTTCGTCCGCTACGAAGTGGGCGAAGGCATCGAGGTGGAAGAAGAGGACTTCGCTGCCGAAGTTGCTGCCCAGCTGGGCGGCAGCGAGTAACGTTGCGCTTTCTGCTGAAACTGAGCGGCGAAGCCCTTGGCGGCGCCGCCGGCTTTGGCCTCGAGCCCGAGGTCCTGGGCTTTATCTGCAATGAAATCTCGGAGCTCCGCCGCCAGCAGGGGGAGCTCGCCATTGTGCTCGGCGGCGGCAATCTGTTCCGCGGTCAGCACCTCGCCGCCTCCGGGATGGACCGCGTGGTGGGCGATCGCATGGGTATGCTGGCCACCGTCATGAATGGCCTGGCGCTCTGCGACTTCCTCGATCAGCAGGGCATTGCGAACCGGCTCTTTTCGAGCGTTGCAATCCCGAGCCTTGCCGCGGGTTATCATCGCGACGAAGCGCGCGCGGCCATGGCGGAGGGCAAAGTGGTGGTGCTGAGCGGTGGCACGGGCAATCCTTTTTTCACGACGGATACCGCCGCATGCCTGCGTGGGGTGGAGCTGGGTGTGGATGCGGTATTGAAGGCCACCAACGTCGATGGTGTGTATGACGCCGATCCCAAGCAGGATCCGGATGCGCAGAAGTTCGATGAGATCAGCTACGACGAGGTGCTCACGCGGCAGCTCGGCGTCATGGACCTGACCGCAATCGTGCTCTGCAAGGAGAACAATCTGCCGCTGGTGGTATTCGACATGCAAAGCCCGGGAGCGCTTGTAGCGCTCGCAAATGGCGGTAGAGTAGGCACTCGAGTCGTCGCGGCCGGGTAGCGGTTAACAATTGCATCGACGTAACACATCGGCGTGACAGGCGTAACAAGAGGTGACCCGTGATTGATGAAATTCTAGAAGATGCCAATGAGCGGATGGGCAAGTCCCTGGAGTCACTGCAGACGGCATTCGCCAAAATTCGTACGGGGCGCGCGAATCCGGCGCTGCTCGACGCCATCACGGTGGAATACTACGGCTCTCCCACGCCGCTCAATCAGGTGGCGTCCATCACCGTGGAAGATGCGCGCACGCTTGCCATCTCACCCTGGGAAAAACCGCTGATTCCAGAGATAGAGAAGGCCATCCTGAAGAGCGACATCGGCATTACGCCGGTATCCACCGGTGACGTCATCCGCGTGCCGCTGCCGCCGTTGACGGAGGAGAATCGCAAGGATCTTGCGCGCCTCGCCAAGCAGGAGGCGGAGAACGGCCGTATAGCCATCAGGAACATCCGCCGCGATGCCATTGCCGACGTGCGTGAGCTGGTGAAGGAAAAGGAAGCCACTGAGGACGAGGCGCGGCGTGCGGAAGAGCGCGTTCAGGGCTTTACGGACAGTCGGGTTGCCGAAGTGGATGCCGCGCTTGCCGCCAAAGAAGCGGACCTTTTAGAAATCTGATTTATAAGTTGCTCTATTTGGGCGATTCGCCATGACCAGCGACCCAGACACTTCGACCGCCTCCGCCCTGGACTCCCAGGGATCGCTGACAGCGGGCGTGTCTGAAGCCGAACCCTCTGCAGCCGGCGCAACGGCGCCGGTGCACATCGGCATCATCATGGACGGCAACCACCGCTGGGCAAAAAAGCGGCGCTTGCCAGGCGCCGCGGGCCATCGTGCCGGTGCCAAGCGGCTGCGGGAAATTGCCGAGGCGTGTGCCGATGCGGGCGTGCGCTACCTGACTCTCTTCGCGTTCAGCACGGAAAACTGGCAGCGCCCCAGCGGCGAAGTGAACCTGCTCATGGATCTCATGCGGCACGTCATGGAGAACGACTTGGAGGAGCTGCACCGTCGTAACGTGCGGCTGCGGATCATCGGCGACCGCTCACGGTTTGCTCCGGACATACAGCGCAAGATGCAGGAGTGTGAAACGCTCACCGGGGCGAATACCAAGCTCAATCTGACCGTGGCGGTGAATTTCGGCGGCAGATGGGACATCGTGGAGGCCGCACGCAAGCTCGCCCGCGAGGCGGCCAGCGGTGCGCTCGACCCGGATGAGATCGATGAATCCCACTTTGCCGAGGCCACGTCCCTCGGTGGCCTGCCTGATCCCGATCTCCTGATCCGCACCGGCGGCGAAAACCGGATCAGCAACTTCCTCCTCTGGCATCTGGCTTATACGGAGCTCTATTTCACCGAGGCCTACTGGCCCGATTTCGACGCCACCCACCTGACGGCGGCAATCGCCGAATACAGCCAGCGTGCGCGGCGTTTCGGGCGTCGCAGCTGAGATGCTCAGAAATCGCGTCATCACCGCGCTGATTCTGGCCCCGCTGGTCGTCGCCGCGGTGTTTCTGCTGCCGCCGCTGGGTTTTGCCGTCGTATTCTGGGGCGTGGCGGCGCTCGGCGCCTATGAGTGGGCAGGTCTCATGGGTGTGGATAAGCCACTCATGAGAATCCTCTGTCTCGCTCCCCTCGCCGTCATTTGCGTCATGCTCTACGGCAACGAGACGCTCTATCTGCCGGTACTCTACCTGGGCTGGATGTTCTGGGGTGCGGCGCTGATTGCGGTGCTTGCCTACCCGCGCGGGGCAGCGGTGTTTCGCAGTCCCATTGTGCTGGCCATCCTCGGGATCATCGTGTTTACAGCCGCCTGGGTGAGCCTGGTCGTGATCCGCGCCCATCCCGATGGCGCCGCCTGGCTGGTGTGGATGTTTCTGCTGGTCTGGGGGGCTGACGTGGGCGCTTATTTTGCCGGTCGCAGCTTCGGCAAACATACGCTGGCGCCGGCTGTCAGCCCCGGTAAGACCTGGGAAGGCGTGCTTGGCGGCATGCTGCTGCCGGGCCTCGTCTGCGGGGCCATTCTGATCTGGTGGCAGGGCGCATCGGCGCTGTGGCTGACGTTCATGGTCCTGCTCATTGCCATTTCGGTGCTGGGTGATCTCCTCGAGAGCCTCATCAAGCGCGCCACCGGCGTGAAGGACTCCGGCACGCTGCTGCCCGGACATGGTGGGATGCTCGACCGTATCGACTCGATTCTCGCCGTTCTGCCGTTTTTTGCCGTTGTGCTGTATTAAGGCGTTGTCGGACATGAAAGCGGTATTCAGCGTGGGTTCAGGCTAAAATGGGCACTAATCACGAGATCTGTGGACAAATCCCCATTGGATTTGGTCTAGAGGATTGAGTCGAGGACAAGTTTTCTGATGGATCTGCTGCATTATCCGTTGGCCTTTCTGGTTGTGCTTGGCGTGCTCGTCACGTTCCACGAGTTCGGCCACTACCTCATAGCGCGCTGGTCCGGCGTGCAGATCCTGCGATTCTCCGTAGGATTCGGCCGCCCGCTGTGGTCATACGTCGACAAGCGCGGTACTGAATTTGCGCTGGCCGTCATTCCGCTCGGCGGCTACGTGCGCATGCTGGACGACCGTGATCCGGAACAGGAAGAGATGAAACGACCGGACACGGTTGCGTATATGGATCTCACACCGCAGTGGCGCATTGCCATTGCGCTCGGCGGCCCCGTGGCCAATTTCATTCTGGCGATTGTGGTGTACTGGGCCCTGGCCGTTGCCGGGTCGGTCACCTACACGCCGCTTTTACCCGCCCCGGCTGCGGATACACCCATCGCGGCGGCGGGACTCGAAAGCCCCGCAGAGCTTCTCAGGATTGACGACACCGACGTGGGTAACTGGCAGGACGCCGGCATGGCGCTGACGGATCGTCTCGGTGAAACCGGCACCATCCGCTTCGAGGTGCGCGAGCTGGCAAGCGGCCTCGAGCGGGGCTTTGACGTGCCGATCGCGCGCTGGCACGAGGGCGTGGGTGAGCCGGATGTGTTCGGCTCGCTGGGTATCGACCGGAAACTCCTGAGCGCGGTGGGCGAAGTCATCGAGGATTCGCCGGCTGAGCGCGCGGGCCTGCTCACCGGGGATTTTGTGATTGCTGTCGACGATCAGGACGTGGCCGACTGGAATGCGCTGGTGGAAGCCATTCAGGCGCGACCTGCGACGCCTACGGTGCTGACCGTGTTTCGCGACGGCCGACAACGGCAGGTTGCGATTACGCCGGATGCGCGCGACCTCGACGATGGTACCCAGGTCGGTTCGATTGGCGTTGCCCCGCCGACCACGGTCATGAAGCGGGGTCCGCTGGAGGCCATTCCCGCGGCGATGGTCGAGACGTGGGACAACTCGGTGATGATCCTCAGCATCGTCAAGAAGATGGTTTTTGGCCAGGTGTCGGTGAAGAACCTTTCCGGACCCATCAGCATCGCGCAGATTGCCGGGGATACCGCGCGCTACAGCTGGCGTTCTTTCGTGGGTATTCTGGCGTTCCTGAGCGTATCGTTCGGGGTTTTCAATCTGCTGCCGATACCGCTGCTCGACGGGGGCCACGTGCTCTTCAACAGCGCGGAGCTCGTCACGGGTAAACCGGTACCCGAGCGCGTGCAGATTCTGGGCGTGCAGGTGGGATTGTTTCTGGTGGGCACGCTGATGGTGTTTGCCACATATAACGACATATTGAGAATTTTCTAGTCCATGGTTTGGGGGGTTTCTTTGCGCCGAATAGCTCTGTGCGCGGCCATCTGGCTGATGTGCGTCAGTGTCTTCGTGCCCACCGCGGCAGGTGCGGCGAATGCACCGGGATTTGTCATTACAGACGTGCGTCTGCAGGGTCTGCAGCGCGTATCCCCCGGGACGGTGTTCAATCTGATTCCATTTGCCGTTGGTGATCGCATCGACGAGCTCGGCGTACGCGCGCTGACCCGGGATCTGTTTGGCTCGGGCTTTTTCAAGGACATACGTGTTGGTCGGGATGGTGGTGTGCTCATCGTCACGGTGACGGAACGTCCGGCGATCGAATCCATCGAGCTCGAGGGTAACAAGGCCATCAAAACCGAGGCGCTGATCGACGGGCTTGCCCAGCAGGGGCTGCGCGAGGGTGAAATCTTCAAGCAGGCGACACTCGAGCGTGTTGGCCTCGAGCTCGAGCGCCAGTATGTCGCCCAGGGCCGCTACGGTGCGAGCATCGATCCGCAGATCGAAGACCTGCCGCGCAATCGCGTGGCCATCCGGATTGTCATCGAGGAAGGTAAGAACTCTGGAATCCGGCATCTCAACATCGTCGGCGCGGAGAGCTTCGCCGAGGAGGATCTCCTCGACGAGCTCGAGCTGCAGCATCCGAGCCTCCTGTCGTTTTACCGTAACGACGACAAATACTCGCGCGAAAAGCTGAGCGGCGACCTCGAAACCCTCGAAGCCTATTACAAGGATCGGGGTTATGCGGACTTTGATCTCTATTCCACCGAGGTGAGCATCACGCCCGATCGGCGCCAGGTCTACATCACCATCGGTATCGAGGAAGGCGACATCTACACCATCAGCGACGTCAACCTCGTGGGCGAGCTCGGCGATGTGCAGGCTGAAGATCTGCGTCGTCTTTTTGTCGTCGAGAGCGGCCAGACGTTCAATCAGGCGCGGATCACGGCAACGGAAGATCGCCTGGAAGCCGCGCTCGGCAATGCCGGCTTCACGTTCGCCACCGCCAGCGGCGTGCCCAGAATCAACGACGATCAGACGGTGGAGGTCGAATTCTTCGTCAACTCCGGCAAGCGCGCGTACGTGCGGCGGGTGAATTTCACCGGCAACGCCCTCACCCAGGACGAGGTCATGCGCCGCGAGATGCGGCAGATGGAAGGCGGCTGGGCGTCGACGGCGCAGATCGATCTGTCCAAAGTGCGCCTGGAGCGACTCGGCTACTTCAAAGGTGTGGACGTGGAAACGCCGCAGGTGCCGGGAACCGACGATCAGATCGACGTCAATTTCTCCGTCGAGGAGCAACCTTCCGGCAGCATTTCCGCCACGGTCGGTTACGCTCAGGGCACCGGTCTCATCCTCGGCGGCAACTATTCGCAGTCGAACGTGCTCGGCACCGGCAACAGCCTGGGCCTCGGCTTAAGCGTGTCGCGCTGGCAGAAGTCGGCGAGCTTCAATTACTTCAATCCGTACTTCACGATTGACGGGATCAGCCGGGGTTTCAACGTGTTCTTCCGGCGGCTGGATTTCGATGAGCGCAATATCGCTCGCTATGCCACCGACTCGGCGGGTGCTGGCGTGAACTTCGGGTTCCCGATCGGCGAGACGCAGCGCATCAACTTTGGCCTCGTCACCGATTGGACGGACATTACCGAAGGCGCCTTCGCCGCCCAGGAAATCTCCGATTTCATCGCAAAGAACGGCGAAGAAGCCATCAACTTCAAAATGAACCTGTCCTGGAGCAGCTCGACGCTGAACCGCGGGCTCTTCCCGGATCGCGGCGCCGCACAGTCGGTCGCCCTCGAAGTAGCCGTGCCGGGCAGCGATCTGCAGTTCTACAAGATCAACTATTCCGGCGAGCGGTATTTCCCGATCACACAGAACTGGACGCTCAGGGTTCGTGGTGAGCTCGGCTTCGGCGATGGTTACGGGTCGACCTCGGGCCTGCCGTTCTACGAAAACTTCTTCTCCGGCGGCTTCGGCTCAATCCGGGGCTTCGAGAATTCCACCCTGGGACCCCGTTCGACGCCGCCGCTGGATCCGCAGGGCAACCCGATCTTCTTCGGCAGTGACCGGCGCGGTGACCCACTCGGCGGCAACCTGCTGGTCGAAGCGGGCGCCGAGCTGATCTTTCCTTTCCCCTTCGTGGACGACAACCGTCAGTTCCGTCCCGCTTTCTTCCTCGATGCGGGTAATGTGTTCAATACCCAGTGTCCGGACGTGGCGATCAACTGTTTCGACTTCGACGTTGACGAAATCCGCTATTCGGTCGGCTTTGGTCTCACCTGGCTGACGGGTCTGGGTCCCATGACGTTCAGCATCGCGAAGCCGTTCCAGACGCAACCCTTTGATGAAGAAGAAAGATTTCAGTTTGAACTTGGCCGTACTTTCTGATGTAGAATGCGCGGCCTTTAACGCCCATGAATGTGTCCGAATGGATGCGTGGAGTAATTGGAGTAGGAGTTGAGAATGATAAAGAGATTAGCAACGCTGGCCCTGGTGGCAACGATGTGCAGCGCCCCCTCGGCATACGCGGAAATGAACATTGTGGTGCTCGACTCCGTGCGCGCAATCCTCGAAAGCGATGAAGCCAAGCTCCTGGCGGAGGCTGCCAACAAAGAAATGGAAAGCGAGCAGAACGAGCTGCGCACCATGGCGGAAAAGATGCAGGAGCTGAACACGAAGCTGCAAACCGACGGCGAAGTCATGAGCGCAACCGAAAAGCGCGGCCTCGGCAAAGAGATCGAGGACATGCAGATTGATCTGCAGTTCCGCTCGCAGAAGCTGCAGAAAGAGGTCCAGGACAAGCGTCAGGAGATTCTTCAGGCGCTGGCGCCGAAATTCGACAAGGTGCTGAAGGACATCATTCAGGTCGATCAGATTGACCTGATCCTCTCACCGCAGTCGCTGCAGTACGCCAACACCAAGCACGACATCACCCGTCGGGTCACCGAAAAGCTCAACGAGCAGCGCGACTGATCCCACGGATACTTCTGTGACGCTGACCGTTGCCGAGATTGCCGAGCGCATCGACGCCGAGGTAATCGGCGACGGCAGCGCGTCCATCTCGGGCCTCGGCAGTCTCGGCCAGGCGCAGACCGGCCAGCTGAGTCACCTTTCGAGCGCAAGCTACCGTGACCAGCTCGCCGGAACCGCCGCCAGCGCGGTGATCCTCGCGGCTGACGATGCTGAGCTCTGTCCGTCCACGGCGCTGGTCGTCGACAATCCCTATCTTGCCTTTGCGCGGGCTTCGCGCCTTTTTGCGCGCCGCCCGCAGCTGCCCACCGGCCGTCACGCAAGCGTGGTCGTCGGCGAAAACTGTCAGATTCACCCCGATGCGGCCCTCGGCCCGAATGTGGTTGTCGGCGACGGCACGTCCGTCGGCGCCGGTGCGCGCGTACACGCCAACACGACGATCGGCGAGCGTTGCGTCATCGATGAAGACGCAGTGCTCTTCAGCAACGTGAGCATTTACGACGATGTCAGAATTGGCGCGCGCAGCGTGGTGCACAGCGGCTCGGTCATCGGCGCGGCGGGCTTCGGCTTTACCCCGGGCCCCAACGGTCATCTCGAGGAGATTGCCCAGATTGGCGGCGTTTCGATTGGCGCTGACGTGAGCATCGGCGCGTGCAGCACGGTGGACTGCGGCGCGATCGACGACACCGTCGTCGAAGACGGCGTGAAGATCGACAATCAGGTGCAGATTGGCCACAACTGTCGCGTCGGCGCGCACACGCTCATTTGCGGGTGTGTAGGCATAGCGGGCAGCACGACCATCGGGAAACACTGCGTGTTCGCCGGCGGCTCCGGCGCGGGCGGTGACAAGCCGGTCGACATTTGTGATGGTGTGGTGGTCACGGCGCGCACCGTCATCTCGCAGTCGGTAAGCACTCCCGGGGTTTACTCAGGCACCATCATCTTTCATGAGCACGGTAAATGGCGGCGTAACGCGCTCAGGTTCGCCGGGCTCGATGAGCTTTTCCGTCGGGTAAAGAAGCTCGAAAACCGCGGCGGCTGACGCACGTCGCCCTCAAGATCAGTTAAGATCTCCATCATGAGCGAACAAAAATACATCAACGAGCTTTTCTCCTACCTGCCGCATCGCTACCCGTTCCTGTTGCTGGATCGAGTGACCGAGCTGACCGTCGGCGAGTCGGTTGTGGGCTACAAGAACATCACCATCAACGAGCAGCTCTTCACCGGGCATTTTCCGGATCAGCCGATCTTTCCGGGCGTGCTGATTCTCGAAGCCATGGCGCAGCTCTCGGGGGTGCTGGCATTCGAGACCAAAGGCACGCGACCTGCTGATGGGGTCAACTACCTCTTCGGTGGCGTGGAAAAGGCGCGCTTCCGCAGACCGGTGATTCCGGGAGACTGTCTGCGCATGACGAGCCGCATCCTTGCCGATCGGCGCATCATGATGAAATTCGAATGTGAGGCGTTTGTCGAAGACGAGCTGGCCTGCTCCGCGGTGCTGTCCGTGGTCGAGCAGAGCTCATGATCGACGGCCGTGCGATCGTCGACACTTCTGCCGTCATCGGCGAAAACGTCACCATCGGCCCGTGGACCTACATCGGACCGGACGTTGAGATCGGTGACAACGTGGAGATCAAATCCCACGTTGTGGTGAAAGGGCCAACGCGGTTAGGCCACGGCGTGAAGATCTTCCAGTTTGCCACCGTTGGCGAGGACACGCCGGCTTTTGCCTTCGAAGGCGAAGAGACGTTTCTCGAGATTGGCGACAACACGGTCATCCGCGAAGGCGTGACCATTCATCGGGGCATGGCCAAAGGTGGCCTCGGCAGAACCGTCATCGGCAAGAACTGCCTCTTGATGGCATACGTCCACGTTGGCCACGACTGTGTCGTCGGCGATCACGTCGTGATGGCCAATAACGCCTCGCTTGCTGGACACGTAGTGGTCGGCGATTACGCGAACTTTGGCGGCTACAGCGGCATTCCGCAGTTTCGCCGGGTGGGCGCCTTCACCCACATTGCGGCGATGAGCCTGGTGCTCAAGGACGTGCCCGCGTTCATGACCGTCAGCGGGAACCCGGCGGTTGCGGTAGGGCTCAATACCGAAGGTATGAAACGTCGCGGGTACGGGGAAGAGACGATGCGCGCGGTCAAGGAGGCGCACCGCACAGTCTACCGCAAGGGCCTCAATGTCGAAGAAGCGCTTGCAGCGCTCAAAGATCTGCGCGCTGAGCACGCAGAGGTCGACACGTTTGCCGCCTCCATCGAGGCATCGGAGTGGGGCATCATCCGCGGGCGCGCCAAAGGCGCCTGAGCGCGTGCCTGCCGGCAAGCCGTTAACCATTGGCATGCTTGCCGGGGAAGCGTCCGGCGATAACCTCGGAGCAGGCCTCATGGCGGCGCTCCAGCGGCTCGCGGGAACGGAAATCCGATTTGTCGGGGTCGGTGGCGAGCGGATGCTGTCGCTCGGCCTCGAGCCGTTGGCATCCATTGACGAGCTGCAGGTCAACGGCTTCCGTGAACCGCTGCAGCGCCTGCCGTCGCTCTTGCGCCTGTTACGCAACCTGACCCGGGACCTCCTCGCTGCCGAGGTTGACGTCTTCGTTGGGGTCGATTTCAACGTCTTCAATTTTCTGCTGGAGGGGCGTCTCAAGCGCCGCGGTGTAAAGACGGCACACTACGTCAGCCCCTCGGTCTACGCGTGGCGCAGCGGCCGCACCCGGCGTGTGGCAAAAAGTGCCGATCTCCTGCTCTGCCTGTATCCGTTTGAACCCGCCTTTTATGTGGATACCGAGGTGACGGCTGTATACGTCGGCCACCCCCTTGCAGACGAGATTGCGCCGGATGAAGGCGGCCAGGCTGCGCGCCTCGCAGCGCGCCTCGATCTCGGCGTTGCTGCGGAAGGCACGGTGCTTGCGGTGCTGCCGGGCAGTCGGGGCAGCGAAGTGGCCCTCATGATCGAACGATTCTTAAGCGCTGCGGAACGCTTCGCCGGTGAACACGACAACGTCACCGTCGTGATTCCCTGCCTGCGACCGGCTCTGCGGGAAAGGATCGAAGCGGCGCTCGGGACGCGTCCGGACCTGGACGCCGTGCTCTACGACGGCAACGCGCGCCAGGCCCTCACTGCCGCAGACGTTGCCCTCGTCAAGTCCGGCACCAGTACCCTGGAAGCGATGCTGCTGCACCGGCCAATGGTGGTGAGCTACGCCCTGGGCAGGATCAGCTATCAGCTGGCCCGCCGGCTCATGCGCTCACCTTACGTGGCGTTGCCCAACATTCTCGCGCAGCGTGAGCTTGTGCCCGAGCTGCTGCAGGATGCCGCCACCCCTGAAGCGCTTGCCGCAGCACTCACCAGCACCTGGCGTGAGGCGCGCGACAGCGGCGCCAATCTGTCCGCTTTTGCAGCGCTGCATGACACTTTACGCCAGGGTGCTGATGAAAATGCGGCGCGGGCCGTGTTAGGCTTGTGCGCGCAATCGACGTCCTTCGAGCACGCGTGAGCAGCCGCCAGATTTATCTTTTGAACAGAAAGCCTTGTAAACAGAAAGTCTTTTGAACAGAAAGTCTTTTGAACAGAGCAATTTCGATTTCATGCCCGCGCCGTGGAGCAGCGGCCCGCAGGCCGGTGTCGACGAGGTTGGCATTGGACCGCTTGCCGGGCCCGTTGTCGCCGGCGCCGTTGTGCTCGACCCCCAGCGTCCGATCGATGCGCTGGCAGACTCCAAAACGCTGACGGCAAAGAAGCGGGACATGCTGGCCGAGGAAATTCGTGACAAAGCGCTGAGCTGGTCCCTCGGTTGGGCGAGCGTTGCTGAGATCGACGATCTCAACATCCTGCGCGCCAGTCACCTCGCGATGCAGCGCGCGTGTGCGGGCCTGACCGTCGACGTGGCCATGGTTCTGGTCGATGGCAACAAAACCCCGCAGCTCGCAGTGCCGTGCGTGGCGGTCGTGGGCGGCGACAAACGTATCCCCCAGATCAGCGCGGCGGCGATCCTCGCCAAGGTGGCCCGCGACGCGGCGATGGCGGAATTTGACCGTGACTATCCCGAATACGGCTTCGCCCGCCACAAAGGCTACCCCACAAAGGCGCATTTTCAGGCGCTCGCCGAACATGGCGCGACGGACCTGCACCGGCGCAGCTTCACCCCCGTGCGCGAGGCGCTGGAACGGGAACCTGCCCAGCGCCAGCTGCTCGCAAAAGGTGCGCTGTCGTGAGCCCCGCGTTCGTTCACCTGCACGTGCACAGCGAGTTCTCACTCGCGGATGGCCTGCTCAAGGTCAAGCCGCTGGTGGCGAACGTGGCGGCCATGGGCATGCCGGCGGTGGCGCTCACCGACATCGGTAATCTCTTTGCGCTGGTGAAGTTCTACGAAAACTGTCTCGGCGCCGGCGTCAAGCCGGTACTCGGCGTCGAGCTTGCCGTGCTCGATGAAGCCGTTGCCGATGCCACGCCCGAGCGGATTGTGGTGCTTGCCATGAACGCGGAAGGATACGCCAACCTCATTGCGCTGGTATCTGCCGCGTACACATCCGTTGAGCAGCGCAACGTGCTGCCGCAGCGCGAGGTGTTTGCCCGTCAGGCGGGTCTCATCGTGCTGTCCGGTGGTATTGGCGGACACCTCTGGCAGCTGGCGGCAGTCGGCGACGATGCCGGGCTCGAGACGCGGGTGCGTCAGTGGCAGGAGATTTTCGGCGATCGCTATTATCTGGAACTCACTCGCACCGGGCGGGCCGGCGAAGAGACGTTCGTGCGCCGACTGGTTGCGTTGGCGGAGCGCACCAGCGCGCCGGTGGTGGCCACCAACGATGTCTGCTTTACCGACGAAGATGATTTCGAAGCCCACGAAACCCGCGTCTGCATTCACGAAGGCCGTACCCTCGACGACCCCCGTCGTGAACGCCGTTACAGCGCGCAGCAGTATCTGCGCTCGAGCGACGAGATGGCGGAGCTCTTCGCGGATCTACCCGAGGCGCTCGCCAACTCGGTGCAGATTGCCAGGCGCTGCAGCGTGCCCGTGGAGCTCGGTACCTACTATCTGCCTGACTACCCCATTCCGGAGGAGGAAACCCTCGAGAGTTTTCTGCGGCTGACCGCCGCCAGGGGGCTGGCAGAGCGGCTCGAGGACCGCGGTCTGCTTGCGGAGGATGCTACGGCGGCCGACTACGATGCGCGCCTCGAGTTCGAGCTCGACGTCATCAACCAGATGGGATTTGCGGGCTACTTCCTGATTGTCATGGAGTTCATTGCCTGGGCGAAAGACAACGCCATTCCGGTTGGCCCGGGTCGGGGTTCGGGTGCGGGCTCGCTGGTTGCCTACAGTCTCGGCATCACCGATCTCGATCCGCTGCAATACGACCTTCTGTTCGAGCGCTTCCTCAACCCGGAACGGGTGTCGATGCCTGACTTCGACGTGGACTTCTGCATGGAAGGCCGTGACCGCGTGATTCAGCACGTCAGCGAGCTGTACGGTCAGGGCGCGGTCAGCCAGATCATCACGTTCGGCACCATGGCCGCCAAGGCGGTTGTCCGCGACGTCGCCCGCGTCCAGGGCAAACCCTACGGGCTTGCCGACAAGCTCTCGAAGCTCATCCCGTTCGAAGTTGGCATGACGCTCAACAAAGCCATGGACGAGAGCGCCGAGCTCGCCGAGTTTGTTGCCGGCAGCGAAGAGGTCGGCGAGATCATGGACATGGCGTACAAGCTCGAGGGTATCGTACGCAACGTCGGACGCCACGCCGGCGGGGTGGTGATTGCGCCGCGGGCGCTGACCGACTTTGTCCCGCTCTACACAGAAGAGCTCGGCGGCAGCCTCGTGTCGCAGTTCGACAAAGACGACGTCGAGCGCGCGGGCCTGGTGAAGTTCGACTTCCTGGGGTTGAAAACGCTGACGATCATCGACTGGACGGTGCGGCAGGTGAATGCCAACCGCGCCGCGGATGACCAGCTCGATATCGACCGGCTCAACCTCGACGACGCTGCCGCGTTTGATCTCCTGAAAGCCGCTGAGACGACAGGTGTCTTTCAGCTGGAAAGCCGCGGCATGAAAGAGCTCATCACGAAGCTCAAACCCGACAGCATCGACGACATCATCGCGCTCGTAGCGCTCTTCCGGCCCGGACCGCTGCAGTCCGGCGCGGACACCGACTACATCAACCGTAAGCACAAAGTGGAGAAAGTCGAGTACCAGCACCCCAAGCTCGAACCGGTCCTGGAAGGCACCTATGGCGTTGTGCTCTACCAGGAGCAGGTGATGCAGATTGCCCAGGAGCTGGCTGGTTTCAGCCTGGGTCAGGCGGACCTGCTGCGCCGCGCCATGGGCAAGAAGAAGCCGGAAGAGATGGCGCGGGTGCGGGAGCAGTTTCTGAATGGCACGGACGCGAACGACGTCGACCATAAGCTCGCCAGCGATATCTTCGACCTGATGGAGAAGTTTGCAGGCTACGCGTTCAATAAATCGCACTCCGCAACCTATGCCGTAGTCAGCTATCAGACGGCGTGGCTGAAAACTCATTACCCTGCGGAGTTCATGGCCGCCAACCTCTCCGCTGATATGCAGAACATCGACCGCGTGGTAGTGCTGATTGACGAGGTGCGACGCATGGGTGTGCCGCTGCTGCCGCCCAGCATCAATCTCAGCCAGTTCCGCTTTTCCGTACAGAACGACAGCATCATCTACGGGCTGGGTGCCGTGCGCGGCGTAGGCGAAGGGCCCGTTGCCAGCATTGTTGCCGGTCGCGCCGACGGCGCATACCGGAATCTGCAGGACTTCTGTCAGCGCGTCGATGCGCGCAAGGTAAACAAGCGAGTGCACGAAGCGCTGATAGCCGCGGGCGCAATGGACGAATTTGCCTTGCCCGGCGAGGACGTCAACACCACCCGGGCGCGTCTCAGGGAGGTGCTGCCGCGCGCCATGCAGAGCGCCGACCAGCAGGCACGCAACGCCGAGGCGGGTATTGCCGACATGTTTGCCGGTGAGGCAGCGCCGGTGCAGCAGGTCTGCACCGCCGAGGCGCACGTCGTGCCGCTGACCTCAAAGCAGCGACTGTTCAGCGAAAAGGAGACGCTGGGCCTGTACCTGACCGGGCATCCCATCGAGGAGTACGAAGCGGAGCTGCGACACTTCTGCAAGCTGCGCATCAACGACCTGCGCGCGGAGAAAAAAACGCAGTGGGTGGGTGGCATGGTGGTGAGCACGCGCATCCTGAAGAGCCGTCGTGGCGCGCCGATGTGTTTTCTGGTGCTCGATGATCGCAGCGCACGCCTCGAGGTGTCGCTGTTCCCCGAAACTTTCGAAACCTACGGCCGTAAAGTCGCCAAAGACGAGCTCCTGATTTTTGAAGGGGAAGTTCAGGCGGACGACTTTTCCGGTGGGCTGACGCTGCGCGCGGAGAAGGTCCTGACGATGTGTGAGGCGCGCCAGCGGTTCAGTCAGGGTGTTGTCATCGATTTCAGCGATGACGAGCTGCCTGCCGATTTCGGCGCGGAGCTGAAGGAGCTGCTGCTGCCGCATCGTGCCGAGAGCGGCTGCGGTGTCAGCGTGCTTTACGCCAACGGCAGCGCCCGTGCGCGGGTCCGCCTCGGCAATGAGTGGCAGGTGCAGGCGCGCGATGATCTGCTCGGCAACCTGCGGGATTCTTACGGCAACCGGGTTTACCTCGACTACGCGTGAGTTCAGGCTCCGCGTATGGCTTCCCACGAATCACTTCACCAGATTGAGGACGCGCTGCGGCGTTGTGTCGCCGCGCGTCAGCCGCGCAGGCTCTGGGTGGGTTACAGCGGCGGTGTGGATTCGACCGCGTTGCTGCTGGCCGCGAGCCGGACCGCAGACGTCGAGATCACGGCGCTGCACATCGATCATGGCCTGCACGCCGCCGCCCCGGATTGGACGGCGCACTGTGCCGGCGTCTGCGAGCGTCTGGGCATTGCGCTCGAAACCGTAGCGGTTGCGGTCGCGCCGACCGGGAATCTGGAGGCGAACGCGCGCCAGGCGCGCTACGAGGTTTTTGCCGAGCGCGTTGCCGCGCACGAGCTCTTGCTGCTCGGTCATCATGCTGATGATCAGCTCGAAACCGTCCTGCAGCGTCTATTCCGCGGTCGAGGTCTCCTGCCGATGCGCGAGCATGGCGGCGTCGGCGGCGGTGAGTTTGCGCGGCCGCTGCTCGGGAGCTCGCGCGCAGAGCTCGCGGCATACGTCACCGCCTGTGGTGAGTCCTGGATCGAAGATCCGAGTAACACCGACACCGGCTTCGAACGCAACTATCTGCGGCAGGAGGTCATGCCGCTCCTGCAGCAGCGCTGGCAGCAGCTGGGAGACGCGGTGCTCCGCGTTGCGCGGGATCATCAGAGTCAGACCGCCGCGCTTGTCGCTGCGGTAGGCGCGCTGGGATTACGGGTACCTGTGACCGCGCTGCCCGTGGCACAGGCCGCGCGGCGCGCCTGGCTCAGAGCGTTTCTCGAGACGAACGGTTGCTTTGGCGTTGCCGATCGCAGCATCGACGCTTTTCTCGATGATCTGCATGCCGGACACCAGGCGGTGCTGTCGACCGGTGCGGGTGATGTCAGGGTGTGGCGCGACACGCTGTATTTCACCCAGCCGCTGCCCGCCGCCGGGGATCTGCCCGCGGGCTGGCTGCTGCGCGCAGGAGAGTCGCTCGAGCTCGCGCACGGCACCTTGCGGCTGGAACCGTGTCCGGCGGCAGCCGAGGACGCGGTCGCCCACGAGAAGCTGCGCCTGGAATTTCGCCGCGGTGGCGAAATGGTCTCGCGCCGGGACCGTCAGGTCGACTTGTCGGAGGCGTTTGCTGGCGCAGGACTTGCGCCCTGGTGGCGCGCGAGTCATCCGCTGCTTTATGCCGGCGAGGAGCTTGCGGTCGTTCCCGGCGTTGCCGTTGCGTCAGCGCCGCTCGATGCTGCGCACGGTGCTGCCTGGCGAGTTATCTGGACGCCGGCAGATCCCGCTGCGGCGCTCTCCCTCGAGCGTAAATAGTTGTGAAGTCGAATTGAGCAAAGCCCACGCTTTTGTTATCTTGCAATCCCATCTTGGATGAGCCGCCACGGCTCACGTAGCGCTTCAAATTCAGACCGAAATTCGGACCTAGATAGGCTGTGAAAAAGGCAATGGATGCTGCTGCCGTTAACGCGGTGCGTGTGCCTTTTGGATTGGGTTTGGCGCGAGCAACCGATGGGTATTCATGACTAGATTCGTATTTGTTACCGGTGGGGTGGTGTCGTCGTTAGGCAAGGGCATCATCACCGCGTCGCTTGCCGCACAGCTCGAAGCGCGCAAGCTCAAGGTCAACGTGCTCAAGATGGACCCGTACATCAATGTCGATCCCGGCACGATGAGTCCCATTCAGCACGGTGAGGTATTCGTGACGGCGGACGGCGCCGAGACCGACCTCGATCTTGGTCACTACGAACGTTTTTCCGACGTACGGATGAGCAAGCACAACAACTTCACCACCGGCAGCATCTATGCCGAGGTCCTCAGGCGTGAACGCCGTGGCGATTACCTGGGTGGTACCGTGCAGGTCATCCCGCACGTGACGGATGAGATCAAGCGGCGTATCCGCCTGGTCGCGGAGGGCTTCGACGTGCTCATCGTGGAGATCGGCGGCACCGTCGGCGACATCGAGTCCCAGCCATTCCTCGAGGCCATCCGGCAGCTGCGCCTGGAAGTCGGCCGCGACCGCACGCTGTTCATCCACCTGACCTACGTGCCGTATCTTGCCAAAGCGGGCGAAATCAAAACCAAGCCCACGCAGCACTCGGTCAAAGAATTCCGTTCCATCGGCCTGCAGCCGGACATTCTGGTCTGCCGCTCGGAATCGCCGCTGCCGCGCTCAGCGCGCAACAAGATAGCGCTCTTCACCAACGTCGAGGAGCGGGCGGTCATCTCCAGCTGGGACTTCGACTCCATCTATCAGGCGCCGTTGAAGCTGCACGAAGAGGGGCTCGACGACTATGTCGTCGACCAGCTTGGCCTCGAGACGCCGCCGGTGGATCTGTCGGAGTGGCGCGACGTGGTCGAGGCGGAGCAGCATCCGGAGCAATCCCTGAACCTCGCGTTTGTGGGCAAGTATCTGGACCTGCTGGAAGCCTACAAATCCCTGATCGAGGCGCTGAAGCACGCGGGCATCCAGACCCGCACGGCCATCAACATCAACTACATTGATGCAGAGGATCTCGAACGGGACGGCACGGCTGCGTTGGCTGACGCGGACGCCATTCTGGTGCCGGGCGGCTTCGGCCGGCGCGGCTTCGAAGGCAAGATTCTCGCGGCGCGCTACGCCCGGGAAAACGGCGTACCCTATCTCGGCATCTGCTATGGGCTGCACGCTGCGGTCATCTCCATGGCGCGGGATTGTGCAGGCCTCGAAGGCGCGCACAGCACCGAAATCGACAGCAGCCCGGAGCACCCCGTGATTGGCCTCATCACGGAGTGGACCACCCTCGACGGGCAATCGGAATACCGCGACGAAGACAGCGACCTCGGCGGCACGATGCGCCTCGGCGAGCAGGCGTGCGTGCTGAATCAGGGCAGCCTCGCGGAGCGCGTCTACGGCAAGCCGGTCGTGCACGAGCGGCATCGTCACCGCTACGAGGTGAATAACCGCTATGTTGAGCAGCTGGAGGCTGAGGGGTTGATGGTTGCCGGCCGCTCCGAGGACGGTGAGCTGGTGGAGATGGTTGAGCTTGCCGACCACCCCTGGTACCTGGCGTGCCAGTTCCACCCGGAATTCACCTCGTCGCCGCGCAAGGGGCACCCGCTCTTCTCGAGCTTCGTGCTTGCGGGCCTGGCGCACGCTCAGGAAACTGAGCTCAAGGACGGCACCCGGGATTGAAGGTTGTCACCGTCCAGGCAGATACGGATAAATAGTTATGCAATTGTGCGGATTTGAAATCGGCGGCGGTAAGCCGTTTTTCTTCATTGCCGGTCCTTGTGTCATCGAGTCGGAAGCGCTGGCAATGGAGACGGCGGAGACGTTGACGCGTCTGACGGCGGAGCTCGGCGTGCCTTTCATTTACAAGAGCTCGTTCGACAAGGCCAACCGCTCCTCGCTCGGCAGCTATCGGGGACCGGGCCTCGAGGAAGGGCTGCGTATCCTCGAGAAGGTCAAAACGGAGTTCAACGTACCGGTGCTCACCGACGTGCACGAAGATACCCCGCTGGCCGAGGTGGCTGCGGTCGTCGACGTCCTGCAGACCCCGGCTTTTCTCTGTCGACAGACCAATTTCATCGTCAACGTTTGTGCGCAGGGCAGGCCGGTCAACATCAAGAAAGGGCAGTTTCTCGCACCCCTGGACATTCTGAACGTCGCTGAAAAAGCGCGCTCGACCGGGAACCAGCAAGTGATGGTCTGCGAACGAGGTGCAATGTTCGGCTACAACAACCAGGTTTCGGACATGCGCAGCCTCTCCTGGATGCGCCAGACCGGCTGCCCCGTCGTCTATGACGCGACGCACTCGGTGCAGATGCCCGGCGGCCAGGGCACCACCTCCGGTGGCAACCGCGAAATGGTCCCGGTGCTCGCGCGCGCGGCGGTGGCGGCAGGCATCGACGGACTCTTCATGGAAACGCATCCGCGCCCTGAAGAGGCGCAATCGGATGGGCCCAATTCCTGGCCGATGGGTATGATGGGGGAACTGCTCGAGCAGCTCATGGCTCTCGATGCTGTGGTCAAGTCGAAACCCCTGATCGAAGACCGTCTGGCGGCTCAGTGACGCGCAGACCCAACGAAAGAGAGAAGTAACAGATGTCAGAGATCACCAGCATACGCGGACGGGAAATTCTCGACTCCCGCGGCAATCCGACCGTCGAGGCGGAAGTGGTGACGGCGGATGGCCACATGGGCCGTGCCGTTGCACCGTCCGGCGCATCGACCGGTACGCGCGAGGCGCTGGAGCTCAGGGACGGTGATCAGGCGCGCTACCTCGGCAAGGGCGTCCTCGATGCCGTGGCGCACGTCGACGGTGACATTGCCGCGGCGCTGACCGGCATGGACTGCACGGATCAGGCGGCACTGGATGCTCGCATGCTGAGTCTCGACGGCACCGACAACAAATCGAAGCTCGGTGCGAACGCAACGCTGGCGGTATCTCTGGCCGCCGCCAAGGCGGCAGCCGCGAGCAGAGGCGTTGCGCTCTTCGAACACATCAACGTGCTGGCCGGCAGTCCGGCCATGCGCATGCCGGTACCGATGATGAACATCCTGAACGGCGGCGAGCACGCGGACAACAACGTCGACATCCAGGAGTTCATGGTTCAGCCGGTGGCCTTCGATAGCTTCGGCGAAGCGCTGCGCGCCGGCGCTGAGATATTCCATGCGCTCAAGAAAGTGCTATCAGGCATGGGCCTGTCCACCGCGGTGGGCGACGAAGGCGGCTTTGCGCCAAACCTCGAATCCAATGCCCAGGCGCTGGAGGTGATCGGTCAGGCGATTGAGGAGACCGGCTACGCGCTGGGGCAGGACGTGACGCTGGCGCTCGACTGCGCCGCATCCGAGTTTTACGTCGATGGCCAGTACCGGCTGAGCGGCGAAGGCGTCGACTACGATGCCGGTGGTTTTGCCGACTACCTTGCGAATCTCTGTGATGCGTACCCGATCGTATCGATCGAAGACGGCATGGACGAAAG
>JAAUXY010087208.1_pt1 | contig 21734 bp, 24 predicted proteins | sample 7278121 | NCBI WGS metagenome assembly JAAUXY01 (sample SAMN14350117, study PRJNA611818) | marine sediment metagenome | isolation source: surface marine sediment (1.8m) | place: French Polynesia: Moorea | collected 2018-08 | reverse complement strand
GGCGATGTCATGCTCGTCATCGTCTTTGTGCTCAAAGGCCAGGAATTTGCTGGCAATTTCCATCTGGCGATTCCCTATTTGATGTTGGATCCCATCAAAGAGAAATTGTCGCCAATGTACCTGCGAGACCAAGACATGAAACATACCTGGCGTCCGCAGCTAAAAGAACTCCTAAAAGACACCTATGTGACCATTATTGCTGAATTGGGCCGCACCCAGCAGACCGTAAGGGAACTGCTTAATCTGCAACTCGATGACGTTGTCAAGCTCAAGGCCGGCCCGGAGGATCTCATTTCCATCAGTGTTGACCAGGTTCCCAAATATCTCGGCTATCCGGGAATCATCAAAGGCAACCGTGCGGTGGAAATTGCCAAATTGATCAATTCAAATGGAGGCAAACGCTAGTCATGCCAGATGCTGATAAACAAGAAAAAAAACAAAATGCGCCACCGAAAGAAAAACCGGCCACCGCTGAAAAAGCCGCAGCTCAACCGAATCCAGCGGCAGCCAAAAATCCAAAACACACAGGTGCTAAAAACAATGCCTTATCCAATGATATGGACTTTTTGCTGGATATCCCCTTGGAAATTTCGGTTGAACTGGGTCGAACCAAAATGCTGATCAACGAGCTGCTCCAATTGGGCCAGGGATCGGTGATCGAACTTTCTAAATTGGCCGGCGAAGCCCTTGAGATTTTTGCCAATCAAAAGCTCGTCGCCCGGGGTGAAGTTGTGGTGGTCAATGAAAAATATGGAATCCGTTTGAATGAGATTATCAGCCCTACTGAGCGTATTAAGAGGTTAAAATGAATGCCACACCGGACATGTTGGCGACATCATTTAAAATGCTAGGCGCCCTGGCGTTGGTTTTGGCAGGGCTCGGACTCTTTTTTATGTTGAGCAAGCGCCTTATGCGTAAAAACGCTGGCACGCAGGGCGGCAAAATGATTCGGGTATTGGCCAGCCAATATATCGGCCTGAAAAAAAACATCTCTTTAGTGGAAATTCCCGGCGCCATACTGGTCGTCGGGATCACCGGCGAACAGATTCGTCTGCTGACCAAGATAGATGACAAGGCGGTCTTGGAACAAATTCATCACCCGGAAATCGAACGTATCAACCCCTCATTTTCCGATGTTTTGACTAAAATTACACGCCGATTGACGGCGTCTAAAAACGATCAATGATATTCAAACAGCAATCCATAAAAGGGCCGGCCGAGGCCTGTTTTTTGATGCGGTACCATAGCCCCTGTATTTGCAGGACCGGCAAATCGCCGTGCCGCTACCCATGGCTGCCGATGGTTTTATTGGCTGTCGCTATTAGTATAGGTGCGGTTTTAGGCGCTGTATCTGAAGGGGCGGCTGCCGAGCCGGATGAGAGCCCGGCTTTTATTCGCATCGATATGGACCAAACCCAGCAACCCGGCAAAATGGCGGTTGTCTTGCAGATTTTTCTGTTGATGACAATTTTGTCTTTAGCTCCGGCCATTTTGATTATGCTGACATCATTTACTCGCTGCGTGATCGTGCTGTCATTGTTGCGCCGTGCGTTAGGAACGATGCAAATGCCGCCCAATCAAGTGATTATCGGTCTGGCGCTGTTTTTAACCTTTTTTATCATGACCCCGGTCTGGCAACAGGTCAACCAGGATGCTTTACAACCGTATTTAGATGAGAAAATCGATCAAGAGCAGGCCTTGCAGAAAGCGGCTGCGCCATTGCGCAAATTTATGTTTAAGCAAACGCGGGAAAAAGATCTGGCATTGTTTGTTGAGATTGCCAAAGTACAGCGGCCCAAGGACGTCAATGACATTCCCACGTCCGTACTGATTCCCTCATTTATTATCAGTGAAGTCAAAACAGCCTTTCAGATCGGTCTGCTGCTTTACGTGCCGTTTTTGATTATCGATATGGTGGTGGCCAGTGTTTTGTTGTCCATGGGCATGATGATGTTGCCGCCCATCATGATATCACTCCCATTTAAATTGATGTTATTTGTTCTGGCCGATGGCTGGAATCTGCTGATTGGATCTTTGGTCAGGAGCTTTGTGGTATGACACCTGAATTTTTAACCGGATTTTTTTTCGAATCAATTAAAACCGCCATTATGCTGGCTGCCCCCATGCTGCTGTCTGGTTTGATCGTAGGGTTGATGGTGAGCGTATTTCAGTCTGTTACTTCCATCAACGAAATGACGCTGACCTTTATTCCCAAAATGCTGGCGGTGGCATGTGCGCTGTTATTCTTTTTGCCTTGGATGATGCAAACCATGCTGGCCTATACAACCAATTTGTTCAGCAACATTGTAACATACATTCGCTGATACCGTCAGAAGTTGTGGTCTTAGCAAGCAATGGGTGCCTATGATTTCATTTGGATTTGACATGAACGCCTTGCAGGTGTTTTTTCTGATTTTTTTGCGCGTGGGCGCCATATTAATAAGTATGCCGATATTTAAGAGTCAAAACATTCCGATTTTATATAAATTCTGCTTGGCATTAGCTGCCAGTATCGTGGTGTATCCGTTAATAGACCGCACCGCTTTTGCGGTGCCGAATAATCTTGGCAGTTTTGCGGTGGGGGCCGCCGCAGAAATCCTGCTGGGGATCAGTATCGGTATGGCGGTTAATCTAATTTTTGTCGGTCTGCAAATGGCCGGGCTAATATCGGGCTATCAAATGGGCTTGGCGATTGCGCGGGTGATGGATCCAGCGGCCGGCCAACAAGTACCGTTGTTGTCGCAATTTTATCAGCTGTTTGCCTTTTTGATGTTTTTGACCCTCAATGCCCATCATTGGTTTGTAAAGGCATTGGCGGACAGCTATCAGCTGATTCCGCCTTTTGGGTTTCGGTTCAGCGGCTCGCTGATTGAACAAGTAATGGGTTTGGCCGGCAATATATATGTGATTGCGATTAAAGTGGGCGCACCGATCATCGCCGCATTATTGCTTACCAGCATTGCATTTGGCTTGATTGCCCGCACAGTGCCTCAGATGAATATCCTATTTGTGGCCATGCCGTTGAAAATAATGATCGGGCTGTTGTTTCTTGGTTTGAGTATGCCGTATTTTTCAGCCTTTTTAAAAACCGTGTTCAACAATTTGGGCACCACCTTATATGTATTGATGCGCGCCGCATCTTAACATGTTGACTGAGGTCGACCATGCCAGCAGGTGAAGGCCAGGAACGCACCGAAAAAGCAACCCCAAAGCGCCGGCGACAAGCCAGGAACAAGGGGCAGGTTGCTTACAGCCGAGAGATTACATCTGTGCTGATTTTAATGACCGCCATGGGATTTTTTTATTTTGGCGGCGCATGGATGTTCTGGAACTTGTCAGAGGTGGTTGGTGGCATATATCAGCAACTAGACACTTTGCGAATCGATGCTGCATCCGATCTGGCGGCTTTAGTCCATGTAATCTTTAAAAAGGTATTATTGATCTTAATTCCGTTCTTTGTACCGGTTGTCATTGCTGCTTTAGCTGGCAACATCGGTCAGATTGGATTTGAAATACACAGCAAACCCTTGCATCCCAAGCTGAGCAAATTCAACCCGATTTCAGGTATGAAAAAACTGGTTTCCCTAAAATCGCTGGTGGAGCTTGCGAAATCTCTGATTAAAATCAGTATTGTCGGCTCGATCGCCTTTGGGGTTGTCAAAAAGGAGATGACCAAATTTCCGGCTTTGATGCAGCAGGAAGTCGGCGAAATCCTCATATTTATTGGCTCGGTGGCATTCGAAATCTTTTTTTATGTTTGTTTGGTCCTCATAATTTTGGCAGTCCTTGATTATATTTATGTGCGTTGGCAGCACGAAGAGAATTTGAAGATGACCAAACAAGAGGTCAAAGATGAACGCAAGCAAGCGGAAGGCGATCCCAAGATCAAAAAGCGGATTCGAAAGGTGCAGATCCAAATGGCCATGCGTCGGATGATGGCCGCAGTGCCTGAGGCAGATGTTGTGATTACCAACCCCGTTCATTTGGCTGTGGCACTTAAGTTTGATGCAGCCCAAATGGTGGCGCCGACAGTTATTGCCAAAGGCGCAGGACCAGTGTCGGAAAGAATTAAAGAGATTGCCCGTGAAAATGAGGTGCCGATTATTGAAGACAAACCCCTGGCCCAGGCCTTGCACAAAATGGTGGAAATCGGCGAATTTATTCCAGCCGAACTCTATCGGGCAGTGGCGGAAGTATTGGCTTATGTCTATCGTCTCAAGGGGGTGTATCAGACGGCTTGAAGAAAATGAGATTTGTTGCACGCAAAGTCGCAAAGACGCAAAGACAATAAAGATTCAAAATTATTTTTTATTTGGAATTAAAACGCATCAGCAGCTTTATCCATAGAAAAGTTTAAAGGAATATATTGGTGGCAGATCAAAATCAAATGACAGGTCAACTCCCAATGGTTGCCAAAAATAGCGATCTGTGGATGGCCGTCGCCGTGGTCGGCATCCTGGTATTTATGGTGATGCCCCTGCCGACGTTTTTACTGGATCTGCTGCTATCTTTCAGCATTACGTTTTCGCTGATCATTTTATTGGCCAGCATGTATGTTCCGCGGACGCTGGATTTACCGGCATTTCCTTCCATTCTGCTATTGGCAACCCTGTTCCGCTTGTCGCTCAACGTTGCCTCCACCCGTATTATTTTGTTGCATGGTCAGGAGGGTACCATGGCCGCCGGCAAAGTTATCCAAGCATTTGGCGGTTTTGTGGTTGGTGGCAACTATTTGGTGGGGATTATCGTTTTTTTGATCCTGGTGGCCATTAATTTCATGGTGATTACCAAAGGCGCCGGCCGAATTGCCGAAGTAGCGGCACGCTTCACGTTGGACGCCATGCCGGGAAAACAGATGAGCATTGATGCGGATCTCAATGCCGGTCTGATCACCGAAAAAGAAGCCCGCGAGCGGCGTGAAGAAATTTCCCGTGAAGCCGAATATTTTGGTGCCATGGATGGTGCCAATAAATTCGTGCGCGGCGACGCAATGGCTGGGATCGTCATTACCCTGATCAATATTATCGGCGGGCTGGCCATCGGGGTTTTTCAAAATGATATGAGCTTTGTTGATGCTGCCCAAAATTACACCTTGCTAACCATTGGTGACGGTTTGGTCAGCCAGGTGCCGGCCCTGATCATCTCCACCGCTGCCGGAGTGATTGTTACGCGCGCCGGCGCGACTGCGAGTTTGGGAGAAGAAGTCGCATCGCAAATACTCGTACAGCCGAAGGCCATTGCCGTGACCGCCGGGGTTTTGTTTGGCTTTGCTCTGGTACCCGGCTTACCCACCGTGCCTTTTATGATCTTAGCAGTCCTATGCGGCGGTATGGCATATGTCATTTTTCAGTCGGCTAAAGAAAGCGCCCAGGTAGCAGAGGAACTAAAAGAGCAAGCAGAAAAGGAATTGCCGAGCGACCAGTTTGATGCCTTGCCCCCGCTGGACACATTGGCCATCGAAGTGGGATACGGTCTGATTCCATTGGTGGATGTCGACCAAGATGGTCAGCTGCTGAATCGCATCAAATCGCTGCGTCGCCAGATCGCACGCGAGCTTGGCGTTATCGTGGCTCCGGTGCATATCCAGGATAACATGCAATTAAAAGCCGGTGAATATTCCATTTTGCTCAAGGGCAATGAAGTCGCTAGAAGCGAGTTGATGACCAACTACTATCTGGCGATGAATCCGAATGCGATTGAAGAAAAAATTGACGGCATCCCGACTCAGGAACCCACCTACGGATTACCGGCGCTGTGGATCAAAGAGGATGTCAAAGAGCATGCACTGTCCAAAGGCTTTACAGTCGTGGACTTGGCTACGGTGTTGACGACCCATTTGTCTGAAATTGTCAAGCAGCACTGCCATGAAATGCTGGGTCGACAGGACGTCCAGCAACTACTGGATACGTTAAAGGAAACCCATCCCAAAGTCGTTGAAGAATTGGTTCCCAACCTATTACCACTGGGCGGGGTGGTGCGCGTATTGCAAAATCTTTTGCGTGAACAGGTTCCTATTCGCGATTTGCTGGCAATATGCGAAGCTCTAGCAGATTGGGCACCTGCCACCAAGGATCTGGATATATTAACCGAACACGTGCGTCACGCTTTGGCCAGAACAACAACCAAAATGTACCAGACCCCAGGAGGCCACATAGCCGCTATTACGCTGGGCCACAGTCTGGAATCTGCTATTTCCGGAGCATTGCAGCAGACCGAGCATGGGACCTTCTTATCATTGGATCCCCATATCGCTCAGCAGGTAATGAACAATCTGGCTGAACGGTTAGAGAAATTGTCGACATTACATTATCAGACGGTGGTCATGTGTTCAGCCCAAATCCGGTACCATTTTAAGCGACTGGTGGACCGTTTTATGCCCCGGGTAGCTGTACTGTCTTATGATGAAATTCTGCCTAATGTTGAAATACAATCTTTAGAGGTGCTGGAGCTAAACGATGCAGATTAAGCGCTATGAAGCCAGAGATATGACCTCCGCTTTGCGAATGATCAAAACTGAATTGGGTCCGGATGCCGTAATTTTATCGGCCCGCAGTCTGAAAAAGGAGAACAAACTGCTGGGCTTGGTAAAATCTGTAGGTGTGGAAGTTACCGCTGCAGTTGATTCCTATGATCAACCGGCATCATCAAATGGGGTCGCTTACGCAGGTGCCTTGAACACGTACCGACAATTCGACCAAAGTGACGGACCTAAGCCGCAGAATGTGCGCCGCGTGGTCGGCCGCCACAGTAAATCATTTAATCATCGCAAACGACCCGATCCCGCAGAAAACAGTCCGGTTATTGCAGCAGGCGGTGTGCCGAGCACGGTCTTTGAGCATCTTCTGTCTCAAGAAGTCAAACGGGATCTGGCCGCTGCCATTATCGCCCGCTTAAACCAGCGAGCGACGCATAAACGGTTGGACACAATTTCGCAGATCATTTCTGAAATAGCTTCGATACTTCGCGACAAAAGAAGACCGGCCGAGGTAGGGTTTGCAAGTCGATCCAATGGACGAGTGATTGCCCTTGTGGGCCCAACCGGTGTCGGTAAAACAACTACCATTGCCAAACTGGCCGCCCTGCAAGCACTTGAACAGCATCGATCAGTTGCCCTCATTTCACTCGATTCATACCGCATCGGGGCTACGGCCGAACTTAAGGTCTACGCCCAGGCCATGGGTATACCCCTAAAAGCAGCCGCTACACCGGCTGCATTTACGACGGCCATTAACGAATGCGGCGATTGTGAATTTATTTTAGTGGATACGCCCGGCTTGAATCCACAAAACCCAGATGAAATTGATGTCCTCAAAGGTTGTCTAGATGCTGTTGAAGGCCTTGAAATCCATCTCACATTAAGCGCGACGTCTAAAGAAAGCGACTACAACAATACCTTCAAGTGCCTGAGTGTGCTGGAGGTGGCCGGCTTGGCTTTCACTAAGCTAGATGAAAGCTGTTCATATGGAAATCTCATTAATTTCATCAGTGAGCATCCGTTGCCGGTATCCTATTTGGCAAACGGGCGCCAGGTGCCCAATGCCATTGAAAGTGGATCAGTGGAAAAAATAGTCGAAATGCTCTTAGCGGACATGGCGGTTCACGCAGGCGTCTCGGATAACCGAACAAAAGACCCATCGGTTGCGCCCGCAGCAACATTGGTCAGCGGACATCCGTTTGTGGCCAACAAAAATTCGGATGTGTTTCACTGTGCGGAGTGTAAATGGACCCGTAAGATAAAACCAACCAATCTGATCACTTTTTCAACTGCAGAGATGGCACAGATGCAGAAATTCATGCCCTGCAGGGATTGTCAGCCAGATAAGCGCAAAACATTTCAAGTTGATGAGAAAGCAACGAGGGATTCAGTGCGGATCTCGAACACCTCCTAAGTGAAAGGAAAAACGACTTTAATGATATCGAAAAATCCCTCGGACAATGTTATCCACCTAGCGGATCGCAAAAAGCGTAACGATATGCAGCCGGCGGTCACAGCCCGAAGCGGCCGGACAAAAGTGCCGCGGGTAATTGCCGTCACCAGCGGCAAGGGCGGTGTGGGCAAGACCAATATCGTGGCCAATCTGGGCTACGCCTTTTGTCGGCTGGGCAAGAAAGTGCTGATTTTAGATGCAGATCTCGGATTGGGCAATCTGGATGTATTATTGGGAATTGCTCCGAAATACAATTTGTCTCATGTTCTTATGGGTCAAAAATCAATTAATGAGATTATCGTCGAAGGCCCTGGCAATCTGCTTATTCTGCCGGCCGCTTCGGGACTTCAGGAATTGACCCAACTGACCAAGCAACAAAAAGTTCAGATTTTACAAGAGCTAGATCAAGTCATTGACCGTATGGATCTACTCCTCATCGACACGGCGGCCGGCATATCTTCCAATGTAATGGACTTTAATGCCATCGCCCAGGAAATTATTGTGGTCGTATCGCCCGAGCCGACTGCTATCACTGATGCCTATGCCTTAATGAAAGTGCTGGCGTTACAATATGCTGAAAAAAGCTGCCAAATCATTGTGAATCTGGCCAACACGATGCAACAGGGAAATGAAGTATTTCGGCAATTAAATCTAGTGACGCAAAGATTTTTAGATATGAAAATTGAATATGTCGGAAGCGTACTCTTTGATGCCAACGTTATCGAAGGCATCAAACAACAGAAGCTTGTCAGCGATCTTTTTCCAAACACAACCGCCAGCAAAAGCTTCCAGGGATTGGCCCGTAAAATAATGGCCCAATCACCGCATCAGATACCCAATGGCGATACCCATTTTTTTTGGCACCATTTAATTGAAAATAATTCTTGATAACTGGAGACAATACCACCTATGGCTCTGGCACAGAGACGAACCCAAAAAGTCGTTCCCAAAGACCCAGCATATCGCGACCAGCTGATTACGGAATATCTACCGTACGTCAAACGCATCGTTCAAAGGCTGGCGGTTCATCTACCTTCAACTGTCGATGTCGATGACTTAATGAATGTCGGCGTTATCGGCCTGATCCAGGCCGTCGATCGATACGACCCCCGGCGGGATAATAAGTTCATGACATATGCCATATTCCGCATCAAAGGCGCGGTTCTCAGCGAACTGCGGGCGCGGGATTTTCTTTCAAGATCAAATCGGCGCAAGATACGGGAACTCGAGTCCGCCTATTCGCGTTTGGAGCAAAAATACGGTCGCGAAGTCGAAGATATTGAAGTTGCACAGGAACTCGGCGTTGATCTGGAACACGTTTACCGCACCAAACAAATGTCGAGCATTTCCTTTATCAGCCTTGAGGAGTTAGGCGTGTCTTCCAGAGACGAAAAAGAAAAACTGCTAAATTATCTGATCAACAATGAAGATGATGCCCTGACCATGACCAAGCTAAAAGAATTACGAGAAGCCATGGCCGAGGCAATTAAACAGCTGCCCGAAAAGGAACGTCTCGTTATCTCATTGTACTATCTAGACGAATTGACCATGAAAGAAACCGGTAAAGTCCTTGGAATTACTGAATCACGCGTTTCGCAAATACACTCTCAGGCCATTTTGCATTTACGGGCCAAACTGCAAAAACAGAATTTATTAAATGATTAATCCCCCGGTCAACATAAAACCGACTGCCAAGTTAGGAAAATATAATTGAAATAAATTTCGGAAGTGGGAGGGCGAAAAGGTGGAATGCAATTAGCGACAAAAAGGACAGACTTATGGTTGACGATATTCATATCCCCAAAGGGCTGCCACCGGTGTCTGCGTCAGGGCAAATTCAACGCGTCAATCGCAAAAAACGTGATGATGACAAACCACCTTTTGAAAAGTACTTAAATGCGGATGACAAAAAAGATAAAAAGAAAAAACGAAAGAAAAAAAAGTCAGACACCATTGATATAACCGCCAAGGACAAAAAACGGCAGGGCTCAGCCGCCGACAAGTCTTCGAATCCAAACGATACGGTTGAAGCAGCAGACGATTCTGAGCAGAAAATCATTGATGTTCGCGTCTGATAAAAGACAGCCACGTTGACATGAAAATGGGAGTTGAAATGGTATTACAAACCCTTGACTTTTGGGAATTCATCCTGGATGTAACGCAATTAGGTTTGTGTGCATTCATTATCTTATTTCTGATTCTGAACCGCATTAAATTCAAGCAGTTGATTTTGAGAGCGCCGTTAACATCCCAAACCCCAAACGGCAATACAGAATTTGTGGTGGAGGCGGTTCGGCAGCAAACCGAATTGGCCTTTAATCACATTATGGAAACCATCGACAAGGAGCGTCAAACCCTGGAGGCGTACTATCAACAGGGCCACCAGCAGATCGCCCCGGCTCGGCTAACGTCGGTATCGGCGATGTCGCCTGAGCAAAAATCGAGCGCTGAGGCATCCGAACCGAATCCTGCTAATGAGATTTACAATGATATCGAGGTTTTGGCTGACCAAGGGCTGAGCCTGACAGAAATTTCAGAACGCTTAAACGTTCCTCAGGGTGAAGTCGATCTGGTTTTGAAGCTCAAACATTTGCGTGGTGGATCCACTCAAAAGAAAAGCCACCCTACCGTTTAGACCCACCTCCCTCCATCCTAACCTAGCGGGCTGATGCAACAACCGCTGATGCCGTTGCCACGATTCATCATTATAGGGCCGCAGCGGCAAAAAATACCGCATGCGGCACATTGCGCTTCGGTTATTAACCCCATTGAATCTATTGGTTGTCTATCCCGGTTGTGCATGCATGCCAGTCAGCATCAAGCACGGTTATAACATACCGATATTATATGTTTTGTGGGTTTTTGCATCGTAGGCCCCATTCATGTCCTGTTTTTCTCTCCCGGCGGTTGTAAAAGTATCGGTTGGTATGTGTTTTGCAAAGTATGGCTGGGACTAGCAGACCGCCCGTCAATCGGAACGCGCGAATCTTCGAAATTTAGGATTTCCGCTGATGCGGGTCGGAACCTCGCAAAAGGAGTTTGTCGATGAATGGATCGATTTACATGTCAGCCACAGGCGCTTTGGCATACGAAAGGCGGCTGCAGTTGCTTTCCAACAATTTGGCCAACGTGAATTCTGTTGGGTTTAAAAAAGACCGGGGTCGTTTTGAAGCATTTGACATCGCGGCCATGACCGCCAGTAACAGACGACCGGTTAATTGGCAAGGATCACAGGCGCCGGAATACTGGATGCACTATAGCACCTATACGGATTTTTCTCCCGGTAACATCAAAAAAACGGGGAATCCATTTGACCTGGCATTGGCGGGCACGGGCTTTTTCTGTGTACAGACACCCGATGGCATTCAATATACACGTCGGGGCAATTTCACGGTGAGTGAAAATGAGCTGCTCGTTACCCAGGAAGGCTGGCCGGTTTTAGGAAAAAGCGGAGAAATCCAGATTAACCTTTCAAAACCATCAGATGATCTGCGTGAATTTTCGGTGTCTGAGGATGGCTCGATAACGGTTGATGGATCACAAATCGACCAACTGCGCATTATCGACTTTACCCAATCGCATGCCCTTGAAAAAGCCGGGCATGGCTATTATCGGGCCTTGAAACCCCGTGCCCTACAGGATCTGGATCAAGGCCTCCAGGTCAGTCAGGGATTTTTAGAGATGTCGAATGTGGATACGGTCCGAATGATGACCGAAATGATAGAGGTTCTGCGCGGTTACGAATCCTATCAGAAAATGATGCGTTCCGTCGATGACATGAATGCGCGGTTGATCAATGATGTTGGCAAAGCCTAATGATAAGTTATCCGTTATGGGTTAATGATTATTGGTGAAGATAAGCATCACTTTCGAAAATGTCAGCCTTTACGAATAACCAATAACCAGTAACAAATAACCACTAAACAATGGAGGCAAGATGATACGCAGTTTATGGACATCGGCAACGGGTATGCAAGCCCAGGAACTGAATATCGATGTGATTGCCAATAACCTGGCAAACGTCAATACGTCCGGTTTTAAGAAAAGCCGGGCGGAGTTTCAGGATTTATTATATGAAACCATGCGTCCGGCCGGTGCGGCCTCCTCGGCGGATACGACCGTTCCAACCGGCATACAACTGGGACATGGCACCCGGCCCTCTGCCGTGCAAAAGATGTTTAATCAAGGTGATTTTCAGAATACCGAAAACGAGCTCGACTGGGCCATTGAAGGGGATGGGTTTTTTCAAATTGAGTTGCCCGACGGAGACACCGGTTATACCCGCGCTGGTGAATTTAAGCTGGACGCGGATGGTCGCATTGTCAATCCTGATGGATTTCCGCTGATTCCGGAAATGTCAGTCCCCGCCAATACCATAGCGGTTTCGGTAGGATTGGATGGAACGGTTTCGGTCATCCAGGCCGGTGACACCACCCCAACCGAGATTGGTAGCGTACAGCTAGCACGATTCGTCAATCCATCTGGTTTGCGAAGCTTGGGTAAAAATCTGTTCGCGCCGACCAATGCTTCCGGTGATGAAATAACCGGTACACCCGGTGAAAACGGCTTCGGTACCATCGCGCAAGGCTTCTTAGAAATGTCCAATGTGAGCGTGGTGGATGAAATGGTCAATATGATCACCGCGCAGAGGGCCTATGAAACCAATAGCAAGGTCATTACCACTGCCGATGACATGCTGCAGCTGGCCAATAATCTGAAACGTTAACGGAAAAAGAGAAACATGTCGAATCTGAAAACAAACCGATCAATGATACGCTGTCGTGGATTGATGTTGGCCGCGCTGCTGGCAGTCTCCTTTGTGCTGGCTTCTGTCCTGGGGGCCAATCAGATGACCACCATTCGATTTAACGAACATGTCGAAATCGAAGGAGACGAAGTCTTATTGGGCCAGATAGCGACCATTGAAGGTAGCGATATCAAGTTGAATCAGCACCTCAAGAACATTGTGATCGCCAAGGCGCCCCTGCCGGGAAATGCGCGCCAGTTTGATGCAAAATACCTACACAGGCGTCTAAATCAATATCACATCGATTTGACAACCGTCATCGTCCAAGCGCCCTCCCAAGTGGTCGTTAAGCGCGGCCATATCGACATCGCAAAAAACGAAATTGAAAAAATCGTCTCTGAATTTATCGCTCAACAGGCTCCCCCGGACAACACAACCATGTGCATTAAAGAGATTCGGGTTCCAGCCAATGTTCGTTTACCCAGGGGGCACATTACCTATAAAGTCAGCGCACCCCGCAACCGAGCGCTGATGGGCAGGTGCCCGATTGCTGTTGATTTCAGTGTCAACGGGAAGGCCCATAAAAAGGTGTGGGCCACGGCCATGATTGAGGTTTTGGGGCCGGTGGTGGTCACCCGCAAACCACTCGGCAGGCACAAACCCATCGCTGAAGACGACATTGAAATCCAAACGCTGGATTTGGCCAACGTGCCGGCTAATGTACTCACTGATCTTGAGGCCGCCATCGGCAAGCGGACCAAAAGAGCCATCAGCGCGCAAATACCATTGAGGGCCGATAGCATCGAACTGCCGCCCTTAGTCAAACGGGGAGATCTGGTGGTGATTGTTGCCGAATCTGAAAGTTTGAAGATTACCACCCTCGGACAGGTAAAGAAAAAGGGGCGCCTGGGTGAGCGCATTCCGGTGGTCAATTTGGATTCAAAAAAAGTATTGCATGCACGTGTGGTGGATGCCAACACGGTTAAGGTCGATTTTTAACATGCGCATTTCGTCAATAAAGGAAAACACATAATGTCAAAATTAGGTCAATATTTAATTGGTTTCTCGGTCTTTGCTCTGTTGCTGGGTGCCTTGGCAGGCTGCAGCGCCACCCGGCAAACGTTACCGGCAGTGTCGGAAACCATGCCGATGAAACCGAAGCTGCAGATTGATGATCAACTGTTACCCAAACCGGAATTTAACGGCTCACTTTATGAATCAAACGGCTCACTTTATGCAACCCGCAGCATGTTCAATGATTTTTTTATCGATACCAAAGCCCGTAAAGTCGGTGATATTGTTACGGTGAGAATCGAAGAGTCTTCTAAGGCCACCAATTCAGCCGACACCAAAACCGGCCGAACATCGAGCCTTGAAGCCGGTATCGATACCCTTTTTGACATCGAAGACTGGTATGAGAACAGGGTGTTGGACGAAATTCCCAACAGACTGCCCCGACCCAACCCATTTGGCAATCCTTCGGTTAAAGGCAACATGTCCAGTGATTTTGACGGTTCCGGGAGTACCTCACGCAGCGGAGCGCTTAATGCTTTCATCACGTGCCGGGTTACCGAACAGCTGCCCAACGGGAATCTAAGAATAGTGGGATCGCGTGAGATCCTGGTCAATCATGAAACCCAAATGATTATCTTAACCGGGACGATACGGCCCCGGGATATCGATGACGACAACGTCATTCTATCCACTTTCGTTTCTGATGCCAAGATTGCCTACAGCGGAAGCGGTATCATCGATGACCGGCAGCGCCCCGGCTGGCTGGCCAATTTGTTAAATGCCGTCTGGCCCTTTTAACGCCTGCACAAGGGAAATAAATAATGCCAAAACGCTTACAAAAACCCATAACCTTTAAATTCATCTCAATTTTTTTCGGCCTTCTGGCAACCGTTATGGTTTTGATCCCGGAAGCACCTGCGGTTCGTATCAAGGATATCGCTGATATCAAGGGTGTGCGTTCAAATCAGCTAGTGGGTTACGGGCTGGTGGTGGGGCTTGAAGGCACCGGTGACAGCGATGATTCCTTGTTTACAATCCAATCTCTGGCCAGCCTGCTGGAAAAAATGGGTGTGACGGTCCAGACCAGCGACATTGAAGATGTTGAAAATGTCGCGGCGGTTATGGTCACTGCCGATTTGCCACCCTTTGCCAGTTTGGGCAGTCAGCTTGATGTGTTGGTCAGCTCCATCGGCGATGCGGAAAATCTGCAAGGCGGTACATTGCTGTTTACGCCGTTGCGGGCTGCCGATGGAAATGTATATGCGGTTGCTCAAGGACCGGTCAGCACCGGCGGATTTGCGGTGAGCGGAAATTCCGGTGATGAGGTCCAAAAGAATTTCCCGACCGTGGGAAGGGTTGTTGGTGGCGCTTTAGTCGAAAAAGAGCTGGAGTCCAATTTCAATGAAAAAAATATGCTCACCCTGGCGTTGAAAACACCGGATTTCACCACCGCCAGCCGGGTGGCCCAGGCTATCAATCGCGCCTTCTACAATCAGCTGGCACAAACAGAGAATGCCAGTTCGATTCGGGTAACCGTGCCTGAAACCTACCGCGGCAATACGGTCCAGTTTGTGACTATGATTGAGAGTCTGGGGGTCACACCGGATATGGTATCCAAAGTGGTCGTCAATGAGCGCACCGGTACGGTCATTATGGGTGAAAATGTAAGGATTGCCACCATCGCTATCGCCCATGGCAATTTGAGCATCCAAATCAATGAATCCCAGGATGTCTCCCAGCCGCTGCCGTTTTCACGCGGAGGAGAGACCGTGGTGACACCAGAGTCGGAGATCGTGGTTCAAGAAGGCAAAAATCCCATCTTTTTGGTGGAATCGGGTGTGAGCATCGGAGAGGTGGTCAAGGCATTGAATGCTCTCGGTGTATCTCCGCGGGATTTGATTGCGATCTTTCAGGCACTTAAAGCTGCAGGTGCCCTGCAGGCTGAATTGGAGATTATCTAATGACCGACACCATTGACTTACCCAAACTACCTGTGGATCTGTCAAACGCTGTTGGCGACGCTCCAACGCGGCTTCAGCGCCAATTGAATGCAACCAAAAGTACGCCACAAGGCGCGACAAACAATGCCACGCTATTGGCGACCTGCCGCCAAATGGAATCGCTGTTTATCTACCATTTGTTTAAAGAAATGCGCGCTACAATTCACCGGGCGGGGTTTATCAGCGGCGGCAGAGCTGAAGAAATTTATACGTCCATGCTGGATGCCGAAATGTCCGCCAAGCTATCCAATAGAGGTGGCATTGGCTTGGCCGGCCTGCTGATGCACCAGCTGGCACATACCCATACGGACCGCACGCCGGATGATTCCGATGGGCCATGAGGATATTATTTCTAAAGTTATTGGTAATTTAGCCGATAAATTCTCATAGGTGCCCATCCGTTTTGTGAATCACCAAATCATGGCTGGCATCTGTGTAAGCGTTAGGAAATATAATCAAATGAAACATTTATTAAAGAAACTAATTGGCTTGCTCGTCCATGCGACGGATCTCTATCAATCCCTGTTGGGTGTTGTGGAAAATGAAAAGGATGCTGTCGTTGGTTTGAATTTAAAGCAGCTCAACGAAGCCTGTAAAGCCAAAGATAATTTGCTGTTGAAGTTGCGAATTTTGGAAGAACAGCGCCAACAAGTTATGGAGCGTGTAGCAGACGAATTGGGGTGCTCGGCCCAAGGGCTGACAATAACACAACTGTCGCAGCAGGTTGATGAAGCTTATGGTCGGCAGTTGTTGGACCGCAGTACGGATCTATTAGCACTGATTCAAACCCTGCAGGATGCCAATCAACAAAACAAATCCCTGATGTCGCACTCAATGCAGCTCATTCAGGGCTCATATAATATACTCAGTAACTTATTGGTGGCGAATCCAGTTTACTACCGTAGCGGCAATATGGACAAAGGCCAACAAACCGGTCGATTGTTGAGAGGTGACATTTAAGGATATGAAATGGGTTGTACCGATCGGCGATATGAAAATCGCTCAAAATCCAGACCAGCTGGTCACGGATGCCTTGGGCAGCTGTTTAGGTTTAACGGTATATGACCCGGTTAGCGGTGTCGGCGGCTTGTTGCATGCCATGCTGCCGTTATCCAAAATAAATCTGAAAAAGGCCAAAAGAAATCCGTTTATGTTTGTGGATACGGGTATTCCGACACTGTTTGCTCAAATGAGTGCACAACAAAATGTGAGTGCCAAGGACAACTGGGTGCTTGCAGCGGTCGGATGTGGTAATCCCATGGGCCCTAAAGAGGTCTTTAAAATCGGTGAGCGCAATTACCGCATCCTCTGTGAAAGACTCCAAACTGAAGGGATTCGTTTGGCGGTTGAAGACGTGGGTGGTACGGCCAGCCGAACGGTTTGTTTGGATCTTGCCAGCGGGCAAACCATTGTTTCCAGCAACGGTGCAGAGAGGGTCTTATGAGAGACACAAAATTAAATGAAATTCTAGCCCGGGTAAAATCATTTCCAAGCATGCCCGGTGCGGGCGCCAAATTGCTGACCTTGCTTGAAGAACCTGAGACACCTGTTTCTGAGATAGAGGAAATTTTGCGTTTTGATCCGGGATTGACTGCCAATGTGCTCAAATTGGCAAATTCTGCCTATTTCGGAATCCCCTCAAAGATCGGTTCTTTGAAACAGGCAGTTATTTTATTGGGTCTCAAGCGTCTTATTCAACTTGTGGTTGCTTCATGTGTGAGCGCAATAATGGACAAATCGGTTCCCGGCTACGATATGCCATCCGGAGATTTGTGGCGGCATTCGATTGCCGTTTCAATTGCCGCTGAAGCCCAGGTCAAAGGTAAACAAAGGGTGGGCGTTGAAAATGTATTTACCGCGGCGTTGCTTCACGATATCGGCAAGATTGTTTTAGGGTCTTTTGTCAAGGAGGAGATGGAAGCGATTCAGAGTATCGCTGCCAAGGGCATTCCATTTGTAGTGGCCGAAAATATGATTCTGGGGACCGATCATGCAGCCGTTGGTGCACACATTCTGGCGCATTGGAATTTGCCTGCGGATGTTATTAATGCCGTCCGTTGGCATCACGACCCGGACTCACCGGATGCCAGCAACGCCCAGATGGATGTGGTCTATCTAGCCAATGTGTTATGTCAGACCCCGGATACCAGTGGTCCGGAGGCTGGGCATGCGGTTGAACTATCACCGGCCGTGATTGATCGGCTGGGGATACAAATTGATCAATTTAGCAGTATTTCAGATAAAGTGGCCCTTTGGGTGGATGAACTGTCCAATGCGCTGGCATTTAATTGAACAGCGCAACGACAAAAGGCGACATGTGCAGTCGCGTAAAAGGTTTGATTAGGTCGTCGCATGAAAGCTGAACCTGTAAAACACAACGGACATTTTTAGGAAAATAATCAATGGAAGCCCAGAAAATCGCTGCGGCAATCAAATCGTTTCCCGGCATGCCGGGTACAGCCGTCAAGTTGCTGGGATTGATCGATGATCCCAGCATGCGCGTTTCCCAGATAGAGGAAATTTTGCGCCATGACCCAGGTTTGACCGCCAATGTACTGCGGCTCGCGAATTCGGTTTATTTTGGCATCCCATCTAAAATCGGCTCGATCAGACAGGCCGTTATATTGTTGGGGCTTAAGCGCCTGATTCAAATGGTCATCGCTGCTTGCGTTAGTGCGATCATGGACAAACCAGTACCCGGTTACGATTTGCCGCCGGGTGAATTGTGGCGTCATTCAATTGCGGTTTCGGTCGCAGCCGAGGGTTTGGTCAGAGAATTAAATATCAGGGCATCTGAGGAAATATTTACAGCGGCGCTGCTGCATGATGTCGGCAAGCTGGTTTTAGGAGAGTTTGTCAAAGATGATTTTGCAATGATTGAAACCGCGGTCTCCGAGGGGTTGAGCTTTGAGAAGGCTGAAACAATGGCACTGGGCACCAATCATGCCGATGTGGGCGCCCGTATATTAACCCAATGGTTACTGCCACCGGAAATTGTCAATGCAGTCCAATGGCATCATGAACCCGAGGCGGCGGATCATGCTAGCACTATGTTGGATATTGTCCATGTGGCCAACTTTTTAAGTCTTATGATCGGCATTGGCATTGGGCGAGATGGTCTGCAACACCAGCCGAGTGTTGAAGTCAGTGAGCGCCTTGGACTCGAACCCAGTCATTTGGAGAAGGTGGCCAGTCAGACCATGCAGTGGGTGACAGAGTTATTCGAGCTTTTGAGTCCTGGTTAACGGCAAATGAATAATGGAAATTTAATGGCGATCAACTAAGGAAAACACCATGTCAGATATTGGCGGAATTTTAAGTATTGCGAGTCAGGCCCTTTTGACCCAGCAAAAGGCCATGAATGTCACAAGTCACAATATTGCCAATGTGAATACCCCCGGGTATTCTCGACGGCGCTTACACATGTCGACTAATACGCCCGCCAGTATGTCTATCGGTATGGTAGGCAGTGGGGTGAGCGCCGATGGCGTCGAGCGCATATATGATCGGTTCTTAAGTGACCAGATTAACTCCGAAAATCAGGAGCTGGGACGCTGGGATGCGCAAAGAGGTGCGGTTGAGGTAATCGAAACGGTTTTTAACGAAAGTGATGGGTACGGCTTGAACCACGTCATGAGCAAATTTTGGGATTCCTGGCAATCATTGATCAACAATCCCACCGGCCAGACGGAAAGACAGATCTTGATCACCGATAGCCAGGCTTTAGCACGTACGTTTAACCAGTTGGACGCTGATTTAAGGCAATTGCAAACGGACCTGGACATTATTGTCCAGGGAACAACGGCTGACATCAACCGCTTATCGGAACAGTTGGTTGATCTGAACCAGAAAATCATTTCTGCTGAAGCCGACACGTCAGTTGCCAATGACTATCGCGATAGCCGCGAGCAGATACTCAAAGAGCTTTCGGAATTAATCGATATCAATAGCTTTGAAGATTCTTTTGGTGCCACGCATGTCCTGCTGGCCAGTGGTCGACCGCTGGTGGGGGGTGGTCAATCCTGGGAGCTGTCCACCCAGATCAATCCCGCCTCCGGGCTAAGCGATGTGGTCTGGCTCGATCCAAGCGGCAGCCCCATCGTTATTACCGGCGATATTGACGGTGGCAAGCTCAAGGGTTACCTCGAGGTACGGGATGGGACCATCACCGACGATTTGAACCGCCTGGATAATTTGGCCCAAACATTGATGTCCGATATCAACACATTACATCAAGCTGGATTTGCGTTAGACGGATCCGCCGGTGATGTCTTTTTTAGCGGCGTCGATGCCGGCACTATTGAGCTCAATACCCAAATTGCCGCAGATCCGGAGCTGATTGCCGCAGCTGCCGACGCCGCCACGGTTCCCGGAGACAATCGCCAAGCGATTGCGATTGCCGATCTGCAATATCAGCTGAGGATGAGCGGCAATACGGCCACCTACAATGATTATTACAGCTCAATAATCCGAGATATCGGCAATGAAGTCTTACAATCCGACGCTTATTATCATCATCAATCGGATATGATGGTCCAGCTGGAAAATCGCCGGGAATCGATATCCGGTGTTTCGCTAGATGAGGAGATGATTAATTTAATGAAGTTTCAAAATGCATACTCAGCTGCAGCCAAGATGATCAGTACGGCTGATGAGATGATGCAAACCGTCATGCAAATGATATAAGCACTGGCGCTTCAAAGCATTGGCGCACAGTCTTGCGCGCAACTTCATGGGGCACTGTGCTATGATAGATGCGTTTAATCCCAAAAGGAGAGGATGATCATGCGAATAACGCAACATACCATGTCAGAGTCACTGATGCGGTATCTAAGAGCGCAAAATGAAGCGCTCTATGATCGGCAAAAGATCATTGCATCTCAAAAGCGGATCAATAAACCATCCGATGATCCCATCGCTACGGGCAAGATACTGGATTATCGGCAAACGCTGGCTTCGATCGATCAATATCAGACCAATATCCAGACCGGAATGACGCGGTTGGATGTGACCGAAGCCACTTTGGGGATGGTTGATGATCTGTTGCAGGTTGTGCGGGCCATTGGACAATCGGAATCCGGTGAGACAGCCGAAAGTCGGCAATTAGCGGCTGAGGAGGTCAAACGGCTTTTTGACCAAGTTCTTGATTTGGCCAATACAAAAATAAATGACAATTATATATTCTCCGGTTATCAAACCAAAACAGCGCCTTTTTCTCGTGATGATACGCAGCCGACAACATATGACCAGTTTACCGTAACCTATAATGGCGACGACGGTGATGCCCAATTTATCATTGCCAATAACACCAAGATCGGCATAGATGCAGATGGCCGGCCACTGTTTCAAGATGCGGCCGGAGGCGGTATCAATCTTTTCGATGCCTTGCGGGATCTTATTGTGGGTTTGGAAAATGATGATTCGGATGCCATTTCCGTCAATAGCGGGCTGGTTAATGAAGCCCGAACCCAGATCAATAATATTCGGGCAGCCAATGCATCTATTTATTACCAATTGCATGTGACCGAAAGACATTGGCTGGATTACAAGCCCAAAATTCAGGACTTAATGGCCAAAGAAGAAGAAGCGGATATCACCAAAGCAGTTGTTGAGCTGCAAAATCTTGAGCTGGCTTATCAAACCACTTTGGCCACGGCTGCCCGGCTCATTCAGCCGGGATTGATGCAATTTCTGAGGTAAACGATGAAAAAAATAGGCATCATATGCGGTTATGTCGTCAGCCTCTTATTGATTTTCACCCCGCCGAATTTCGGCCTGAGCAGCGAGCGCATTGTACGCTTAAAAAAAGCGGGTGTCAGTGACGCCACCATTCAGATAATGGTCAAAGAAAAAGTCGTTGAGACCGCCGCCTTTAGCGTCCAGGAAATCATTGATATGAAAAAGGCCGGGCTGAGCGAAAAAACCATCCAAATGGTCATTCAGGAGGGCTCGTTTCTCAAAGATACCGCACCCATCATTTATGGAAAAGATGTCCGCTCAATTGAGTTTACGACTGCGGATGATATCATTACGCTCAAAAATGCC
>JAAUXY010096691.1_pt1 | contig 21742 bp, 18 predicted proteins | sample 7278121 | NCBI WGS metagenome assembly JAAUXY01 (sample SAMN14350117, study PRJNA611818) | marine sediment metagenome | isolation source: surface marine sediment (1.8m) | place: French Polynesia: Moorea | collected 2018-08 | reverse complement strand
TTTTCTTTCGATGGACCGCCTTTCGATGACGCATCGGCGATCTTCTTCTCGGACTTCCCGGCTTTCGGCGCCGGCTTCGACTTCGCCTCCGCGGCGGCTTCGTCGGCCTGCCGGCTCGCTTCCCGCTGCTCTTCTTCCTCGATCGTTCCCTTTGCGATGCGCACCTTGGCCAGCCGATGCCCGTCCATTTCCAGCACGGTGGCGACGAAGCCGTCCATGGCAACGCGATCACCGACCTTGGGCAAACGGTCGAGATAGCGAAAGACCACGCCGCCGATCGTCGTCATGCGCGGGTCCTCGATGCCGAAATTCGTGAGGTCGTTGAAGTCCGTCAGCTTCATCTGGCCGGGCACCACATAGACGTTCTCGTCTCGCTCTTGGTAGAGGTGCTGGCCCCCGAGGCCTTCCGAGATCTCGCCGAAGATGAAGTTGACCACGTCCCGCATGGTGATCAGACCCTCGACGCCGCCGAACTCGTTCAGCACCACGGCCGCGCGCGCATTGTTGGCCTCAAAGAAATCAAACATCTCGTCGACATGCTTGGTCGGCGGCGCGACGACCGGCGGATGCATGATGTCGTCGAGCGCAAGCGTCGAGAGGTCGACGCCGTCGAGCACGAGCCGGACCACATCCTCGGCATGAATGAAGCCGACAAGGTTGTCGTGATGCTCGTGGCAGACCGGAACGCGGGGATGGCAGAAGGCCCGAAAATGCTTGACGATCTCCGGCACCGCCATGTCGTCCCGGAGGAAGTCGATGCGCGTGCGGGGCGTCATGATCTCGACGATCTCCGTCTCGCTCGCCTCCAGCAGATTGTCGATCAGGACCCGTTCGGTCGCGTCCAGGACGCCTTCATGCTCCACGTCCTCCAGCAAGGTGCGCAGTTCGTCCACATGGAGGATGTTCTCCCGCGCCCGTTCCGCGCCAACGATCCAAGTGGTCACCCGATCTGCCGCGATCCGGACCACCCGCCGCAGCGGCGTGATCAGCTTGGCCCAGACGCTCAAGGGAGAGGCCACCAGGCCGGCGCTGATGCGGACCGGATTGCTGACCGCGATGGTCTTCGGCGTCACTTCACCGAAGAGCAGCAGCAGGGGAAACATCACCAGCACGTTGATCAGGCCGGCCCGATCCTCGCCGTACAGATAGACCAGGATGCCGGCCAGATTTGCAGTCGCCGCGATATTGACGAGTTCATTGCCGCAGAGGATCGAAATGATCAGGCGCCGCGGCTGGTCCAAGAGCGCATGCAGCACTTCCGAGCGCGGGTGCCGCTCGCGTCGCAGCTTTTGCAGATCGAGCCGCGACAGCGAGAACAGCGCGGTTTCAGAGCCGGAAAAGAAAGCGGAACAGACGAACAGGAAGACCTGCAGGACGAGCGCGGCGATGATACCGGGCGCGAGCAGGCGCGCCGTGTCGAAGGCGAAGAAGGCCTGGGTCGCCTCCCACATCCGCGCGATGTCCAGGACGGTCCCGTCCATGCACCTCTCCCTCCCCCGGCGGACGATCGCTCGCGACACCGGCCGGCTGGACCAAGGCGTCCCAGACCGCCACGCGCGAGCGCCTGCCGCTATCGGCCAGATGGCGGAAGGCAGCCGCTCAGGCCGGTCTCTCGCCGCCCGGAGTGTACCGTTTCGTCCGCGCTTTTTGCCAGCGCAAGATATAGGGGGAATTGTGCACTGCAGAAATTGATGTGGCTCAATTGTTGTGGCGCCAGCCAACTAGATCTTGATCCACCTCAATTTCCGAGCCAACCTCATTCGCTAGGTTGCGACCAAGTCGGCGCCGGACCGCTGCGTCGGCGGGCGGAGATATGGGGGGGAGAGGTGAGCGAAACCCAGACGGCCAAATCCACCGAGCATCCGAGCGACGACGGCCCGATCCTGGTGGCCGTCGACTTCACGGCCGATTCCGAGGCGGCCTTGCGATGGGCCTGCGAGTATGCAGCCACTGTCGGTGCACCGGTTCGCATTCTGCATGTGGTGCACGATCCGGCCGAGGCGCCGGGCTCCTATCGCAAGAACCAGAAAGATCACTTGCAGCCCATGGAAGACGTCGCCCGGGAAATGATGGACGAGTTCGTCGCCACGGCGCGGGAGGAACATCCGCAGCTCGAGGCGCTGGCAACCGCCGAGACGACCCTGGTCAAGGGCATTCCGGATACGCGCATTCTGGAAGCGGCCACCAACACCGGCGCCCGCATGATCGTGATGGGAAGCCGCGGGCGCACGGGCCTGCCGCATCTGCTGTTGGGCTCCAAGGCCGAGCGGGTGGTCCAGCTCTCGCCGATCCCGGTCACAATCGTCAAGGCGCCGAGAAATGATCGTTGACAGACAGCAGAAATATGGGGCGGGGCTGTCGGATGGGGCTTTGCCTGCTGGGCACAAAACCGGCTGCCGATAAGAGAACCGCAGGGGGTAACGCAATGGGAAGCATTCATCACGCCAGCGCCAAGAACCGGATCCTGTACACCGGGATCTTTCTCATTTTGGCGGCGGCGGCCTGGATCGCGTCCACGCCCGCTCTCGCCGCGGCGGAAGGCAAGCCGATCGCGTGGGGAACGATGGGCATGCAGCTCTTCGGCGGGCTTGCCGTGTTCCTGTTCGGCATGGAGCAGATGGCCGAGGCCCTCAAGAAGGTCGCCGGGAACCGGATGAAGACCATTTTGGGCAAGCTCACGACAAATCGGTTCATGGGCGCACTCACGGGGACCTTCGTCACCGCGGTCATTCAGTCCTCCTCGGTGACCACCGTGATGTTGGTGGGATTCGTGACCGCCGGGCTGATGTCCTTGTCGCAGGCCGTCGGCGTCATCTTCGGCGCCAATATCGGCACGACGATTACCGCCCAGATCGTCGCCTTCAAGGTCACCCATTACGCGCTTCTTCTGGTGGCCGTCGGCTTCGTCCTGATCTTCACCGGCAAGTCCGAGCGGATAAAGCAATATGGCGCGCTGGTCATGGGGCTGGGGCTGATCTTCTTCGGCATGGGGATCATGAGCTCGGGCATGAAGCCGCTGCGCACCTACGAGCCCTTCATCGAGCTGATGCGCGAGGTGTCGACTCCGGCCGTGGGAATTCTGATCTCCGCGGCCTTCACCGGCCTGATCCAGTCGTCCTCGGCGACCACGGGTGTTGTCATTGCGATGGCGTCCCAGGGTCTGATCAGCCTCGAAGGCGGCATCGCCCTGATCATGGGGGCCAACATCGGAACCTGCGTCACGGCGGGGCTCGCCGCCATCGGCAAGCCCCGGGAGGCCGTTCGCGTGTCGGTGGCGCACGTCACCTTCAACGTCGCGGGCGTCGCGATCGCCGTGTGGTTCATTCCCATGCTCGCCGAATTCGTGCGCTCGATCTCACCGGTCGCGCAAGGCGTCACCGGCATGGACAAGCTGGCCGCCGAAACGCCGCGCCAGATCGCCAACGCCCACACCACCTTCAACGTTTTCTTCGCCCTCGCGTTCCTGCCGGCTGCCGGCCTGGTCGCGCGTTTCGCCGAGTGGCTCGTGCCCGACCGGCCGATGGTCGAGCCGGCGGTCATCCAGGCCCGCTATCTCGACAAGGAGCTGCTGTCGACGCCGGCGCTGGCGCTCGACCGGGCCCGGCGCGAGATCGGGCGCCTGGGCGATCTGACCGAGGAGATGCTGCAGGCCAGCTTGCCGGCCGTGGTATCGGGCTCCGAGGAGGACCTGGAGAGGCTTGCCGCAATGGACGCGGATATCGACGTCCTGCATGGGCACATCGTCCGTTATCTCGGTCAGGTGAGCCGCGAGGAGCTCTCGCCGGAGGAAACTGCGGAGATCATGGATCTCTTGCTGGTGGCCAACAACCTCGAGCAGATCGGCGATATCATGGAGACCAACCTGGTCACCATCGGGCGCCGGCGAATCGAGGAGGACGTGGCCGTGAGCGACGAGACGCGGGCCGTGATCCAGCGCTATCACGACCAGGTCACGGAAGCCTTTCACACGTCCGTTCAGGCGGTTCGAGAGGAGGATCCGGCGGCCGCCTTGCGGGTCAAAGGCATGAAGAAGGACATGGCCGAGCTGGCCCAAGAAACGGCTCGCCACGAGGTCAGCCGCCTGGTGGCCCAGGAACCGAACCGGCTGCGCACCTTCACGCGGGAAATGGAGATGATCGAGAATCTGAGCCGCATCTACCGGCTCTGCCGCAAGATCGCCAAGACCCAGTGGCCGGTGACGCCCTCCGCCGGCGTGCCGGAGGCGGCGGAATGATCCTGCCCGATCGGGGCTGACGGGTGTATACTCAGTCGTGAAGCGATCGGCGCCCCAGACGCCGGGCGGAGCCAGTTTCAGCGATTATTGAGCTGGCTCAATGCGGGCTCGGACGGGGCGCGATAAGAGAAAAAATCGCGTTGCCTGGACCGGCCAAAATGGCCGGATCAGGTGAGGGACGTGGTTTGTCCTGCGTGGGGGCCTGATTGCGTGGCCCGCGCGGGACGACGAGGGGAGGCGATATGACGCTGAGGGAGAAGAACAGATCAGGGGCCAATGGTGGTTCCCACCCATGCACGCCTGCTGTTGCGATCGTGGTGCGCGAAACCGCGCCGGTCGCGCCGCCGGCAGCGAGCGACGGCAAGAGCGCGCCGCTGAGACAGCGCGCCAAGACGACCGCGAAGCGCCCTGCCCGGCCGCGCCGCGTGGCGGCCGCCAAGGTCGATCTCCGATCTCCGGATCTCTACCTCAACCGGGAGCTGACCTGGCTGAACTTCAACAGCCGGGTTCTGGCGGAGGCCCAGGACGAGCGCGTGCCCCTGCTCGAGCGGGTCAAGTTCCTGTCCATCGCCAACTCCAACCTGGACGAGTTCTTCATGAAGCGGATCGGCGGTCTCAAGCAGCAGATTGCCGTCGGAGTGCATCAGCTTACGGTCGACGGCCGTACGCCAATCCAGCAGACGGTCGACTGCGTGGCCGCCGTTCGAGAGCTGCAGATCCAGATGCGCGAGGTCTATCGCCAGCAGCTCGCACATCTCAAGGCCGAGGGCATCGTCATCTCGACCTATGACCAGCTCACGGCGGAGCAGCGCAAGGACGTGCGCGAGCAGTACATCGCCAACATCTTTCCCCTCATCACGCCACTGGCGATGGATCCGGCGCATCCCTTTCCGTTCATCTCCAATCTGTCGCTGAACCTGCTGGTGACGCTGCGCTATCGGGACGAGTCGGAGCCGGTGATGAACCGCATCAAGGTCCCGTTGGGGTCCGGCGTGCCGCGGTTCCTGAAGGTCGGAGCAGACACCATCTTCGTGCCTCTGGAAGACGTCATGGCGCGCAACCTCGACCTCCTGTTCCCCGATATGGAAATCGAATCCTGCGAGCTGTTCCGCGTGACTCGCAACGCGAACACCGAGCTGGACGAGGACCAGGCCGAGGATCTCTTGAGCATGATCGAAGCCGAACTGCGCTACCGGAAGTTCGCCCGCTTCGTCCGCTTGGAGATCGGCAAGGACATGGATCCGACCCATCGCGGCATGCTGGCGGCCGAGCTTGGCCTGGACGACACGGCGGACGTCTTCGAGTCCGACGTGCTGCTTGGCATGCGGGATCTGATGCAGATCGCCGGCCTCGACCTGCCGCATCTGCACGATCCCGATCACCATCCGATCACCAATGTCCGGCTGCATGACGAGCGAAGCGTTTTCCATCTCATCCGCGAGGCCGGGTCGATTCTGCTGCATCACCCGTACGAATCCTTCGGCACCTCCGTGGAGCGCTTCGTCCGCGAAGCGAGCCGGGATCCGAAGGTCCGCGCGATCAAGATGACGCTGTATCGCACCTCCGAGGAAACCGCGATCCTGGAATACCTCCTGGAGGCGGCGCGCAACGGCAAGCAGGTGGCGGTCGCCGTCGAGCTGAAGGCGCGGTTCGACGAGGCGGCCAATATCCAGTGGGCGAGCCGGCTGGAAGAGGCCGGCATTCACGTCACCTACGGCGTGGTCGGCCTCAAGACCCACTCGAAGGTCATTCTCGTGGTTCGCAGCGACTATGCCGGCATAAGGCGCTATGTCCATATCGGCACCGGCAACTATCACGCGGGCACCGCGCGGCTCTATTCCGATCTCGGGCTGCTGACCTGCGACGACGACATCGGCCATGACGTGACCGAGCTGTTCAACTACCTGACCAGCGGCTGCAAACCGTCGCGCAAATACCGCAAGCTCCTGACCGCGCCGAAGATGCTCAAGAAGGCGCTGTTGGCGAAGATCGAGCGGGAAATCGAAGGACATTCGGACAAATCGCCCGGACTGATCCGATTCAAGACCAACGCGCTGGAAGACGTGGACATCACCGAAGCGCTTTATCGCGCCTCGCGCGCCGGGGTGAAGGTCGACCTCGTCGTGCGCGATACCTGCCGCCTGCGCCCCCACCTGCCGGGCATCTCGGACAGAGTGGACGTGATCGGCATCGTGGGGCGTTTCCTGGAGCACTCCCGCATCTACTACTTCCGCAACGGCGGCGACGAAGAATACTTCATCGGCTCGGCCGATCTGATGACCCGCAACCTGGAAAGCCGGGTCGAAATCATTGCGCCGGTCGAGGACCCGGCCCTGCGCGCGGACCTGCACGAAATGTTGGAGGCGCAGCTCGCCGACAGGCGCAGCGCCTGGGAGATGCAGCCTGACGGCAGCTACGTCCAGAGACGACCCGACAAGGAGGACGCGCAGGAGAACAGCCAAGACAAGCTGATCGCGCTGGCGGAGAAGCGCCAGACCGAGGCCGGCCGGTTGCGCAAGCGCAAGCCGCGTGCGATTGCGCGGCGCAGCATCCGTTGAACGGAGCGGCGCGCCGCCCGACTCAAGGCTCGGAGTAGGTCAGCCGGACTGTCGACAGGGGCCGGCGTTGCGCGCCGGCCCCCTCAAAGCCCCAGTGTCGCGTCTTCGCATTCCGCCAGCAGGTTGATCTTGCGGTCATCCAGAATACGCACGCGGCTCTTGGGCTCGAGCCGCACGATGCCCGCCAGCTTTAGCTCGGTGAACGTGCGGCTCACGGTCTCTGTGCTGAGGCCCAGGTAGTCGCCGATGTCCGTCCGGCTCATGGGGAGGGTGACGACCTGCTTGCTCTCTCCCCGACGGGACGTGGTCCTGCCCAGGGTCGTCAGGAACGAGGCAATGCGCTCCTTGGCCGTCTTGCGGCCCAACAACAGCATCCGCTCCTGGGCGGCTGCAAGCTCGTCATTGGCCACCGCCAGCAGGCGTCTCTCAAGCTGTGGGAAGCGATCCAGCATCGCCTCGAGCTTTTCCCGGCGGAAGCGGCACAGCTCGGTCCGGGTCATGGCCTCGGCGCTGTAGGCATAGGTCTCCTTGTTGGCGAGGCCGAGGAAATCCGAGGGAAACACGAAGCCGGTCACCTGCCGCCGGCCGTCGGACAGCAGCTTATAGATCTTGAGGGCGCCTCCTGTGACGATGAAGTGATGCCGCGCCGGCTCGCCTTCGAGGAACAGCGGCTGGCCTGCGGTGAGGCTGACGCTTGTGACGATCGCCGCAAGCTGAGCGAGATGCTCGAGCGGCATAGCCGCGCAGATGGCCAAGGGCCGCACCGCGCAGGCGCCGCACGGCGCCACACCCGGCCCCCCGCGCGGTACCGCACGCGGCAGCGCAGTGGTGCCCTCCAGCTCGGTCAAAGGCTTGGCAGCCTTGGCCATATTCGTGCTGTCCTCCCCGGTTTCAAACATGCCTGATAAGCCGTTGGCAGGCAAGCAATGCGCTCGAAACTGTGGAGGTGTATCGGTTTTGACGGGGGAGTTAGGGTTAACATGCGCTGCAAGCACGCCGCATCATGCCGGACCGCAGGCGGCGGCCTTGGAGCAAACAACCCCATAGACGACGCAACGCTCAGTTTTGACATAGCTCAACGACGTCGTGTCGCTGTTCGGTCAGGATCCCTGGGCAAATGCGGGATTACGGTCGGACCGCAGATGAGACTCGCGCCACTTTGCCGCACCAAGGTCGCTCAAGCCTATCCACTGATCCAGGCGATGCGTCCTGATCTCTCCTTGGAGGGCTGGTGCGCACTCGCGACGGAACATCTGAGGCCAGCAGCGAGCGCCGACCATGGCATCCTGACCGTCGAAACGGAACAGGGCTACATCCTCGGCCTGATCTTCTACACGATCTACACCGATCTCAAGCACGGTCGAACCTTGCTGGCCAAGGACGCTTTGGTCCTGGCGCCCGTCCGTCAATCGACCGAAGCCGCCTTCGCCCTCTTGATCGAGGGCGTCGAGCAGGTGGCGGCAGAATGCGACTGCAGGGCGATCCATACCAGCTTGCTGCTCGACCTGCCGCAAAGGGGCAATCGCGCGCTGCGCGACAGCCTAACCAGTCGCGGACACCGCATGGACCATTTCATGTTCTGCAAGACCCTGCCCGAAGGCACCGAGCCGCTCTGGCTCGGTCGCCGCGAGTCGGCTGCAGGCGATCTGCCGCGCCGCCACTGAGCAACCCGGCGCTCTCTGTCCGAGCCCCGGCCCCGCGCGTTTCTTGATGCAGGTCATATATCGAGGCGCACCGGCAGCGCTATGATTGGCGAGGCTATCTTGCTGCTAGAATAGCTTGGAAAATCGCCATGTCGCATGTTCAAGACGGCCTTGTTACTCTGGCCACGGATCATCCCATTTGGGATCGATTCTTTACGGTCTTTCCTCTTGTGCTGATCGGGACTCGTGAGGCCGACGGCAGCTACGACCTGGCGCCCAAGCACATGGCCATGCCGATGAGCTGGGACAATTTCTTCGGCTTCGTCTGCACGCCGAAACACGGCACCTACAAGAACATCGAGCGGGAACAGGTCTTCACGGTCAGCTATCCGCGCCCGACACAGGTCGTGCTGACCAGCATCGCCGCCGGGCCGCGCTGCGGCGACGGCAGCAAACCCAACCTCATGGCTCTGCACACGATTCCGGCCCGCGAGGTGGACGGCGAGTTCGTGCGGGACGGCAGCCTGTTCCTGGAGTGCCGGCTGCACAAGATCATTGACGGCTTTTCCGGAAACAGCCTGATCACCGGCCGAGTCGTCGCCGCCCATGTGCCCGAAGACGCCCTCCGCGAGTCCGAGCGCGACGACAGCGAGCTGTTCCATGACTCGCCACTGCTGGCCTATCTCCATCCCGGGCGGTTCGCCACCATCCGGGAGAGCCTTGCATTCCCGTTCCCAGCCGGATTCAAGCGCTGAGTGGGCCGATCGCCATGACCCGATTCCGCCCTGAGAGCAAGAGAGCCGATCAGCCATCCCTGCTTGCAACGGAGGTCCGCGCGGGCACGCGATTGGCGTCCGCGGGCGGCGCGCCGCATGTCGCCGCCTGATCCGATGGACGGCCGCCTGGCCAAGAGCGTCCTGGATACGCTCGGCGCCCAGTATGCGGAAATGGTCGCCCTTCTGGAGCGCCTCGTTCTCGCCGAATCGCCGTCGCGAGTCCCGGAAGCCCAGCAGGGCGTCCTGACCATCCTATTCGAAGCACTGAGCGAGCTTGACCTTGAGGTTCGCTTGATCCCCGGCCGCGCCACCGGTGGCCAGCTGTATGCCCGACCACGCCGTCATCGCCGTGGCCAGCCGCTGCAGCTGCTGCTCGGTCATTGCGACACGGTCTGGCCTATCGGCACGCTCAAGGACATGCCGCTGATCGTCAAGGACGGCTGCATGCACGGACCCGGCGTCTATGACATGAAGGCCGGTCTCGTACAGGTGATCTTTGCGCTCAAGGCACTGGCGCAACTCGACATCTCGCCAGATGTGACGCCGGTCGTCCTGATCAACACGGACGAGGAGATCGGCAGTTTCGAGTCGGCCCGCCTGATCCGCCATATCGCGCGTCGTTCCCGCCGTGCCTTCGTATTCGAGCCTTCGCTCGGACCCGAGGGCAAGCTCAAGACAACCCGCAAGGGGGTCGGGCGGTTTACCATCGAGGCGCAGGGCAAGGCGGCACATGCCGGTCTCGACCCCGAGGCCGGGGCCAGCGCGATCCTGGAACTGTCTTATGCGATCCAGGCGCTGTTCGCCCTCAACGATTCGGACAGCGGTGTTACGGTCAATGTCGGTCAGATTGAAGGGGGGCTCGGACCGAACGTCATCGCCCCGACCAGCCGGGCCGTTGTCGATGTCCGGGTACCAACGCAGGCGGCCGCGGGCCGCGTCGAGCAGGCAATTACCAGCCTGCAGCCGACCACCCCGGGCGTCTCGCTGAAGGTGAGCGGCCGCATGGGGCGGCCTCCGATGGAGTCCACTCCGCGCAACAGGGAACTGTGGGCTTTGGCCCAGGAAGCGGCAGCGGTGCTCGGCCTGGCGCTGGAAGAAGGGATGGCCGGCGGCGGCTCGGACGGGGCAACTACCAGCCTGTATACGGCAACCCTTGACGGACTCGGTGCGGTCGGAGACGGCGCGCACGCGGAACACGAGTTCGTCTACCTCGACAGTTTGGTAGAGCGCAGCGCGCTGCTCGCTCTGCTCTTGGTCGCACCGGATCTGCGCGGATCAGGGCTGACCAAGACCAGCGACGCGGTCCCGGCGCCCGTTCCCGCGCTTGAAGGACAGGACTCATGAGACACAACTACCTTTTTTCCTCGTTGACACGCATTACCGACTTTTCCGAGATCGACTTCGAGGTCGAACCGCAAGGCCGTGGAAGCTGGCAAACCGGCGATTACGTCGTCGGCTTGGTGAACGAGCCGCCAAGTCGCGGCGCCATGCTGGAGCTCACCTCGGGCCGGATGATCGAGGTGACCGAAGGGGACCTGATCGTTGGCGCCTTCGGGAATCGGTTTGCCACCCTGGAGCTGACCGGAGACTGGAAGCATATCGGCGAGGACGGACGGATGACGGCGCTGACTGGGGCCGGCATCTTCGGAAAGGTCGAATCGAAGTCCCCTTACTGCTCACCGCCAATCCCGGTGCAGTATCAGGGACATGTCATGGTCCAGGGCAAACCCGCACGCATGCGGGACTATGCGCATCGGGGCGGCCCGGCCGAATTCACGCTGCCGATCGTACTCCTGGTTGGCAGCTCCATGTCGGCCGGCAAGACAACCTCGGCAAAAATCATCATTCGCAGGCTCACGGAGATGGGCCTCACAGTGATCGGCGCCAAGCTCACCGGCGCCGGACGCTATCGCGATATCCTGGGGATGCTGGATGCGGGCGCCATGGAAATCTTCGATTTCGTCGACGTGGGCTTGCCGTCGACCGTGTGTCCGGAGGACGAGTACCGTGACGCTCTACAACAGCTCATGTCGATGATGGCTGGCGCGTCTGCGGACGTCTTGGTCGCGGAGGCGGGCGCCTCGCCACTCGAGCCCTACAATGGTGCCGTGGCGGTGGCTCAGATCGACCCACATGTCCGTTGCATGGTGCTGTGCGCGTCCGATCCCTATTCGGTGCTCGGCGTCATCGACGCCTTCGGCAGAAAGGCCGACCTGGTCGCCGGCATGGCCACCAGCACGGAAGCCGGCGTCGCGCTGATCGATCGGCTGTCGGGGCTCAAGGCATTGAATCTTATGGATGACAGATCCTGGCCCGAACTGGATGACCTTCTCAAGGCGCACTTGGACAACACCGGCGCTGTCGCGCCGGGGATGGCAGGGGCTGCCCGCGCGGCCGGTTCAGCCCGAACGTCTTAGCCCGGTCTATCGAGCGATTGCGATGGCCTGCCGACGACGCTCCGCCGGCGCTCCGATCATCGAAGGGAAAATATTGAGATATCTCAATGCGGGATCCGAAACCGCGCAGAATACTGCGGCCTTTCGGGAAAGCCGAGTTGCACTGAGCGCGAGGGGGAGATCCAGCCATGCAAAGTCAGCTGAGTGAGATCGCAAAATCGAAGGGTTCAGAGGTGCATGCGATCGCACCGGATGCGTCCGTCGCCGAGGCCGTCCAGAAAATGCACGACCAAAAGGTGGGTGCGCTCTTGGTGCGCGCCGACGACAAGGTGGCCGGGATCTTCACGGAGCGCGACGTATTGTTCCGTGTGGTGAACGACTCGTTGGATCCTCAGACGACACAGGTCGCGCAGGTCATGACCGAGAACCCGTACAGCGTCCCACCGTCGATGACCGTCGAAGAGGCGATGCGTCAGGTCTCCGAGCGTCGCGTGCGGCATCTGCCGATCATGGACGGTGACAAACTGCTTGCGATGATCTCCAGCGGCGACCTGACGAGCTGGGTCGTCCGCGAGCAGGAGCAGGAGATCGAAGGGCTCAATCGAGACGTCAAGTCGTTCGCCACCAAGAACAAGGCCTTGATCGCTCTGGTCGCGGGGTTTGCGGTGCTCATCGGTGTAGGCGTCATGACGAGTTGACGTTGCCGCCACACGCGCAGCCTCCGTCGCCTGTCTGACGTGGCCTGGTCAGCGAAGCCTGGTGGGCCGGGCGCCGGCCTTCCTTAACATGCCTGGCGCAGGCTAAGCTTGAGGGAATGGGAGTCCAGGTCGGGTCGCAGCAAGGAGAAACATAAAATGCAGGTTGCGGACATTCTGAAGGAGAAGGGCGAACGGGTCGTCACAACGCGCGAGGCCACCGCTGTGACCGAGGTCGCCGAGATCCTGCGGGACGAGCAGATTGGCGCCGTCTTGGTCAATACGGATGAGGGGGCCATCGCCGGCATCATCTCCGAGCGCGATATCGTGCGCAGCATCGCGGATCGCGGCGCGCAGACGCTCGATCTATCCGTCGCGGATCTGATGACCCGGTCGGTCGTGACCTGTACGCCAGAGACCGACACGGAAGAGCTGATGAACCAGATGTTAAGTGGTCACCTGCGGCATCTGCCGGTGCTGGAGGACGGAGCATTGGTGGGCCTCGTCAGCATCAATGACGTGGTCAAAAATGTCCTTTCCGAGCTGACCTGGATCCGCGGTGCGCTGGAGGATCAGGTCGCCAAGTCCGCCGCCTGGGCGACCGACGAGGACTGAGGAGCGCTTGACCTAGGCTCCCGGCCCGAAATTTCATTCGCGAAGTGGGGTCTGCCTGGAACGACGGATCGGCTGTTCCGGGCCGCTCCGTTGCTGTATGATCTTGACAAAAATCAAGAGTATGTGACGGTTCGACCGCATCGAATGAAGCCGTCGGACAAATCCTCAAGTTTGCAGCGAACGGAGCGCGCCCTTGGCGAAAACGCTGGTCATTGAGCCTGGCGAGGACCACACCAAGATTCCGTTTCTGCGCGGAATCTTGACCCGATCTTTGCAGGATGCCGGCCTGTCTTTCGATGAGGCCTATGCCCTCGCCTCAACCTTGCGCGAGGAGTTGGCAGAGACGCCGGAGATCACCACGCCGGACTTGCACGAGGCGGTCGTACGCCATCTGTCGGCAGAGTATGGCACCGCGGTCGTGCAGCGGTACGAGGCGCTGGGCGCCACGCCCCACACGGTCCTGGTGCGTGACATCGCGGGGCGAACCACACCGTTCTCGCGGGAACAGCATCGCCGTCTTCTCGAGTCCAGCGGACTGTCCTACGAGCGATCCACGGCGGTCACCACCGCGATTTTCGACCATCTGATGAAGAAGGCGGTTGCGGAGATTACGGCCCGCCATCTCGGGGTTCTGACGTTTCGCTATGTCCGTCGCGCCCTGGGCGCCGGCGCCGCCCGCCGCTATCTGGTTCTGGCGGACTACTTCCACGGGGGTCGACCCTTGCTGGTGCTGATCGGTGGGGCCCCTGGCAGCGGCAAGAGCGTCGTGGCCACCGAAGTGGCGCATCGGCTCGGGATCGTGCGCACGCAGTCGACAGATCTCCTTCGCGAAGTCATGCGCATGATGATTCCGCAGCGCCTTTCACCGGTGCTGCACACCTCCTCCTTCGACGCTTGGCGTGCCCTGCCCGGCCGCGGCGAGCGCGCCAACGATACGGATGCCACGGTCCTCGATGGATACCGAGCCCAGGCGGAGCTGCTCTCCGTCCCCTGTGAAGCGGTCATCAAACGCGCCCTCAGGGAGCAGGTCTCACTGCTCCTGGAGGGGGTTCACGTACAGCACACTTTGCTCGACCGGATTCCGGTGGAGTCCGGCGCCATCGTCGTCCCGATCATGCTGGCCGTCCTTAATCCCGAGCGGCTCAAGGCGGGGATCCGGGGGCGCGGCAAGCACGCCGACCAGCGACGCGCCGAGAGATATCTCGAGCACTTCGATGGCATCTGGCAGTTGCAGTCGTTCCTCTTGTCCGAGGCGGATCGGTGGGGCATCCGCATCGTCGTCAACGACTACAAGGATCAGGTCATCAACGAGATCCTGCGCATCGTCGTCGACGCCCTGTCCGCCGATTTCGCCAAACGGCCGGAGGAAGTGTTCGCGTGAGCCGCTGGTGTCTGCGAGGTTGCGCGCGGGCGTTCTGCCGTGCCAAGACCGCACAGGCTTGAGCTGTCTGCACCGGCTCCTTCTCTAGACCTCGGTAATATGCCAGCGGTGATCGGTCCCCGGGGGCTCTAAACGCAGCAACTGCGTGCTGGCGACCGAGTAGGGCGTCGTGATCTCGAGGCCGATCTCGGCACAAAGCACCCGAAACACACCTGAATGTGCCACCACAAGCACCGGCGGCGGTCCGACGATGGTCCGCAGGGCGCCGAGCACCCGGGACTTGAAGGCGGCCATCCGTTCGACGCTCGGGGGATCGGGCTCGCGCGGACGCATGCTCTTACGGCGGCCCTCATATATGCCCCAATGGCGTTCCTTCAGGCCCGGCAGCGGATGGACCGGGGCGCCGGTCAAGCGCGAGACGATCGTGGCGGTCTGCCAGGCGCGTTTCAGGGGACTTGCATAGATCGATCCGAGCCCTACCGGCATCAGCCGCAGGCCGGCCTCTTCGGCACTGCGTCGGCCGCGGGCGTTCAGCGGCGTGTCCTGCTGCCCCTGAACGATCCCGTTCTTATTGGCGTCGGTCTCCCCATGACGCAGGAAATAGAAGGTCGCCGCCCCGAACTCGAACCTAACTGACATGAAACCCAGCGCCTGCTCAATACCCCTCAGCGGCTGCCAAGGGTCGCAACGCGAACACTCGCAACCGTCCGTCCCGGCGATTTGCCGGGCGGATCCATATTGCACCGCAATATCCTGGAAACAATTGAGCCTGCTCAATTCGTTACACAAATGTAAGCGAAATGTCACAAAAGCTTCATGGGTCAAGGTTACGTTCGGATCGGCAAGGTCAGTCCTAGGCGATCGAATTGTGCTCTCCGGGTCGGCGGGCACTCAGTCGACCTGGGGCGGCGGCGTCGCAGATCCGCTACGTCGCCGTAAACGGCGGAGAACAGGGGATTTTGGAAGACATGGAGCAGATCGTCCTAAAATCGGAAGACGTCGAGAGAACGGCTGTTCGCGACGAGCCGGCAACGGAGACAGCGGAGGCGCCGGTTCTGGTCGCCGTCGATTTGTCCGAGCAGGCGAAGGCGGTCCTGCTCTGGGCGAGCGACTACGCGCAACGTGTTGGCGCTCCGCTGCAGGTGCTGCACGTGATCCATGATCCGGCCGAGTCCCCCGGAACCTACCGGTCCGAGAACGGCGACGCACTGGAGCCCATGGCCGACGTGGCTCAGCGCCGGGTGGCTGCGGTGCTCGAGGAGCTGCGACAGGCTCGCCCAGACGTGGAGCCGCTCCAGACGGCGCAGCCGGTCTGCATCGAAGGGCTTCCGGCAGCGACCATTTTGCACATGGCTGAACAACACGGCGCCCGCCAGATCGTTCTCGGCGGTCGCGACCGCAAGGGTCTCGGCCGGATGCTTCTGGGCTCGACCTCGCAGACCGTCGTGCGGCGGGCGCATATCCCGGTCACCATCGTAAAGGCGTGAGCGCCATGGAGCTGCGCGTTGTTCAGGGTCGCCGGCCTGTCCCCAACACGGTTTGGCCTTTCGATTCCGTGCTCGACCGGAACTGCCGCCGTCAGCTCGAGTCTCTGGTGTCTGTCGTCGATCTTGCGCCCGGGGATGTCGTCGCGAGAGAGGGAGAGGTCAACGGCGACTTCCTGTTGGTGTCGTCGGGTTTGCTGAAGCTGGCCAAGCGACTGCCTGATGGCCGACAGCAGATCGTCGCGTTTCGATCCGTCGGCGACATTTTGACGTTGCACCGGCGCGATACCCCTTGGCCGGTCACGGCCCAGTCCGTCCGCGCCAGCAAGCTCTGCCGCATCGAATGGGAGGGCCTGCGCAGGATGGCCGACGCCAATCCCGAGATCGACCGCGCCCTGCTGGATTTGGCCGCCGACGAGATCACCGGCCTGCAGGAACGCATGGTCACCTTGGGCCGAAAGTCGACGGAAGAAAAGGTCGCGTCCTTCCTGTTGGAGTTCTGCCAGCCGTTAGCCGTGCAGTCCAATATCTGCCGTGAGTTCGCGCTGCCCATGCGCCGCCCGGAGATCGCGGATTACCTGGGGCTGACCACGGAATCCGTTTGCCGCGAGCTGTCCCGGCTCAAACGGGAAAAGATTGTGGCCATGCCACGCCCCAGCCGCGTCGTCGTCCTGAACAGGCCGGCACTCGAGGCTTTGGCGCATGGGGAAACCAATCGCGCAACGTACAGTTCCGGATCCGGCATGCAAGCCCGGAGAGAGCGCGAACGCGCGCGCGTCGGGCCTCGTTAGCGCTCGGTCCTTCGCCCCCGCCCGCTCGGCCGACGACCGGCAAGATGAGAGCCAGGATCGGCGCGAACGCCATACGACCCTGCGAAACATGGTCGATGCGGGGCCCGCCTGTGTCGTGACCCGTCACCGGGCCGGTCGCGCCCTGCACTGCGCGGATGGGAAAGCTCGAAACCTAAGGTCACTTGTTGACTCGGTTTCGAGTGAATGCTCTACTGATCAAAATTTGTCCGACAACCGGATAACCGGTTATCCGATGACTGGCTTCAGCGGACGGACCGCCTGGGGAGGCACCTAATTGGGGTGTCGTCAAACCCGGCCGGTGCGCCGTGCACCGGTTCGGCGGATCGGGACGGACGACGAGGGGCGCACGGGGCCACAGCACGCAATTGGATCGGAGAGGTGACGTTTCAGACATTCCAGAGGCCGGCACATCTATCCGTCGAGGTCGCACGCGCCATTCAGCGGGAGATCCAAGGCGGCAGGTTCAAGGACGGCGAACGGCTGCCGACCGAGGCCAACCTCTCCGAGCACTTCGGGGTCAGTCGTGGTGTGATCCGGGAGGCGATCGTCCGGCTCAAGTCCGAGGGCCTGATCGAGACGCGGCAAGGGTCGGGGGCCTTTGTGCTCAGTGCCGACGGCCCGCAAGCCTTTCGGATCGACGCCGGCATGCTTGTCCAGTCGCGCGAGCTGGCGCCCGTGTTCGAACTCCGCATCGAGCTTGAGGCCTCGGCCGCGGCGCTGGCCGCCAGACGCCGGACCAAGCGACACCTCACGCGCATGCGGCACGTCCTCGCCGAGATCGGGGAGATGATCGAACGCGGCGACTGGGGCCTTGATCCCGACTACGGGTTCCACATCGAGATCGCCGAGGCAGCCGGCAACGCCTATCTGCTCGATCTCCTCGACTACGTGACGCGCCGTATCACCTACAGCATAGCCTTGCGACGCCGCAGCACCCCGCCGACGCGGACAGTCTTGCGCCGCGTCCACAAGGAGCACGAACAGGTGCTGGCGGCGATTGCCGACCAGGACCCCGAGCGCGCCAGCCGAGAGATCCGCAGCCATCTCGAAGGGGCGGCTGACCGCCTGAGACTTCGATTCCGGTAATCAAGGAGGACTATTTGGGGACAGATTGAACACCGGGACAGCCAACAATGACCTGACGGCGCGCATGTGCGGTCCCGGATTCACCAGGGAGGAAGCAATGGCACTACGATGCTTAAGAGAGCTGACCACGTCGTTTTTCGGCCTCCTGGCCGCAACAGCTTTCCTCGCAACGCTGCTGGGGTCTGCGGTGGCCGCGGACAAGGTCGTGCGGGTCTGGCACACCGAGACCAACCCTCAGTCCCAGAAGGCGATCGCCAACATCATTCAGCGCTTCGAGGCGTCTCACCCGGGAATCAAGGTCGAGGCGGAGGCGCTGGCCTGGGGCGATCTCGAAGGCAAGATCATGGCGTCCCTCGCGGCCGGCTCGCCGCCCGAGCTGTCGCACGGCCAGCCCATCACCTGCTCGGCCTTGCAGCAGCAGGGCATGCTGCTGCCGCTCGACGACGTCGTGCAGGCGATCGGCGAGGATAACATCTGGGACCAGATCAAACGGGTCTGTCGGGCGGACGGCAAGTACTACGGCCTGGTGCACGCCGCCGGGACGTCTTTGCTCATCTACCGCAAGGACTGGGCCACGGAGAAGGGCGTGAAGCCGCCCAAGACCTGGGCCGACCTTTTGGACAACGCCAAGGCCTTGACGATGGACACCAACGGGGACGGCAAGACCGATGTCTACGGCATGACCATCCCCGGGGACAATCTGTTCATCAACATCATGATGGGCGAGCTCATCAAGGCGAATGGCGGCGGCCTGTTCGACGACAAGAACCGCCCGCGCTTTACCGAGCCGCAGATGATCGAGACCCTCGAGTTCTGGAAGGCGCTGACGGCCTATCTGCCGCCCGGCTGGGAGGGGCACGGCTACCGCGAGACCTTCGCGAACATGTACGGCCAGAAGGCGGCCATGATGTTCCAGGGTTACGGCCGCGGGGCATCGCTGATCGAGCAGTACGCGCCCAAGGACATGCAGAGCACCGATCATTTCGACGTTTGGGTCAAGCCCCACGGGCCCAGTGGCAAGACGCCTGCGGCCCAGGTCGACCAAGAGCCGTGGATGCTGTTCAAGGACGCGAAGAACCCGGAGGAAGCCAAGGCGTTCCTGAAATTCTTCTATCAGGACAAGAACTACCTCGAATACATCCAGTCGGTTCCCATCCACTTCTTCCCGATCACCAAGTCGCTGCGCCGATCGGACGCCTATGCGGCAACACCGATGATCCAGCGCTGGTCGGGCTGGCTCGCGGCCCAGGAGCACTATCTGGACAACGACCTGGTCAAGCCGACCATGGTGGTCGAATGGGACGACCTCAACACCAAGCCCTATCTCATGCAGATCTTGGGATCCGGTGTTCTGCGCGACATGGTCATGGAGGTGACTGTCGAAGGCGTCGATCCCAAGACGGCGGCAGATCGGGCGCAGAAGAAGGCCGAGGCGCTGGTCAAGAAAGCGGGCTTCGCCAAGTGGTGATCGGCTGAGGGCGCGATCCGTGAGGAGGGGTGGCGGCGAATTCGTTTGCTGCCGCCTCTCCAGCTACGCCCGTTCGACGCAGATCGAAATCCGAGACCGCACTCAGACAAAGGGCGATGTATGAGGCTATCCCAAAGCAGCACGGGTCTCCTCCTGATCGCGCCTGCGGTCGCGCTGCTTCTGTGTCTGACGCTCTATCCGGTGATGCACGGGATCTGGCTGAGCTTTCATGCCAAGCACTCCTTCTTCCCCGGTCAGACCTTCATCGGCTTGGCGAACTACGGCTTTCTCCTGGGCGACCCCGATTTCTGGTCGAGCCTCTGGCGCGGCGTGATCTACTCCGTCTCGACCATCATCCTTCAGATCGTCCTCGGCGTGGCCGCAGCACTGGTCCTGAACGAGATGTTCCCCGCCCGGAACTTGGTTCGGGGCATCGTCCTGTTTCCCTACATGATCCCGACCGTGGTCGCCGTGATCCTGTGGAAATGGCTGCTGAACAACCAGTTCGGGCTCGTCAACTATGGCCTGGTGGCGTTCGGCATTACGGACGAGAACATCAGCTGGATGGGGCGCAGCTATATCATGGTGTCGCTCATCCTCATTTCGGTCTGGCAGTTCTTTCCGTTCGTCGTGCTCGCCGTTCTGGCGCGCCTGCAGACCATTCCGCACGAGCTCTACGAAGCCGCGAAGGTGGACGGAGCCGGCGCGGTACGCCGCTTTTTGCACGTCACGCTCCCGCAGCTGATGAGCGTCCTCTTCGTGGTCATCCTGCTGCGCAGCATCTGGATGTTCACCAAGTTCGACACGGTCTGGCTGATCACCCAGGGCGGCGGCGCCGAGAAGTACATCCGCACCCTGCCGGTCTATGCCTATCTGCGCACCTTCCACTTCTACGAGGCCGGCACGGGCGCGGCCATCGCCGTGGTCATGTTCGCCATCCTGGTGGCGTCTACGACGGTCTATTTCTATCTGTTCCGCCGGGACGAGCGGCTATGAGCGGGCGGGCCGCCTCCCCCGGCATGCGCACGCTCGCGGTGATCGCCTCGGTGGCGCTGCTGCTCGCCTTCACGGCCTTCCCGTTCTTCTGGATGGCCGCCACCGCCTTCAAGGCGCCCAGCGAGATCTTCGTCTATCCGCCCTACTTTTTCCCCCGGGACTTCACCTTCGAGAACATCGCCCGCCTGTTCGATCAAACCCGGTTCCTGACCTATTTCCGCAACAGCGTGTTCGTCTCGTCGATGACGGTCCTCGTCACCCTGGCGATCGCGACGCCGGGCGCCTACAGCCTGACGCGGTTCCGCTTCCCGGGACGCGAAAAGATCGCGGCGGTGATCCTGTTCACCTATATGTTCGCGCCGATCATGATCATCATTCCGTTCTACGTGCTGATCCGCTTCTTCGGCATCGCGAACACGCATCTGGCGCTGATCCTCTGCTACACGGCCTTTTGCCTGCCGTTCAGCCTGTGGATGCTGCGCACCTTCTTCCAGAGCATTCCGCTCGATCTCGAAGAGGCGGCGCTGACCGACGGCGCTGACCGTCCGCGCGCGATCCTGTATGTCCTGCTGCCGATGGCGCTGCCCGGGATCATCGCCACCGGCATCTTCACCTTCATCCTGGCATGGAACGACTACATCTTCGTCCGCATCCTGATCACCTCGGACGAACTCAAGACCCTGTCTGTCGGCATCGCCGACCTCTACAATTCCTCGGTGATCGATTGGGGCATGATCATGGCCGGCGGCATGCTGATCATCGTCCCCGTGGTGGTCGTCTTCGCCTACATCCAGCGCTTTCTGGTGTCCGGCTGGGGCGCCGGCGGCGTGAAGGGCTGAACCGTGGCGCGGATCGTGCTCGACAATCTGGTCAAGCGGTATGGCGACGACGAGGCCGTCCGGGGCGTCACGCTGGCGATCGAGAACGGCGAGTTCACGGTTCTGGTGGGGCCGTCGGGCTGTGGCAAGACGACGACGCTGCGCATGATCGCCGGGCTCGAGGAGGTGACCTCGGGCAACATCCGTTTCGACAACGAGTCCGTCGAGAACCTGCCTCCAAAAGCCCGCGACGTCGCCATGGTGTTTCAGAGCTATGCCCTCTATCCGCACATGTCGGCGCGCAAGAACATGGCGTTCAGCCTGCGCATGAAGGGCGTCTCGCGGGCCGAGCAGGAGCGGCTCGTGCAGAGCGCCGCCGAACTGCTCAACATCACTGCCCTGCTCGACCGCAAGCCGCGCGAGCTCTCCGGCGGACAAAGACAGCGTGTCGCCATGGGCCGCGCGATCGTGCGCAACCCGCGGGCCTTTCTGTTCGACGAGCCGCTGAGCAACCTCGACGCGGCATTGCGGGCGCAGATGCGCATCGAGATCAAAAAGATCCATCAGAAGCTCCAGGCCACCATCGTTTACGTGACCCACGACCAGGTCGAGGCGATGACCCTAGCCGACAAGATCGTCGTCATGCGGGACGGGCGGTTCGAGCAGGTCGGGGATCCCGTCGAGGTCTACCAGCATCCGACCAACAAGTTCGTGGCCGGGTTCATCGGCTCGCCGCGCATGAACTTCATTCCCGCGCGATTGGTGGCCGAGAACGGCGCA
>JAAUXY010112551.1_pt1 | contig 21798 bp, 18 predicted proteins | sample 7278121 | NCBI WGS metagenome assembly JAAUXY01 (sample SAMN14350117, study PRJNA611818) | marine sediment metagenome | isolation source: surface marine sediment (1.8m) | place: French Polynesia: Moorea | collected 2018-08 | reverse complement strand
GCTGCGCCGCAGCTGGTTTCACGAGCGCGAGTACATCTTCAAAGAGGTTGCGGCGTCGACCAAGGCGGTTGTCGACGCTGGCGGCCAGGTTGGCATAGCCGAGTCCCTGCAGCTGGCCGTGCCCGCCTATGCCAACCTGTCCGCCAGCGTCGACAACCGCCTTGGTCGAAGCCGCAACCTCTTTGAAGATGTACTCGCGCTCGTGAAACCAGCTGCGGCGCAGCGTGCGCACAGACAACTCGTGATACGGGGTAAAACGACGCAGCTTGGCATCGTCATGCGGCGACATGTTCGTATAGAAGTAATTTTCCGCAGACGGCCCGCCGTAGGTCACCAGCAGCGTCGGGGTGTAGGCGATGCGGGTCTGCGCCGTCAACTGCACCACGTCCTCATGCAACTGCGGTATGGGATAGTTGTGCTCGAGCCCGCTGAAGCCATCAATGGCGTGGGTCAGATCAACTTTCATGTCCAGGTAGCCTTCCGTGGTCGGCATGAGTTTCAGCTCCTTGGACGCCTGCAGCAGCCAGTGGCGCTGTTTGCGCGAACCGGACACGTAGGCTTTGATGTTGTTGACGCCGTAGTGCTCTTTGTAGCGTTTGAGCACGGCGAAGGCCTGCTCCCTGGATTTGAACGCGTTGTTGCTGAAGACGCCCGGCCCGGTGGAGAATGCCCGCGGCCCGAGCATCAGTCCCGCATCCACGCGGTCCTGTGCCGAAATCAAATCGACGGTGGAGGGCTGCACGTCCATCCCCGTGGTGACACCGTACGCCAGATTTGCGAGGAACGAGGCATTGCTCGTGGAAGGCACCTCACGGGCAACACGGAAGTGTGAATGCGTATCGATGTATCCGGGCAGAACATATTTGCCCGAAGCGTCGACAATCTCCGCACCTTCCGGCACGTCCACTTCGCCGCTGCCGCCAACCGCAACAATGCGATCGTCTGTAATCACCACAACCCCGTCGTTGATGACGCCGGCATCCGCCATGGTAATGACCATGGCATTGATCAGCGCCACCGTACCGGTGGGCTTGTGGCGCGGCAGATAGATGTCTACGACGTCAAGCTCAACGCTTTCGTGTTCCTCGAGCAGTGGCTCTGGTGCGTCCCCGTCGTCTTCCGGCTCTGCGTCTGCTCCCGAGGCTGCCGTCGGATTCACGTCCTCAGCCCGAGCGGCGTCCTCATCCGTTGCAGCTTCTTCCTCCTCCTCTTCGTCCGCAGCGTCCGCTTCCGTGGCGAAATCGACACTGTCGAGGTTGCGCCGATACACGTGGTTGCCGACGCTCCAGACCAGCGTGTCACCGTCGTTCCCCCAGGTCTGAAAATCAGCACCCACGTCGGTGAGTTTTGCCAGCGGCAGCTGCGGCTTGGAGAGCTTCAGCTTCTGGCGCTGCAGGCGCGGCAGGAGCCGTACGACATAAAGCTGCGAAGCGTGCTTGAAGAGCACGTGTCTGCCGTCAGGTGAGATCTGCATGAACTCGGCGCCTGCGTCATCAGGCCGGTTGAACGTCCCGGGACCGCTGACCGTGAGAATGTCCCGGCGGTCGGTGCCGTCAAAGCGCAGCGAGACGAGACCTACCCCGGCTTTTCCCGGCGTCGGGCCCGTGACCGCCTGCAGATAGATACGATCCGGTTCAGGGCCGAAGTGCGGCTTGCCGAAGCTTCTGGCGGGGGTCACGATTGAGAGCTTCCCGCCTTTTGCCGGCAGCCATACCACGTCAGCGCCAACGCCAGGTCCAAGCCACGGTTCGCGAATCAGGCGATCCTGGACCGACGCGCGCAGCGCAACAATCCGCTCACCATCCGGCGACCACGCCGGGTACTGATAGTAAGCCGCATCTTCAGTCAGCTGGCGGGCTCTGGCGCCGCTACGCGCCCGCACCCGCATGATGTGGCCACCCTGGTCCGACCAGCTGACATAGGCGAGCTCGTTGCCCTTTGGCGACCAGGTGGGGTAAGCGGCAACGGATGCCACACCCTCGGGTGACACCGGATACGATTTGCCCGTCTCGAACTCGTGCACATAGATGCGCGCGAAGGCAGCAAACGCCGCTTTGGATCCATCGGGCGACAGCTGAGTATCCGTGAGAATGCGCGCTTTGACCGGCGCGAGACCCGTGCGATAGCTGTACACCAGCCGCTCGGCGACGCCTTTCTCGACGTTGACAGTAAACGGGATTTCACTGATGGCGCCGCTTTCGATTTCGATCCTGATTATCCCGCCATCCCGGGTTGTAATCAGCGCCGTGCCGTCGGGGGTGAAGGCGTAACCCGGCAGGAGGTCGCGGGAAAACCGCGACTCCTGCTCGTCACGCTGGATGGGATAAATCAGCCATTCGTCACGGCCGCTCGCAAGCTCGCGGATACGCAGACCGGTCTGCTGCTCATAACGGGTGCCGTAAACGAGGTACCTGCCGTCCGGCGACAGCGCCGGGCGAATGGCGCTGCCGGGCATCTGCGTGATGACGTCTTCCTGACCCAGCTCAACGTCGCGCCGCGCAATCTGCCAGAGCGGCAGGCGCAGGTTGTAGCCGAAGCCGCCGCTCTTTCTGGCGTAGTAGAGGTAACGTCCGTCCGGGCTGTAAACCGCGCCGAGCGTGTTCTTGCGTGAAGCGCGCGGCGTGTCGGACTTGGGCTTCGCCTTGGTGATCTGATAGCCGCTGCCGCCTTCAATCGGATACGCCCAGAGCTCGTAGGTACCGAGCTCAAACGTACCCTGCGAGACGACAACGTGGCCGCCGTCGGGTGACCAGGTTGGCGAGACAAATTCAGTGCGATCGCTTGCGGCGGTAATCTTCTTCGTCTCACCCGATTCGAGCGTCATTACCCAGACCTCTTCGCTGCCATCGCGGTCGCTCAGAAATACGATCTGTTTGCCGTCCGGCGAAAACCGCGGCTGCGTATCGAACCGCATGCCCGTGCTGAGCGGCTCTGCGACGCCGCCGTCGATGGGCAGCAGATAAAGATCACCCAGCACCTCGATTACCATCTCCGTGCCGTCCGGCGCGATGTCCAGACTCAGCCACGTGGCGGTCTGCGTGGTGAAGGACAACGTCCGGTCAGGCGTCAGCGGCAGGTCGTCTTCACTTTCCGCCGCGGCGGTCAACATAAAAAGCAGGAGAGCAATCCCGGCAACCAGCCGGGACAGGACAATGCGTAACATCAATGAATGGTTTCCTGGTTGTTCTTGAAGGATGTTCTACGGGTTGGAGGCTTCGCGCAGCCGGGCCACATAATCTGACAAGCGGCGGTGTTTTTCCACACCCCCGAAGTGGGTGATCTCGTCAGCGTCCATGGCGCGAAGCGCAGCCTGCATCTCCCCACAGGCCTCGGGAAACCGCGCCATATGCGCAATCGGCTCACACGTCACGGCAATCGTGAACAACAGGAAACGGTCTGACAGTTTGCACAACGTCTGCCGCTCGGAGCGCACAACCCAATCGGCCACGGCGCTTGTCAGTGGCCCCTCCGGCTCGAGGTGAAAGCGTTCTGCATCGCCGTGCAGGAACCAGTTGCGGCGCTCAAACGGCTGCACGTGCGGCATGTTGGCTATGAAACGCTGTACGTTGGCGCCAATTTTGGCGTTCATACCGTGCACGGGGCCGTGCACGTCCCATAGCGGCAGCCCGATTTTTTCCTGCACCCGCCAGTAACTCGGTGCGCAAACGCAGGCGGCAACCAGGCGCTGACTGTCGTCGAGATCGAGGACACACAGATCCTCAGCACGGACGCAAGCCGCGTTGGCAATGAGATCCGGGTAACGGGATGCTGGTTCTGGACCCGGCAGCTGCGCGAGGCAGTCCGCCGCATCAGCCGCCGCCACGGTGACGGCAACCGCGTCGGCATAGCGATGCTCCAGCACATTCAGCTTGTGGCGCTCGAGCTCATCGGAAAGCGGCTCAAACCAGTCCTGCAGATCAACGGGACGCAGTCCGAGTCGGTGTTTCGCGCCACCCCCCTGCCAGGGCGGTGCTCGCCAGAACGCTTCATTCAACACCGACTTCCACCACGGATCTTGCCCAACCGAAAAATCCAAGCTTAGACTGGCCTCCAATCAGCATCCAGAGGAGCCACAATGGACGTAAGCGAGATCGAATGGGGCGCACATCTGCCGCATCTGGGCAGACAGGTGGACGCAGAGACGCTGACTGACTTCGCCCGCCGACTGGAAAGCGCGGGCTGCGCCTCCGCATGGGTGAGTGACCACGTCTGCTGGCCGCGGGACATTGCCTCCCGCTATCCATACACCGACGACGGCAGCTTCGGACCCACGCCGGACATGGCATGGCTCGATCCCATCGGCACGCAGCTTTATGTGGCAGGGGTTACGACCACAATCAGGCTCGGCTTTTCGGTTCTGATCCTGCCGTATCGGCAACCGGTCGCCACGGCCAAGCAGCTGGCAACGCTGGACGTCCTCTCCAACGGCCGGCTCATTCTCGGCGCGGGCGTCGGCTGGATGGCTGAAGAGGCGGCGGTGCTGGGCATGCCCTGGGACCATCGCGGCAGCCGCGCGGACGAGCAGCTGGCACTGTTCGCGTCGCTCTTCAACGACGACGAGCCGCAGTTCGACGGCCGCTTCTACCAGCTTCCCACGGTCGGTTTCGAACCCAAACCGATCCAGCGCCCGCTGCCGGTCTGGATCGGCGGTTCCAGTCCCGCAGCGTTCAGACGCGCCGCCCGCTTCGGCACGGGCTTTCATGCCGCGTTCCAGCCCCTGGAGGAAGTGGTCGACGAGTTCGAGCAGGTAAAAGACGCAGCAAGAGCGCTCGGCCGCGATCCCGGGGAATTTACCCTGTCACTTCGCCTGTTTCTCGACCCGGCGGGCGTGATGGAACCGGCCAAGTCGATTGCGGGGTCGGCTGACGAGATGCGTCGCCGTATCGACGAACTCGCGGCCGCTGGTATCAGCCACGTTGTGCTCGATCCTGTAGCGCGGGGTGGCGTCAGCGGCCGCCTGGAAGCCATTGAGGCATTCATGTCGCTCGTCTGAACGCGTGTCCACATTGATGCGCAAAAACTGGTAGCGTTACGTACTCTTTAGAGGGAGGGAACATGCCGTATCTCGAGCGCGGTGACGCGCGCATCTATTTCGAAAGCTCCGGCGCACCCGATCGCGATACCGTCGTGTTTGCGCACGGCGCCGGCGGCAACGCGGGTATCTGGTTCAACCAGGTTGCGTACTTCGCACCTGCGTTCCAGACCGTTGCTTTCGATCACCGCTGCTTTGCACGCTCGACGCCGCAGGAGACCGTCAACGTGCATGAGTTTCGCGACGATCTGCTGGCTCTGCTGGATCATCTGGACGTCGAACGTGCGCACCTGGTGGGCCAGTCCATGGGCGGCTTCACGGTGCTGCGCTGCGCGCTCGACGCGCCGGACCGCGTGGCAACGCTGACGCTCAGCTGTACAACCGGCGGGATCGTCAATCCGAATCCGACGCCGGCAATGCAGAGTCTGACGAGCTCGAGCGGCAGGGGACAGGACGGGATCAAAGCCTCCATGTCGCAGGCAACCCAGGCAAAGCCGGCGCTCATGCAGCTGTACGAAGCCATCAACAACTTCAACACCGAGTTTTCCTGGGAAAAGCTGCGCACCCTGCTCGGGAAAGAAGACGTCGTGCAGCTCGAGAAGCTCGAGGATGTCGCCTGCCCGGCGCTGATTTTTGCCGGCAGAGAAGATCCACTGTTTCCGCCCGAGCTCCTGGAGAGTTTCGTGCCGCATTTCAACGACGCAAGCATCGAGGTGGTCGAAGACGCGGGCCACTCCCCTTACTTCGAGCAGCCGGAGGTGTTCAACCGCCGGCTGGAGCAACATATCACAAGCAACTGAACGGTCTATAGGAGACAAACATGGCTGACATACTCATCACCGGCGCGAATCGCGGCATTGGTCTGGCGCTGGCTAAACAATACGCTGAAGCAGGTCACCACGTGCTCGCCTGCTGCCGAAATCCCGACGCAGCCACGGCGCTGCAGGAGCTGGCAGGCGAGAACCTGAGCGTCCACAAACTCGACCCGAACGACACCGATTCCATCGCCGCGCTTGCTGACTCTCTCAGTAACGTCGACATCCTGATCAACAATGCCGGCACGCCAGGTCCGGCACCGGAGAACCAGTCAGCGCTGAACATGGACTGGGACGGTTGGCTGGAGACGTTCAACGTCAACACGCTGGCGCCGCTCAAGGTGCTGCAGGGATTGCTGCCGCTGCTCAAGAACGGCACGGATCCAAAAGCCATCACCATTACCAGCCAGATGGGTGCCCTCGATCTCAACTGGCCGGTCATGTACGCCTATTGCTCATCAAAGGCAGCGGTCAACAAAGTGATGCGGATGATTTCGGTTGAGCTCGCCAAAGAGGGCATTGCCGTCGGTCTCATCCATCCCGGTCACGTGCAGACCGACATGGGCGGTCCGCAGGCTGAAATTACGCCGGAAGAAAGCGCCGCGGGCATCATCAGCGTGATCGAAGGTACCACCCTCGAGAACACCGGAAGCTTCATGAAATGGAACGGTGAGCCCCACGCGTGGTAGCGCCTACTCGGTGACCTCACAGCGCGCCGGTGCGTTGCGCGGATTACAGCGCAGCACCGGCGTGACCTTGTAGTCCGTGCCAAACGGATTGGAGTTCAGGTAGTAGTCGGTGCTGATTGCCTGAGCACCGCTCGTAAAAGCGGCGTCGCGTCTGGAGACATCGCCGCTACGCGCCTCTTCGGTATCGGCATCGGCGCGCGTACGGACGAGATAGCCCGCCTCTACCATCTCGGCAATGCGAGCACCCTCCTCGAGGGGATTATTGATGATCATGACGGCAGCCGCTTCGTGCCCGAGCGGTGCGTTGGTAAACATTGGCCGGTTGACCCAGTTTTCCCAGTACACCTCCCGCTTGGTGCCGCGTTCGTCGAGAATGAGCAGAAACTTTCCCCGCGCCGCCTCCAGCTCCGGCCAGTTCAAGCCCTGCACGTCGCGCGGCCTGATCAACACGTCGCCCAACGCAGATTCCAGCTCCGCGTCGAGTCGCGCAAACGCCCGAGCGTCGAACGTGTCGGGCACGGGGAGCCCGTCCAGCGGCTGGTCTTTGGCATTGAAGCTGATCCAGATAGGCACGTGACGCGGATTGGCACGAGACCAGGCTCGTATCTGCGCAAGACATTCGCTGAGCAGGGCGCAGTGACTCTCCATGTCGATGACCTGCACATGCCCGACCACAAAACTACCAGTTGATTGATCGTAGAAGACGTCGAGCTCGAGCTTGCGCAGTCCCAGGTCAAGCTGCGTGCGAAGGTCTACGTGTGCATATGCCAGAGATCTCGCGGCGGCAGGGTTCCGCTTCTCGAGGGCCGCCATGTTTGCGTCGAGCATCGCCTTCTTGTAGCTGTTGTGACTGCCGACAAATTGAATCTGGTTGATGGTGAGCGGCGCTGCGCAGGCTGCGTTGCAGAGCACCGCCAGGAGCAGCACCTTCCTCAAGGCTCAATATCCGTATCGTCGAGACTGTGGCCCCAACCCTGCTTGGCGTGCAGATAGCGTTTGTTCCATTCCGTCACGCCGGTAACGTGTTTCTCCTGGGTGATACCCGCGAGGCCAAATCCCTTGAGGTCCGTCACCTTCTTGGGATTGTTGGTCAGGAGCCGGAAAGGCTCATGACCGATGAAGTGTTTGATCAGCACCGCCGCGTCCGTGAAGTCCCGCGAATCGTCCGGTAGACCCAGCGACCGATTGGCCTGATACGTGTCCTCACCACCGTCTTGCAGCAGATACGTAGCCGCTTTCGCCCAGAGCCCGATGCCCCGGCCTTCGTGCCCCGCCATGTACACGAGATACCCACCCGCCGGATCAGCAGAAATACGCGCAATGGCGGCATCGAGCTGCGGGCCGCAGTCGCAGCGCTCGGAGCCGAATACGTCCCCCGTCAGGCAGTTGCTATGTACTCTTACGAGCGGATTTTCGGTGGGCTCACCGATCACCAGCACGCTGTTGACCGCAAGCGGCGAAACCAGATGTGAGAAGAGATGCTGACCGCCGCGCGCGCGCAGATCCGATGCCAGCGACTCCACCTGCGAAAGCTCGGTGCTGCGCACGGCCGCATACCAGCTCACGGTCGTACGAATCGAAGGCAGCGTGATAGGCAGCGGTATCGGGCCAAGCAGGTTGATCGCAAGCTCACCCGGGGTCACCTGCGCGTTCACGTCCACGAGCTCTCCCTCGTCATTGATCCGCACGAGTTTGCCCTGCGCAACGAGGCGCTTGCGTACATCGGGATTCAGATACGTGAACATGTGGGCCCGGTCATCTCCAAAGGGTGGCTATCTTGCCTCAAATCCACATTGCAGCCCATAGGCGGCTCCTCTAGCCTAGTCATGAAGAATATGAGGGAGGCGCAAGTGGGGGATTTCAACGCGATCATCTACGAAACCGGCCAGGGGAGCGCGCGCATCACGCTGAACCGGCCGGACAAGCTCAACGCGCTCTCGCTGGAACTGCAGGCGGAGCTCGCGGAAGCGCTATGGGAAGCGGACAATGACAGGAGCGTGCACGCGGTTATCATCCGCGGCGCCGGACGCGCGTTCTCGGCCGGCTATGATCTGGCTGGTGGCGGCGCCAGCGTGCCCGTGTCTCGCGTGCAGGATGACGACAAGTCTTACCGGGGTTACCGCAGCATCGATGACGATGCCTGGCAGCTGGAACGTCAGCAGCGTTACCGAATGGCCATCTTCGATATGCACAAGCCGGTCATTGCCCAGGTGCATGGTTACTGCCTGGCAGGCGGAACCGACATTGCGCTGCTTTGCGACATGATCATCGCGGCGGAAAACGCCACGTTCGGTTTTCCACCCGCGCGGGATCTGGGCGCCCTGCCCAACAACATGTGGCTCTATAACGTGGGTCCGCAGTGGGCCAAGCGCCTGACCCTGACCGGGGATACCATCACTGGCGAAGAAGCGCAGGAGATTGGCCTCATTCTCAAGGCGGTACCCGAAGATCTGCTCGAGCAGGAGGTTGAGGGCCTGGCAGCGCGTATGGCCAAGATCGATCCGGATCTTTTGTCTGCCAATAAACGCATCATCAACATGGGCCTCGAGCTGATGGGCGCGAGAACCCTGCAGCGCATGGCGTCCGAGAATGACGTACGCGGCCACAACACCCGCGCGGCTCAAGAATACCGCGAATCCGTGAAGGCCAACGGCCTGAAGGCAACGCTGCAGGCGCGCGACGCCAAGTTCGGCGACGGACGGGCGCGCGTGCGCGGACCGGAGATCCGCGACGAAGACGGCAAGCTCCTGGACTAGCAGCGCACCTCGTGGCCAACCACTACGTCTGCATATCGCTGGATTTTGACAGCGTCTCGTTGTGGCAGGCCATGGGGCAGACCGGCCCGTCATCGATATCGCGGGGGGAATTCGGCGTTGTCGCGGCCGAGCGTCTGTTGCGTCTGTTTGCGGACATGGACATCGCCACGACCTGGTTCATCCCCGGGATGACAATCGACACCTATCCCGACATCTGTCGCGCCGTTGCCGAGCATGGACACGAAATTGGCCATCACGGTTACCATCACGTCGCGCCCGGCTCACTGGATCGCGAGGCAGAACTCGAGCAGCTCGACCTGGGTATCGCCAGCATAGAAAAGGTGTGCGGCCGGGCGCCCAGGGGTTACCGCTCACCGTCATGGGAATTGAGCGAGCACAGCGTCGAATTGCTGCTGAGTCGGGACTTTGTCTACGACAGCAGCTTGATGGGGCACGACCATCTGCCGTACAAGGCACGCGTCGGGGATGAGGTATCCGCAGACCAGCCGATCAGGTTCGGCAAGCCAAGTAACCTCTGGGAGCTGCCCATCAGCTGGTCGCTCGACGATTTCCCACACTTCGAGTACTTCCGCGGCAATGGCCTGAGGTCTGCGCCTGACGTTTTCGCCAACTGGATGGACGACTTTACCTACATGCAGGAAGAAGCGCCGCGCGGTGTGCTGACCTATACCCTGCATCCCTTTGTCATCGGTCGCGGCCACCGCATGCGCATGCTCAGATCGCTGCTCAGCAGCCTGCGGGATCTAGGTGCGGAGTTTGTCACCGCCGAGCAGGCGATTGCGCTTTTCAGCTGAACGCTCAGGCAATGGCGAGGCGACAGGTGGCCGTCAGATTCCCGTTCGAGTCCATCGGCTGGAGCAGCAGGCCGTCCGCCTCGGGATTGCCCCCCAGCACGGTGTCATTGCCAAAGTTGTAGGGTGACAGGCCATACGGCTGATAATCCTGGTGTGACGCATATACACCCTGGGTCAGCGCTTCTTCGAAATAGAGCTGAGTGGTCGTATAGCTCGTTCCATCGACAAAAACCTTAACGTGAATGTGCGGCACGCGGGGCTCGTACCAGCCCGGCAGTATGGTCCGAAAGGCGAGATACCCGTCTGCGTCGGAAGTCTGCACGCCGCGCAGGAACGTCTTCGAATTGGTCTGTTCAACGTGCCCGTCGGGCCCGCCGACGAGCATCAAAGTGCCGAGCGGATCACGCGCCAGGTCCTCGGGATAGCCGCTGTAGCGGCCCGCCGCGTCACAGTGCCAGATTTCCACGGCAGCATCCTGCACGGGAGTACAGCCGTCAGCCTTTACGATGCGCAGATTCAGATCGAGTTGTACCCCTGTTCGATCTTCGCGGATGTCCTGCCGATTCGGTGCCTTGAAGAAGAACGGGCCTTCCGCCTGCTCCGGGGTCATCGTGCAGATCGGATCGTCAAAGCCGGCTGCGGCGGTGAGGTTCACACCTTCGTTAACACGACCTGTCAGCGCGCCGCGCACGACGGTGTTGCGCTGCCACCACGCCACAGCGCCGGCCCCGACCAGCCCAACGCCACCGGCAATGAGAAAGTTACGTCGACTCATGGCACCCTCCCACCAGGAGCCTGCATGATAGCCTCGAATCGCCGCAACGGCCTAGTAAGTGTCGAAGACCGTGTTGTGGACGTTGAACTTACCCGTCGGCGTGATCAGCCGTTTGTCCTTGATGACGTGCTTCAGCTCCAGCGTCTTATCATCCACCACAACAATGGCGGATTCTTCCTCCTGACCGCTCCAGACGGAAAACCAGACCTCGTCGCCCGCCTTGTTGAACTCGGGGTGCACGACGCGTTTCGGACCGGGACCGATGTCTGCCCACTCCGCAATTGGTAACACCTTGTAGCCGGCATCCATGTTGTTGATGTCAAAGACCGCAACCGACTGACTGATCGTGGTCTCCGGATTCAGCGGCGAATCCACATACAGGTTCGAGGACTCCGGGTGTGACTTCACGAAAAGCGAGCCGCCACCCTGCCCCTGCAGCACACGCACCACCTTCCACGCACTGTCGGGATGACCTTCCGGGTCCGTGCCGATCATGGTGATGTTGGCATTGCCGAGAGCGCTCGTGACCCACACCGGCCCGTGCTCCGGATCATCCAGGTTGGCGCCACGTCCCGGGTGCGGGGTCTCGGTCACTTCAACCAAAGCCGTGAGCTTCTGCTCTCTGGAATCGACCACAGCAACCTGATTGGACTTGTTGGCTGCCGTCAGGAAGTAGCGCTTGCTGCTGTCCCAACCACCGTCGTGGAGGAAACGCGCCGCTTCGATGGTCGTCTCCTTCAGGTTGTTGATGTCCTCATAGCTCACCAGCTTGATGAGCCCCGTCTCTTTGATGTTGACGATGAACTCGGGGTGCTCGTGCGAGGCGACGATCGCGGCCACTCGCGGCTCCGGATGGTATTCCTGAGTATCGACCGTCATGCCACGGGTCGAAACGATCTTCAGCGGCTTCAGCGTCGCACCGTCCATGATGACGTACTGCGGCGGCCAGTAGGCGCCCGCAACGGCGTACAAGTCTTTGTAGTCTTCGTGCTTGGACGTCTCGACAGATCTCGCCTCCAGACCCACACGGATCGTGGCCACCTTCTGCGGAGGGCTCATGTAGAGATCAATCATGTCCACCTTACCGTCCCGACCGATGGTGTAGACGTAGCGGCCCGACGCACTGAGACGCGAGATATGCACGGCGTAGCCGGTTTTGATGATGTTCACGATTTTCTTCGACGGACCGTCGATGATGGCCACTTCGCCCGAGTCACGCAGCGTCACCGAGAAGAAATCACCCACGTCGTAATCGTGTTGAGGCTCATCGGGCCTGTCCTCCGGCGCCACCAGAACCTGCCAGGTGGCCTCTATCTCGGGCATGCCGAATTCCGGCGGCTCCGGTGGCGGGTGCTGCAGGAAGCGCGCAAGCGTGTTGATTTCCTTGTCGGTCATCTCACCCGACGTTCCCCAGTTTGGCATGCCTGCCGGCGTGCCGAAGCGGATGATCGTCTGCAGGTAGTCGGTGCCTTTTTCCCTCGTCACATCCGGCGTAAGTGCGGTGCCGGTGGCACCCTTGCGCAACACCCCGTGACAACCCGCGCAGCGTTCAAAGTAGAGCCGCGTGGCAGTGTCGAACTCACGCTCGCTCAACTTCGGACCTTCGGTGGAGACAAGCCGGGTTGTATCTTCTGCGGCAATCGGCGAAGGCGCACCCTCGTATCGAGTCACCGTCTCGCTCGACCCGGCATGCAGACCGCCCTCCTCACCGCTGCCTGCCTTGCGACGCAAACGGCGTACTTCTTTCTCGGTCACGCTCCCACCGTCATTACCCCAGGCGTTCAGCGTGTAGTTCACGATATCGGCAACCTGCTCATCGGAAAGATAATTGAGGTGCGGCATGGTGGCGTCGTATTGCGCACCATTCACCTCAATAGGTCCTGACAACCCTTCGAGTATCACCATGACCGCACGCTCGGTGTCGGCCAGCAGGTAGTCAGATGCGGCAAGTGGGGGAAACGCGCCGGCCAGGCCCTGACCGTTCTCCTGATGACAGGCTCTGCAATACGCTTCGTAGGCAGCCCCACCCCGCTCGACACTCGCCTTCAAATCGGCCTGGGCAACTTCCGCAGCGTGAACCCGGGCATCGGCGATGACGTGCCCTACGGCTCCCAGTAACAGAATCCCGATGATACGGCTGATGTGTTGCACGACTATCCTCCTATTCTCCGATGGATGCTCATAGATATGTGGCGTCCAGGCTGCGCCATGACCGCAACCAGCGGATCGCCGGCGTCACGCCCACGAACCGCGCCCCAGCGCCAATGGGTTTTGTCTGTGAGATTGAAAACGCCCAGGCGAATCTGCGTTTTCTCGTCCGGCTGGTACGCCACCGCGGCGTCCCATATGCCGAATCCCGCGGGTATGAATGCCGTCCCCCGCGGGATGTCGATCTGTCGCTGACCGTCCACGAAGGTGCCGTGCAGGCTGAGCTGCAGGCTCTCCAGCGCCTGCCAGCGCAGCGAGCCAATCACCTCCAGCGGCTCGACGCTCGCCAGCGGCTCGCCGGTTTTGCGGTCTTCACCGCGGGTCCAGTTGGCCCGCGCGTGCCAGCTCAAGCCCTCGATCCAGCGTCCCAGATCCTGATCAACCTCGACCTCAATCCCGTAGATCTCCGCCTCATCCAGGTTGCGCGACTGAAACAATGTCGTGGACGTCGCCGGGTCGATCCCGACGTTGACACGGCTGGCGATGAAGTCGTCATAGCGGGTGAGGAAGGCGGTTGCGCTGAATGTGAAATCCTGTCGGCTGAAGCGCATGCCGAAATCCAGACCGTGGGAGGTCTCCGGATTCAAGTCGGGATTCGGGATTGCCCGATAATTGAAAAGCGCAATATCCAGGCCAATATTCACGTCCTCGAACGGCGGCGCTTTGAAGCCCGCCGCGTATTGGGAGAAGAGGCTCCAGCTGTCATCGAGCCGCCAGATCACGCCGAGCTTGGGCACCCACCGACTCACGGTGTCGTCAACGGCCCCGGAGAAAACGACGTCATCCCGCGCAGACAGCTGATGGCGCTCGTAGCGCAGAGCAGGAATCAGCGTGACGCTGCCAAATTCAATCTCGTCATGGAGGTAGACGCCCATCTCGGTGACTGCCGATTGCGGAAAGTCCCGCACCGGCATGGTCTCGCCCAGAAGCACGTTCGTTTCGACGCCGGTCGTGAGATCCAGGTAACGGCCGTCGCGGTATTCCGAGTAGCGCGCGCGCTGCAGGTGCAGCCCCCAGCCAATGCGGTGTAGCACGTCGCCGTGTGACCAGCGGCTCTGTAAATCGAGCGTCAGACCTGACGCGGCCACATCAAAGTCGAACTTGCGCTGAAGGAAAACGTCGCCACTGGCGAGGCTGCGTTGCTCCTGCGTCCACTGTTCCGCATCTGTCTGCTGACGGAAAACCTGCATCGACCCCGACGTCAGCCAGTCGAGACCAAGCTCAAAGTCATAAGCCACCGCCAGGCTGAGGCGGCTGCGCCGATCGTCACCCTGCAGCTCGGTTGTGCTCCGGTAGCGGCGTCCGTAGCCCAGGACCGAGATCAGGTTCGTATCCACCTCTTCGGTAAAGTAGCTACCATGCAGCCGGAGCCGATGCCCCGGTGCCAGATCGACATGCACAACACCCTGGGCGCTCTCCCGCATACGCTCGAGCTCGTCATCCACGCCGCCGGCGCTGGATTCTCTCTCCTGACCATCCAGCGCGGCGAGATGCAGCACACCGGAAACTCTGTCGCCGCCAGCGGCAATGGCACCCGTCAAATTGGTCGATGCATCCGATCCGTTGTAAGTGACCGAAGCCTGTCCCGCCTGCTTGCCGCCTTGCAGGTATTCGTAAGGTTCGCGACTGACCACGGCAACTACGCCGGCCAGTGCGTCGCTGCCGAAGAGTGTCGACGCGGGGCCCCGCAGCACCTCGATGCGGGACACGCTGTCGGCAATCAGCCAGTCCTGCCCCGCGTTGGAGAACGCACCAACGTCAAACTGATCAGCAACCGGCACGCCATCAATCAGACTGACGACCCGGTTGCCGGACAAACCGCGAATGCTGAGCTCAGTTGCGCCGAACCGATTGTCGGCAGCCACCGTGCCGACGCCCGGCAAATAGCGTAGGGCGTCCGAGAGGGTCACCGCCATGCTCGCGGTGAGATCGTCACGCTTCAAGATATCGACATTGGCGGCCACGTCCCGCACCGGTCGCGCATCGCGCGCGCCCACGACAAGCACGTCCTCGACCAACTCCGGGCCATTCTCGAGCGCCATCGCCGTCGAGCTGCACAGCACCATCAGACAGACAAAACGGCGCACTACAAGGTCACCGTCAGCATCAGCCAGAACTTGAACGTATCCGAGAGACCGCTGTCGCCGTTGAAGTCCGCGGCGAAGAGCGCGCCCTTGAGGTGCTTGCCAAAACCCCTGGAGAGGCTGACGTTGATCTCGGAACCAAGATCGTTGCCACCAACGTCGGCTTCAAAGTCGTGCCAGCGGGCCAGCGCTGTGTAGCCGTCACCAAAGCTGAGCTTACCGCTGACAAACACGTCCTCCAGGCCGCCGCCCGGATTGCCGCTGCCGCCAATCAGGAACTTGTCCGCCCAGCCATTGAAGGCGTGCAGGGTCGCCAGCGGCGTAACGAATCGTCCGCCGGACTCGGCGCCGAGCTTCTCAAATCCCACGCCAACGTCGAGACCACCCCGCACAACGCCAAGATCCGCGCGCACATAGTCAGTGTCATAACTCGACGGATTATTGGCCGCATCCTGCTGGCGCGCGTACTCCGCGGCGTATCTGATTGACAGGTCTTCGTTTGCAGTCTTGCCCTGCAGGCGAATTCCGACGGTACGCGTGGAGAAAAGAGGCGCGTCTTCGTTATCGATGCCGTAGTAGTAGCCGCTGAGCCTGCCGAGCCCGTCGATCTCCTTGCCGAGGTTCAAGAGGTGCGTGCCGTCCTGACGATGGTCACCCGCGTCTACGTCCTCGCCGAATATCCGATTCACGTTATCGACGTAGGCGTACATGACGTCGACGTGCTCGTTGGCAAAATCAACGCGCAGCGCATCATAGGTTTGCTCGTTCTGCCGCCAGCCGACGCCGCCGACAAAACGCTGGTTGTCCAGATTGATACGCTGCCGCCCCAGCGTAACTGTCGTATCGGTAAGTCCGCTGTAGCGAACAAATGCCTGATTCAGCTCGGTGCCTTCCGGATCCGCGACGGTAGGATATTGGGTTCTGGAGGGTGTATTCCCGGCCCCCGCGTTGAAGTCGTCCCAGATGATCTCTCTGATGTCGTCAACCTCGGCAACCACCTGCCAATCAGCCACTTTGCCGCTGGTGAGAGTCAGACGACTTCTCACCGTTGACGCTTCAGCCTCTTCGCTGAACGCATCGTCGTCGACGTGCTCGAAGCGATAGCGGAAGCTGAGATCAACCTCACTATCGTCGATAAAGGCGCTCGTCTCAGCTACTGCACGACCCTGCAGGACAAACAAACCCAAACCGATCATCAGCCCTGGAACCAGGCGTACCGCCCCGATCATGGTGTACTCCGTTATTTGTTATTTCTTATTCGTTCAACGAGAGGATGTATGCCGTGACGTCCGCCATGTCTGTCTCGTCGCTCAAGACCGCGGCCATGGGCGCCATCTGCGCCCCATAGGTATCTCCGGGTTGCCGGCCACGCGATCCTTCTTTGAACTTCTTGAGCTGCGCCACCTGATACCACGCAGGCATCAGATTGAGCGCCGGCGCTTGCAGCGCTTCATTGCCTTGCCCCCGGTCGCCGTGACACGCCGCGCAAGGCGCGTACAGAGATTCACCTCGGGCGGGATCGCCAACGCCGGCTGCCGGGGTCGATCGCGGTAACGTGTTGATATACGCAACAACGTCCGCGCTGTGCTCCTCGGCAGTCAGCGCCTGCGCCATCATGGCCATTGACACACCCAGCGCATCGTCGCCGTTACCGCCGCGAATGCCATGCTGGTAGTTGCCGATCTGCCTGGCCAGGTACCACGTCTCCTGCCCGGCGAGACTCGGTGCGCCGACGGTCTCGTTCCCCTCCCCGGAGAAGCCGTGGCACCCGGCGCAAACCTTGTACAGCCGCTTGCCGCGGTCCGTATCAGGCTCCCCCGCGATCACCCAGCCGCTGACAAGACATCCAATGAGAAAAGCGAGCAAACGCGATCCAGACATCTCTTCCACACCCCTGACAAAGCGTTAGTACCTTAGAGCCATGGGGCGAAGCTGGCCTTGACATAGATCAAGGACAGGGAGCGGGACAGGCAAGAAACTAGTTTGCGCACTCAAGCACAGGAAAAACTCATGCCCGAGGCCATGTCACTGCAGGATATGTTCGTTGGCACTCTGGCAGGCGCCGCAATCGTCGTCATGGGTGCGTTCTACGCCTTGTTTTACGCGTTGGCCAAAATGCACGGGCACCGCGGCGCACACGCTACCGCGCTTGCCTCTTATGCCGGCCTCGTCGTTGCCACGTACTTCCTGGTAGACGCGCTGAAACTCTACGGCATCTGGATGTGGGTAGCGTCCGTGATGGTGGCCGGATACTTCCTGATGCCGAGAGCTATCTGGCGGCTGTGCGTCGGCACGCACGAGGAAAGCGCAACCTGAACACCGCAACCGCGTAATTGGAGGGGAAACAAATGAGTCAACCTTGGTGGTCATCGGAAGCGATGTGGCGCAAATGCGCAATCTGGGTCACCGCGGTCATGGTAGTGGTTCTGATGGGTCTGACGTTCGACACCGTGCGCCAGATCACCGCCGGCGGCGAGCGCGTCCCAGGCTATGACGTCATCAACAAAAAGATCTTCTACGAGTACGACGCTGAGCGGGGCTATCAGGTACCGCGCATCGGCGAGGACGCCCCTCTCTTCGGTCAAGCGCTGACCGCTGCAGAAGCAGAAGCGCTGGTCGAAAAAGGCAAGCTCACGACGCAGGCAAAAAACTGTATGAACTGCCATACGCTGCTCGGCAACGGCAGCTATTTTGCGCCCGATCTCACGAAGTCCTGGCTCGACCCGGCATGGATCAATGAAGGACTGCGCGAGGACCTCATGCTGAGCTTCCTGCAGGATCCAATGAACAATGCGCGTACGTTCGGCACCGGCCGTCGAATGCCCGATCTCAACATTACCGAGGAGGAAGCGCGCGCTGTGGTTGCGTTCCTCAAGTGGATGTCATCCATCGACACCAACGGTTTCCCTCGCGGTTTCACGCCGCTCAAGCAGGAGGACTGAGCAATGAGCGAAGCAGTGGCAAACCCAATGGATACGACAGCGGAAGCGGACAGCGGCGAACGGCCCGGACAGAAACTGGCGCTCTACTATTTCAGCGCCGCCATGGCGCTCTTTGCGGCGCAGATTCTCTTTGGTCTCATCATCGGCCTGCAGTACCTCTACCCCGATCTCCTCTACAACGTGCTCGATTTCAGCGTCGCCCGCATGGTGCACATCAACGCGATGATCGTCTGGCTCCTCATGGGCTTCATCGGCTGCATCTACTGGCTGGTCGAGGATGAAGCAGGACGCGATCTCGTCGGCGCCAAGCTCGCCTTCGTGAATTTCTGGATTCTCACCGGCGCGGTTGCGGTTGTCGTGGCGGTTTATCTTGTCGTGCAGATTGGCCCCGGAGAGCTCCGGAGCATCTGGCTCATCAATGAAGGTCGCGAGTACATAGAAGCACCGCGCTGGGCAGACATCGGCATTGTGGTCTGCGTCTTGATTTTCTTCTACAACGTTGCGGCGACGTTCATGAAAGGCAGGTGGAGCGGTATCTCCGGCGTGCTCGTCCTGGATCTCATCGCGCTTGCGGCCCTGTATCTGGCGGGCATGTACTTCACGCCCAACATTTCCGTCGACCAGCACTGGTGGTGGTGGGTAGTGCATCTCTGGGTGGAGGCCACGTGGGAAGTTCTCGTTGGTTGCATCATGGCCTGGGGCCTGATCCGGACGCTGGGCGCCAACCGCCGCATCGTCACGACCTGGCTCTACATTGAGGTTGCCATGATGTTCGGCTCAGGCATCCTGGGTCTCGGGCACCACTACTTCTGGATCGGCACACCGGAATACTGGCTGACCATCGGCGGGTTCTTCTCCGCGCTCGAACCCATTCCGCTCGTTGCGATGGTGGTCCACGCGGTTTACGACGCCGGCAGGCACGGCTTTAAAAGCACCAACCATCCTGCGCTCGCCTGGCTGATTGCGCATGCGTTCGGAAACTTTTTCGGCGCCGGCGTCTGGGGCTTCATGCATACGCTGCCGCAGATCAACCTGTACACCCACGGCACGCAGTGGACCGCTTCTCACGGCCATCTCGCTTTTTTCGGAGCGTACGCAACGATTGTCATTGCGGTCATCTATCTCGCCATCCAGAAAGCGCGCGGGGATGTATGGATGTCCGGCGAGCTGCCTGGCAACGGCTTCGCATGGAAGTGGTCGCTGGCGCTTCTCAACATTGGTGTCCTGGGTATGACCGTGGCGCTGCTGATATCGGGCTACGAACAGTCGTTCGTCGAGCGCGCCCTGGAGGGCTCAACCTGGAGCGCCTATTTCGAAGCACAACAGACGCCATGGTTCGTGCAGGGCATGCAATGGCGCATGGTGTTCGGTTGGGTAACGGCGGCGGGGCTTGCGCTGCTGCTGTGGGATCTCGCAACCATCGGGCGGCGTGAGACCCGGCCTGTGCAGGCTCTCAACGCCGTCCCCGCCTGAGCGCGGAACCGTTCTACGAGGGCGACGGAGTGTTAGACTTCATCGCCATGAACACGCAATCCCCCGCGCTGCACGCGGTGCGGCAGCACTATCTGTTTGCCGGCCTCAGCCAGAGTGATTTCAACGGCCTGGCAACCCAGATGACTTACAGCCCGATCGACAAGGGCGAGGTCCTGTTTCTGCGGGGAGATACGGCGGAGAACTTCTTCTACGTCGTAGCGGGCCAGATTGAGCTGGGGCTGACGACGCCAACCGGGGAGAAGAAAGTCATCGAGGTCTTTGGCCCTAACCGCACTTTCGCTGAAGCGGTCACGTTCATGCGCCGCAACGTATACCCGGCAAACGCACAGGCACTGGTGGACTCCACGCTGGTGCGCATCCCGAACCAGGCCTACGTAGACATACTCTACGGCAATCCCGATGCCTGCATGCGCTTGTTGGGCGATGTCTGCCAGCACCTGCACGCACGGGTTGTCGAGCTCGAGCGTTCCACCATCCACAACGCCCGCTCGCGTCTCGCCAGCTATCTGCTGGACCGCATTCCGCAGGACACCGCTAACCCGGTTACCGTCGAGCTGGACCTGCCGCGCCACGTCTTAGCGTCGCGACTATCGATCAAACCGGAAACCCTGTCCCGCTGCCTGCGGCAGCTACAGGACAGCGGGACCCTCATCATCGAGGATCGCAACGTCACCGTGCCGGACGTCGGGAAGTTACGCGAGCAGATTCAGATCTGAGCGCAGTCCGCCTTCACGGATCTGAGCCGGCGCTCGCACCTGCCTTCACGGCAAAACCACGAGCATCACACATGCGGCAATATGTCGCTGGCTACCCGTTCCAGCACGTCAAAGCGCGTATCGAAGTTCGGCAGGATCATGACCTGATTCAGCCCCACGGCAGACATGCCGCGCAGCTGCTCGATGAGCTGGCTTTTTGTGCCAATCATGTTCGAGGCGGCCAGCACTTCCGGCGTCAGAAACTTCTCTTCCTCGGGCAGCACCCAGCAGTTGTGACCGGCGTGGATGCGCTGGTGGCGCCGTTCTGCCGGAACTTCCTCCAGCAGCCGCGTGTAGTCTTCCCAGATACCCGCCAACGCGTTCGGCGGCTGGTGACCGAAGTTGCGATACTGATCGTACGCATAGTGCACGGCCGCCATGGCCATGGCGCCGCACTCGCTCTTGACCCGGGGTGAATCCATGGCTTCGTCCTCATCAAGGACCACCATGGCCGTCAATGCCGTCGTGTAATAGTCCGTATCAGGCCCGATCTCGCGGCCCACGCTGCGCGCCCCTTCCTGCATCATGTGCCAGACGCTGGCCATGGCTGCCGGATTGCCAACCAGCGCAAGGACTGCGCCGTCGCCGTGCTTCCCTGCCAACGCCAGCGACTTCGGCCCAAATCCCGAGATATAGAGCGGTATGGGGTCGTCAAAATTCACGAAACCCTTGTCCGGCATGATGTGGCGGATGGGAATCGTCTCATCGCCGTGATGCATCCCTGCTTCTTCACCCTTGAGCAGCGGCACCAGCTCTTCGAGGTACTGCTCGAACTGCTTGATACGCTGGGGCGGGAGGCCCATGACGCGGCGGGCGGTGTTCCCGGCACCAACGCCAAAGAACGTCCTGCCCGGCGCCAGCACGTTGATCGTCGCAATGCCGGCAGCGTTTACCGACGCGGGCCGGGTACCGCTGACTGCGACACCCGTGCCCAGGTTAATCCGGGACGTGCGGTCGGCTGCAAGCGCCAGCGCCGCATAACAATCGGCCCAAAGCATCTGTGAATCGGCAAGCCAGGCGTGGGTATAGCCCAGCTCTTCAGCCCGCACCACATAGTCGACGTCTTTGACATGCGACGCGACACATATCCCCAAATCCATCTTCCCCCCTTGTGGCTCCCCGCCACTGCAAATGGATCAGGCGCACGTTTCGTGCGCGCAACCTAGAAGACGATGCGCAGCACGCTCTCCGCGACGCACGCCGGCTTGTCCTGGTCCTCGATTTCGACCGTCAACTCGTTGATCACCTCGAGCATGGGGCCTTTCGGCTCGACGCTCTTGATCTTGCCGCGCGTGCGAATGCGGTTACCCACGGCCACGGGTGACATGAAGCGCACCTTGTTCCAGCCGTAGTTGATGCCCATTTTCATGCCATCCAGGGAAGGCAGGCCCACACCCTCGCCGCCTGGCAGAAAGCTCATGATCGACATCGTC
>JAAUXY010058924.1_pt1 | contig 21804 bp, 21 predicted proteins | sample 7278121 | NCBI WGS metagenome assembly JAAUXY01 (sample SAMN14350117, study PRJNA611818) | marine sediment metagenome | isolation source: surface marine sediment (1.8m) | place: French Polynesia: Moorea | collected 2018-08 | reverse complement strand
TCCGTCGCCGAACTCCTCGAATCCGCTGGCATCCAGGTCGCGGAGGCAGCGGACGAGTTGCGACGCTACGTCGACGGTATCGACATGGACCCGGCGCGCCGCGAAGAGGTGGAATCGCGGCTTGACGCTATGTTCACGCTGGCGCGCAAGCACCGCGTCGAATCGAGAGATATCCCGGACTTGAGGACCACGCTGGAGACCGAGTTCGACGAACTGAACAACGCCGAGGAGCGCGGCCGCGAACTGGAACGCGAAGTGCTTGCCGCGCGAGAAGCGTTCCTCGAACGCGCCGCAGCGCTCACGAAGAAGCGAAAGACGGCAGCGAAGAAGCTGGCCGCCGCGGTCACGGATGCCATGCACGGCCTCGGTATGCCCGGCGGGCGCTTCGAGATCGCGATCGACGCACTGGCCGACGACGACGCGCGCGCCCACGGCGCCGACAGGATCGAGTTCCTGATCAGCGCCAACCCCGGACAGCCGCTTCAGCCGCTCTCGAGGGTCGCATCCGGCGGCGAACTTTCACGCATGAGCTTAGCGATCCAGGTAATCGCCAGCGGTGGCAGCGAAATACCGACGATGGTGTTCGACGAAGTCGACAGCGGCGTCGGCGGCGGCGTCGCCGAGATGGTCGGCCGGCGACTCGCTGAACTGGGGGCTGACCGGCAGGTGCTCTGCGTTACTCACTTGCCGCAGGTCGCGAGCCTTGCGAACCAGCACTTCCGGATATCGAAAGTGACGGACGGCAAGTCGACTCGGACGTCAGTCCAGCCGCTCGGCAAGGACGAGCGCATCGAGGAGCTTGCGAGGATGCTCGGTGGCGTGGAGATCACGCGTAAGACGCTGGAGCATGCCGAGGAGATGTTGTCGGGGGCGCCGAAGAAGCGGGCCTAGAGGCGTACTGAGTTGCGACCCGCTTCGCGGGTCAATCGTCCTTCCTCTTGACGTACAGCACGAGCTTGTGATCGAGCAGCTCGAAACCCGCCTTTTCCGCGATCTCGTGCTGCAGCCGTTCGATCTCGTCGCTGACGAACTCCACGACCTGTCCCGTCTCCACCTCGACCATGTGATCGTGATGCTCGCCGTCGTCGAGCTCGAACACCGAGTGTCCGCCCTCGAAATTGTGGCGAGTGACGAGGCCGGCAGCCTCGAACTGGGTCAGGACGCGGTATACGGTCGCCAGGCCAATCTCCTCGGACGCGTCGAGGAGTACCTTGTAGATGTCCTCGGCACTCATGTGCCGGTGGTTGGCGTTCTCGAGGATCTCGTAGATCTTGAGCCTCGGCAGCGTGACTTTCAGGCCAGCCTTGCGTAATTCCTGGCGTTGCTCCATGGAGCGCCTCTTTCAAAGATGGAACGGGTATACCGTGATGTTGGTCAAGAAGGTATGATGCGCCGCTATTATGACCTGGTTACCAGCGGCGAACCAACGCCGCCGGCGGCCTGACGGACAGAAAGAACAGCTCAAGACCATGCGAATCGTCACACTCCTCGCTCTGCTCATGATCGCGATCGGCAGCACCGGCTGCGTGTACCGGGCGAACATCTCTCAGGGCAATCTGATCAAGCAGGAAGACCTGGACCAGGTCGCTGTGGGAATGACGCGCGGGCAGGTCCGCTTCCTGCTGGGCACCCCGATGGTCGACGACCCGTTCCACGCGGACCGCTGGGACTACGTCTATTACCTGACGATCGGCCGGGAGGACGCCACGTTCAAGCGCTGGGTAACGGTCGTCTTCGAGAACGATACGGTCAGCGAGATCCGTCGCGACCAGGAACTGGCGCCTGACCTGTAGCGCGAAGCCTGCGGGCCTCCCGCGGATCCATCTCCAAAGGCCGGTACAGCTCGACACGATCGCCGTCGCGAACGGTGGCGTCGCGCGCCACGACCTTCCCCCAGATTCCGACCGGGAGCCCGGTCAGATCCGCATTGCGGAAGCTTGCGGCGATTCCCGAGGCCGCCAGCACATCGGCGACGGTGGCGCCCTTGTCCACTTCCAGCTCGATGAGCCGCTGCTTCTCGGGTTCGGCGAATACGACCTCGACCCGGATCATTGCCCGCTGCCGTAGATCTGCTCGGCACGCTTCGTGAAGGCGTCGACGAGACGGTTGCAGGTCTCTTCGAAGAAGTGACCGAAGAGCATGTCGGTGATTCGGCTATCGAACGCGAACTCGACGTCGAGCGAGACCTTGCTGCCCTCATCGCCCAGAGGCGTGAACTCCCAATGGCCGTCCAGCTTCCTGAACGGGCCTTCGAGCAGCGACATCGTGATCGACGAGTTCTCGACCAGCCGGTTTCGGGTCTTGAAGGTCTTGCTGATGCTGCCGCGACGCATCTCGAGTTCGGCTTCCACATGTTCGCCGTCACGCAGCAGCACGTCGGCGCGATGGCACCACGGCAGAAACTCCGGGTACGCCTCGACGTCGGCGGCGAGTTTGTACATCTGCTCGGCCGTGTACGGGACGAGCATGCTGCGGTTGGCTCTACGCATATTGCGTCGCTGAGACTTAAGACATGACCGCGTTGACGAGCACGATCAGAATGCCGATAGGTGCGAGGAAGCGCGCCAGAACACGCCAGGCCCGGTACGTCGGACCGGCTCCGCCGAGCTCGTCGGCCGTCGAGTTGCGGCACATGACCCAGCCTGCGAACACCGTGATCAGGAGACCGCCGAGCGGCAGCATCACGTTGCTGGTCAGATAGTCGACGTTATTGAAGATCGTCCCGTAGGCGTCTTTCACGCCGTCGCCGTCGGTATCGACCCGCACGAGGAAGCGCAGATCCGACAGCAGATTGAAGGAGAAGACCGAACCGAGGCCGACCAACCAGATCACGGCGCCAACCATGACCGCGGCCTGAGCACGGGTCTTATGGTAGTGCTCAACCAGCCAGGCGACCGCAGGCTCGACCAGGCCGAGCGCAGACGTCCAGGCTGCAAAAGCCAGCAACACGAAGAAGACCGTCGAGAAGGCCGTGCCTCCGGCCATCCCGCCGAATGCCAGCGGTAGGGTCTCGAAGACGAGCCCTGCTCCTTCACCTGGACTCAGTCCGTTGGCGAACACCAGTGGGAAGATGACCAGCCCGGCGAGAATCGCGATACCGGTATCGGCAACGACAACGGCGCCAGAGGCGCCCGTAATCGACGTCTCCTCAGGCAGGTAAGCACCATAAGCCATTACGGCACCCATGCCGATGCTTAGCGTGAAGAACGCCTGTCCCAGGGCGGCAAGCACACTGCCCCACGTCAGGTCCTCCCACTTTGGCGTGAACAGAAACTGGACGCCTTCCATGAAACCGCCCGATTGGATCGCATAACCGAGCAAGACGAACATCAAGAGCAGGAGTGCCGGCACCATGAAGCGCACGGCCTGCTCCAGCCCGCGCTCCACACCGCGGGCAACCACGAATATCGTGATCGCCATGAACAGCGTGTGCGCCAATCCAACCTGCCACCAGCTTCCCGTGAACGCCTCGAATATCCCGCTGATCTCCTCGGAAGACGCGCCCGAGAAGACGCCGGAGAAGCTCTTGGGCACATACGCGAGCACCCACCCGGCAACGACGCTGTAATACGAGAGTATGAAGATACCGGCGACGACGCCGATGCCCCCGACCCACTTCCAGTTGCCGGTGCTGCCCTCCTCCTTGCCGAGGAGTTCCATGGTCGCGACCGGATTGCGCCGGCCCCGCCGGCCGATCAGAATCTCCGACATCATGACTGGCATGCCGATCAGGAAGACGCACAGCAGGTAAACGAGAACGAAGGCGCCACCGCCGTTCTGACCGGCGATGTAGGGGAACTTCCAGATATTGCCGAGGCCGACCGCGGAGCCGGTCACGGCGAGGACGAAGGCCATCCGCGATGACCAGTGACCGTGCAGCGACGTGCGTTTGCCTCCGTCGCTTCCCTGATTGCCTAGCATTGTTGTTCTCTTCGGTGCACGAGTGGCGGGATTCTTATACAAATCCCTAACTCTGACAAATAGAATGCCGGGTTTACGCCCGTATATCTCAGATCATCAGAGACAGTCGGACAGACCCGGCGGGCACCGGATTATCGCGCCGTATTGGACAGCATGAGTAAGAAAGGGAAGAAAAAACCAGCAGGCAACGTCATCGCCGTCAATCGACGCGCTCGGCACGAGTACCTGATCGAGGACAACTACGAGGCAGGGCTCGAACTGGAAGGCTGGGAGGTCAAGAGTTTAAGGGCCGGCAACGCTCAGCTCACGGAGGCTTATGTTCATATCCGGAACGGCGAAGGCTGGCTCGTCGGGGCGCACTTCTCGCCGCTCAAGACGGTATCGACGCACGTCAAAGCGGACCCCACCCGGAGCCGCAAACTGCTCCTGCACCGAACCGAACTCGACCGGCTGACCGGCCTCGTCGAACGCAAGGGTTACACGCTCGTGCCGCTCGATCTGCACTGGTCGAAGGGCCGCGCCAAACTCGCGGTCGGCTTAGGAAAAGGTAAGAAGCAGCACGATAAGCGGGCCTCGGACAAGAAGCGCGACTGGGAACGGCAGCGGGCAAGGATCTTAAAAGGCTGAATTATAAAACAGCTACTTACGTAGCTTTTCTCGAAAATTTCTACGATGTTTCCGCGGTAACGCGCGCCAGGTCGTTGTAATCCCGCGGGATACCCATACACTTGAACAACACACGGGGGTGACATGGCTTCGACGTGGGTCGCGAACCTCTGAGTGCATGCCGAGGGACAGATAACCTCGTAAATCCAGCTGTACAACTCATAGTTGCCAACGACGACAACTACGCACTAGCTGCTTAAAAACCAGCCTAGCGCCCTCTGGCCGGACCGTGCCCGTGCGTCCGGATCCCAGGGGTCGATTCCACGGGACCGCGGAAGCTGCTTGTTCGGGGCGGCGACCGTTAAATCCTTACCGAACTGGCTGTGAGTTTTCCCTGCCCGTCGGGTAGCCCGCAGTAAGACTAAAGACGGTATAAGCATGTAGACCTCGGAGCAGAGGGCTTGCGGACGCGAGTTCGATTCTCGCCACCTCCACCAACAACAATACTGGCCGCCCATAGGGCGGCCAGCCAACCAAAACGGCCCCACCGGGGCCGTTTTGCGATCAGCACCTGCAGGGCCGTTGTCTGACACCCTGTCACAAGCCTGCTACTGTCATTCCGAACCACCTATCACGCGTGCAATGTGGCCCCATAGGGGCCGTTTTGCGCTCAGCACCTGCAGGGCCGCTGTTTATTGTCTCGCAGCTGCCTGGCAACACCTCAAAGGCTCGACATGCGTTCGACCCGAAAATGGTTCATCGTAATAATTGTCGCGGTCGTTGGCCTGCTACTACTCGCGAAAACGCAATCCCCCACCGACCGAACCGACCAAGCCGCGGAACCCACACCCGGCTCCATCGATGCAACCCCGATCGCAACCCCGGACTCCAAACCCACCCAGATCCCAGAAGCCGACCTCATCTCCGCGTTTACTACCGTCTGCGCCGAAGATAACGTCAACAACCCGGACGACCAGTGGCCCCAGGCCGACCTCACAGCCCGCCGCTACGCATACGACGAAATACAAGCGAAGACTTCCGACCGCCTCTCCTCATCGAGCAACCCGGAGCACCTGCATGTCGCGGCACTGCTGGAGGAATACCCGCCAGCTCGCATCGCGTTACTCGATCGGGCGATCTCTCAGGATTCCTCGGATGCCTTCCTGCTATGGAGCGCCGTTCGAATCTGCTCTGAATTGGATGATCGCGCAGACTGCCGCCTCGAAGAATGGCAGCAGCGACTCATCGAAATAGATGGTCAAAACAGCGAGTCGTGGGTTCGTGTGGCTACCAATCGCTACGCGGCGGGCGATAAAGCCGGCGCCCTCGAAGCGATGCAACATGCATCGACGGCCGCCGAGTCCCGTATTTACTGGACCGAAGCAGTCGAGACCCTCGAGCGAGGCTACGCAGCCGCCACCGACCTCGAATTCTCGCAACGTGCGTTAATGGCTTTTGGCGTCGCGGCCTCGCAACTCCCGAGCTTTGCCCCCGCCCTGAACATGTGCAGGGAGGAATCGGCAGACAACGAAGTCTGGGCCTATACCTGCCTGGCCTACGGCGAACTCGCGGAGAACCTGGGCAAGACCGAAATCGGCGTTTCGATTGGCCAGAGTTTTCAGATTCTGGCGTCGGAAGGGCTGGGTGACGAGCAGAAGGCGGCCACCGTCAGACTGCGACAGGACGCTCGGCGTGACGAAATGATCAATGACATCAGCAACAGGGAATACAACGCCATGATCGAGCGTGTCTTCTTCTCCGATCCGACGTTGTTCTCGGCATACCTCATGGCAGTCCGGTCAGACGGAGAAATAGAGGCCCAACGGAACATCAACTCTCAGATCGAAAGGCTGCTCGAGCAACGCCCGGAGTTGGCCTGTGAGTCCTTGCTGCCGGATGCGCAATCGCCTTAGGCGTAGCCTTCGACGAAGCCCCCTCACCGTCGACCCCAGGCACTCACCCCGACTCAACTCTCGGGGATCAGCTACCGAGTTTCCAATACACTACGGTCAGCCACCCTGGAACAGATAGCCACGGAGTTCGCAATGAGATACCTACTGATCTTGTTCGTGTTGTTCACCGGAACCGCGTACGCCGACGGCGATTCCTGGATCAGGAAAGCCAATCCGGATGAGCTCTACACGTTTACATTCGCAGATGACTGCCCATTTTCCGATGAAGCTCTAACGCGGGAAACACAGGGCGTGCTCATCCGTTCGCGCATAAGACCTGTCGAACGATGGAACCCCAGGGAAACTCTGTTGTACGTCGATGTAACCTGCTTCAGGAGCAGCAGCCTTTACCTGTTCGACATCGATATCTTTCTGGCAAAGTTCGAGCACAACGCCGACGGCGATGTTGTTGTCTCACATTCAGTCGCGAACTACGGGACCCTGGGGCAGGGAAACAGCCAATTCATCCTGGACGCAGTTGAGGAAGGCGTCGAACAGGCGATGACGGATTACCTGGTTGCCAATTTCGACCTCGGTGAGAAGAAATGAGCGGGCGAGCGGCTTGAGCGGTCCGACCTTGCCCAAACACAGCCTGGCACGCGTCGCCGACCATCGGACTCAGATCCCGCCAGAGCCGCCGGTCAGGCCCAACCTACGCCCTGATTTTTCGACAATCAGGACAGACAGTTTCCTTCAGGCGCGGCGGCAGGTTCGAGGCAAACCAGCGCCGTCGCACAATGGCTTCGTCAATTGAAAGCCACTCCCCGCCGATCTCGAGACGCCGACAAAGGCTGCAAATGAACGTCTCGCGTTTTCCGCGGGCTGCGTGGCGGGAAAACAGCGATATCGGTTCCCGCTCCTCCGTATGGGTCAATCTGCCTGTCAGATTGATGCTGCCCGACGGGCCGGATCGTACGAGCAACTCCATGTGCCTTACGATTCCGGGCGAGTCGCAGCGAAAGGGCAACATCGTTTCCGCGTTGTCACTCCGCAGCGTGGCGAACAGATCTCGATACAGTCGCTGAACGGTTTTGCCAGTGATGAATCCCCAGATTGGCTCTCCGAGAACGGCGTCCTCTGTCAGCTCGGGCGCCTCATTCTGCTGCGCGAATTCAAGCCAGGCGGAATCGACACTGATGATCCGGTCGGATCTGTCTATCCGATAGCTATAGAGTACGTGTTCATCGCTCATCGACGTCGATTCTAGCTCAAGGGGGACGGGGCTTCTTACGCATTGCCGAACAGTTGGCGCATCTCGTCGAGCAGATCGTCGAGACTACTGTCGTCCTCGGATACAACGATAGCGCCTTGATGGTCGCTTCTGACGTCGAGGACGCCGGGACTCGACGACTCGAGGTCTTCGATGTAGGCGCGCTGCGCCCGGTACTTCTCGAGCAGGTCATGGCTCTTTTCGATCAGCTTCTTCTGCAGCATCGCCTGCCTCAACGTCACCCTGAGATCATGCGGGTTACAGGGCTTGGTGAAGAACCGATACACCTCACCCTCGTTGATCGCCGAAATCGCCGCGTCCATGCTCGCTTCGCCCGTGAGCATGATGCGAACAATCGACGGATACTTGCGACGCACCTCTGCGAGAAACTCGCAGCCGCTCATTCCCGGCATCTTCTCGTCGGAAATGACGACGTCGATTTCCTCCCTGCCCAGCAGCTCGAGCCCGGCGGCGGCCGAGTCCGCACTGAAGACCCTGTAGGGGTCGCGGCGCAGGGCGCGCTTTAGCGCTTCCGTCACCCTGGGTTCATCGTCGACGAATAAGACACTGGTTGCAGTCATCGATCTTGCTCCAATTAAATCAGCCGCGTGAACCGATCCGGCATCCCTAGCGGATAGTGCGAACGCGGAACGGTTCTGCGATTCCGATCCCCGCAGCAACGCTGCGCAGCCGGATGATCGTCGATTCCGTGATTTCCTGGCCGGCTGGCATCAGCCGCATTCCGTTGGTGCTCATCAGGTCCTCATCGAGGGTCATGCCGATAACCAGTTCGCCGACCTTGACGAGCTTCGTGCTCGCCTCGCCCTCAGCGACCTCAACAGACTTCAGAGCTTCGGCCAGCTGTGGCGAAGTCCCCTCGCTGAGTGCTGCTACTGCGTCTTTCGGCGCTTTGCCGCTGCAAATGAGGCGGTCGAACTCTGCCGCAAGGCGCAACACTTCTCCACCGAGCACCTGCGGCTCCCAATCGCGAATATCAGCCGGTAGTCCGGACACCTCGGAGGGGCAACTCTGGCTCTCGATCATCGCCGCCACGCCATCCAACCTTGGGATCTGGCCCAGAAGCTTTGCAGCCAACTCCGGATGGCCCTCATAGAGACTGGACTCCTCGGGTGAGAGGTCCTGACCTGCAAATACTTTTGCGAGGGTGTCTCCTGGTAGCGTGATGCAACCTATTTGTGAAAGCATCGCAGCGAGGCGGAACTGCCAGTCGCCGTCCACGCCAATGGATGTGGAAATGCTCTCCGCATAGCGACGGATGCGGGAAGCACGGCTGAATGCTGCCGGGTTCGTAATGCCCAGAATCTCCGTCAGGACACTGACCGCTCCGCTGAGGGTGTTCTCGAGGAGTTCTCGCTCGATGTTGATCAATCGAAACTGGTCGATGCCGGCTTTTACCGTGGCCCAAAGATCTTCCGTCGAGCACGGTTTGGTCAGGAATCGGAATAGCTGGCCTGAATTCACGGCGGCAATGGTCGATTCCAGATCGGCCTGTCCACTGAGGATTATCCGAACCGTGTCAGGGCTGAGCTCATTCACCTGCGCCAGGAATTCGGCGCCATTCATGTTGGGCATCCTCATGTCCGACACGACGACTTCGAATGGTCCTGTTTCGCGGACGAGCGTCAGTCCCTCTTCGCCACTGACGGCCGTATCGATCTTGATGAGCTTACGGAGCTGGCGCCGGATACCGTCGAGGACGCTCGGCTCATCGTCGACAAAAAGGACACGGGCCGCCGTCATTCGCCTGCCTCATCCTGGCCCGACATCACCGCCTCGGCCGTTTCGACCCAGCCGGGCATCCGGTCGATCTTCCCGGTCTGCTCGAGGTATGCGGCATCCATATGCACTGACGGATCGTCACCGCCGGGCTCCGCTGCGAGGCGGCTGGCAACATGTACGACGCCGAGCACGTCAAATTCCGCGCTTCCGGAATGCCCCGGCTGATCGTGGTAGGCCACGGCCTCTACTACTCGCTCGGGCAATCCCCACAGGCCCAGCAGGTAAGCACCTAGACCAGCGAGTGTCGTGCCGAGTCTGGCAACGACGGCAGAATCGTCGAATGCATAATCGTTGTTCGGCTGCGCGACGACTTGGGCGTACATGTCCGGTTTTCCGAGCGCGAACACGATCCTGCCGACTTCGTGAAGCATTGCCGCCATCTCTGCTTCATTGCAATGTCGCTTGTTCAGCCCCTCGAACCTGGATATGCGCTTCGCAATGGCTGCGGACCGGAGGCTGTAATTCCACAAGCCGCCGATATCCAGCTGGCTGTCGGATACTTCATCGTATTGCGAGAAGACCCCGTGACCCAGCACGAGCGTCGATATCGTTTCGAGCCCAAGGAACGACACAGCCTCCTCGATCGTCAGGACCTGCCTTCCGATGCCGAAGAACGCTGAATTGCTCAGTTGCAGGATCTTCGCCGACATGCCGACGTCCTTGCCAATGATGCCCGCGATTTGCTGTAGCGATGCATCCGGATCCTCGAGACAGGCCGTGATTTCGTTGTAGATCTCCGGCAGGCTCGGCAACGAATCGATTCCGGAAACGAGGTCATTCAGTCGATCGCTGGACAACATCTCCTTGAGTGAGATGATCCGTCCGATTGTCGCCTTGAGTTCGTCAGGGTCACAGGGTTTCGCGAGGAACTGGTGAGTCGGCCCGACCGCCTGCATCGTAAGGTCCGCATCGGAATGACCGGACAGGACGATTCGGACACTGGAGGGGTGTCGGCGCTTGACCTCCCTTAAGAGTTCGGCGCCGTTCATCACAGGCATTTTCATGTCTGAAACGATCACATCGTAAGGCTGTTCGTCCAGCAGCCGAAGCGCTTCCTCCCCGCCACCGGCAAAGCCCAGATCCCACTCATTCCTCATGCTGCGCAGGAGCCGCCTGATTCCGCTGAGCACATTGCCCTCGTCGTCAACAAACAGGATTCTCAGCTTGTTCATGGCGCTCACGCAGCGACCGTCGCGTCGGACGGCTCCTCGAGCGGTAGAAAAATCACGAAGCAGGTCCCTTTGCCCACTTCGGATTCGAGTTCCAGACGGCCGCCATGTCTTTCGACGATGATATTGTGCGCAATGCTCAGCCCCTGACCCGTTCCTTTGCCGACTTCCTTGGTTGTGAAGAACGGGTCGAAAATCCGCTCGCGAATATCGTCCGGGATACCCGCGCCGGTATCCGCAATGCGGATTTCGGCCCAGTCATCCAATCGTTTCGTAGAAACCGAGATCGTGCCGCGATCGCCTCCGGCTTCATCGCACACGTCAGCGATGGCGTGCGCGGCGTTTACGATCATGTTGAGGACAACCTGGTTGAACTCGCCGGGCAGACAAGGCACCGGAGCCAGATTCGAATCAAAGTCCGTGACCATTTCAGCGACGTATTTCCACTCGTTCGATGCGACCGTGATGGTGCTTTCGATCGTCCGGTTCAGGTCAGTTAGCGTCTTCTCCGTCGCAGGATGCGAGAACTCCTTCATGGCCCGAACGATCTTCGATATCCGAGCGATGCCGTCCAGCGACTGATCGATCGCCCGCGGTATCTCCTCCTGGAGGTACTCGGCATCGGCGTCATCGAGAAGGCTTCGGACGTCGCTGGTAGCAATGGCGTCGACGTCCCCGGACATCAGTCCTTCGAGCTTGCCAAGCATGACATTGACGTCATCGAAGGATTCCTTGAGGAAGCGTGTATTGTCCCCGACGTACTGCGAAGGCGTGTTTATCTCGTGGGCAATGCCGGCTGCCAGTTGGCCGACGGACTCGAGTTTTCGTGCCTGGGCCAGTTGATCTTCGAGTTTCAAATGGTCCGTTACATTCCGGGATATGGACACGAAGTGAGTCAGCGTACCCTGATCATCGAACAGGCCGCTTGCCGAAATGTCGAAATCCAGCGCTTGCCCGTCGGCGTTGGCGCACTGGAGACGGCCTTGCCAGGAGCCGTGCTGCAGAACGCCCTCGTACATTGATTCGAATGCGCTCGGCTCACTCACTCGGAGACCCACCTCGGCGCCTTTCTTGCCGCGAATCTCGTCGAGCGTGCGGCCCATGTCCTCTTCGAATTGGGCGTTTACGTACTCCACTCGTCGATCCGCGTCCAGAATGATGATGTGGTCTTTCGCCTGTTCCACCAGGGTGCTGAGTTGGCGATTGCGTTCTTCGACGCGTTTGCGATCAGTTATGTCTCGAATGATCGAACTGAAGAATGTGCCGTGGTCGGTGTCGAATTCCTGGACCAGCAGGCTAATCGGAAACTCGCTGCCGTCCTTGCGAACGGCTGAGAGCCCTTCGTCGCGGCGCACGCCCATGAGCGTTCCGCCATCCCCGCGACGATATCGCTCGAGGTGATCATCGTGTTCGCTCCTATGGGGCTCGGGCATGAGCGCGCTGACGTTCTGACCGATTATCTCGGTGTATGAATAGCCGAATATCCTCTCGGCGGCAGCATTGAACGTGCGGATGATGCCTTGATCATCAGCGATGATATGAGCATCCGGCATGAGTTCGATTGCCGCAGCGTAACGCGCCTTTGCTTCCCGTATGAGCGTCTGTGTCCGCACTTGCTCCGTAATGTCCTGGACCATCGCTACGAATACCGACCTGCCGGCATCCGTCGACATCTGCAGCGACACTGAGACCTCGTAGAGCGAACCATCCGCACGTTCGTGGACAGTCTGGAACTGGAGGTGGTCTGTCTTCCCGTCGCTGAGCGGACGGAGCATTTCGAGGAAGGAACTCCGGTCGAATTCGGGCTTCACGTCGATCGGGGACATTTCCTTTAGCTGTTCAGCGGTGTACCCGAGGTTCTCGACAGCGCCTTTGTTCACATACACGAATTGCAGCGATTCGGCATCGAACGTGTAGAACTCATTGACCGATTCGTCGAGGAGTTCGCCAAGGTGAGCCGCATGACCCTCTGCCGCCATGCGCTGTTTGACGACCTGTCGAAACTCGCGCCTGCTGGTACGAAGCTCCTTCGCCTGTTCGCGTAGCGCCTCGGCGCGATTCTTGATCTTGCGCTCCAGCCGCCGATTGCGCTCCGTGGCAACGGAGATTTTGAACTCCTGGTACAAGGTGAGGTGTGCCGTGCCGAGGAGCACGAGCGCCGCGACGGTCACGAAAGCTGCCAATTGTGACAAGTCGATGCCCGGTCCGGCGGCAGCGGCTGCAACCTCGTGTGGCATGAATGTCACAGCAGCCATTCCGGTGTAGTGCATGCCGCATACGGCAACACCCATAGCCAACGCCGCCGCAAGCATCGGTTTCGTTGGCCGTCTCGACTGGATGCTTTGCGCCCACGCAAACAGTCTCAGCGCTGCATAGGCCACGATAACTGCAACGAATACGGATGCAGCAACGATACCCTTGTCATACTGGATTTCCCCTGGCATCTGCATCGCAGCCATTCCGACGTAGTGCATGCCGGCTATGCCGCAACCGAGGACGATGGCAGCCAGCGGCATTTCCGCCGGGTATCTCGTTTCCCGCACCGAAACAAACAGAGCGAACATCGACGCCACGACTCCGACGATCAGCGAGTACACGGTCAACATGAGGTCGTAAGTGACGGACATCTTCATCTCGTAGGCGAGCATGCCTATGAAGTGCATGGTCCAAATACCCGCCCCCATCACGAGCGAGCCCGTCACCAACCATAGAAGTCTCTGCCGGCCCGATACTGCCGAAATGCGCTGCGCGAACTGCAGCGCTACAAACGAAGCCAGAACCGCCATGACGAATGACAAAACGACAAGGCCGGAACTGTAGTCTCCCGCTTCCATTGCTTCTTGCACCCCCAGCGCACGGGACTACAGTGTCCCGCGTCTGCTAACCTGCTCCTGCAATGGGTATCGGCAGGCCGGCGCATAGCTTTACCCGCTCATCGGCAGTAACCAACAACAATACTGGCCGCCCAATGGGCGGCCAGCCAACCAAACCGGCTCCTCCAGGGTCGTTTTGCATCGAGCACCTGCAGGTCCATAGCCCGATCACAACTCACACGGTTACTCCTTTCCTCATCTCCTCACACTCGCCCCAAAAAAAAACGGCCCCAATCGGGGCCGTCTTGCAAGTCGATGCCGAGAAGGATATCTAGCCCCCCTCAATCTCCGCGATCCGCTCCTCAGCCGCATCGGCCGGCTTCCAGAACCAGCCCCGCGGGTCCCAGAGCTGCGAGTACTGGAGTTCCTCCGTCAATACCTTGTAGTCGACCAGCGCCTCGTCGGATCTGTCGAGTTTCATCAATGCCTCAGCACGAATGAAATGGCAGGCTGCAACATCGGTCAGCACGCCGTACTGGGTCCAGTACTCGAGTTCGTTCTTCGCCTGCACCGGGCCCGACATCGACGCGTGCGTCTCTCGCGCATAGTCCCCGAATTGTTCCGTGCATTCTTCGGTTACCGCCACGGCATCTTCATAACGTTCGTCGCCGAGTGCCTCCCAGGCGTTCACCTGCATCACGCATGACGGTGAAGCCATGCAACCTTCCTCTGCTTCCTCGTGGTTGTCGGCCAGAGCCATTGGCGTCAACGCCAGCAGCGACAGCAAAGTAAGTGATTTCTTCATTGTGTTCTCCCCTGGGGCGTCGAGTGACGCCTGCGCATTAGTCTTTGTTGTTCGAATGAGAGTACCGGGACTCTCACTAACACTAGCAGCTTCGTCCGCTAACCGTGAGATTCGGAATGCAACAAACCGGTGCGACAGGAAGTGCAGTTGCTACTGGGAGATCTCTCGAACCTTCGATTCGAGGCTCTCACCCCGACTAAGCTCCCGGAAATCCACACCATTCGTCTTCAACGTCTGCAACACCGCAACCTGCACCTCGGTTTCCATGCCGGAATCGAACAACACCCGTAGCTGAATTCGATCCTCACCGATCGCCTCAGCAGCGGACACGCCTTCGATTGTCGAGAGCTTTTCTTCGATGCCGGCCGGTGCGCTGCTGGCCAGGCTGACCGTGAGCGCCGTCGTTCGTGCAACCAGCGTGTCGATCTTTTCGTGTTTCGACACCTGGCCGGACTTCAGGATCACGACGTCGCCACAGAGATCTTCGATGTCAGCAAGGTTGTGCGACGAGATGACGAACTTTCGCTGATCGGCAGTCGTTCGAATGAGTTCTTTGATGACGCCCGCCGTATTCGGATCGAGGCCTGACGTCGGCTCGTCGAGCAGCACGAGAGCGGGCTCGCCCAGGAAACACTGCGCAATGGCGGCGCGCTTCTTCATGCCGTGGCTGAGAGCATCCGGCGCCTGGTTCGCCTTGTTCCCGAGGCCGACGATATCGAGCGCCCTCGCCGCCTCGGCCTTCGCGGCGCTTCGCGTCATCCCCTGGAGCTCCGCCATGAAGCTGAGCTGTTCCGAGATCTTGACGGTCGGCGTCAGCACCGCATCCTGCGGGAGTATGGCGATGCGCCCGTGCAGGGGTCTCGCGAGCGGCGGATGACCGTCGATCGTGACCTCCCCTTCGGTCGGCCTCAGAAAACCGCACAGCACCGAGAATAAGGTTGTCTTTCCAGCACCGTTCGGACCGACGAGACCCGTCGGCTGGCCAGTATTGATTTCCACATCGATGCCGTTGAGCGCACGGACGTTGCCGAAAAACTTGCAGAGTCGCTGAGCCCGAATCACGTCAGATATCCCTGCGGCTGAAGATCCGCCAGCCGATGGCGAAGTAAACAGCCGTGTAAGCCAGCATGCCGAGCGTCGTCAGGATTCCGGATTCGCCCACGAGCAACGGCCCCTTGAGTGGCGAAGGTGTGAGATAGCGGATCGCTCCCGCCTCCGGCCAGTTCAAGGACAGCAGGCCGCCAGCAATCGAAATGATCGCGTACGCGGAGATCGCCACCAGCACGGCGACCGGCGCAGATCCGGTCATCGCACCGAAGAGAGACATCATTGCGATGTAAGGCAAGCCGTATATGAGTACCGCCCAGGCGACTCGAACCCCGAAGCCTGCCACCGCCGCGAAGCTGTCCGGATCGGCATACGCGGAAACAAATACCGCGGCCGCGACGACCAGCAAGTGAACCAGCGTAATGAAGATGACCGCACCCAGAAACCGGCCGACATAGATCTCGCCGCGCCCGCATCGCGGGATGATGAACCGGAGATACTGATTATCGATGTCGGACGCGGTCTGGTCACCAGCGCCCCACAGCACGAAGATCGGCAGGAGGCTCATGCCCAGCAGAAACGCCACCGACAAAGTCGGCGGGTTGTCGAGGAACAAGTGGCGAGCCAACGACGGGTCCAGCAGCCACGAGACCACGGCATTGCCCTCGGGTCCGGCGAGCCAGTTAGCGCTGCCGCCCGCGAGGCTGTACAGAATCCAGAACCAGAGGATGCCGTACAGGGCGAGGAACAGTACGCCCCTTGCACTAACAAAGGCCTTGGACACGTCGTAGCGTGCCAGCACAAGGATGTGCTGAATATTCATATCAGGAATGCGCCGAGACGGCCGAGCGACCGTTCTCGGCGCAGGAAGCCCTTAAGCCGCTTCCGGCTCAGATCCGCCTTCCGTGTACGACTTGGCCGCAATGATCGCGAGTACACCTGCGACGAGGCCAATGATGTTCATGATGCCGAACGCGGTGATCAGAATGCCGAAGACTTCAGCGAGAATCGCCATGACGCCGGCCCCGAGCGCGAACCCGGGCTTCTTCTGCTGGAACAGGAATACCGCACCGGCAATCAGAATGCCTACCGAGACAAGCAGGAACAGGCCCATAGCCATCAACATTCCACCGCCGGCTACGAGGGTCGCGCCGTCGGCACCCATCTCGTCCATACTGCCGACGCCCGTCATTGCGCCGCCGAATCCCAGATAGCCAATGGAGGCGAACAGATTCAACACTGCCGCAATGATTAACATCACACCCGCCGCAATTCGCATAGATTTCCCCTTATGTTCCGCGTTGTTGTTGTTGACGGAGGCAGACCCGCCCTCCGCTCGATTCCGGCGCATTCTACGCATTTCGCGCAGTTTGGGGTAGCAGGAGACGGCAGGCCCCGGAGTCGGGGCCTGCGTCAGGTTCGATCAGGTTATGGGGTATGGAGCGGGACTACTGGGCGTCGTCGGCCTGAAGACGCTCCTCGACGAGGCCCTCTAGCCGAGTCAGGCCGCCTTCGCGGCCGTACTCGAGTGCCTCCTCGTCGGAGGCACCGTTGAGACTCTCACGAAGCGCCAGCAGCGCCCCGACGCGATTGCCGCTGCCGCAGTGGACCAGGACCGGTCCGTCATACTGCTCGAGCAGCGAGTCGAGCCGCTCCGCGTTCTCGAAGCTCACGCCGTCGCGGCTCGCGATCGGGAGAGCCACGTAGTCCATGCCGAGTTCCTCGACGACGGCCTGCTGGTTCTCCATGCCGCGATCCTCGCTCTCGCCGCGCAGATCGATGACGGCGACGTAGCCAGAGTCACTGAACACCTGAAGCGCTTCCTCGCTCGGCTGACCGGACGACGTGACGCCATCGACCGGCTGCACCGCGCCGGCCTCGACGACGGCATCCATGTCGACCGAGAGCGATTTCACCGCATCGTGGTCACCGGCGAACGCCGTTGCGCTCATGAAGAGCGATACAAAAGCGAGATTTCTCAGTGGCTTGCGGATCATTCTTACGTATATACCTTGTATATCAAATGTAAATCACTGAGCTAGCGTGACGGTGGAGTCGAGCTCGATGCCGTTCTCGGTGAAAAGCACGTCGAAAGTGATCCGATCGTAGATATCACCCAACGCAAGCATCAAGTCCCGTACGGCCTCCTGGGCAGCCACCGGCATTTCGTCATCCGGTTCCAGCATCATGGCGTCAGCGATGAGCGTGTAATACGCGCCGGCGTCAAAGGACATGCTGAAGACTGGCGACGGCTCGATGATCTCGGCGTCCAGAACCGCGGTCACCCGGTCTTCGGCGTCATCACCGAACGAAACCGCGATTGCGTCGTCGACCATGGCGGCATACAGGCTGACCCCCATCGCATCGACCTGCGGCAGATCGAGCGAGACAGCCTCGCCGTTCGGCTCGATATCCAGAGCGGCCAGTTCCGGGCTGAACATAGCGCCCATCGCAACCATGGCCTGCGCGTCCTCCATGGCAACCAGGATGGTGCCATCGATCGAGTCGGGCGACGGTTCCTGCCCTGTGCGAGCGATCTGGTCGAGGCCCTCTACCTCGTCAACGACAACGTTGAATCCGCGGAAGGAATACACGACCGGCGGCAGCGGCTGATTGAGTCCGGCGCGCATCTGTTCGATCCCGAACTGCATGTCGGCGAAGAACTCACACTCGTAGGGGTCCGCTTCGACCGCGTCGATGCGATCCATGATGAAGTCACGGGTGGCACCGTAGTCGCCGCTCATGCCCATAGACACCAGTCCGCCGAAGTCGGTACCGAGGCCCGGCACCGGAGCGGCGGTTGCCGCCAGACCTTTCGCCAGGTCCTCACGCATTTCGATGACCATCGATCCGCCCAGAGTCTCGGTGCTGATCGTGTGATAACCGAACACGATCCGCGGCGCGATGCCGGCGGTTTCGCGAATCTCTTCGCGGCAAACGTTGGAGAGCCCGCTGTTGTCGTACTCGAATGCTTCGAGCAGCGGCGCATTGAGACCGGACGGTTCGTCGATGAAGATCGAAACGACGCCCATGACGTCGATCATGCCAATGTAGTGATCGGTGTAGCCGTAAGTCTCGGCGATGTCGCTCAACGTCGAGGTTTCCGCGATGCTCTGATCCGGCAGCGTCAAGCCGAGAAGCATACGGAGCTCGTCATCGCCCATCATCGCGGGGAGGAATGTGAACACGGCGTTGTCGTCGAAGGTGCCCAACACCAGATTGCCGCCGTCACCGCCGGCGTAACGATAACTCTGGCCGTCGATCTCGCCGACATTCATTGACTGTCCGGCCGCCTCTTCGATCCGGGCGACCATGTCTTCGAACTTCTGGGCGTCGCTGACTTCGATTCTGAGAACGGGCAGCAAACCATGGCCGAAGAAGACCATCCGGGAGTCACGTTCGAATCCCGCATCACGCATCCCCTCGACCGACACGAGCCCGGTCAGCTCATTGAGAATCGCACCGATCCACTCGAGCTCCTCGCCACTCATCGGCGTTTCGCTCTGGGAAATCGCGTCATCCACGCTCGCGCGAATGAGCTCCCGGTAGGCGCCCATCATCACTTCCATCTCGGGCTCGATCTCGTCCAGCAGTTCGTCCGGCAACTGGCTGCCGGTCGCCAGCAGATACGGCGTGTCTGCGGGGACAAAGCGCATGATGCTGTCTTCGTCCGTGAATGCGCCGCTGCTCCGCGAAGGTTCGTCGGACGAACATGCGCTCAGGACGAGGGTCATTGCGACGGCGAAGGCCGTGGCGCGATTCCTAACTAACTTCAACATGAACTCTTCTTCCTTACGGGGCTGCCCCGCCGTTCTCTGGTGACATCACCCAGCACACGCCGATTGGGCGACGCACTGGCTAAACGGTGAGTAAGGTGTGTGGTACTAACGGTCTGATTGGCGACTGAAGTCGGTGCCGTTTGGCGCAAGTATACGAGAATCTTGAGCGAAATAAAGCAACTGCTTTGCGGGTTCCGGCCGTTACTCCTACACTCCGCGCATGAATGTGACCTTACGCGATGCCGCGGCGGGCGACCTCGACGAGGTTCTGGCGCTCAACGAAGCGAATGTGCCCGCGGTCGGCCAGGTCTCGATCGAGAAAATGCACTGGTTCCGGGACCACGCGCACTATTTCAGGGTCGCAGTCACCGGGGACTACATTGCCGCCTTCCTGATCGGACTGCGGCCGGGAACGAGCTACGAAAGCAGCAACTACCGCTGGTTCTGCGACAACTACGAGGATTTCGCCTACGTCGACCGCATCGCCGTCTCCGAGCGGGCACGCCGATCAGGCCTGGCGTCACGACTCTACGACGACTTCGCCGCGGCGATGGCCGAAGCCGTCGTCATGACCTGCGAGGTCAACATCCTGCCGCCGAATCCGAGTTCCATGCGTTTCCATGAGCGCCTCGGATTCCGCCGGGTGGGCACGATCGAATACGAACCGGGCGCGAAGGAAGTCGCGCTCCTGGAGCTAAGACTGTGAGCAAGCGCTGTGAGCGATAGAGAGTTCGACATGATCGTCTGGGGTGCGACCGGTTTCACCGGCGTGCTGGTCGCCGAGTACCTGCTGGATCGCTATGGCGTTGGCGGAGATCTTCGCTGGGCGATCGCCGGGCGGAGCGCGGACAAACTCAAGGCCCTGAAGTCTTCCCTTGGTGACGGAGCGGCAGATCTGCCCAGCATCGTCGCGGACAGTTTCGACGAAGAAGCGCTCGACGCGATGACGTCGAGGACGACCGTCGTGCTGACGACGGTGGGTCCCTACGCGAAATACGGATCGCCGCTGGTCGCAGCCTGCGTGAAGAACGGCACGCACTACTGCGATCTCGCCGGCGAGGCGCAGTGGATCCGCAAAATGATCGACGAACACCATGATGCTGCCGCCGAGACCGGCGCGAAGATCGTGCATTGCTGCGGCTTCGACTCGGTGCCGATGGACATCGGCGTGTGGTTCCTGCAGCGCGAAGCCGTCGAGCGCCACGGCGAGCCCTGCAAGTCGATCCGGATGCTCGTTGCCGCGACCCGCGGCGGTGCGAGCGGCGGCACGATCGCGAGCATGCTGAACCTGATCGAGGAGAGCCGCCGGAACAGAGACATCGCGCGTGTCCTCGTGCACCCGTACAGCCTCAATCCGCCAGACATGCGCAGCGGGCCGGACGGCCGCGACCAACAGAACATCCGCTTCGACGATCAAGCGAAAGCATGGACAGCGCCGTTCGTCATGGCCGGCATCAACACGAAGGTCGTTCGCCGCAGCCATGCCCTCGCCGGCCTGCCTTACGGCGAAGACTTCCGCTACGCCGAGGCGGTCATGACGGGCCGCGGGATCGGCGGATGGTTCAAGGCCGCGGTCGTCACGGTGGGATTGGGCGCCCTCGTCACCGGCGCATCGTTCAAATGGTCGCGGAACCTCCTCAAGCGCTTCGTACTCCCGGAGCCCGGCGAAGGTCCCGATCGCGAGGCGCGCGAGAACGGCTTCTTCAATTTGCGGCAGTACGGCCGGCTCGCAGACGGCAGCCTGATCCGGGGCAAGATCACCGGTGACCGCGATCCTGGCTACGGCAGCACGAGCAAGATGCTGAGCGAAGCCGCGGTCTGCCTTGCGAAAGATTCGCTGAAGTCAGGCGGCGGCGTGTTCACGCCCGCGGCCGCGATGGCCGAGCCGTACCACAAACGGCTCACCGAGAATGCGGGCTTAACGTTCGAGATACTCTCGGACTAGAGCCCGGCACCGGTCGGCGTCAGCGGCTGGCTACGCCAACGTGCAGCGCGTCGATGTACTTCTCGCCCGCGGTCACTTCGATCGGCAATCGGTTGCGCGGCGACGCTACCGGGCAGGTCGAGAAATCATTGAAAGCACACGGCGGGTTATACGACTTGTTGAAGTCCAGCACGGTCATCCCGCCGTCGCCCTCGCCCGGCGCATCGGTGTACAGGAAGCGCGCGGCGGGATAGGTCTCACGCCCGCTCGTGCGATCGCCGAAGACGATGAACAGCTGGTTATTCGACGACTCGTACGCCTCCAGCGTATGCGTCTCTCCGTTGATCTCGAACTCGAGCACGCCCGGCGTGGTCGGGTTATAGCCGAGACCTTCGACGACGGTCCCGACGTTGGCGACACGCGGCTCGTCGTAGAGCCTCAGCCTCGCCGGAACGCGCCAGCTCTCATCGATGTCGTACTGGGGTATCGGCGGCAGATTGGCAGCGGCCGGATTCTCGGTATCGTAGAGACGAATGCCGACCATGTCCTGACGCTTGATAATCGCCCAGACCAGCGTTCCGTGCGTCGCTATCGCAGTGTCTTCCTGGGTGTCATCGGGCATGAGGACAGTGCCCACTGAGACATCGTCGACACGCACGTCGACGCCGTCGTTCACCGTCATCGTGACGCCTTCGGCAGTGAATTCGAAGGTTCCGATGCTCGCGTCATTCGCGCGCGGAAAAACCAAATCGTTGTCCGCACCGCTGCCGAAGGTATA
>JAAUXY010023690.1_pt1 | contig 21819 bp, 22 predicted proteins | sample 7278121 | NCBI WGS metagenome assembly JAAUXY01 (sample SAMN14350117, study PRJNA611818) | marine sediment metagenome | isolation source: surface marine sediment (1.8m) | place: French Polynesia: Moorea | collected 2018-08 | reverse complement strand
CGCAATGATACACGGCGCCTTGTGCAATGTCGTGCGCATTGTTAGATTAGGCCGTTATTCGTTTGGCGAGACCCCACCCCACATGTTCAAGAATATCCTGGGTTATTTTTCGAATGACCTGTCGATCGATCTTGGCACCGCGAATACCCTGATCTACTCGCGCGGCCATGGCATCGTCCTCAACGAGCCGTCGGTCGTGGCCATTCGTGAGGATACGGGGCGCGGCGGTCGCGTCGTCGAGGCCGTCGGGGCCGAAGCCAAGAACATGCTGGGCCGCACACCGGGAAATATCACCGCGATCCGGCCGCTGAAAGACGGCGTCATTGCCGACTTCACGGTCACCGAGAAGATGCTGCAGCACTTCATCCGCAAAGCACACTCGTCGCGCTATTTCCGGCCGAGCCCGCGGGTCCTCATCTGCGTACCGTACGGCTCGACGCAGGTCGAGCGACGCGCCATTCGCGAATCCGCCGAGGGCGCCGGCGCACGCAAGGTACACCTGATCGACGAACCGATGGCCGCCGCAATCGGCGCAGGCATGCCCGTGCACGAAGCCCGGGGTTCGATGGTGCTCGATATTGGCGGCGGCACCTCCGAAGTTGCGGTCATCTCACTGAACGGCATCGTCTACGCGGCATCGGTTCGCATCGGCGGCGACCGCTTCGACGAAGCCATCACAAACTATGTCCGCCGCAATTACGGCATCCTGATCGGTGAGGCAACGGCCGAGCGCATCAAGCACGAAATCGGCTCGGCGTTTCCGGGACAGGAAGTGCTCGAGATCTCGGTCAAGGGCCGCAATCTCTCCGAGGGCGTGCCGCGCAGCTTTACGCTCAACTCGAATGAGATCCTCGAGGCCCTGCAGGAACCATTGCAGGGCATCGTCGGCGCGGTAAAAGAGGCCCTCGAACAGACGCCGCCGGAACTCGGTGCCGACGTTGCCGAGCGCGGCATCGTCCTGACCGGGGGCGGCGCCATGCTGCGCGACCTCGACAAGCTGCTCATGGAAGAGACGGGGCTGCCGGTCGTCATCGCCGACGAGCCGCTGACCTGCGTCGCCCGGGGTGGCGGTCGCGTCATCGAGCTCATCGATGAACACGGTCCGTCGGTCTTCGGACTGGAATAGCCGTGCCTGCAGAACAACACAGCGATGGCTGCCCGAGGCAGTAACACAAGTCCCGCAAGAATTCCGGCGCTCGGCGTCCGCGTACTTTCCCTGATCGCACTCAGCATCCTGCTGATGTACCTCGACCACCGCGAAAACCACCTCGACGCGGTACGCAAGACGATCGGTGCCGCCATGTACCCGGTGCGCCTGCTCGTCGACGCACCGTTTCGCCTGTGGGAATGGATGGGCGACACCAGCACGAGCCGGTCCGATCTGCGCCGAGAAGTCAGCCGGCTCGAGGCTGAGCGCCTGCTGACCAACGCACGCCTGCAGCGGCTCAACTCGCTCGAAGCCGAGAACGCCCGGCTGCGTGCGCTGCTCGATGCGCGCGAGCGTGTTCGCGACGAGATACGCGTTGCGGAGATCCTGTCCGTCGATGCCAACCCCTACGAGCACAACCTTGTCATCGGCATCGGCAGTCGCGACGGCGTGTACGACGGCCAGGCCATCGTCGACGCGAACGGCGTGGTCGGCCAGGTCATCGAGACCGGCCTGCGCACCGCGCAGGCCATCCTGATCAGCGACAGCGACCATGCATTGCCGGTGGTGGTCAATCGTAACGGCCTGCGCACGGTCGTGGTCGGCACGGGCGAGATCGACCGGCTCGAGTTGCGGTATCTCGCGAACAACGCCGACATCCAGCCGGGCGACCTGCTGGTAACCTCGGGGCTCGGCGGCGCGTTCCCGGCAGGATACCCCGTGGCCGTCGTCGAGACGGTCAATCGCATCCCGCAGGAACCGTTCGCAGACGTCTCGGCCACGCCATCAGCGACGCTCGACCAGGTTCGGGAAGTCATGCTGATCTGGTCGCGCAGCGAAGTGGTGGAGGAAACCGCAGATGAGTAGTGACCGGGCATCCCGCTTCCTGCCCGTTCTCATCACGATCGTCGTGTCGCTGATGCTCACTATCATGCCGTTGCCAGAAGTGGCCGAGTCCTTCCGCCCCGACTGGCTGGCACTGACGCTGATTTTCTGGGCGATGCAGCTGCCGCGCACCTGGGGAATCGGCATTGCGTGGATCGTCGGCATCGTTCTCGACGTGGCCCAGGGCACCCTGCTCGGACAGCACGCGCTGGGTCTGTGCGTCATCATCTTCATCACGGTGCGTATTCACCTGCTGATGCGCGTATTCCCGCTGTTACAGCTGACCGCAACCGTATTCGCACTGCTCGCGCTCTACCAGTTCCTGCTGTTCTGGGTGAATGGTGTGGCAGGCGTAAGTACCGACCTCGTCAACTACTGGGGGCCGGTGCTGACCGGCACGCTGATCTGGCCATTCCTCTATATGTTCCTGTCCGGCGTGCGCTACCGCGTGCGAGCAGGTAGCTAGCAATGGCGAGCCTGCTCTCCCCGATCAAGGATCATCACTCCGAGCGCCGGATGTTCATCGGCCGCGTGGTCCTGTCGGCCGTCGTCGGCGTCGTTGCGCTTGGCATCGTGATTGCGCGTCTCGTTCAGCTGCAGGTGTTCGACTACGAACATTTCGCGGAACGCTCGCAGGGCAACCGCGTTCGCATCGAGCCCGTGCCGCCGATTCGCGGCCTGGTGTTCGACCGCAAGGGCCAGGTCATTGCCGAAAACCTGCCTGCCTACCAGCTCGAGCTCATTCCCGAACAGGTCGACGACATCGACGACACGCTCGACCGGCTTGCCGACCTCGGCCTCATCGCCGCAGAGGAAATACCGCGCTTCAAGGAGCTCGCCCGGAGCAGGCCGCGTTTCAAACCGGTCACGCTGAGTTTCCGACTGACCGACGAGGAAATTGCCAACTTCGCGATACAGAGGCCGCGGTTCCCGGGTGTCGATTTCCAGCCGCGCCTGATTCGCTACTACCCACAGGGCGAAGCCGTGGCGCATGCGGTCGGATACGTCGGCGCGCTGAGCACCGAGGATCTCGAGGAGATCGACCCGTCGCGTTACGCCGGAACGTCCCACACGGGCAAAACCGGGATCGAAAACAGTCGGGAATCCGACCTGCACGGCTACGCCGGGTTCAGGCATGTCATCACCAACGCGCGGGGGCGCCAGTTGCCGGGCGATTCCCGCGACCTGTCGGATTCGTTACCGGCTGACGAATCTCCGGCGCCCGGCAACAACGTCTACCTGAGTCTCGACCTCGACCTGCAGCTCCTGGCGACACGGCTCATGCAGGGAAGGCGCGGCGCGGTCGTCGCGCTGGATCCGTGGAGCGGCGAGATCCTCACACTGGTCAGCGCACCGTCGTTCGACCCGAACATGTTCGCGGTCGGCATGACGACCGCGGAGTTCTCAGCCGTTCAGGACGACCCGGACCGGCCGTTGTTCAATCGTGCAGTGCGCGGCACGTACCCGCCCGGCTCGACGATCAAGCCGATGCTTGCTCTCGCCGCGCTCGAGTCCGGCGTGACCAACCTGACGCGCAAGACCTTCTGCCGCGGATTCTTCACGCTCGAGAACAATCCGCACCGTTATCGCGACTGGAAGCCCGAGGGGCATGGCGCCGTCGACCTGAACGACGCAATCTCGCAGTCCTGCGACGTCTACTTCTACGAGATCAGCACAGACATCGGCATCGATCGAATGGCGTACTACCTGACGCAGTTCGGCCTTGGCAGCCGAACGGGTGTCGATATCAGCGGCGAGAGCGAGGGTATCGTGCCGTCGCAGGCATGGAAACGCGCCAATTTCTCCACGCGCGACCAGCAGCGCTGGTACGACGGCGAGACGGTAATCGCTTCGATAGGCCAGGGCTACATGCTGGCGACACCGCTACAGCTCGCGAGTGCAACCGGCGTGCTCGCGACTCGCGGCACGCTTTACCGGCCACGTATGACAGCGGCCGTCGAAGACCCGCTGACAGGGGAACGGCAGCTCGCTGCTCCCGAGCGAATCGGCAACGTGGACATCGATAACGAGTTTTACTGGGACACCGTCATCGGCGCAATGAACGACGTGCTGCAGCACCCACGCGGCACTGCTTACGCCGCCGGCGGCAACGCACCGTACGCGATGGCCGGCAAGAGCGGCACCGCCCAGGTGTTTTCTGTTGCCCAGGAAGAGGAATACAACGAGGAGGAGATCGAGGAACGGCTGCGAGACCACGCGCTTTTCATTGCATTTGCACCGCTGGACAACCCGCGCATCGCGGTCGCCGTCATCGTCGAGAACGGCTCGAGCGGCAGCCGTGTCGCCGCACCGATCGCGCGCGCCATCATGGACCAATACCTCGGGTACACCGACGATGCGGCTGAGTGAAACGCAACGCCTGTTAACGCTGAAGGCCGCGCCGCTCGGCGACTTCGGCCGCCTGATGCGGCAATTGCACATCGACGGGCCGCTGCTTACGGGCCTGCTGCTCGTCTGCGCGTTCGGTTTGTTCGTGCTGTACAGCGCGGTCGGCGAGAGCACTCGGCTGCTGATGAACCAGGTCATCCGCCTCGGCGTCGCAATCGTCGCAATGCTGGTCGTGGCGCAACTGTCGCCGGACTTTCTGCGACGCTGGACCCCCTGGGCGTATCTGGGCGGCCTCATACTGCTGGTCATGGTGCTGGTTGCCGGCGAGGTGGGCGGCGGCGCACGCCGCTGGCTCGATATCGGCGTTCGCTTCCAGCCTTCCGAGATCATGAAACTCGCCGTGCCGATGATGGCTGCGTGGTTCCTGCACGACCGGTCGATACCGCCGCGGCTCACCCATCTCGGTATTCTGCTCGTCGTCATTGCCGTGCCCGCCGCGATGATTGCGCTGCAACCGGATCTCGGAACGGCGTTGCTGATTGCAACCTCGGGCGTGATCGTGATCATCCTGGCCGGACTGCCGCTTCGCGTCCTCGTTGCATTGGGGGTGCTCGCCCTGCCCGGCGCCTGGGTGCTCTGGTCTTTCTTCATGAAGGAATACCAGAAGCAGCGCGTCATCACCCTTCTGAATCCCGACAGCGACCCGCTCGGCGCGGGCTACAATATCATCCAGTCGAAGATCGCCATCGGTTCCGGAGGCCTGTTCGGCAAGGGCTGGACCAACGGGTCACAGGCGCAGCTCGAATTCCTGCCGGAACGCAGTACTGACTTCATCTTCGCCGTCATCGGCGAGGAGTTCGGTCTTTACGGCGTTCTGACGTTGCTCGCGCTGTACATCTTCGTGATCGGCCGCGGACTGTTCATCGCGATCTCGGCCCATGACACCTATTCGCGCCTGCTTGCGGGATCGATCAGCCTGACGTTCTTCGTTTACGTTTTCGTCAACACCGCGATGGTCACGGGACTCGTGCCCGTGGTCGGCATTCCACTACCGCTGGTCAGCTTCGGCGGCACGTCGATGGTGACGCTGCTGGCCGGATTCGGTATTCTGATGTCGATTCATTCGCACAGAAAACTGCTGCCACACTGATGATTGCAAGACGCTTCGCCTGGGCACTGGCCAGTCTTTGCTTGACCTCCTCCGCGTTCGCGATCGACGTCGATCGCAAGGACGTCAACGCATTTATCGAGGAAATGGTGCAACAGCACGATTTCGATCGGGACGATTTGCGTGCGGTACTCGCGGACGCGGAAGTCAAGCAGTCGATACTCGATGCGATTTCCCGACCGGCCGAGAAGACGCTGAGCTGGGCCGAGTACCGCAAGATCTTCATCACCGACGAGCGCATTGCAGCAGGCGCTGCGTTCTGGCGCGACAATTTCGAGATGCTCAAGGCCATCAGCAAAGAGACCGGTGTGCCGTGCGAGATTCTCGTTGGCATCATTGGGGTTGAGACCTACTTCGGCCGAATTACCGGCAGTTATCGCGTGCTCGATGCGCTGACGACGCTCGCGTTCGATTACCCGCCGCGCTCGAAGTTCTTTCGCCGTGAGCTCGAACAGTTCTTGCTGCTCGCGCGTGAAGAAGGCATGGAGGCAAGCGAGGCCACCGGATCCTATGCCGGCGCGATGGGCCGGCCGCAGTTCATGCCGTCGAGTTTCCGGGCGTACGCCGTCGACTCGACCGGCGACGGCAAGCGCGATATCTGGAACAACTGGACGGACGTCGCAGGCAGCGTTGCCAACTACTTCGTGCGGCACGGCTGGAAGACCGGCGAACAGGTCACTGCCCAGGCTGTACTGGGCGATTCCTGGCGAGGCGGCGTGCCGGAGCCGAAGAACACGCTGAAAGCGAGCGACACCGTGGAATCGCTGAGCCGCAAAGGCGTGATGTTCGCGACCAGTCTCGACAGCGACAGCAAGACCCAGTTACTCACCCTCGAGGGCAAGGACGGTACCGAGCACTGGGTCGGTTTTCACAATTTCTTCGTGATTACGCGTTACAACCGCAGCGTCATGTACGCGCTGGCCGTGCACCAGCTCGGCAAGGAGATCGCGCTGGAGGTTGCTGGTGACGTATGAGCGCGTCACGGCGCTGCTGCTGTCGGCGGCGGTGCTTGCGCTGCTCCCCGGCTGTGGCTCGAGTCCCGTCGGAGACGGGCCGCCGAGCGGAGGCAGTGCGACGATTCCCACGCTGCCAGGCGATGCCATTCCGCGCCCGGAGCCGAAGAGCAAGTACGGCAACGGTCCCGAGTACGAGGTTTTCGGCAAGCGCTACACCGTTATGGACTCCTCCCTTGGGTACCGCGAGCGCGGCGTGGCGTCATGGTACGGCAAGAAGTTCCACGGCAACCTGACGTCCAATCGCGAAACCTATGACATGTACCAGATGACGGCTGCGCACAAGACCCTGCCGTTGCCGACGTACGTCGAGGTGCGCAACCTGCGCAACAACAAGTCGGTCGTCGTACGCGTCAACGATCGCGGGCCGTTCGTCCATAATCGCATTATCGACCTGTCGTATTCCGCCGCCCGGAAACTCGATATGGTCCAGGACGGCACAAGCCTGGTCGAAGTCACGGCAATCAGTTTCGACGAGCCTGCCGGTGACCGGCCGGTGCGGGCGACGTCGACGCCACCCCCGGCACCCGTCGCCGAGACCGATCCGCAACCCGTACCGGAGCCCACGCGCAGCGAACCCCCGGAAAACGTCGTTTATGCGCAGGTGGGTGCGTTCGGCAGCCGCGACAACGCCGAGCGCCGCATCGCGGTCCTGAAACAGGCCGGCATTTATAACGCCGCTATCCACGAGGACCTGGGCGGCTCAGCACCGCTATACCGGGTGCGGATCGGCCCGATCCGTGAGGTCATCGCTTACGACATCCTCGTCGAGGAACTCGAGAATATCGGCATTCTCGACCCCTACCTGATCACCGAGTAGGAATTCCGAACGCCCTGCGAAAGCGGTTAGAATACGCCGCTCGAAAGCAAAACTTCGCCCAGGCCATCATGTCAGTTCGCAGCTATTTTCTCGCGGCAGCGCTACTCGCGCTGCTGATCGCCACGACTGCCAGTGCGCAGCAGACGCGCCCGGTACCCGCGCCGCCGATCATCGGCGCCAAGAGTTACCTCGTCATCGACGCAAAGACCGGCAAGGAACTCGCCAGTCTCGACCCCGACTCGCGCCTGCCCCCGGCGAGCCTGACCAAGATCATGACGGCCTACATCGTGTTCGGCGCGCTCAAGCAGGGACAGATTCGACTCGATGACGAGGTCACCATCAGCGAGAAAGCGTGGCGCATGGAAGGCTCGCGGATGTTCATCGAAGTCGGCAAGAGGGTGTCCGTCGAGCAACTGCTGCTGGGGCTGATCGTGCAGTCGGGCAACGATGCCAGCGTCGCGCTGGCCGAACACGTTGCTGGCTCGGAGGCAGTGTTTGCCGAACTCATGAACCAGTACGCGCAGACACTCGGCATGCTGTCGACGAACTTCGTCAACTCGACGGGCTGGCCCGACGAGAACCATTACACGACAGCGAGGGACCTGGCGACGCTCGCGCGCGCAATGATCAGCGAGTTCCCCGAGTACTACCAGTGGTACTCCGTGAAAGAATTCACCTTCAACGACATTCGCCAGCCGAATCGCAACCAGTTGCTCTGGCGCGATGCCAGTGTCGATGGGTTGAAGACCGGTCATACCGAGGCCGCGGGTTATTGCCTGGTTTCATCGGCTTTGCGTGACGATATGCGCGTCATTTCCGTGGTCATGGGTACGTCGAGCGAAAAATCGCGCGCCGACGGCAGCCAGGCACTCATCAATTATGCGTTTCGATTCTTCGAGACGCGGCAACTGTTCGCCGCCGGCGACAAAGTCACGGACGCGCGAATCTGGAAGTCCGCAAACGAAACGTCGGAACTCGGCGTGCTGGAAGACCTCTGGGTAACGATTCCGCGTGGCTCTTACGATGAGCTCGAGTCGACGCTCGACATTCCGGCGATTCTCGAAGCACCGGTATCCGCGGGCCAGCCGCTCGCGGCATTGAAGATCAGCCTGCGCGGCGAGATGCTGGCGGAGGAGCCGCTACGCGCGCTGGCAGACAACCCGAGCGGATCGATCTGGCAACGCATGGGCGACAGCATCAGCCTCTGGTTCGAATAGTGTCCGAAGATTCATTGCTCGAGTTTCCGTGCGAGTTTCCCATCAAGGCGATGGGCAAGGACACGGCTGAGTTTCATCTCCTGGTACGCGCTCTGGTTGAAGCGCATACGGGACCGCTACCTGACGATGCGGTCAAGCGCGCGCTGTCCCGTAACGGCCGTTTCGTGTCGATCACGATTACGGTCAACGCTCAGAGCCAGGCGCAACTCGACGACATATACCGGTCCCTGTCGGGGCACGATGACGTGTTGATGGCCCTGTGATCACGATCCGCGACCTTGGCCGGCAAACGTACGAACCGCTGTGGCGCGCCATGCAGTCGTTCACCGACGAACGCGACGAGGACACGCCCGACGAAATCTGGTTTTGCGAGCACGAGCCCGTGTTCACGCTCGGCATCAACTCCGCCGCGGAGCACCTGCTCGCGCCCGGGGACATACCGGTCGTGCAAATCGACCGTGGTGGCCAGGTGACGTACCACGGTCCCGGCCTGCTCATGATCTATCCGTTGATCGACCTGCGCCGTGCGGGTATCGGCGTCCGCGACCTCGTGACCGCACTCGAACGAAGCGTGGTCGACCTTGCTGCCGAATACGGCATCGTCGCGGTGGTGCGCCCCGACGCCCCCGGCGTTTACGTCGACGGCAGAAAGCTCGCCAGCGTCGGCTTGCGAATTCGTCGCGGGTGCAGCTTCCATGGAATGGCGCTGAACGTGGATGCCGACCTAGAGCCGTTCTCGCGGATCAACCCGTGCGGTTTTTCAGACCTCGAAATGACGGACCTGCAACGGCTGGGCGGCGACGCCGACCTCGCGGTGGTAAGAGAGAGACTGCTACCGCATCTCCTGCTGCATCTTGGAATGGAGTTGTAGGAGCGGTCGCTTTATGTGGGAGCGGCGTCCCGCCGCGATTCGGGCCGAGACGGCCCTCCCACAATCATTCGTTCAACCTTTCCAGGCGCTCGACCGTACCAACGTCTTCCCACAATCCCTCGTAAAGACTGCCACCCACTTCGCCGCGATCGGCAGCAGCGCGCAGCATCGGTGCCAGCGGAAAGCGGCCGGGCTCGCAGCCGGCAAAAAATACCGGGTGGTAAACGGCGACACCGCTGAAGGTCAATCGTGGCGATGCCGAATTCACTACCAGACCCTCTCGCAGGTCGAAGTCGCCGTGCTCACGAAACGCCGGCTTGGGCACGAGGACCAGGTGCGCAAGCCGGCCGTCGGGAAGATCGAGCGACGGCAACGGCATCTCGGTAAACACGTCGGCGTTCGCAACCAGGAACGGCGCGTCGCCGAGCATGGGCAAGGCGCGATGAATACCGCCTCCCGTCTCGAGTATGTTGTCGCCCTCCGGGCTATAGACGACGTTTAGTCCATAGCGCTCTCCCGACCCGACGCGCTCGAGTATGCGCTCGCCGAGCCAGCCGAGATTGATGACGACGGTCTCGAAGCCGGAATCGGCGAGCCGCTCGAGCTGGTGTTCGATCAGTGCTTTGCCCCGGACCTCGACCAGCGGTTTGGGGATCGTATCGGTGATCGGCCGAAGTCGATCGCCCCGCCCCGCCGCGAGCAGCATCGCGATCATGCGGTTGCACCGAGGCCTGGCAACACGCGGCTGTTGATGATGTCGACGAGGAACGAGAGTTCCGGATGGCCTGGCCCGATTTCGACGATGTACGACAACGTGCGCGGTATGTCCCGCATGTACCCGGGTTTGCCATCGCGATGATTCAGCCGCGCGAAAATTCCCGCCGCCTTGAGGTGGCGTTGTACTCCCATGAGTTCAAAGTACGCGATGAACTGGTCAGCGCCGACTTGCTTCCGCATCGTCGCATCGTGCGAGTCAAGAAACTCGAGCGCCCAGCTGCGCACGCGCTCGGCGGGCCAGCTCACGTAGCAGTCCTTGAGCAGCGACACGAGATCATAGGTCAGCGGACCTTCCACGGCGTCCTGGAAATCGAGAATACCGGGGTTGTCGGTGTCCATGCGCATCAGGTTTCGGGAATGATAGTCTCGATGGACGAAAACCTGCGGCTGATTGAGTGCATTGCCGACCAGAACGTCGCACAACTCGCACCATCGGCTTTCGTCTTCGTCGCCGAATTCAAGCCCCAGGTGCGTGCCACACAGCCAGTCGTGGAAGAGCGACAACTCGAAGCGCAGTAGCTTCTCATCGTAAGGTGGCAGCATCGATTGGTACGCCGTTCCTCTCGTTTGCATCGAGAGCAGTGCCCGCAGGGCGTCCCCGTAAAGCCCGTCGACGGCTGTCGTATCGCGCTCGAGTTCGTCGAGGTACTGCCGGTCACCGAGATCCGTGAGCAACAGGAAACCCTGCTCCAGGTCCGCTTCGAGAACGCGGGGCGCGTTCAGCGCCATTGCCTCGAGGTAGCCCGCGACCTTGACGAACGGCAGACTGTCTTCCCTGTCGGGCGGAGCGTCCATTGCGATGAAACTGCCCGTCTCGTTCCGCACACGATAGTAGCGGCGAAACGACGCGTCGCCGGAGGCCAGAGTTACCTCGGAATCCCGGACGTATTCGATCGTCCGCAGCCACTTGTTCAGGTCGTCGAGTCGCAATTGAAGCACCCTTGATTCTGTGCGAAGGTAACAAAAATATTCGCGACCTCCGAATTGTCCTCCAGAAAACTGATAGCGATTTGCTGCCTGACGGCCGTGACCAGCGCGCACGGACAGGACAGGCTCGCATGCGATACGTCGCTTGCCGGACCGTCGGTCGGCGAAACGACGTTTCTCGACGAACTGCCCAACGATCGCGTGCTTCAGCTCGAGGCTGGCAGGCTCGAGGCGCAGCTCGGGCCCGAACCGACAGCGCAGTTGACAGACGGTGTGCTCGTGCGTAGCGGTGACAAGCTCGCGGGCGCGGACAGCGCTCGCTACCGACCGGCGGACATGGCGCTCGTGCTCGAGGGCGACGTGCGCTACGAGGACGCCGGAACACAGGTCGCGAGTGACGCCGCCGAGTTCGCATACGCCACCGGCATCGTCCGGTTCGAAGGTGCGGAGTTTTCCCTCGGTAGCAACAATGCCCGCGGCACGGCCTCGAACATCGAGATCAACCAGGACGGTCAGCTGGAACTCGACCAGGTTAGCTACACGACCTGCCCGCCCGGCAGTAACGACTGGCTGTTGCAAGCCAGCTCGATCGACCTCGACACCCGCGACGGCGTCGGCACGGCCAAGGGCATTCGCATGCGATTCAAGGGCGTTCCCATTCTGTATGCGCCCTACCTGTCGTTTCCGATCTCGGACGCGCGCAAAACCGGTATTCTGACGCCGGAAATCGGCAGCACCGGGCAGAGTGGCAGCGAGATCGTCTTGCCCTTCTACTGGAACATTGCGCCGAACTACGACGCGACGTTCACGCCGCGATTGTTGACCAAGCGTGGCATCCAGCTGCAGTCCGAGTTTCGCTACCTCACCGAAATCAACGGCGGCTTCGTGCAGGCAGAGATCTTGCCCGACGATGACCTGACGAAGCAGTCACGCCACCAGATCCGGATCGGTCACCGGACGCTCTGGTCGAACGGCATTCGCAATCTCGTCAATTTCCGAGAAGTGTCCGACAGCCAGTATTTCGAAGACCTGGGCGGCAGCTTGTCGAGCTCGAGCATCACTCATCTCGACCGCAACGTTCGCTTCGACTTTCACTCGGACACACTGTCGTTGTTCGGCCAGTTGCAGGACTACCAGACCATCGATGACGCGATCGCGCCGGGCGACGAACCGTATCGGCGCGTTCCACAGCTGACGCTACAAGGCCGATGGCCAGGCCAATTCGCCGGCCTCGACGTCGGCTTGGCCGGCGAACTCGTCAACTTCGATCGCGAGGTCGGCGTGACCGGCTGGCGTGCCAGCGTCGCGCCACGGGTCAGCTGGCCGATCGAACGGCCCGGCTGGTTCGTGCGGCCCTCCGCATCGATGAGCTATACGCGCTATGACCTCAGCAACACCGATCCGGGCGCGGCGACCGAGCCGAGCCTGTCGGTCCCGATCGCCAGCCTCGACTCGGGCCTGGTGCTGGAGCGATCACTGCGCGACTCGGATCGCATACAAACGATCGAACCACGGGTGCTTTACGTACACATCCCGTATCGCGACCAGGACGATCTGCCGATCTTCGACACGATCATGCCCGACCTCAACATGGTCCAGCTGTTTCGCGAAAACCGTTTCATTGGCGGCGACCGAATCGGCGATACCGACCAGGTCAGTGTGGGTGTAACGTCACGCATTCTGGACGTCAGCACCGGTCGCGAGCTCGTTACCGCGACGATCGGCCAGACGCGCTACCTCAGCGAGCGCGGCGTGAGCTTGCCGACGACGACGTCGTCGTCGCTCGAAACGTCGGACTACATTGCCGAAGTCAGATTCCCGCTGTATCGCGACCTCAATTTCGACCTCGGTCACCAGTGGGGCACGGGCGGCAGCGGTACGCAGAAATCCCAGGCACGATTGCAGTACCGGCCTGCCAGCAACAAGATTGTCAACCTGGCATACCGGTTCCGCCGCGACGCGCTCGAACAGGGCGACCTGTCCTGGCTGTGGCCGGTGGCGAAGAAATGGAATTTCGTCGGCCGCTACAACTTCTCGTTTCGCGATCAGGAAGTCCTCGAGCAATTCTTCGGCCTCGAGTACGAGAGCTGCTGCTGGGGCCTGCGCCTGGTTTCCCGGCGCTTCATCTCGCGGCGCGACGGAACTCGCGATTCCTCCGTCGGTCTGCAACTGGTACTGAAGGGGATGAGCAGCGTCGGCACGGCTGCTGACAGGCTGCTCGAAAATGGTATTCTTGGCTACTCGACAGACCTCCGGTAGAAAAAAGTGTTTAAAATCAAGGTAATGTGCGCGGCGCTCGCGCTGGCGCCCGCGGCCCTGACGTGCGCAGACGAACTTTCGGAGACGGGTGAGTTTCTCGACGGCGTGGTGGCGGTCGTCAACGAGGGCGTCGTTCTCAAAAGCCAGCTGCGCGAACAGATGAGAATGGTCATCCAGAACGCGAACGCTGCAGGCCAGTCGCTGCCGCCGGCCGAGACGCTGCAGGACATCGTGCTCGAGCGACTGATCATGGCCGAGGTCCAGCTGCAACGTGCGGCCCGCATGGGACTGCAGATATCGGACCAGGCGCTCAACGAGTACATCGCGAATATCGCGCAGAGCCAGAATATTCGATTCGAGGACATGCCCGAAGCACTGCGTCAGGACGGCATCGACTACGCGACGTTTCGCAGCCAGCTCCGTGACGACATTACCGTTAACGAGTTGCGTCGTATGGAAGTCTCGCGATCGATCAACGTGACCGAGCGCGAAATCGAGATGTGCATTGCGGATCTCGAGGGCAACGTGGTGGTCAACTCCGACTGGGAGCTCTCGCATATTCGCATCGGTTTCTCCGAAAACGCCACCGCATCGGAGATCGATGAAGCCGAAACCAGGGCGAGGGACGTCTACCAGCAGATAGTCGACGGCGCCGACTTCCGGGAAATGGCCGTGCGTTATTCGAGCGGCCAGACGGCGCTCGAGGGCGGTTCACTGGGATGGCTCGAGGGCGAGCAGGTTCCCTCGCTGTTCACGGATGTGCTGGCCGATATGAGCGCCGGCGACCTGTCCGAACCGATACGCGCTCCCGGCAGCTTCCACATTGTTCGCGTCGACGATCTGCGGAGCGCCGTGCAGCGCAGCGAGGAAGATCAGGTCATGGTGCGGCACATCCTGGTGCAACCGAACGAGATCATCGACGACGAAACCGCCAAACAGCAGCTCGAAGACGCGCTCGAGCGCATCAGGGAAGGCGAGGATTTCGGCGAGCTTGCAAAGCTGCTCTCTGACGATCCGGGTTCGGCAAACCAGGGCGGCGATCTCGGCTGGACGACGTCGAGAACGTTCGAGCCAACGTTTGCCGAGGTTGTCGAGAACACGGAGGTCGGTGAGATCTCGGAGCCGTTCCGCGGCGGCTACGGCTGGCACATTCTCGAGGTCCTCGACCGGCGCGTCTACGACAATACAGAGGACCTGAAGGAACAGAACTGCGATATGCGCATTCGCAACAGCAAGATGGAAGAAGAGTCGCAGCTCTGGATCCAGCGACTGCGTGACGAGGCGTTCGTCGAAAAACGCATCTAGCAGCCCGCCAGCCGTGAGCGCACCGCTAGCAGTAACGGCAGGGGAACCCGCCGGCATCGGACCTGATCTCTGCATTGCGCTTGCGGGCGCTGCGGTTGATCGCGACTTCGTCGTCGTTTCGGATGCCGCGCTGTTGCGCGAGCGCGCCGCCCAGCTCGGCGCGACGATCGTCGTAAGCAACATAGGTGCGCAAGACGTCGGCACGCGCAGATCCGGGCCCGGCGAGCTCCTCGTAATCGACCTGCCGTACCCGGAAAAGCCGGTCTGCGGCCACCTCAACAAAGCCAACTCACAGACGTTGCTCGATGGGCTCGCGCTGGCTGTCGACGGCTGTATCGAAGGGCGGTTTTCCGGTGTCGTCACGGCGCCGGTGCACAAAAGCATCATCAATGACGCGGGCATTGCGTTTACGGGCCACACCGAGTTTCTTGCCGAACGCAGCGGCGGCGGCCGGCCGGTCATGATGCTGGTCGCCGGCGATTTGCGCGTTGCGCTGGCCAGCACACACCTGCCATTGCGTGACGTGCCCGGGTACCTGACAAAGGAAGTCGTCGAGAACGTCATCGAAACCCTGTATCGCGACCTGCAGACCAGGTTCGGCATCGCGTCTCCCGAGATCGTCGTTTGCGGGCTCAATCCGCACGCCGGGGAAGGCGGCCACCTCGGCCACGAAGACGATGAAATCATCCGACCGGTCGTCGAAGGGTTCGCTGCTCGAGGGCTGAGCGTTCGCGGGCCGTTGCCTGCCGATACCGCATTCACACCGGCCGCCGGTCGCAAGGATGCCGTGCTCGCGATGTATCACGACCAGGGCTTGCCCGTGCTCAAGTACGCGGGATTCGGTCACGCCGTCAACGTGACGCTCGGACTACCTTTTGTGCGTACGTCCGTCGACCACGGCACGGCGCTGGATCTCGCCGGCACCGGCAAAGCAGACAGTGGCAGCCTCCTGGCGGCACTCGCGCTGGCTGCGGAACTCTCGACACGGCCATGAACGCTCACCGGCCGCGCAAACGATTCGGGCAACACTTCCTTACCGATCCGGGCGTTATCCAGGCGATCGTCGATGAGATCGCGCCAGCCCCGGACGATGTCATCGTCGAGATCGGGCCGGGACCCGGCGCCATTACCCGCCCACTCGCGGCGCGCGCCGCGCATTTGCATGCCATCGAACTCGACCGCGACCTCGTCGCCGCTCTCAAAGCGGAGTTTCAGGCGAACGACAAGGTCACCGTTCATTCGGCGGATGCGCTCAGCTTTGACTTCGGCTCCCTCGGCCCGTCATTGCGAATTGTCGGTAACCTGCCCTACAACATCTCCACGCCGCTGCTGTTTCACCTGCTTGGCTACCGTGAGCACATCGCGGACATGCACTTCATGCTGCAGAAGGAGGTCGTTGATCGAATGGCGGCAGCTCCGGGCACCAAGGCCTACGGCAGGCTCGGCATCATGCTGGGCTGTTACCTCGACATCGAGGCGCTGTTCGACGTGGGCCCTGAGGCATTCTCGCCACCGCCCGCCGTCATGTCCGCTATTGTGCGTTTGCGACCAAAGACGCACCTGTATGAGCCTGCCGATGAGCGACTCCTGGGACGCTTGCTCTCCGCCGCTTTTTCGAAACGCCGCAAGACGATGCGCAATGCGTTGAAGAACGAAGCTCACGAAGACGACCTGCTGGCCGTTGGAATCGATCCGTCGTTGCGGCCCGAACAGGTGTCGGTATCCGCCTGGGTGGCGTTGAGTAATCGCATGGCCACGGCGCCCCGGGCTTAGGCTAAAATAGGACCGCACAACGAACGGATCGCGCTGCATGGAAGAATCACGCAACGATATACGCATACAGGTTGCAACCAACTACGTGGACGAACAATCGGAACCGGATGCCGATCGCTACGTGTTCGCCTACACGATCACCATTCGCAACTCGGGCACGGTACCCGCAACGCTGATGAGCCGTCACTGGGTCATCACCGACGCCAATGGCAAGGTGCAGGAAGTCAGCGGCGACGGTGTCGTGGGCGAACAACCGCATCTCGAACCCGGTGAAGAATTTCGCTACTCGAGCGGCGCCGTACTCGAGACCCCGGTTGGCGCCATGCAAGGCCTGTATCGCATGCAGGCCGACAATGGCGACAATTTCGATGCGCTGATCGCCCCGTTCACCCTCGCCGTTCCCGGCATGCTTCACTGACCACGGGCAAGCGACGGTGGCCGTCTACGCGATTGGTGACCTGCAGGGCTGCTACGACCCGTTTCGGCGACTGCTCGACGAAATCGAATTCGATCCGGACAAGGACAGCCTCTGGCTGACCGGCGACCTCGTCAACCGCGGCCCCAAGTCGCTCAAGACGATACGTTTCGTGCGCAAACTGGGCGACTCGGTCGTCAATGTCCTCGGCAATCACGACCTGCACCTGCTTGCGATCGCTACAGGTGCGGTCCCGTACCACAAGCGGTTCGAGTCGCTGCGGAAATTGCTGGATGCAGACGACCTGGCCGATCATGTCCAATGGCTGAGGCACAAGCCGCTCGCACACTACGAGGAGTCACTCGACACGCTGCTCGTGCACGCCGGCGTCTACCCGACCTGGAGCGTAAGAAAAACAATACGCTGCTCGTCCGAGGTCGAGGCTGCTCTGCAGGGCCCCTACTATCGCGTGCTCCTGGAGCGCATGTACGGCAACCGGCCGCGCGCGTGGTCGGGCAAGCTGCGCAGCTACAGCCGGCTGCGTTTCATCATCAATACCCTGACCCGCATGCGCTACCTGACGAAAGCGACGATGCGCCTCAATTTCTCGTACAGCGGCTCGCCCTATCGTGCCAGGAAATCGCTGATGCCCTGGTTCGAGTTTCCGCAACCGGCCTGGCAGGGAACGCGAGTCGTGTTCGGCCACTGGTCGGCGCTCGGTTTAATCGTCCTTTCCGATCTCATCAGTCTCGACACCGGCTGTATCTGGGGACGCCAGCTGACCGCCGTGCGCCTCGACAAGAACGCGCACTGGGTTTACCAGGTGGAGGGGCAGGCTTGACGGGTCGTGGTCGTTCTCCCAACATGTGCGTTGCAGCCAGTCTTCGAGAAGCTCCTGGGTTTGACGCGAGTTGAGCCAGGGAGATCTTCGGGGATACCCCGGGGAACAGCTATTACCAAGACGTTTCAACTCCGGCACGCCGCTGCGCTTCGCGCAGTTTGGTACCGGAAGTACGAGAATGGTCGAAGGCTGGCTGCGTCTTGACCAGTCAACTCACAAAAGCGCGTTGGCTTGCGCTCTCTATACTGGCAGGCAGTTGGGACGAACAGGCTATCGCCGACCGCCTGCGCAGGGCATTACCGCAGGACTTTGACCAGGTCGACAAGTTGACGGCCCGGTTGCGCGTGCGTTTTGACGATGCGTCGCCGCCCGACGTCGATACCCTCGTCGACTATGTTCTCGTCGAGCCGCTATTGACGCCGATTCTCGATAAGGACGTCATCAAGGGCCCCCTGCTCGACTCCCCGGTCATGTCTGCGGCACCGGCAACGCTCGTCACCCTGCCCTTGCCCGAGCTGGAGACCTGGACCGACGTCAGTTCGTGGCTGTCGCTGACCGACAGGGAAACAGCCTGGTTTGCCGACTGCAGGTCGCAGCAATCGAGGGTCACCGAGCAGAAATTGCACCACTACCGTTACGCCTGGGTGCCGAAACGTTCGGGCAACATGCGCCTGATCGAAGCACCCAAAGCTCGCCTGAAAGCCATCCAGCGGACGATCCTCCGCGAAATCCTGAACCGGGTCCCACCTCATTCGTCCGCGCACGGCTTCTGTCGCGGGCGTTCGACGCAATCGTACGTAGCGCCGCACGTTGGCAAGGAAGTCGTGCTGCGGCTGGACCTCAAGGACTTCTTTCACTCAGTACCAGTGGCCCGCATTGGCGCGCTGTTTCGTCAGCTGGGCTATCCGTCGACGGTTTCGTGGTTGTTGCAGGGGTTTTGCACGAGCTCGGTCTCGCCGTCGCTGGCAGGCAAACCGTACGACGACCTTCCGTGGAAGGAGCGCAAACAACTGGAAGGCAAGCACCTCGCGCAGGGTGCACCCACATCAGCGCAGCTCGCCAACCTGTGCGCCTGGCGAATGGATTGCCGGCTCGATGGCCTGGCGAAGCAGTTCGGGCTCGCGTATTCGCGCTATGCCGACGACCTGGCATTCTCCGGCACGCACAAGCTCGCACGTACTGCAGACTTTATCGAAGCGCTGGTCGGCGCTATCGCGATGGACGAGGGTTTCAGACTGAACCATCGCAAGACGCGTCTGCGCCTCAGGTCGCAACGGCAGTGCCTGGCAGGCATCGTGGTCAACGAAAAAGTGAACTGCCGTCGCGCCGAATGGGACCGCTTGAAGGCCACCCTGCACAATTGCCGGCGGCACGGTCCGAAAAGCCAGAATGTCGGCAATCATCGCGACTTCGAGGCTCACCTGCGAGGCCGCATTGCCTACGTGTCGTGGCTCAACCCGAACCGCGCGGCGAGGCTCGAAAAGCTGTGGGCCGAAATCGACTGGAACGCCTAGTCGGGTTCCACCTCGGCAGCATCATCGAACGGCCGATAATCGCCAGTCCTGATAACCCAGTAGGTTGCCACTGCCATGAACAGGAGCAGTGGCCCGGCATAACGAACTGTCGCAGAAGCTGGCACGTCCGTGGTGTATGCCCAGATCGAATAGGCGATCAACAGGCTACCTCCGATCCCAATGAAACCGGAGAGCATGTACGTCCAGAACCGCGAGCTGCTTCCGCCTTTTCCGCTCAAGGCGACGATCGCCAGAATGCACAGCACGAGAAAGATGGCCCTCGTTGCGCGGAATCCGCCCATGTAAATGACATAGGAATTCGCCAGCACGAGCAGGGAGTACAGGAATATGAGGATTGTCTTGACTACAAGTCTCATCTCACGAGCCGCGACGTTCCCAGGTTTCGAACGTGAAGCCGTGTTCGTGGCGCTCGTCGGCCGGGTGATGCTCTTGTGTAACGCGCTGCCAGTCGTCATCGAGTTGCGGAAACCACGCGTCGCCATCGATGTTCGCATGCACCCGGGTCAGGTAGATACGGTTTGCGCGGCGCAGGAACTGCTCGTACACGCGCCCGCCGCCGATGATCATGACGTCCTCCGCGGGCCTCGTCGCCTGCAGTGCGGCGGCAGGATAATTCACGACGTCGCAACCTTCCGCAGCGTAATCGCGCTGGTGGGTGATCACGACGTTTTGCCGGCCGGGCAACGGTCGTCGCAGTGATTCCCAGGTCTTGCGGCCCATCACGACAGGTTTACCCATCGTGAGCTGCTTGAAATGCCTGAGGTCATCCGGCAGCTTCCAGGGCAGATCACCGGCGCGGCCGATGACGTTGTTCTCGGATGCTGCGACGATCAGGCTGATCAAACTGCGACCTTTGCAGCGATGTGCGGGTGCGATTCGTAGTTCAGGATCTCGAAGTCCTCGAATCGGTAGTCGAACAGGCTGTCGGGACGCCGCTTGATCGCCAGCCGCGGCAGCGGCAGCGGTTCGCGAGACAGCTGCTCGTCGGCTTGCTCGAGGTGATTGAGATACAGGTGGCAGTCGCCTCCGGTCCAGATGAAATCGCCGACGCCGAGATCGGCCTGTTGAGCCATCATGTGCGTGAGCAGGGCATAGGACGCGATGTTGAACGGGACGCCAAGGAAGATGTCGCAGCTGCGCTGGTAGAGCTGGCAGGACAGCTTGCCGTCGGCGACGTAGAACTGAAACAGGCAATGACAAGGCGGTAGCGCCATGTCGTCGACCTCGGCCACGTTCCACGCGCACACGATGATGCGCCGCGAATCCGGTGTGTTTCGAATCTGCTCCATGACCTGGCTGACCTGGTCGATCTTCCGACCGTCCGGGGTCGGCCAGCTGCGCCACTGGACGCCGTAGACCGGACCCAGGTCGCCGTTTTCGTCGGCCCATTCATCCCAGATCGATACACCGTTCTCCCGCAGGTACCGGATGTTGCTGTCGCCCGAAAGAAACCACAGCAGCTCGTGAACAATCGAGCGCAGATGCAGTTTCTTGGTCGTGACGAGCGGAAAACCCTGCGACAGGTCAAAGCGCATCTGGTGCCCGAAAACGCTGAGGGTACCGGTTCCGGTTCGGTCCTCTTTGCGTGCGCCGGTATCGCGGACCAGCTGCATCATGTCCAGGTATTGCTGCATGTCAGTTCGCTTTCTCCTTCGCCGGCCGATACGCCATGAGCAGCATGATAGCGCCTGCGATGATCATAGGCGCACTGAGGAGGTGGCCTGTCGTCAGCCAGCCGAACGCGAGGTAGCCGCTGTCGCCCATGTGAGCGTCGGGAACGCGGTAAAACTCGACGAACGAGCGGAACACCCCGTACAGCAACAGGAACATCCCCGATACGGCCATGTAGGGCCGCGGCTTGGCGGAATAGAACCACAGCACGACGAACAGCACGAGTCCCTCGAGTATTGCCTCGTAAAGCTGGCTCGGATGCAGCACCTGCCCCTCGTAAAGGAATCCCCACGGCACTTCGGTGGGCTTGCCCCAGAGCTCGCCGTTGATGAAATTGCCGATGCGTCCCATACCAAGGCCGATTGGCACGAACGGGGCAACAAAATCGGTCATTTGCCACATGGTGTTGCCCAGTTTGCGGCCATAAAGCCACATCGCGATGAGCACGCCTGCGAGGCCGCCGTGAAACGACATTCCGCCTTTCCAGATCTTGACGATGTAGAGCGGGTCCTCGGCGATGTCGGCCCAACCATATATGAGCGTGTAGCCGAAGCGGCCGCCAAGGATCACGCCGAGCATGACGTAGAACACGAGGTCGTCGACCTGCTCGGGTTTGACCGGCGAATGCGGGAGGGTCGAGCGGCGTTTCGCAAGCCACCAGCCGGCAATGAAGCCGACGACGTACATCATGCCGTACCAGCGTATCTTGAGGGCGCCGATCTCGAAAATGACGGGATCGATCTCTGGGTAAATCAGCATCCGGGGCTTGCACCAGCGACAAATCTGCGCAGTAGTCTAACAGCGCTTGAGCTATAGTGGCGAGCCATGCCAAACAGACTTGCAAGG
>JAAUXY010033187.1_pt1 | contig 21842 bp, 21 predicted proteins | sample 7278121 | NCBI WGS metagenome assembly JAAUXY01 (sample SAMN14350117, study PRJNA611818) | marine sediment metagenome | isolation source: surface marine sediment (1.8m) | place: French Polynesia: Moorea | collected 2018-08 | reverse complement strand
TCAGATCCGCTTCGTCGGCTCCTCTCCCTTCGGCCACAGTGGCATGGACATCAAGTCCCTGGCCTGGACCGCGCTGGGCGCCGGCCGCGACGGCATCACCTATCGCAAGTCCACAAAGCGCAATATGCCGAAGGAATGGCTCTCACACCGCCCGCATACCCATCTCGCCGTCGAGGACGCGCGGGAACAGGCGGATCTGTTCTTGAACATCGTGAGAGCCTTGCAATCCCCCGGCCGATCGGGCTAGTGGACGGCGCAGGATCGTCAGGGAGAGGGGACGCCGGGTGTCAGAGGCTCACCACGTCACCGTCGGAAACGTCACGCTCGGAAACGACAGGCCGTTGGCCTTGATCGCCGGGCCCTGCGCGTTGGAATCCCGGCAGCACGCGCTCGAGATGTCGGCCGCGCTCAAGGAGATGGCCGAGGGGCTGGGCATCGGGCTGATCTACAAGACGTCCTTCGACAAGGCCAACCGCACCAGCGTCGACAGCCCCCGCGGCCTGGGCCTGGACCAGAGCCTGCCGATCCTGGCCGAGGTGCGCGAGAGCCGCGACATCCCGGTGCTCACCGACGTGCACGCGGCGGAGCAGTGCGCGCCCGTGGCCGAGGTGGTGGACGTCCTGCAGATTCCCGCCTTCCTCTGCCGCCAGACCGATCTGGTGCTGGCGGCGGCGGGCACCGGCAAGGCGGTCAACATCAAGAAGGGCCAGTTCCTCGCACCCTGGGACATGGCCAACGTGGTCAAGAAGGTGGAGAGCACCAACAACCGTAACCTCTTGCTGACCGAGCGGGGCGCGAGCTTCGGCTACAACACGCTTGTCTCGGACATGCGCGCGTTGCCGATCCTGGCCGAGACCGGCTATCCGGTGGTGTTCGACGCGACCCATTCGGTGCAGCAGCCGGGCGGCTTGGGCGGGGCGAGCGGCGGCCAGCGGGAGTTCGTGCCGGTCCTCGCCCGGGCGGCGGTCGCGGTCGGCGTGGCCGCGGTGTTCATGGAGACCCACCAGGACCCGGACGCCGCACCTTCGGACGGGCCCAACATGATGCCGCTCAAGTCCCTGCCGGCGTTGGTCGAACGGCTCATGGAATTCGACCGCATCGCCAAATCGTCACCCGACGCCTCCAACAACTGAACGGGTCCCGAGCATGACCGCCATCGCAGACATCCATGCCCGCGAGATCCTGGACTCCCGCGGCAATCCCACGGTCGAGGTGGAGGTGATGCTGGAGACCGGCGCGCACGGCCGCGCCGCGGTGCCGTCCGGCGCGTCGACCGGCAAGCACGAGGCGGTCGAGCTGCGCGACGGCGACAAGGCCCGCTATGGCGGCAAGGGGGTCTTGCGCGCGGTCGACGCGGTGAACGGCGAGATCTTCGACGCGCTTTCCGGAATGGAGGCGGAAGAGCAGGCGGTCATCGACAACGTCATGTGCGAACTGGACGGCACCGCGAACAAAGGCCGTCTCGGCGCCAACGCCATCCTGGGCGTCAGCCTGGCGGTGGCCAAGGCCGCGGCCGAGGAATGCGGTCTGCCGCTGTTCCGCTATGTCGGCGGCCCGCAGGCGCATGTCCTGCCGGTGCCGATGATGAACATCATCAACGGCGGCGCGCACGCCGACAACCCGATCGACATCCAGGAGTTCATGGTCATGCCGGTCGCCGCCGAGACCGGCGCGGAGGCGATCCGCATCGGCGCGCAGATCTTCCACGCCTTGACGGAGCTCCTGGCCAAGGGCGGGCTGAGCACCGCAGTCGGCGACGAGGGCGGCTTCGCGCCGGCGCTCGAGAGCACCGACGCGGCCCTCGATTTCGTGATGAAGGCGATCAAGAAGGCGGGTTTCCGGCCGGGGCGCGACGTCACGCTGGCGCTCGATGCCGCCTCGACGGAGTTCTACAAGAGCGGCAAGTACGTGCTGGCGGGCGAGGGGAAGTCGCTCGGCCGCAAGGCCATGGTCGACTACTACGCGGATCTGGTCGCGCGCTACCCGATCGTCTCGATCGAAGACGGCATGGCCGAGGACGATTTCGAGGGCTGGGCGGCGCTGACCAAGGCCTTGGGCGACAAGGTCCAGCTGGTGGGCGACGATCTGTTCGTGACCAATCCCATGCGGCTGGCGGACGGCATCAAGCGCGGGCTCGCCAACTCGGTCCTGGTGAAGGTCAACCAGATCGGCACGCTGAGCGAGACGCTGGAGGCCGTGGAGATGGCCCACCGGGCGGGCTACACCGCGGTGATGTCGCACCGCTCGGGCGAGACCGAGGACGCCACCATCGCCGATTTGGCCGTCGCCACCAACTGCGGCCAGATCAAGACCGGCAGCCTGTCCCGCTCGGACCGGCTGGCCAAGTACAACCAGCTCATCCGCATCGAGGAGGAGCTCGGGCCCGCCGCGCGCTACGCCGGCCGCGAGGCTCTGCGCGCCTCATAGGCGCGGCCGATCAGCCGCGTCACCGGCCGACCGTCTCCTTGCCTTCGCCGCCGAACCGGGTCGCGAAGAAGCCGATGACCAGCCCGACAACGGCGCCTTCGGCCGTGAACCACCACGGCGAGGCCAGCAGGCCGTCCGGGCCGAACATGGACTGCATCATGGTTCTCATCACGTCATAGGCAAAGAAGGTCAGCACGAAATTCATCCACGCGCCCAAGAGCGGGGCGCGAAACCACCACGGCATCGGCAGCTTCAGGATCGGGTGCCAGGTAAAGACGCCGAACACCCCGATGATGGCGCCGAGCGTCGTATACCAGAGCAGGATCCCCCAGCGGATCAGCAAGTCCGCCTCGGCCACGAACCAGGGCAGCGAGACGAACCCGGCGAGCCCGAAGAGGAATCCGATACCCTTGCCGATGGCGATCCGCGTGACCAGGGACGGGCTGCCGAACATCGACGCCTCCGTTTTTTCGTGGGATGGCGCTCCCATCGGACGTCCCCGTTATGCTTAAAGCACGATTGGTCCTTTCAGCCAAATCGTGCTCCGGGTCATCCGGGCCGTCTGGTCCGTGCGTCAGGCCGCCTGTACGGCGGGCGCCAGCCGGACCGCGCGGTCGGACACGGCGCGCTCTGGGCCGGAAACTGCTTCCGGCTTGGCCTTTCGCGGCCGCATGGCCAGCGCGAACATCGGCGGGGTGAAGTAGAAGGACACCACCGTGGACAACAGCACCCCGCCGGCAATCGCCATGGCGAAGGGCGGCCAGAACCCGCCGCCCGCGAGAATCAAGGGCAAAAAGCCGCCGAAGGTGGTCGCGGTGGTCGAGACGATGTGTCGGCTGGATCCCATGACGACGTCGCGCATGCGCACCAGGTCGCCGGCCATGGCGCCCGCGTCGGCCTTCAGCGCGGTCATGATGATGATGGCCGCGTTGATCGAGACGCCGACCGAGCCGATCACGCCGATCAGCCCCTGAATGCCGAAGGGATAGCGGAACACGGCCAGCGCCAGAAAGCTCAGACCCATGGACAGCACGGTCACCGCGCCGGCGATCAGCGACAGGCGGTAGGAGTTGAAGGTCAGCACGATGGTCGCGATGCTGAAGGTGATGATCAGCCCCATCGAGGCCATCAGGTTGGTGACGGTTTCGCCACGGGCGTCGGAATCGCCGCCGTATTCGATGCGATAGCCCGGCGGCAGGGCCAAGGGCTCCTCGGCCAAACGGACCTGCACGGTCTTGAGCGCCTCTTCCGGCAGCACGCCGAGGGCGACGAAGCCCTGGACCGTGTTCACCCGCTCGCCGTCGCGCCGCACGATCGGGCTTTCCGACGGCGCCAGGCGCACCGTGCCGAGCGCGCTCAGCGGGACGCCGGGATAGAGGCCCGCGGCCGCCCGCGCCGCCGCATCCGGGCCGACCACGTCGAGGGCGCGCACCGCGTCGCTGCTGGCGCGCCCGGGCGCCGCGACGCGCACCCGCACCGGGAGCTCCTCCGTGCCTTCGACCAGCGACCCGCCGAGGGTGCCCTCGAGCGTCGCCTCGAGCTGGCGGCCCACCGCCCCGAGGTCCATGCCGGCGAGCCGCACCTTGTCTTCGTCGAGATCAACGATCAGCTTGGGGTCGCCGCCGGTCAGCGTCGTGCGGGCGTGCGTGATTTCCGGCACCTCGGCCATGCGGCGGCGCAGGTCGTCTCCCAAGGCGCGCAGCAGGTCCAGGTCTGGGCCGACGACGCGCAGCTCGACCGGCGCGTCGACCGGCGGCCCCTGCACCAGACCGCGGACGATGACCTGGGCCTGGGGAAAGGCGCGGTCGAGGGTTTCCTGGAGCGTCGGGATGACCCGGTCTGTGACCTTGGGCGAGGCCGTGGTCACCAGCGCTTCGGCGAAGCTGGCGACACCGTCCCGGTCCATGATCATGTTGTAGTAGAAGGAGGGCGCGCTCTCGCCGATCACCCAGTGGACGTGCTCGACGCCATCCTGGCCGGCGATCACTTGGCCCGCGGCCAGGGCGGTGCGCTCGGTCTCGGCGATCGAGGCGCCGCCGGCCAGCTTGACCTGCACGTAGAACTGATCCCGGTCGACGCCCGGGAAGAACTGCGCCGTGAGCGTCGGGAAGGCGCCGAAGCCGATCACCGGCAGGATGAGGGCGCCGAGGACGGCGAGGCGCGGATGGGCCAGCGCCAGGTCCAGGGACCGGCGGAAGGCGCCGCTCAGAGCCTTGGAGTGCACGCCCAAGGTCCACCACCGGCGGCCCTCGGCCTGGCGTGGCAGGGTCCAGCCGGCCATCGCCGGGGCGATGGTCATGGCCAGCAGGAAGGAGGCGGTCACCATGACGATCACCGAGATCGCGATGGAGCCGACGAAATCGCCCGCCGGTCCCGGCAGCAGCGCCATCGGCATAAAGGCGAGGCCGGTGGTGACAGTCGAGGCCAGCAGCGGTGCGGCCAGGCGCCGTACCGCGTCCCGCACGGCCTCCAGACGGTCGACGCCCTGTTCGAGCCGGCGTCGGATCTCGTCGGTCATGACGATCGCCGCATCGACCAAGAGGCCGAGGGCGACGATCAATCCGGTCACGGACATCTGCTGGATCGGAATGCCGATCTGATGCAGGGCCGAAAGGGAGAGGAGGCTCGCCAACGGCAGGATCGTCGCCACGACCATCGCCGCCCGCCAGCCCAGCGTGATCAGCAGGATGGTCACCACCAGCGCGACGCCGATGGACAGATTGACGCCCAGATCGGCGAGCCGGTCCGCTGTGTAGACGCTCTGGTCGAACAGGAGACGGTGCTCAAGGCCGGCCGGCAGCTCGGCCTCGAATGTGGACAAGACGGTGCGCACCTTCGCCATCCAGGCATCGACCTGCAGATCGTCTTCCATGCGCGCCGCCACCAAGACGGCGGGAACGCCGTCGGCGTAGGCGATGCTCTCGGCCGGCTGGCGCACGGCGCGGCTCACCGTGGCCACGTCGCTGAGGCGCAGCAGCGGCCCGTCCGGACCGCTGCGGATCGGGATCTCGCGGATGCGATCCAGGGTCTCGATCTCGCCCGCGACCTCGATCAGCAGGTCGGACCGCACGCCCCGGACCTGGCCGGCCCGCACCTTGGCGTCGGCCCGGGCGACCGCCGCCGAGACCTGGTCCGCCGACAGTCCGAGCGAGGCCAGCCGGCGCGGATCGATCTCGACCAGGACCTCCTCCTGCTGCTCGCCGAACAGCCGCACATGATTGGTGTCGGGCAGGCCCCTGAGGCGGTCCTGCAAGAGTTCGCCATAGCGTTTCAGGATCGCCGGGTTGACCGTCGCGCCGACGCGCGGGACGATCGCGCTGATCGCCGTATAGGCGCCGGTCCGGTCGTTGTCGAACTCCGGCTCCGGCACGCCCGGCGGGAACAGCACTGCCGCATCGGCCAACGCGTCCCGGATCTCCGACCAGGTTTGCTCGATCTCGTCGTCGGAGATGAACTTCGAAAGCTCCACGCTGACGATCGAGATGCCGGACCGCGACGTGGAGTTGATCTCGTCGATCTCCGCGATCTCGCGCAGTTCGTCCTCGATCTTTTCCGTGACCAGCGCCTCGACCCGGGCCGGGTCGGCGCCGGGATAGGGCGTGACGATGGTCGCGAACAGATTGGTGATGGTCGGATCCTCCTGCCGGCCGATGGACAAGAGGGTGAAGGCACCGATCGTCACGATCATGCCCAGCGCCAGGGCGAAGATCCGCTTGTTGCGGTAGAACAGGGTTTCCATGGATCAGTTCCCGGCCTGGGCAAGGGCCACGCGCTGTCCCGGAATGACCCGATGCGTGCCGTCGGTGATCACGCGGCTGCCGGCCGCGAAGGTGCCCCGCACGAAGGCTCGATCCGCCTCGACATGGAGCATCTCGGCCGCCTCGCGCGCCACCACGGGGCCGTCCGGGCCGTCTACCACGGTGAACACGGTCCAGAGCCCCTTGCGGCCCTCGACCAAGGCCGTGAGCGGCAGCCAGGCGCCGGTCTGCGCGGCGTGCCGTTCGAGCTCCACTTCCACGATCTCCCCGAACGACAGCCGCGCGTGGTCGCTGATCTCGAACAAGGCCGTCACCGTGCGCGTACCGGTCAGCAGATCGGGCCGCACCGCGGTGAGCCGGCCTTCCAGTTCGCGGGTGTTGATCGTGAGACGGTAGGTCTCGCCCTCCGAGAGATGGGCGGCCAGGTCCGGCGAAATTCCGATCCGCGCCATGGGACGGTCCGTCTCGAGCAGGCGCAGGATCGGTGTGCCGGAAGAAACCACCGCACCCTCGTCTACCAGACGCTCGGCGGCGACGCCCGCGAACGGGGCGCGGACCTCGGACTTGGTGATATCGATGTCCAGCGCGCGCACGGCCGCGTCGATCTCGTCGATCTCCGCCGCCAGGGCGGCCGCCGAGAAGCGGGCGTCGTCGAAGCGCTGGACCGAGCTGTGGCCTTTGTCCTTGAGCACCCGGCGCCGATCGGTCGTGAGCCGGGCCAGCTGCAGCTGGGCCTCGACGTTCCGGCGCTGGGCGAGAAGCCGCACCCGTTGGACCTGAAGCGGTTCGATGTCGAGCCGGGCCACCACCGCACCCTGTTCGATGCGCTCGCCCTCCTCGAACAGGATGGCGGTGACCAGTCCGGCCCGCTCGAACGAGAGGCGGGTTTCCCGGGCCGGCTCGGTGCGCCCGGCGAATCGCTTGCGCACCTTATAGCCGTCTTCCATGCGGATGACGGTGGTCGCCACGGAGAGGGGCGGGGGCAGCTCGGCCGTCGGGGTCGCGTTGGCCCGCCAGTGGAGGACCCCGATACCAGCACCCATGAGACCCAGCATCGCCAGGGCCGCGAGGCCCGTGATTACGATATTTCTCCAATTCTTCAATGGCTTGGGATCAGACATCCGATGTCCCCTCGCTCCCGGTTGAGCGCCGCCCGCCGGCGGGAGGCCGCCTTGGCCAGATTTTGCTCTTGAATGTTAGTGAAGCTAACATATGTTAGTCTTGCTAACTTTCAAGAGCAAGTACGAAAGTAACCGGCTATGGGATCACCCGGGCACACCGCAAATCCGGAAGAGGTGCACCGCAAGGCCGCCTATCATCACGGCGATCTGCGGGAGGCGCTCCTGGCCGCCACCCATCGGCTGGTCACGGAGAAGGGGCCCGAGCACTTCACGCTGGCGGATGCCTGCCGGCTGGCCGGGGTCAGCACGGCCGCCCCGTACCGCCATTTCCGGGACCGGGAGGAGGTCTTGGGGGAGATCACCGCGCGCGGCTTCGAGGAGCTCGAGCGCCGCATGCGCGCGGCCAAGGACGCGCATCCCCGGGGCGAGATCGCGGCGATCTCGGCCATGGGTCAGGCCTATGTGGCCTTCGCCCGGGAGGAGCCGGCTGTGTTCCGGTTGATGTTCGGACGGCGCCCGGAGAAGCTCTCGACCGAGCGGGTGCAGGCGGCGGGGCAGGGCGCGTTCGGGACGCTCTTGGAAGAGGTCGAGGCGTTTCAGAGGGCGCGCGGGCTCGCGCGCGACGTTATGGACACCGCCGTGCCGTTGTGGACCTTCGTGCACGGAGCCGCGTCGCTGATGATCGACGGGGATTACGAAAAGGTGGCGCCAGAGACCGACATCGGCCGCATGATCGACGACGCGACCCGCCAGCTGTTGCACTTCGCCTGAGGGTCGCGACGCCGGCGCATTTGCCCCCTCCACCGGCACTCTCGCTCGATGCGCTCATCCTTCGACTACCGCGCTTCATCCTGAGGAGCCGCCTTCTCCTTCGAGACGGCCTTGTCGTGCGAGCGGCTTACGCGCGCCCAGCGGGCGCACGGTCCGCTCGCACCCTCAGGATGAAGGCGGCGTGTCGAAGGATGAAGCGCGGTAGTCGAAGGGGGAGGGGAGGTGTTGGCGCCCTAACCGATGTCGCCGCTGTTGATCACGGGGATCTCGCGCTCCCGGAACGAGGCGGTGGTCGCCTCGACCGTGCCGGGCAGGTCCACCGGGCGGCAGGCGTCGCCGATGACGACGGCCTCGAAGCCCGCCGCCTTGGCGTCCTCGGCGGAAAAGCGCACGCAGAAATCCAGCGCCAGGCCGCAGACGAACACCCGTTCGAGCCCGCGCTCGCGCAGATAGCCGGCGAGCCCCGTGGGGGTTTCGTGGTCGTTCTCGAAGAAGGCGGAGTAGGAGTCGATTTCGGGCCGGAAGCCCTTGCGGATCACGAGCTCGGCCTGGGGCAGGTCCAGATCCGCGCGGAACGCCGCGCCGGTCGTCCCCTGCACGCAGTGGTCGGGCCACAGCGTCTGCGCGCCGTAGGGCATCGCGATGCTGTCATAGGGCTCTTTCCCGGCATGCGACGAAGCGAACGAGCTGTGCCCTGCCGGATGCCAGTCCTGGGTCATCAGCACATGGTCGAAGCCGCCGGCCAGGCGGTTGATCAGCGGCACCACGGCATCACCCTCTGCCACCGCAAGCGCGCCGCCCGGGCAGAAATCGTTCTGCACGTCGACCACCAGCAAGACGTCGCCGGCTTTGGCTGCGAACGTAGCGGGCAAGATGCACCTCTTTGGCGTCGATGATCCGGCCTTAGGAGATCGGATCTTCATCGATTTCGCCGTGGGAGTCGAGGTCGCACCCTGGTCCCGGCGGGCAGTCGATGGTACCGTGCGAGCGGAAGGCCATGTTTGCGAGGGGACGCGTGCCATGCTGCCCGCCGCCCGTCGACAATTCCTGACCGGTCTTGGCGCGTCGCTGATCCTGCCGGCCACGGCCACGGCGGCGTTCGCCCGCGCCGCGCGGCCGCGCACGCTCCGCCTTTACAACACCAACACCGGCGAGAAGTTCCGCGGCGAGTACTTCAACGGCGAGGGTTATCTCCGAGACGCCTGGCAAGAGCTCAACTGGTTCCTGCGCGACCATCACGTCGACGCGGCCATCGAGATGGACCCCCGCGTGTTCGACCTCCTGTGGCGGCTGACGATGCAGTATCGCTGGGCGCGCAAGTCGGGGGTGACGATCAACATCCATTCCGCCTACCGCACGAAGGAGACCAACGAGAAGCTTCGTTCGGAAGGCGCGGCGCGCAACAGCCTGCACATGGCGGGTCAGGCGCTCGACGTTACGGTCCAGGGCTACGGCATCTATTTTCTGGTGAACCACGTCCAGCGGATCGGGGCGGGCGGCGTCGGCACTTATTGGCGCGGCAAGTTCTGCCACATCGACACGGGCCCACCGCGGCGCTGGTACAGCCGGATTTGAAGCGCGCCTCGTGTCCTTTCAGCCCGTCCGCTCGGCCTGCGCCCGTGCCATATCCGGAGTCATGAAAATCCCGCGCAACCGTTTGCGATGGCTCGCCGTGTGCGTCCTGGGGGTCGTGCCCTGGGTCGCCGGCTCCGTGCTCGCCGATCCCGGGCCGGAGGAACCGGCCGTGGCGGTCGGCCACGTGGATCGGCAACACAACGCGCGGCCGCCGAGCGACGAGGGAACCGGCGCGCTGCCACTGGAATGGCTCCCCAGATCCTTTCACCTGAACGAAATGCCCGCCCCGGAGCCCCAGGTCGCCGCGCTCGACAGCATGGCGCCCGCTGTCGAATACGATCCCATCGGCGAGGGCGAGCGCCCGAAAGACGTGGAACCGATCACGCGGGTGCTGCCGATCTGGGGCGAGGCGGCGCGGGAGCAAGGCTATACGCTGCCGCTGCCGTTCGGTGCGGGCGCCAGCATCATCTTCATGGATCAGGACGTGGAGCTGAGCGAAGTGCGCCTCGGCGTCGACGGCCAGCCGGCCACGTCCAGCGGCGTCACGCTGACGGACGTACAATCCAGGGATTTCAACGTCACCTTCCGGCCGGATGTCTGGCTCTTTCCCTTCCTCAACGTTTACGGGATCTTCGGCTACACGGCGGGGGAGACAGACCCCACCATCAACATCCCGGCGCTCGAGGTCGCGGGCGTTCCGCTGACCAACGCCATCACGGTCCGCGACGAGGTCGAGTATGGCGGGCCCACCGTCGGCGTCGGCGGCACCATTGCCGGCGGCTACCAGAGCTTCTTCGGGGCCGTGGACATCAACTGGACCTACAGCGACCTCAACGTCTCCAACTCCGAGATCTTCGCCCTGACCATCTCGCCGCGGGTCGGCATCGTGATCGACGAGCCGACCGTCCTGGGGGCCGGATCGGTTTGGCTCGGCGCCATGTACCAGGACTACAGCCAGACCATTACCGGCTCCGTCAACCTGAACGAGATCGACCCGGCCATCGCGGGCCTCCTGGGCGATCAGTTGGCATACGAGCTCGAGATCGAGGCCCAGGACCCTTGGAACATGCTGGTCGGCGGTGCCTGGGAATTCACCCCGCGCTGGCATCTTGCGGTCGAGGTGGGCTTCATCGGCCGGACCCAGGCGCTCGGCAGTCTGACCTTCCGGTTCTGACGGACCCGTTGCACGGGGCCCGTAGCGATGCGGTGGTTCTGGAGCAGCCCGACGCCCTAAGTTCCTGACTCACAGCATCTTCCGGCTTGACCCAGGCGAATCACCTGTGATTCGATGCGGCATCATGTATCTGATTCGCCGCCTGCGCAGCCGCGCCCGCGACCTGGCAATCCCGGTTCTGGGGCTCGGCGTCCTGGTCTACATCGCCTACCACGCCGTCAACGGCGACCGCGGCTTGCTGGCCTGGTGGCAGCTTTCGGACCAGATGGACCGGACGCGGGCCCAACTCGCGCGTACCTCGGCCGAGGTGATGCGGATGGAGCACCGGGTCGGTCTGATGCGGCCGGAAAAGCTGGACCGGGACATGCTCGACGAGCGGATCCGGTCCATTCTGCTGTTGGCCCATCCCCGCGACCTGATTATCGAGTCTAAGCCCTGAGCCAGCAGGGCGATAATTAACTCTATTCAAGTTAATGATCTGTTTTCGTTTGCAAACCAATAGGTTTGTCGGGAACGGGACCTTGCCTGGTCGCAGGTTTTGTCTTACCTCTTGCTCCAACAAAGGCCGGGGGCCGGGAACGGTTCAACCCAGCGCAAACCAGGAGGAGGACGCCATGGCGGTCGCGAGCGAGGCCGGCGGACGCAGCAAGTCCGCCGGAGGCCGGAAACGTAAGGCTTCGTCGGCCAAACCGAAAGCCACCCGGGAAGAGCTCCTCCATTTCTACGAACAGATGCTGCGCATCCGCCGCTTCGAGGAGAAGGCGGGCCAGCTCTACGGCATGGGTCTGATCGGCGGCTTTTGCCACCTCTATATCGGACAGGAAGCCGTGGTCGTCGGCATGCAGTCCGTGCTCGAGCCGCAGGACACGATCATCACCACCTACCGGGACCACGGCCACATGATCGCCTGCGACATGGACCCGAAAGGCGTGATGGCCGAGCTGACCGGCCGCATCGGCGGCTACTCCAAGGGCAAGGGCGGCTCCATGCACATGTTCTCCAAGGAGAAGAACTTCTATGGCGGGCATGGCATCGTCGGCGCCAACGTCTCGCTCGGCACCGGCCTGGGCTTCGCCCACAAATACAAGGAGGACGGCGGCGTCTGCCTGACCTATTTCGGCGATGGTGCGGCCAACCAGGGCCAAGTCTACGAATCCTTCAACATGGCGGCGCTGTGGAAGCTGCCGGTGATCTACATCATCGAGAACAACAAATACGGCATGGGCACGGCGGTGAAGCGGGCCTCGGCGACCACCGACCTCTACCAGCGGGGCGCGGCGCACGGCATCCCGGGGCGCCATGTCGACGGCATGGACGTGCTGGCGGTGCGGGAGGCCGGGCGCAAGGCGGTCGACAGCGCGCGCGCCGGCGACGGACCGGTGATCCTGGAGATGGAGACCTACCGCTACCGCGGCCACTCGATGTCCGACCCGGCCAAGTACCGCTCCAAGGAAGAAGTCTCCAAGATGCGCCAGGAGCACGATCCGATCGACCACCTGAAGCAGCAGCTCCTGGAGCAGAAGCACATCGACGAGGCGGGGCTCAAGGAGATCGACAAGGAGATCAAGGCGGTGGTCAACGAAGCCGCCGAGTTCGCCCAGAACTCGCCCGAGCCCGATCCGTCGGAGCTCTATACCGACGTTTTGGTCGAGGCTTGAGGCGCGCCAGTCCGCACCGGACACCAAGGGGGGAACATGCCCATACAAGTATTGATGCCGGCGCTGTCGCCCACCATGACCGAGGGCAACCTGGCCAAGTGGATGGTCAAGGAAGGCGACGAGATCAGCTCCGGCGATGTGCTCGCGGAGATCGAGACCGACAAGGCGACCATGGAGGTCGAGGCCGTGGACGAGGGCGTCCTGGGCAAGATCCTGGTGGCCGAAGGGACCGAGGCGGTCGCCGTCAACACGCCGATTGCCCTGTTGCTGGAGGACGGCGAGGACGCCAGCGCGCTCGCGGCCGCGTCCGCTGCGGCGACGCCAGCTGCTGCGGCCCCTGCGGCCGCACCGGTCGCCGAGGCGCCGCCCACGCAAGCGCCGCCATCGGCTGCCGCCCCGGCGGCTCCGGCCGCCGCCGCGCCGGCGCCCGAACCCGAATACCGCGGCGAGACCGCGGATATGACCGTGCGCGAGGCCTTGCGCGACGCCATGGCGGAAGAGATGCGGCGCGACGACACGGTCTTCCTGATGGGGGAGGAGGTCGCCGAGTACCAGGGTGCCTACAAGGTGAGCCAGGGCTTGCTGGACGAGTTCGGCCCCAGGCGCGTCATCGACACGCCGATCACTGAGCACGGCTTCACCGGCCTGGGCGTCGGAGCGGCCTTCGCCGGGCTCAGGCCGATCGTCGAGTTCATGACCTGGAACTTCGCCATGCAGGGGATCGACCAGATCATCAACTCGGCCGCCAAGACGCTCTACATGTCGGGCGGCCAGATGGGCGCGCCGATCGTCTTCCGCGGCCCCAACGGCGCCGCCGCGCGGGTCGCGGCGCAGCATTCCCAGGACTACGCCAGCTGGTACGCGCACTGCCCGGGGCTCAAGGTGATCGCGCCCTATTCTGCGGCCGACGCCAAGGGGCTGCTCAAGGCGGCGATCCGGGATCCGAACCCCATCGTTTTCCTGGAGAACGAGATCCTCTACGGGCGCAGCTTCCCGGTGCCCACCGACCCGGACTGGGTCCTGCCGATCGGCCGGGCGCGGATCGAGCGCCCGGGCAAGGACGTCACCATCACGGCCTATTCCCTGATGGTCGGCACGGCGCTGGAGGCGGCCGAGGCCCTGGCGGGGGAGGGGATCGAGGCCGAGGTGATCAACCTGCGTACGCTCCGGCCGCTCGATACCGGCACCATCGTCGACTCGGTCAAGAAGACCAACCGGATCGTCAGCCTCGAGGAAGGCTGGCCCTATGCCGGCATCGGCTCCGAGATCGCCGCGGTCTGCATGGAGCAGGCCTTCGACTGGCTCGACGCGCCGGTCGCGCGGGTCAGCGGCGAGGACATTCCCATGCCCTACGCCGCCAATCTCGAGCGCCTGACCATTCCGCAGCCGGAAAAGGTCGTCGCGGCGGCCAAGGCCGTCTGCTACGCCGGCTGACCGCAGTTCCGGGGAAAAGAACATGCCGATATCCGTGCTGATGCCGGCGCTGTCGCCGACCATGACCGAGGGCAACCTGGCCAAATGGCTGGTCAAGGAAGGCGACGAGGTCAACGCCGGCGACGTGATCTGCGAGATCGAGACCGACAAGGCGACCATGGAGGTGGAAGCCGTCGACGAAGGGACGGTCGGCAAGCTCCTGGTGTCGGAGGGCACCGAGGGCGTCGCCGTGAACACGCCCATCGCCCTGTTGCTGGAAGAAGGCGAGGACGCCTCGGCCCTGGAAGGCGCCGCGCCGGCGGCCGCGCCGGCGCCGAAGGCGAACGGCGGCGGCGAACCGCAGCCGGCGGCCGCGCCCGCCGCGGCGCCGATCCCCGCGCCGGCAGCCGGTGGATCGGTTGGGGCGACGCCCTTGGCCCGGCGCATGGCGGCGCAGGCCGGCATCGATCTCTCCGGGCTCCCGGCCTCCGGGCCCGGCGGCAAGGTGGGCAAAGCCGACGTGCTGGCGGCCCTGGGCGGAGGCGGCGGTGCTGTCGCGCCTGTGCCGTCGGCGCTCCCGGCCGCGGGGCCGGCGCCCATGACCGCGGGCGGCGAGCGAATCTTCGCGAGCCCCCTGGCGCGCAGCATGGCCAAGCAGGCGGGGATCGATCTGACCGCGCTCGCCGGCAGCGGCCCGGGCGGGCGCATCATCAAGCTGGACATCGAGGCGGCGATCGCCCGCGGACCGGTCGAGGCGCCGGCACCGGCGCCGGTTCCGGCCGAGCCCACGGCACCGGGCGCGGCGCCGGACCGCGCCGGCGCCTGGGAGGAGGTCAAGCACTCGAACGTGCGCAAGGTGATCGCGCGGCGGCTGACCGAGGCCGACCGGGACATCCCGCAGATCTATCTCACCATCGACTGCGAGATCGACGATCTTTTGGCGGCGCGCAAGCAGATCAACGACGCCGCCGACGGCGCCTACAAGATCTCGGTCAACGACATGGTGATCAAGGCTGTGGCCTTGGCGTTGCGCAAAGTGCCGGGCTGCAACGCCCGCTGGACCGACGAGGCCACGCAGCTGCTCAACACCGTCGATGTCTCGGTCGCCGTGGCCACCGAGGGCGGCCTGATCACGCCGATCGTGTTCGACGCGGACAAGAAGGGCCTGGCTCTGATCTCCGACGAGATGAAGGACCTGGCCGGGCGCGCCCGCGAGGGCAAGCTCTTGCCCGAGGAGTTCCAGGGCGGCGGCTTCACGATTTCCAATCTGGGCATGTTCGGCATCAAGCAGTTCACCTCGATCATCAACCCGCCCCAGGCCTGCATTCTGGCGGTGAGCGCGGGCGAGCAGCGGCCGGTCGTGCGGGACGGCGAGATCACGGTGCGAACGATCATGTCCGTGACGCTGACCTGCGATCACCGGGTCGTCGACGGCGCGCTGGGGGCCGAGTGGCTGCAAGTGTTCAAGGGTCTGATCGAACGGCCGGCGACGATGCTGGCATGAGGCCCGGCCGGGTGGATCGGGCAGGTATGCCTCCGCTGCATGCCAGCGCGGCGCCTGCCACGGATGTCCCGGCGGGGCCAAGTCTTAGATGACGCTTCATGGAGGACGGGAAGCTCATGGACAAGGTCAATCTGGCAGAGAAGTTTGCGCAGTTTTCAGAGCAGTGGACGCCCAAGATCGTGGGCGAAGTGGATGACTACCACGTGAAGATCGCCAAGCTGCAAGGCGAGTTCGTCTGGCACAAGCACGACGAGGAAGACGAGCTGTTCATGGTGATCGACGGCAGCCTGACCATCAAACTGCGCGACCGGGACGTGACGCTCGCGCCCGGCGAGTTCTTCGTTGTGCCCAAGGGCGTGGAGCACCTGCCGGTGGCCGAAGAGGAATGCAAGCTGCTGATGTTCGAGCGCCAAAGCGTGGTGAACACCGGCAATGTGGAAAACGAGCGGACGGTGGCCGAACCCGAGCGGATCTGATTTCGCCTCGGGGCGCACGGCAGGAAAGGACAAGCCATGGCCGAAACCAACTTCGACCTCATCGTGCTGGGCGGCGGGCCGGGCGGCTATGTGGCCGCGATCCGCGCAGCGCAGCTTGGCATGCAGACCGCCGTGGTCGAGCGCGAGCATCTCGGCGGCATTTGCCTCAACTGGGGCTGCATCCCGACCAAGGCGCTGTTGCGCACCTCCGAGATCTACCACCTGTTCCACCGGCTGGACGAATTCGGCCTCTCGGCCAAGGATGTGAGCTTCGACGTCGGCAAGCTGGTCAAGCGGTCCCGCAATGTGGCGGGGCGGCTGTCCAAGGGCGTCGAATACCTGCTCAAGAAAAACAAGGTCTCGGTGTTCGACGGCCATGGCCGGCTGGACGGCGCCGGCAAGGTGGCGGTCACCAAGGACGGCGCCGGTGTGGCGGACCTCAAGGCCAAGCACATCGTGCTGGCGACCGGCGCGCGCGCCCGCACGCTGCCCGGCATGGAGCCCGACGGCGAGCTGATCTGGACCTACAAGGAAGCCATGGTGCCCAAGGCCATGCCCAAATCGCTCCTGGTGGTGGGCAGCGGCGCCATCGGCATCGAGTTTGCGAGCTTCTACCACGACATGGGCGCCGAGGTGACCGTGGTCGAGATGCTGGACCGGATCGTGCCGGTCGAGGACGAGGAGATCTCGGACTTCGCCCGCAAGAGCTTCGAGAAGCAGGGCCTGACCATCCACACCGGCGCCACGGTGCAGAAGCTCGCCAAGAACGGCGGCGCGGTGACCGTGACAATCGATGTGGGCGGCAAGACCGAAAGCGTCACCGTCGAGCGGGTGATCCTGGCCATCGGCATCGTCGGCAACACGGAGGACATCGGCCTCGAGGGCACCAAGATCCAGGTCGACAAGGCGCATGTGGTGGTCAACGAATGGCTCGAGACCGGCGAGCCGGGTGTTTACGCCATCGGCGACCTGGTCGGCCCGCCCTGGCTCGCCCACAAGGCCAGCCACGAGGGCATCATATGCGTCGAGAAGATCGCGGGCCTCAACGACGTCCACCCGCTCGACACCACGAACATCCCCGGCTGCACCTACTGCCGGCCGCAGATCGCCAGCGTCGGCCTGACCGAGGCGGCGGCCAAGGAAGCGGGGCACGAGGTCAAGGTCGGCCGCTTCCCCTTCATGGGCAACGGCAAGGCGATCGCGCTGGGCGAGGACCAGGGCCTGGTCAAGACCGTGTTCGACGCCAAGACCGGTGAGCTGTTGGGCGCGCATATGGTGGGCGCCGAGGTGACCGAGCTGATCCAGGGCTACGGCATCGCCAAGACCATGGAGACCACCGAGGCGGAGCTGATCCACAGCGTCTTCCCGCACCCGACGCTCTCGGAGATGATGCACGAGTCCGTGCTTGACGCCTATGGCCGGGCCATCCACTTCTAGTTTGGCCCCGAAACCTGTATCTTGAGACGCTTTATGGCCGAGCCCGTCAGACATCCCGAAAAGGCCCATCGGCCGGACAATCCGGTCCGCCGCAAGCCGCCTTGGATCCGGGTCAAGGCGCCGGTCTCGGCCGAGTACCACGAGACCCGCAAGCTCATGCGGCGCCTCGCGCTCAATACCGTCTGCGAGGAGGCGGCCTGTCCCAATATCGGCGAATGCTGGGCCAACAAGCACGCCACCGTGATGATCCTAGGCAGCGTCTGCACCCGCGCCTGCGCCTTCTGCAACGTCGCCACCGGCAACCCCGACCAGCTCGATCCGCACGAGCCCGACCATGTCGCCGAGGCGGTCGGCGCGCTGGGCCTCGAGCATATCGTCATCACCTCGGTGGACCGGGACGATCTGGACGACGGCGGAGCCGGGCAGTTCGTGCGCTGTATCGAGCGCATCCGCGAGACCGCGCCCGACACCACCATCGAGGTGTTGACGCCGGATTTCCTGCGCAAGGACGGCGCCATCGAGGCGGTGGTCGAGGCCCGGCCGGACGTCTACAACCACAATCTCGAGACGGTGCCGCGGCTCTATCCGACGATCCGGCCCGGCGCGCGCTATTTCCACTCGCTCAAGCTGTTGGCGCGGGTCAAGGAGCTGGACCCGGCCATGTTCACCAAGTCGGGGCTGATGGTGGGGCTTGGCGAAGACGAGGGCGAGGTCTTCCAGGTGATGGACGACCTGCGCTCGGCGGACGTGGATTTTCTGACCATCGGCCAGTACCTGCAGCCGACCGTCAAGCACGCGCCGGTGGACCGGTTCGTCACCCCGGACGAGTTCGACGACTACGCCGCCATGGCCCGAGGCAAGGGATTCCTGATGGTCTCGGCCTCGCCCCTGACCCGATCCTCCTATTTCGCGGGCGACGATTTCGCCCGGCTGCGCGCCGCGCGCGAGGCCCGCATCGTCGCGGCGGAGTAGGACATGCCATGCCCACCCACGCGGAAAAGCGCGTCCTGCCCTATACGCCCAAGCAGCTCTTTGACCTGGTCGCCGACGTGCAGCGCTACCCGGAGTTCCTGCCCTGGGCCGTGGCCGCCCGCGTCACGAAACGCCAGGGCAATGTGATCCACGCCGATCTGGTGATCGGCTTCAAGATGATCCGCGAGCGGTTCTCCTCCCGGGTGACGCTGACCGAGCCGGACCGGATCGACGTCGCCTATCTCGACGGGCCGTTCAAGTATCTGAACAACCACTGGATCTTTCTGCCCCATGCGCGCGGCTGCGAGATCGACTTCTATGTCGACTTCGAGTTCCACTCGCGCGTGTTGCAGAAGATGATCGGCGTTCTGTTCAACGAGGCGGTGCGCCGCATGGTGGCCGCCTTCGAGGCCCGCGCCCGACAGCTCTACGGGCCGGGTGTCGCGCCGGCACTGGCCCCCGAGGAACCCTGTGCCGCGTCTGAGAAGCCGGCCTAGTCAGCTTCCTAGCAGCAGACGCGCGCCGAACAAGACCGCCTCCACGCCCGCGCCCACGTCGATCCCGGCCGCGAGCAGGGCGAACAGGACCAGGAGCGAGGCGCTGTTGTAGGTGGCGTGCAGGATTACCGGGACCCAGAGCGAGCCCGACCGCTCGTAGACCAACGCCATGATGAAGCCCAGGAGCGTGGTTCCGGCGATGACCTGGGGGAAGTAGTGCAGCGCGCCGAACAGGAGCGCGCTGACCAGGGCGGCCGGAAAGACCGCCCAGTACTTGCGCAACAGCTTGTAGAGGACGCCCCGGAAGGCGAGCTCTTCCGCAAAGGGCTGCACGATGCCGGCGGCCAGCAGCATGCTGAAGAAGCCGAACAGGGTGTAGCCCTCGGGCGCCAGCAGGTCGACCTGCGGGTTCTTGATCGGCTGGCCCAGAAGCGACAAGAGCCCGTAGGTCAGCGCCGAGACGACCGGGACCCCGAGGATCCCGATCAGGACCGCGGCCAGCATCCAGCGCCGGGACGCCGGCCGCAGGCCGATCCCGCGCCAGTCGAGGCCCCGCCGGCGCATGACCACGAAATAGATGCATCCGACGATATAGGCCGCCTGCAGGATCACGGCGACGAAGGCAAAGGTCTGCCCGTGCTCGTCGAACGGGAACGCGATGCCGGCCGTTGTCATCAACACCAAAGCGATGATGAACAGGACGCCAAAGCCCAGGGTGACCAGAATCACCCGCCCGACATCGCCGAAGGTGACCGGAAAGCGCGGCTCGCCTGCGCCGCTTGACGTTTGCACCGCTCAGCCCGCCTGTTGCCGCGCGAGCCGCAGAACCGCGGCCACGGCCTGGCTGCGCACCGCGTCCCGGTCGCCCTCGAACACGTGCCGCTGGTGCAGCGTCGGCCGGTCCGCGCGCGCCGCCGCGATATGCACCAGCCCCACCGGCTTGGTCTCCGTGGCCCCGCCCGGACCGGCGATGCCGGTCACCGAGACAGCCAGATCCGCGTCCGCCCGGGCGAGGGCCGCTTCAGCCATGGTGCGCGCGACCTCCTCGCTGACCGCGCCGACCTGCACGAACAGGTCTTCTGGAACGCCGAGCATGTCGGTTTTGGCCTCGTTGGCGTAGGTCACATAGCCGCGCTGAAAGACCTCCGAGGCGCCCGGCACCTCGGTGATCGCCGCGGCGACCAGCCCGCCGGTGCAGGATTCCGCGGTTGCGAGCCGCAGACGGGCCGCCCGGCAGGCGGACAAGAGGTCCGTTGCGAGATCGATGATGTCGGTGGCGAACAGCATGGCTCAGAACAGCCCGAGAGAACGAAGCAGGAGCAGGCAGACCCACAAGGCGATAGCCGCATACACGCCGGCCAAGACGTCGTCCAGCATCACGCCGAGGCTGCCGCGCAGATTACGGTCGATCCAGCCAATCGGCCAGGGCTTGACGATGTCGGCGACCCGGAACAGCACGAATCCCAGCGCATAGGCGAGCGGATGCGGCGGCACGAACGCCAGGGTCAGCCACTGCCCGGCAACCTCGTCGATGACAACGGGGCCCGGGTCTGCGCTGCCGTCATGCCTGATATAGACCGCGGCAGCCCAGAGGCCCACCAGAAGCGCGACCGCCGCGGCCGGCACCAGCGCCCAGGGGTGCAGCCAGGCGGCGATCGCCCAGGCGAAGGGCAGGGCGGCCAGGCTGCCCCAGCTGCCCGGCGCGATCGGCAACAGCCCGGAATAGAACCAAGTGGCGAGCCATGCGGCCGGGTGGGACGGGGCGAGGGTGGGGGGCAGACGGCGCACGCTCAGAGCTTTCCGGGCTGGCCGACCCGGGCCCGCCGCACGAACGGAGAGCGCTGCACCGTCATGACGGTCAGCCCGGCGATCACCACGACGCCGCCGGCCACGGTCAGGGCTGTCAGGCGCTCGCCCAGGATGATGACGCTGCCAATGACCGAGGCGACCGGCAGCAACAGCAGGAAGGGGCCGACCTGATTGACCTGCAGCTGGCCGAGGAGCCTGTACCAGATCCCGTAGCCCAGGGCGGTCATGATCAGTCCGAGATAGATGATCACGCCCCAGTCGACCCAGTCGGCCGACGCGATGGCCTCCAGCTGGCCGTCCTCGATCAGCAGGGAGGCGACGAACATCTGGGGCGTTGCGAGCACCGCGACCCAGGCAATCAGGGTAAAGCCGCCGACCGCCCCGAGCCGGCTGATCATGACCTGGCCGAGCGCCCAGCTGAAGGCGCCGCCGGCCGTGAGCAGAACATATGCCATCTGGCCCTCGAGCCGCGGTTCGCCGGCGATCAGCCCAACGCCGACGAAGGCCAGGACCATGCCGAGCGCGCGGCGCACGCCGATCCGCTCGCGCAGCAGGACGGCGGCGATCAGGGCGAGGAACGGCACTTCGAGCTGGATGACCAGCACGGCCGTCGACGCGTCGAGCCCCTTGAGGCCATAGAAGGTGAGCCCGTACTGCAACGTCGCGCTGATCGCCGCGATCAGCGTGAGCTGTCCCATATGGCGCCAGGGCGGCTTGACGAACCAGATCAGGACCAGCGCGGTCAGTGCGAAGCGCAGGGTCATCAGCAGGATGGGCGGGAACTGGTCCAGGCCGGCCTTGGCGAAGGTGAAGCCGAGACCCCAGATCACCGGCACGGTGATCGCCAAGAGGACCTGTGTCGCGCTCACGGTGCGGCGCGCGGGGCGGTTCCGGAGGCCGGGCGGTGAGGAGCCATCGCCGGTGCGGGTTCAGACGTTGCCGCCGAGGCGCACCGTGGCGACCGCTTGGGCCGCGATGCCTTCGCCGCGGCCGGTAAAGCCCAGCCCCTCCGTGGTGGTCGCCTTGACGCTCACTCGGCCCCGCTCGAGGCCCAGAATCTCGGCGACTCTCTCCACCATCGCCGCGTGATGGGGTCGGATCCGGGGCGCCTCGCAGATGACGGTCAGGTCGACCGCGACGATCCGGCCGCCCGTGCCCGCGATCAGCTCGGCCGCGCGGGCCAGAAAGATGTCTGACGGCGCGCCCTTCCACTGGGGGTCCGAGGGCGGGAAGTGGCTGCCGATGTCGCC
>JAAUXY010021549.1_pt1 | contig 21885 bp, 22 predicted proteins | sample 7278121 | NCBI WGS metagenome assembly JAAUXY01 (sample SAMN14350117, study PRJNA611818) | marine sediment metagenome | isolation source: surface marine sediment (1.8m) | place: French Polynesia: Moorea | collected 2018-08 | reverse complement strand
GCGACCTCGGCCGGCGGGGTCCCATGGCGGAAATGGGTCAGATAACGGCCGTCAGGACCCATGAGATAGGTGAAGGTGGAATGATCCATCAGATAGTCGTCGCCGCCCTCCTCGTCGGGCACCTTGGCGTAGTACACGCGATAGACCCTGGCGGCCGCGGCCACCTCCTCCGCGCTGCCGCTGAGGCCGATCAGACGGGGGTGAAACAGCCCGACATAGTCCTTCAGAACCTCTGACGTGTCCCGCTCCGGATCGACGGTCACGAAGATCGGGACGATCCGGTCTGCGTCAGAGCCCAGCAAATCCAAGGCCTCGGCCATGGATTGGAGACCGGTGGGGCAGAAATCCGGGCAATTGGTGTAGCCAAAGAACAGCAGCATGTTGCGGCCACGGAAGTCCGCGTCGGATCGCCGGACGCCCATGTGGTCGGTCAGCTGGAACCTGCCGCCGATGGCCGCAGTGCCGGTCGACCGCACCGCCGGCTGATCCGACTGGATCCACAGATAGCCGGCGCCGAGGCCAACCACGGTCGCCACGGCCATGGCCGCGACTACAGTTGCGATGCGGGGGCGGCCGCCTGTCTGCATGGGATCACCTTTGGGAGGGAACGGCGGGAGGAGAGCGGCTGTATCGGGTCCCGCGCCGGTCTCGACGCCGCCTCAGGGGCTGGATACTATATGCAAGAGGGAAGAGTAACGACCGATAAGCTGCGAGAAAATGAGAATTTTTGTCGCACTTCTGCTGCTTGTGACCGCCGTGGCCGGAGCGGCCTGGGCGCAGACCAGCCTGCTCGGCGGACCGGCGATCATCGAGAGCGCCAAGATCGGCGATACGGACGGCGTCCGGAGCGCGATCGCGCGCGGCGCTCCGGTGAACGAGACGGACGCCTACCGGACGACCGCCCTGATGCACGCTGCGAAGAACGGCTATGCGGATATCGCAAACATGCTGCTCGAGGCCAATGCATCGCACCAGCGCAGAAACCAAGACGGCGCGACCGCTCTCAATCTGGCGGCCGCCAACGGGCATCTGGAGCTCGTGCGTATCCTGCTGGCGGCGGGCGCCAATCCGGACATTCCCGACAAGCAAGGATTCACGCCTTTGATCCGGGCTGTCCGGCGGGGCCATGTCAGCGTCGTGGAGACCCTGATCGAGCACAAAGCAGATGTCGCCTGGACCGACTATACCGGCTTGAGCGCGCTCGATTGGGCGGAGCGCAGCCGGCAGAGCTATATCGCCGATATGCTCAGACGCGCAGGCGCGGGTTGATTTCCGGGGCAGCGTCCGTCACGCCCAGAATCCAGGCCTCCTCCTGTTCCACCAAGACCCGTGCATCGGTGCTCAAGGCCGGGTCTCCGGCGAACCAGGCGCCAAGCCCGCCACAGCCGTCCAGCCTCGCCAGATAGCGCGCCGCACCCAGCACCTGGCCGGCATCCTTGGGATAGCCGGGCAGCCGGGCGGAGGGCAGGATCGACGGATAGACCTCGGCAAACAGGATTTGTGCCGACGCGTCGTGCCGAAGGCCGGTCTCCATGGGCCAGACCGCGCTGAGCATGGCGATGCGCGGGTCGCTGCGCAGCGCAAGAAGACGCGGCAGGCCCGTCAGCACCTGGCCGCCGACGCTGCCGTTGCCGGCCAGCTGCCAGACCGGCTTGGCGGTCGGCACCCGGCGCTCGATCAACCGGCGCTCGGGCAAGCCTGCCCCGCCATAGCCGGGCGGTTTGGTCGGGCTGAGGCCGTCATAGCGATGCTGGTGCGGATGCCCCCAGAACGGAAAAGCGGCCCCCGAGATGGCCCGGTTGAGGGCCGCCGCCACACGAAATCGGTTGTTGGCGTTGTCCGGTCCATCCTCGACCCGATCCGACAGCAACTGCCACATATGGCGCCAATAAGGGGTCTTGAGATCCAATCGGGCACCCGTGCCAGCGGGATAGCCGAAGGGGAAATCGAAGCCGACCAGAACCCTGCGGCCATCCCCAGCCAGCCGGGCGAGCCGCCGGCCCAGCTCGTCTGTCGCCGCGGCGCGGGTCGCCGGGTTGGCGAGCGCCGCCCGTCGGACGCCATGCGGACCGCGCAGGACCAGCGCGTACCAGATGCTGTCCCGGCCGCGCCGGGGCAACGCGGCGGCGCTCCAGTCCACGATGAGATAGGCGTCGAACAGGGAGCCGGGCGGGTCGGCGGTCATTCGGGAACAATGATGGACCGCAGACCGGCGGGTCAACGCCCGCGCGACAGCACCTGCAGGATTGACGGCCCCGCCGACTCGGACTCATGGTGCAGCGATGGACGGGGTGCACATGACCGGCATCTTTGCCGAGCGGCCGACAATCCTTCTCCTGCTGCTGGCGGCGCTGGTGCTCGACGGCCTGCTGCCGAACATGCCCTGGCTGTTCCGCGCGGTTCCCCATCCGGTCACGATGATACGCAGCTTCACGGCACTGCTGGACCGCAAGCTCAACCGGGAACGACGCGGCGAGGACACCCGCCTGGTGCGCGGGCTTCTCTTGGTTGTGCTGGTCATCGCGTTGGCCGGTGTGCTCGGCTGGATGCTGGACACGTTGTTCGGCCGCATTCCCTATGGCTGGGTGGCGGAGGTCGCGCTCCTGGTCATGCTGATCGCCCAGCGCGGCGTGTTCGACCGCACCGGCCGGATCAGCCGCGCGCTCAAGGCGGACCGGGTGGCGGAGGCCCGGGCGGAGGTTCGCGCGCTGGTCGGGCGGGATGCGGACGCGCTCGATTCCTACGGTGTGGCCCGCGCGGCGATCGAAGCCTGCGCCGACACCTTCGCCAAGAGCGTCGTGGGGCCCGCCTTCTGGTATGTCTTGCTCGGCCTGCCCGGGTTGCTGATGTATGTCAGCGTCAAGAGCATGGACCGGGAGATCGGCTTTCGCTCGCCACGCCACGCGGCCTTCGGACTGGCCGCGGCACGGATCGATGACGCCGCAGGCTACATCCCGGCGCGCATCGCCGGCGTCCTGCTGTCCCTGGCCGCCGCCGCCGTGCCGACGGCGAACCCGGCTGCGGCAATCCGCGCCATCTTGCGGGACGCCGGCAAGCATCCATCGCCCAACGACGGATGGCCCGAGGGCGCGCTGGCCGGGGCGCTGGACCTGGCCCTGGCCGGGCCGCGCAGCTACGGCGGTCGCAAGATCGATGAACCCTGGCTCGGCACCGGCCGCGCCCGTACCACGGCGGCCGACGTGACACGGGCTCGCTACCTGTTCGCCGTGGCCTGCCTGCTGCACGCGGGGATGATCGGAGGTCTGGCCTTGGCGCTGGATGCGATTTAGAGCGCGTTCTCGATAGCCTCAGGCAGAACCTCAGTACTGGGCCACGGCCTGTCGCAGCTCTTCTGCGCCGCCATTCATCCACTTGCTGTAGATGACGATGTCGCGCGCGGTCGCGCCGGGCTGATAGTAGGCCCCGTTCAGGGATTCGCGCTCGTGCACCACGGCACCCTCGAAGGCCAGTCCGGCGAAGGCTCCTTTCGACAGCGAATAGGCGACGATATCCGCACCCACCGCCGTGGTCGTCGAACCTTCGATGCCGGCACCGACCGGACCAAGGGCGACGCTGACGTCGCCGCCGAGCTTGACCTCCGCCGCGATCAGGGCGTTGACCGCCTTGTCGGTCATCACCAAAGCCACGATCTCCTTCTTCTCGCCGCCGGCCTGCAGTCCGAAGCTGGCAGCGCCGATGGTGAAGAAAGCCGGATAGCTCCACCCGCCGTTCTGCAGGCGGACCATCATTACGCCCGTGCCGCCTTCCGCGCCGAATAGAAACGCGGCCTTCAGGACGGAGGGAAAGATGATGACGGCTTTGGCTTCCGGAAGGGTACGGCGCAAGCTGCCCATTTGCGCGTGCTGCGACAGGCGCTCAAAGGTCCACTTGGCCTGAGTGACGAGCTGCTGCGTTTCGCTTGCAGCAACCGCCTCGGTCTTTTGACCGACCAGTCCAAATGTGAGCACCAGAATGAAAGACAGAAGGGGTAGAGCGGAACGAAGTTGGCCCATTTTGTTGCCCTCTCAGAGCAGTCGAACAGATTCTCCCTCTTACCCGCGATTCCCCCGGCGGATATTGCAGAAGGCGCACGCGTTCGTCCAGAGCCTTGTCCGAATTCCCCAGGACAGCTCTTGTCCTATGCGGCGCGATGGCGGATCAGGAGACGGTGACGGTAAACCGGTACGGCGAATCAAGCCCGCCGGCAACGACCAAATTCTCACCCCGAACCAAGCCGGCCGAGTTGACCCGTTCAAAGCCGGAAACGCGCACACCGTTGACCAACGTGCCCAAGAGGCTCCCCAAATCGGCGACCACCAGATTGCCGTCTTCGATCTCGACCGCGAAATGGCTCGGCGAGAGCTGGAATTTCTCGTGCACGTGCAGCGCAAGCCGGGACTCACTCGCATGCGGGGCCATGGCGTCCCCGTGCACCGCGCCGACGCGGAACGGCAAGGTTGCCAACACCAGGCCGTCGGCGCCGATCTGCTTCTCCACCGTCTCGGAGGCCGGGCGCAGGCGGATCTCCTTATAAGCGCCCTCATGCACGGTCTCGGGCGGCGTCCAGCGGTGAACGATCTGCTCATCGGCGTTGGCGAGCCGTTCGCAAAGCGCATTCAAGACCCTGAGCGCCAGCTCGTTCGCGTTGCCAAAGGCGGCCAGAAACACCGCTTTCGGAATCACCAAGAGGCGGCAATCGCCCTTTGCGCGCGTCGTCGTGCCGCGCCGCCGGTTCCGGATGACGCCGACCTCGCCGAAGATATCGCCCCGCTTCAGTACCGCGATGGCGACCTGCTCATCGTGCGCCGCCTTGAAGACCTCGACTTCGCCGCGCTCGACCATGAAGACCGCGTCGCTGGGTCCGCCCTCGCGATAGATGTTCGTCCCGTCCGCAAAAGCACGCGTCTTCATTCTGGCCCATCTTTCGGCGACGGCGCCGCTCAGGAAGTCGAGACGGCCCCGATCCGGGTGTCGACGTTGACGGCCGAGACCCGCCAGCGGACGCCGTGCGGACCGCCATCCAATTGGTCGATCCGGGTCAACGACAGATTGTCGATCGAGAAGGATAGCGCTGCTTCGGGGTCCAGGTCGAGGGCCACGCACAGCGCCGCGCGTATCGTCCCGCCATGGGCAACCGCGAGAATGTCGCGCCCCGAGTGCAGCCCTGTCAAACGGTCGATCGCGTCGCGGGCCCGGCCGACCAGGTCCGAGAAGCTCTCGCCGCCGGGCGGCCGCGTCGTCGCCGGGGCCAGCCAGAATTCGTGCCAAGGCGCATTGTCTCGAAAGACCTCCCTTCGATTGATGCCCTGCCAGTCACCGAAATGCTGCTCGGCGAACGCGCGCTCGACGATCGCCTCCGGCAGCTCCAGCCCTGCCGCCCCGATCGCCGCGGCCGTCTCGGTGGTACGGCGCAGATGGCTGGTGACCAGCACCGGGTTTCTGGGCAGAATCGCGGCCAGGGCCGAGAACGCCACCCTGTCCGAGCAATTGCTCGGGACATCGATCTGGCCGTAGACGCAGCCGCCATCCTCGGTCACCGGCGCGTGCCGGATCCACCACCACCGTGTCTCTCCGTTCGAACCCGTCATCGCTACCGCCTTACAACACCGCCGCCGCGACCAGAAGCACGGTGATCTCGCTCACCTGCTGAACGGCACCGAGCACGTCGCCGGTCAAGCCGCCGACCTTGCGCCGGGCCAGGGACGCCACGCAGATGGCCGCGAGGGTCCCGACCGCGATGGCCAGCAACCCGCCCAGCGGGCCCAGGAACAACAGGACGAACAATGCGCCCAACAGCGCCGCAATATTGCCCGCCTCCCGGGGCGGGCGGCCCATGGCGGCAGCCATGCCGTCCCGGCGCGCCAGCGGAAAGGCGCGCATGACCGCGGGCAGGATGCCCCTGGAGCCGGCCGCGGCCGCGACCAGGGCACCGGCCGCGGCGCCGGCGTCCGAAATCCCGCCCACGGCCGCGACCCTGAGACCGATGCTGAAGATCAACGCCAGGGCGGCAAATGTGCCGATCCGGCTGTCGCGCATGATGGCGAGACGCCGGACCGCGTCGCTGCCGCCGGCGAATGCATCGGCGACGTCGGCCAGGCCATCCTCGTGCAGGGCGCCGGTCAGGGCGCAGATCACCGCGATCGCCGCCAGCGCGGCCGCCAGCGAGGGGAGCCCCAGGGACAGGGCGAGGCCGAGCGCGATCGCACCCACCGCGCCGATGCCCGCGCCGACCACCGGAAACGCGCGCGATGCCTGCGCCAGGGCGGCGATGTCCGGCGGTCCCCCGAACGGCAGCCGGGTCAGGAACGCCGCCACCACTCGGATATCACGCCACAGGCCGCTCACCGTCTCATCGGACGCCGTCCCTTGGCCGGGATCGAACCGCTCGCCTGAGCCGGGACCGGAGGAATGCTCTGCCATGCCGATTGCGTCTGGTCTATAAACCGGGTCCGGCCGGCTCGGGAGGAGCAGGGCCGGACCCCGCACGGTTATAAGGGAGGGCCCCGATGACGCCAACCGGCGAGCTTGCCAGGCACCACCGACCCGCGTCGCGGTCGTGAGCGGCGGAGCGAGCGGCTCGGCCTCCAGCCTGGACGAGATCCGGGCGCTGCTGAACGATCTTCCGGAGGGCGATGGCGAGGCGGCCGATCGGGCCGGCGCGCGCGAGGCGCAGCTGACCAAGCCGGCCGGCGCGCTCGGCCTGCTCGAGGCGATCACGCCCTGGCTTGCCAGATGGCAAGGCCGCTATCCGCCACGCCTGGACCGGCCCCGGGTCGCGGTGTTCGCCGGCAACCATGGGGTGACGGTGCATGGCGTCTCGGCATTTCCCTCCGAAGTCACGGCGCAGATGGTGCAGAACTTCATTGCCGGTGGTGCCGCGATCAACCAGATCTGCAGCGCCATGGATGCCGAATTGCGGGTCTACGAGCTGGCCCTCGAGAGCCCGAGCGCGGACTTCACCGTCGAACCGGCGCTCTCCCAAGACGCCTGCGCCCAGGCCATGGCCTACGGCATGACGGCGGTTGAGGATGGGCTGGATCTGATTTGCCTGGGAGAGATGGGAATCGGCAATACCACGGCCGCGGCGGCGCTGTGCCATGCCCTGTTCGGCGGCGAGGCCAAGGACTGGACGGGGCCAGGGACCGGTGTCGCCGGCGCCGAGCTTGAGAACAAACGCCGGGTCGTCGCCGACGGGGTGGCCCGGCACAAAGCCGAAGCTCAGGATGCGCTGGAGCTGCTGAGCCGATTGGGCGGGCACGAGATCGCCGCCATGACCGGCGCCGTGATAGCCGCCCGCAAGGGACGGGTGCCGGTGCTGCTGGACGGCTATGTCTCGACGGCCGCGGCGGCCGTTCTGCATGCCATGGATCCGGGCCTACTGGATCATTGCCTGGTGGCCCATCAGTCCGCGGAGCCGGGCCACCTGCGCCTGCTGGACCGGATGGACCGGACCGCCCTGCTGGACTTGAACATGCGTCTGGGAGAGGCCACCGGTGCGGCCCTGGCGATCGGCATCCTGCGCGCCGCGCTGGCCTGCCACACCGGCATGGCGACCTTCGCGGATGCCGGGGTCAGCGAGCGCAGCTGAGGGTCTGCAGATAAAGATCGCGGGAGCGCCCCGATGAGGCATCTCCCGCGATTTTCGGTAGTTTGGTGGCGCGGTTTGATCGCGAACGGATCTCCAGGATCGAACGTCCTGCGCGCCTTGCGTAGAATGGCCGTTAGGCGGCCTTCTTGACGCGACGAATGGTCTTCCGACGCGCGGCCGGACGACGACGAACGCTCTTGCGAGCGGTCGACTTGCGCACGCCCTTCCGACGAGCGGTCGAACGACGCGCGGTCGAACGACGCACGGTCTTCCGACGAGCGGTCGAACGACGAGCAGTCGACTTGCGCGCGGTCTTCCGACGAGCGGTCGAACGACGAACGCTCTTGCGCGCGGTCTTCCGACGAGCAGTCGTCTTCCGACGAGCCGCCGTGCGACGACGCGCGGTCGAACGACGAGCAGTCGTCTTCCGGCGAGCGGTCGAACGACGAGCGGTCGACTTCTTCTTCGCGGCCTTGGCGGCAGCGGCCTTGAGCTTCCTGATCTTGGCCTGCTCCATCTTGGCCTTACGCTGCAGCATCTTCACCTGGCGCTCGATGGACTTGAGCTGCGTGGTGAGCTTCTTCGCCGCAGACATCAGGCTCGCCACCCGACGGGCCGGCGTAACCTTGATCCTCTTCTTCGCGGCCATGACTTACTCCTTTGCTGTTTGACATGATGCGGCGTCGAAAGCACGAAGCGCGCTTCAAGTTCGCATCGATTCGCGTGCAACGGATAACTTGTCACTATTAAATCTCGGTTAATTTGAAATATGATTTTTTAACTAAAATTTTATTTTTTGAGATACGCCCAAGCACTGCCGAGACACGCCCAAGCGCTGCCCGACTAGCTTCGGTAGGCCGTTACTTGGAGAGGCCGAGGCTATAATGAGTCGATACTAAGAGGGGCGGCACGACTGCTGGCGATCGCTCGCAAGCGTCGGCCGGTGACTTGGATCTGGTCGGGCTCGTCGCTTACTCGCCGATCTGGAGCAGAAGCCCGCGCCGGCGCGCCACTCGAAACACGTAGAGGAAGACGGCCGTCCCGATCACGAGGTAGAGCACATTCAGCCCCACCGCGTTCCAGAACAGATCGGCCCGGAAGACGCCGTCGATGAGAACCGCCCGCATGCCCTCGAACACATGCGAGGTGGGCAGCGCCCAGGCGATCGGCTGCAGCCAGCCTGGCAGCACGTCGACCGGATAGTAGATGCCGCTGATCGGGGCGACGGCGAAGATCAGCAGCCAGGCCAGGCTCTCCGCACCCAAGCCGTTGCGCAGGATCAGCGAGATCACGATCAGCCCGACCACCCAGCCCGAGACCATCAGGTTGACGAAGAAGGTGATCAGAGGCAGGCCCAGCTCGAAGATCGAGAAGTGGTAGAGCGGAATGGCCAGCAGCATGGCCGGCAGCACGCCGATCAGCGTGCGGATCATGCTCATGCCCATGAGCGCGAGGACCAGCTCGTAGGGCCTGAGCGGGGTGACGAAGAGCTGGCCCAGATTGCGCGACCACATCTCCTCAAGGAAGGAGACCGAGAACCCCAGTTCGGCCCGGAACAGGGTGTCCCACAACAGCACCGCGGCCAGCAGGACGCCGAACGCCTGCACGACCCAGGACGAGTGGGTATAGAAGAACTGGGAGATGAACCCCCAGAGGATCATTTGCACGGTGGGCCAGTACGCGAGCTCGACGAAGCGGGGCCAGGAGCCGAGCAGGAGATACCAGTAGCGCAGGATCAGGGCGCCGATCCGCCGCAGCGACAGGATCGAGGTCCGCTGTCGTGGTGTCATGGCGCGGCCCCGTCGATCTCGCCGCCATGAGTGGGGTCTTCCGGCAGCCGGGCCGCCTCGGGCTCGTGCCCGCCGTTGCGCCCCCGGGCGATGTCCAGAAAGACCTCCTCGAGGTTGCGGCGGCCGTAGCGGCGGATCAAAGCCCCCGGCGTGCCCCGGTCGACGATCCGGCCGGCGCGCATCATCATCACCTGGTCGCACAGACGCTCGACCTCGGCCATGTTGTGGGACGCCAGCAGGACGGTCGCCCCCATGCGCCGGCAGTATTCTTCGAGATAGCTGCGCACCCAGTCGGCCGTGTCCGGATCGAGCGAGGCCGTGGGTTCGTCCAGCAGCAAGAGCTCGGGCTCGTTGACCAGGGCCTTAGCCAGCGCAACCCGGGTCTTCTGGCCCGACGACAGGCTGCCGGTGCGTCGGCCGAGCAGGGCGCCGAAATCGAGCTCCCGGGCCAGCTGGCGGACCCGCGCGCGCGCCTGCGGCACGCCGTAGAGCCGGGCGTAGACCAGCAGGTTCTGCTCCACGCTGAGCCGGTAGGGCAGCTCCACATAGGGCGAAGAGAAATTGATCCGGCCCAGCACGGCATAGCGGTCCTGCAGCATGTCCTGGCCGAGAACCTCGATGCTGCCGTCGGTCGGCAACAGCAGGCCCAAGAGCATGGACAGCGTGGTCGTCTTGCCGGCGCCGTTGCCGCCCAACAGCGCCACGACCGAGCCATAGGCGACGTCGAAATCGATGCCGTCGACCGCCTTGACCTCGTCGAACCGTTTGTGGAGGCCGCGCACGCGAATGGCTGGCCGCCTGCCGCTGGAGTGCGTCATGGCCTCCAATATGGCCTCCCAATCGCAGCTCGCCAACCGGAGCGCGCGCTTTGCCTCTTTCCGGCAGGTCCGCCATATTTGCGACTAGCATGCCCCGGAAGCCAAGGAGGAGTGAAATGGCCACCGATCTGACCGCGCGGACACTTGCCGTCGCGAAGGATGGTGTCGATCCGGCGGGGCGTATTCGTCTCAGGACACTGGTGCTGATCCGTTGGGTTGCGATACTGGGTCAGGGCGGGACGCTGCTGGGAGTCCACTATGGCCTCGGGTTGTCGCTGCCGATCCTGCCGGCCCTGGCCACGGTGGCGGCCTCCGCGGCGTTGAACCTTGCGGTCAGCATCGGCAAGCCGCCGGGCACCCGGCTGAGCGTCGCCGCAGCCGGGCTGCATCTGGCCTACGACATTCTCCAGCTCACCGTTCTGCTGGTCCTCACCGGCGGACTGGAGAACCCCTTCGCCATCATGATCCTGGCGCCGGTGATCGTCTCCGCCACGGTGCTGCCCCGCGGCAGCACCATCACGCTCGGCGTTCTCACAGCCGGCTGCCTGACCTTCATGTCGTTCATCCATCTGCCGGTGCCCTTGGGCGAACCGTTTCGGCCGCCCGTGCTTTACCTGGCCGGGATCTGGGAAGCGCTAATCCTGGCGATCCTGTTCATCAGCATCTATGTCGGCAGCGTATCGGAGGAAGCGCGCCAGATGTCGGACGCCCTGGCCGCGACGCAGATGGCGCTGGCCCGGGAGCAGCGCCTGTCGGCGGTCGGTGCGTTGGCCGCCGCGGCGGCGCACGAACTGGGCAGCCCGCTCAGCACCATCGCGGTCACCGCGCGGGAGTTGAAACGCGACCTGCCCGACGGCAGTCCGTGGATCGAGGATGTCGAGCTGATCCTGAGCCAGAACGATCGCTGCCGCGACATCCTGGCTGAACTGGCGCAGCACTCGGACTCGCCGGAGGGGGCGGGCTTCGGACGCTTGCCCGTGACCGGCCTTATCGAGGCTGCAGCGGAACCGCACCGGGACGGCCAGATCTCCTTGGTCATCGATTGCGCGCCGGAACTTGGCCCCACCGAGGGGGAGGACAAGCCGGCAGCCGAGCCCATCCTCGGTCCCGGACCCGAGATTATCCACGGGCTGGGGAATTTGATCCAGAATGCGGTTCAGCACGCGCGCCGGCAAGCGGTCGTCACGGGCCGATGGAGCGTTGAGCAGATCTCGGTCCGGATCACCGATGACGGCCCGGGTTTCGCAAATGCGGTGCGCGACCGGCTGGGGGAGCCCTATGTCTCCCACGATGCGGGCCGCCGCGACCGCGAGGGACAGCATATGGGGCTCGGCATCTTCATCGCCCAGACCTTGCTCCGACGGAGCGGGGCACGGGTGGAGTTCGGCGACAATGCGGGTGGCGGCGCCGAAGTGACGGTGGTCTGGGACCGGGAGGCGTTGGAAAACGCGGACTGAGTATTATGTTAGGGCTGGAAGTGGGTTTTGAAATGGAAGACCGTCAGCCATCCGGGGGCATATCCGCGACGGAGCGAAGCGATGTCGTTGCCGATGCGGACATGACGCTCCTAATCGTCGATGACGATGCCCCCCTACGCAACCGCCTGGGCCGGGCGATGGAAGGTCGCGGCTTCAAGGTTACGACCGCAGACGGCGTGGCCGCGGGGATCGCCAGCGCCCGCGCGGCTCCTCCCGCCTATGCGGTGGTGGATCTTCGTCTGGGAGACGGCAGCGGCCTAGAGGTGGTCTCCGCCCTGCAAGACGTGCGGCCCGATGCACGCGTGGTGATCCTGACGGGATATGGCAACATCGCCACCGCGGTGGCAGCCGTGAAAGCCGGCGCGGTCGACTACCTGCCCAAGCCGGCGGATGCAGACATGGTGGCGGCGGCGCTCATGGCGCGATGCCGGCCCCTGCCGCCGCCGCCCGAACAACCCATGTCCGCCGACCGGGTCCGCTGGGAGCACATACAGCGGGTGTTCGAGCAGTGCGACCGGAATGTCTCGGAAACGGCCCGGCGGCTGAACATGCACCGACGCACCCTCCAGCGCATCCTCAACAAATACGCACCCAGGGAGTAGCTCAGGCGGTGTGCAGCCACCAGGCCTGTTCGTTGATCGAATAGATGGGCTTGTAGTGGCGGATACGGTCGTGCGTCACGACCTGCTGAATCTGGTTGTCCAAAATGTAGATCTGACCGCCGTGGTACACCGCCAGGACCGCGTGGGCCAGGCGCAGGTTCAGATCCTGCAGGACGACGATGCGCATCCGTTCCTTGGGGAAGCCCAGATCCCTGAGCGACAGGTATTTGGCGATGGCGTAGTCCTCGCAATCGCCGTTCTTCACGAAGAACTGCCGCGGCGTCGCCCAGTAGTCCGGCACGCCGTAGTTGACCGGATCGAGGATATAGGGCGCCCGGTTCATATAGGCGTTGACCGCCTCGATCTGAGCCATCGGCGCCTTGTTCCGGACGGAGGACAGGAAGTCCTTCCAATCCTTCAGGTGGCATCGGTTGAAGAGGCCCGTTTCGCAGGGCGCGTCCTCGAGCTGGCGTTCCGAGAAGTAGCGGTCCAGCGTCCCGGTCCATTTCACGAACGGCCGGATGACCTCGCGCCGCCGCTCGGCATAGCCGAACAACCGCGGCGCCAGGGAGGCGGCGGCAGCATCAGGAATCTGGGACGGAACGCCGAAGGCAGCCAGGGCCAGCGCGGCGCCGGCGCCCGCCAAGAGCCCGCGCCGGGAGGGCTCTGAAGCCGAGGATTTCCGCCGGGATGCCGTCACGGCCTACCCCTTCGTATCGATCCGAGTGGGGAATCGAGCCTAGGCAGGCCTGCTGAACGGCGGGTTAAGGGCGATCCTTAAAGCGACATTAACCACGGAGCACGACAATGCCGCCGCCCATGCGGACTATGCCGTATGGCGGAGTGCGGCAAGGAGAGGCCCTGTGGCAGACATCACGATCACCGATCCGATCTCCGGCACCCCAGGCGGCGCCCCCGACGAGAAGGCAGGCCTGGCCGCGAACGGCCAAAAGATCATCATTGGGCTTGCGCTGATGGCCGCCGTGGCTGTCTGCATAACCCTGGTATTCCGCTTCGTGGGCCAGGAGCGCGAGCGCGACATGCTGGCCTGGCAGACCCGGCTCGGAATCGTCGCCGCAAGCCGCGCCGCCGCGGTTGACGACTGGCTGGCCCGTCAGTTCGAGGAGGTTCAGGCGCTGGCCGCGAATCCGACGCTCGCCGTCTATCTCGGGCAGATCGAGCCCGGCCGCGATGCCGGCGCCGCGGAACGCGGCTATCTGGGCAACCTGCTCAAGGTCACGGCCGCGCGGACGGGGTTCGAGTCCCGCGCCAAGGGGCCGGACGTGCGCGCCAATGTCCAGCGCATCGGGGTCGGCGGTCTGATGCTCCTAGACATGCAAGGGCGCCTGATCGTGAGCACCCCAAACCCGCCGCCCAACGAAGGCGCGCTGCGCACCTTCATCGGCGCCCTGTCGCGGGGCAAAGCGCCGGCCGAACCGCGGATGATGCTGGATATCCACCGCGGTCCCGCAGGCGAGCTGGTCGCCGGCTTCGCCGCTCCGATCTATGCCGTGCAGAGCGATCCCAGGCCGGAAAACCGGATCGGCTACGTTCTCGGCATCAAGCCGCTGGCCGCCGAACTGCACCCGCTCATGAAACAACCCGGCGCGGTCGAGCAAAGCGCCGAGGCCATCCTCATTCGCCGCGCGCAGGATGTCATCGAGTACCTCACGCCGTTGATCGACGGCGCCGAGCCGCTCGCGCGCAAGCTGGCCGTCAATACGCCGTCGCTGGCGGCGGCGCACGCGCTCGCCCATCCCGGCGCCTTTGCACAAAGCCGGGACTACCGGGGCCGGGACGTTCTGATGACTTCGGTCCGCATCGCCGACTCGCCCTGGACGCTCTTGTACAAGGTCGACAGGGCGGAAGCGCTGGGCGCGAGCGAGGCGCGGCTGCAGCGCCTGCTGGCGATCTTCCTTCTTGTCATCGCCCTGGCCGCCGCGACGATCGTCGCGGTCTGGTACAAGGGCGCCTCGCACCGCGCATCTGTCGCGGCCGACCGATTTCAGGACCTCGCCAACCGCTTCGGCCAGCAGCGCAACTTCCTCCGTCTGTTGACGGACAACCAGCCGAGCGCAAATGCCATCATCGATGCCAATGGCGTGTATCGGTTCGCCAACGAACGGGCCGCCCGGCGGGCCGGAATGTCCAAGGACGACATGCTCGGCAAGACGGTGCACAGCGTGCTCGGCGCCGACGTGGCCAAGCAGTACGAGAAGCTCAACCAGGGGGCAATCGAACACAAGCGGCCGGCGGCTGCGCTGCACCGGTTCGAGGCCGACGGCCTGGTCTCCTATTTCCAGTCCAAGCACGTCCCCATGCCGGCAGCCGAGGATCTAGTCGACACCGTGCTGCTCGTCGAAGACGACATCACCGACGTGATGAAGGAGCGCGAGCGCCGCGAGCGGACGCTGTACGAGCTCGTCGACACGTTGGTCACCGTGGTCGACCGGCGCGATCCCTATGCGGCCCATCACTCCCAGCGGGTGGCCATGGTGGCGGAGGCCATCGCCGAGGAGATGGATCTGGGCGAGGTCCTGGTCGAGACCTCCGAGGTGGCCGGTAAGCTCCTGAATATTGGGAAAATTTTGGTACCAACGGAGCTGCTGACCAAGACCGGCCGGCTGACCGAGGAAGAGATCGCGATGGTGCGGGACAGCATCCAAACCAGCGCCGAGCTGATCCAGAGGATCGAATTCGACGGGCCGGTCTACGAAACCCTCCGCCAGTGTCAGGAACGCTGGGACGGGAGCGGAACGCCGGCCGGCCGGCGCGAGGGCGACATCCTTGTCACCGCCAGGGTGGTGGCGGTGGCCAACGCTTTTGTCGCCATGGTCAGCCCGCGCGCCCACCGTGACGGCGTCGATCTCGACGCGGCGACCGAAGCACTGCTCACGGAGGTGGGCAAGGCCTATGACCGGCGGGTGGTCGCGGCGCTGATCAACTTCCTCGAAAACAAGGGCGGGCGGGCGCAGTGGGCCAAGCTGCTTGCGGAGGATGAGACCCGGCAAGACGGCTGAGCCACGCCGCCCCTTTCCGAATCCTTTGGCAATCCGGGTCCGGCCGCTTATGTAAGGCGGCGATGACCGCACACAGTCCAGAACAACAGGCCGGCGCCGCGATGGCCCGGATTCCGGAGAATGCCCGCGTCTATGCGATCGGCGACGTGCACGGCCGCTTCGATCTGCTGAACGCCTTGCACGCCCGCATCCTGAAGGACGCAGAGGGGCGCTCGGCCGGGCGCAGGGTCCTGGTCTATCTGGGCGATTACATCGACCGAGGTCCGGACTCGCGGCAGGTCGTGGAGTCCCTGATCCGTGAGCCGCTGCCGGGCTTCGAGACGGTCTACCTCAAGGGGAACCACGAGGACTATCTGCTCAAGTTCCTCGAGCGGCCGAACAAGGGACCGAACTGGTTCTGGAACGGCGGCCTGCAAACGCTCCGAAGCTATGGCATCGAGCTGCGCGGCGATCCCGCCGACCTCGCTTTCCTGGAGGACGTAAGGATCAGCCTTCAACGGGCATTGCCGGAGAGCCATCTCCGCTTCTATCGGAGCCTGGCGCTGCATCATCGCGAAGGCGACTATCTGTTCGTGCATGCCGGCATCCGGCCCGGGCTGCCGCTCGACCGACAGGACGAGCACGACCTCATGTGGATCCGCGACACCTTCCTGAATTCACGGACCGACCACGGCGCCGTCGTGGTGCACGGCCACAGCATAAGCTGGGAGCCGGACGTGCAGGACAACCGCATCGGCATCGACACGGGCGCCTTCACCTCGGACGTGCTGACCTGTCTCGTGCTGGACGGCGCGGAGAGGAGCTTCTTGGCGACTTAGAGGTTCGGACCCGGCGCGCTCAGCGGGTCGCCACAGGCTTTTCGCCGCTGTAGTCGTAGAAGCCTCGCTTGGCCTTGCGACCGACCCAACCGGCCTCGACATACTTCACCAGCAGCGGACAGGGCCGATACTTGCTGTCGGCCAACCCTTCGTACAGCACCTGCATGACGGAGAGGCAGACGTCGAGACCGATGAAATCGGCCAGCTCCAACGGCCCCATCGGGTGATTGGCGCCCAGGCGCATCGCCGTATCGATCGATTCGACCGAGCCGACGCCCTCGTACAGCGTGTAGACCGCCTCGTTGATCATCGGCAACAGGATCCGGTTGACGATGAAGGCCGGGAAATCCTCGGCCATGGCCACGGTCTTGCCGAGCCGCTCGGCCAGGTTGCACACCGCCTTGTAGGTCTCGTCATCCGTCGCCAGACCGCGGATCACCTCGATCAGCTTCATCATCGGCACGGGGTTCATGAAATGCATGCCGATGAAGCGCTGCGGCCGATCGGTCACCGAGGCCAGGCGGGTAATCGAGATCGACGACGTGTTTGACGCGATGATGGCGTCGTCCGGCAGGACGTCGCAGACATTCTTGAAGATCTCGCGCTTGACGCCCTCGTTCTCGCTGGCCGCCTCGATGACGATGTCCACGTCGCCGAATATCGAGTAGTCCTTGCCCGTCTTGATCCGGTCGAGCGCGGCCAGCTTGTCGTCATCGCTGATCAATCCGCGCTTGACCTGGCGGCTCATATTGTGGGCGATCGCGGTAACCGCGCTGTCCAGCTGGTGATCGTCGATGTCCTGCAGGCGTATCTCCATGCCCGCAAGGGCGCAGACATGGGCGATGCCGTTGCCCATCTGCCCCGCTCCGATCACTCCGACTTTTTCAATCATGTTCCTTGTCCCGGGGGTGCGGCCGTCCAGCGCCGCAGTGTGGCTATTTTTCGAGTTCCGCGTCGAGCTCCGGCAGGGCCTTGAAGAGATCGGCGACCAGGCCGTAATCGGCGACTTGGAAGATGGGCGCCTCCTCGTCCTTGTTGATCGCGACGATCACCTTGCTGTCCTTCATGCCGGCCAAATGCTGGATCGCGCCCGAGATCCCGACCGCGACGTACAGCTCCGGCGCGACGATCTTGCCGGTCTGGCCCACCTGATAGTCGTTGGGCACGAAGCCCGCGTCGACCGCCGCACGCGACGCGCCGACCGCGGCGCCCAGCTTGTCCGCAATCGCCTCAAGCATGGCGAAGTTCTCGCCGCTCTGCATACCCCGCCCGCCGGAGACCACGATCCCAGCGGTGGTCAGCTCCGGGCGTTCCGACTTCGAGAGTTCCTGGCCGACAAAGTTCGACAGCCCGGCGTCCGCACCGGTATCAACGTCCACCACCTCGGCCGAGCCGCCCTCCGCGGCCACCGGATCGAAAGCCGTGGTGCGCACCGTGATCACCTTGATGGCGTCCTTGCAGCGGACTTTGGCGAGCGCGTTGCCGGCATAGATGGGTCTGACAAAGGTGTCGTCCGATTCCACGCTGCTGATATCGGAGATCTGCTGCACGTCGAGCAGCGCCGCGACCCGCGGCATCAGGTTCTTGCCGAAGGTCGAGGCCGCGGCCAGGACATGGCCATAGTCCTTCGCCAGGCCGGCAACCACCGGGGCGAGGTTTTCCGCCAAGCCATGATCCAGATGCGGCGCATCCGCATGCAACACGCGCGACAGGCCCGCGATGCCCGCAGCCGCCTGCGCCGCCTGACTACAGTCGGATCCCGCGACCAGGACATGCACCTCGCCGCCGATCGCGGTGGCGGCCGCCACGACGTTCAGAGTCGCCGGACGGACCGACGCATTGTCGTGCTCGGCGATGACCAGGACGCTCATCAGATCACCTTCGCTTCGTTGCGGAGTTTGTCCACCAGCTCGCCAACGCTCTCGACCTTGATCCCGGCCTGACGCGAGGGCGGTTCGGTCACTTCGAGAATTTCAACACGGGGCGCCACATCGACTCCGAGCGCGTCGGGCGAGATCGTCTCGATCGGCTTCTTTTTGGCCTTCATGATGTTAGGCAGAGAGGCATAGCGCGGCTCGTTCAAGCGCAAATCCACGGTCACCACGGCGGGCAGCTTGATCTCGAGCATTTCCAGCCCGCCGTCGACCTCGCGGGTGATCGCCGACCCGCTGTCCTTGATCTCGATCTTCGAGATGAAAGTACCCTGCGGCCATCCCAGAAGCGCGGCCAGCATCTGCCCCGTCTGATTGTTGTCCCCATCGACCGACTGCTTGCCGAGGATTATCAGGTCCGGAGATTCCTTGTCGACGACCGCCTTGAGCAGCTTGGCGACCGCCAGTGGCTCCAGCTCCGCGTCGGTCTCCACCAAGATGCCCCTGTCCGCCCCCATGGCCAATCCCGTGCGCAAGGTTTCCTGGCACTGGGTCACGCCGCAGGAGATGACGATCAGCTCTTCGGCGAGTCCGGCTTCCTTGAGACGCACCGCCTCCTCGACGGCGATCTCGCAGAACGGGTTCATGGCCATCTTGACGTTCTGGGTCTCGACGCCGGATCCGTCACCGCGCACGCGGACCTTCACGTTGGCATCGATGACCCGCTTGATGGGGATGAGGACTTTCATCGGGCACCTTAGGATACGACAGCGCCTGCCATGCCCGGACTCCATTGTCCCGGGTCAAGGCAGACGACCAAGCCGATAGCACACCACCGGCCTCTTTTCGCGTTGCAACATAGGGCTGTGACATTTTCATGTCAACGCCGCGCCGAGCGCCACTCCTGCCCGGATGAGCGGCGCGGATTTGAGCGCAAGAACGGCCGATTCGGCGTCCCGGCGCGGCCCCATTGAAAACCCGCTAGCGATTGGCTCCCGGCACCCAGAGCACGTCCTCCGTCCCCTTGCCGTTCAGGTGCCGCGCCAGCACGAAGAGATGGTCCGACAGCCGGTTGATGTACTGAATGGCGTGCGGATTGACCGTCTCGCCCGCCGCCAAGTCGGTGATCAACCGTTCGGCCCGACGCGCCACGGTCCGCGCCAGGTGCAGCCAGGCCGAGGCCTGCGATCCGCCGGGCAGGATGAACGAACTGAGCGGCGGGATGTCTGCATTGAGCCGGTCGATTTCGGCCTCGAGCCGTTCCACCTGCGCGGCGGCGATGCGCAGCGGCGGGTATTTGGGGTCTTCCACCTCTGGCGTGCACAGATCGGCGCCGAGATCGAACAGGTCGTTCTGGACACGGCCCAGTATCTCGTCAACCTGCCCCTCGGTGTGCAGCCGGGCCAGCCCAATGACGGCGTTGGCTTCGTCGACCGTGCCGTAGGCGGCGACGCGCCGGTCATGCTTGGCGACGCGGTTTCCGTCGCCCAGCGACGTCTCGCCCGTGTCGCCGCCCCGGGTATAGATCTTGTCGAGCTTGACCATGCGCCCCTGTCCCCTCAGCCAGCGAAGAACAACAGCGCCAGAACCAGCAACGCGGCCCCCTGCAGCAGGACCCGCATGCGCATCAGCTTGTTGCCGTACTTGCGGTTGAACTCTCCACCCTTCAGCATGGCCGCGACACCCACCACCAGCACGGCCAGAACCGCGCCCAGCACGACGATCAGTAGGATGTTGGCCGTCCCGTCCATGGGCGCAGGTATAAACCTGGGGACCGGCCACGCCCAAACGGAAAACGCTACCCTTTGGCTGCCTGAACGATTCCGCGATAGGGCGATACCGGGATCACCGTCAGATCGAGAAAGCCCATGCGGGCGAAGGGCAAGATGCTCAGCCGTTCGCGGGCCTCGGCCTCGTCCGCCGCCTCCAGCACCAGGATGGCGCCTTGGCCGTCCGCCCGGCTGTAGATCTCGCGCACGAAATCGTCGGCCATGAGCGAGAGCGCGGTCCGCGCCTCCTCGTCCAGATGGGGTGCGACCGCATCCCGGGTCGCCTTTGCGGTCCGCGTGGCGATGACAATGATCTTCATGGTCTTCTTCCCCCTTCGGCCCGCCTTGCGCGACGGTTGCGGCATCCTGCCGCACAAAGCCGACCGAGGCCATACACGAATGCGTTGGCGCGGGCGCGACGAAAAGCTTGGAAGTGGGGCCGCCCTAGGCGGTCTTGTAGCGGCGCGAGCCCTTGATCGCGGTCGAGATATTGACCGCATAGTTGGCCATGCGGGAGTCCGACTGGTAAGCCATCTGGATGGCGTGGGCCAGGTTCTCGAGCAGCTCGATGTCCTGGGGGTCGCGCCGGGACAAGTCGCCCCGGATCTTGTCGATCACCGTCAAGAGCGAGCTGCACAGCGCGGTGAGATCGGATTCGCCGACATTGGAGAGGCGCCGGGTGATGTCCTGGGCGGCCTCATGCAGCTGGGTCAAGCGTGCGCTCAGTGGAAAGCGCTGCGCTTGCTGGCGCACCGCGGCTGCGATCTGGGAAACCAGAGTGCCGATGGTAATCGCGTCATAGGACGCCTTTTGTTCGTCGACCTCGTTCCTCGCCGCGATGATCTGCCAGCGGACCTGATCGCGGTCGTAGGTGCCCTCGACCTTGTATTTCAGCGTGTTCGGCGCGTCGATGCGCGGATGGGAGTTCTCCTCCCGCTGGGCGAGACGCCGGCAGGGGCCGATGTAGTCCCGGGTCACGACGAACGGTTTGCGAAACAGGGCCACCGTCTGAATCCGATCGATCACCTCCTGCATACAGAACGGCTTGCGAATGAGGCCGTCGGTTCCGGAGTTGATCGCAGCCTTGACCAGGTCCAGCGTCGGCCCCTCGGCCGTGGTCATGATGGAAACGAACGGGTTCTCGCCGAGGTAGCCATGCCGCACGGCGCGGGTCAGCTCCATCGGCGCGTTTTCGGCCGCCACGGCATCGGAGATCACAAGGTCGGGGGTCAGCTTCTGCAGGCCCCATTCCAGGTCGGGCACCGTGCTGACTGCCGTGATATTGCGGATGCCCATCACGGCCAGGGAATCCCGGATCGCCCGTCGCAGCACGGGATTGGGCTCCAGCAACAAGACATCGACCTTCTCGAAACGCATGCGCGCCGGCTCCGGCTCCCCTACTGCGATGCCAGCCCAATCGGAGCCTTGACCATGCGACGGCGATCTCGACTTCATCATGAGCTTTCTCATGGGCCATTAGACAACGAGTATCCTGAACAATTGGTTGATCCGGCGCATTAAGCTATTGAAATACATTAGATAAATTCGAGTAAAATGTGACCGGTTTCGCCCGGTCCGGCCTTCTTGCCTGGCTTGGTCGGGTAACGATCCGAACGTCGAAGGCATCCCGGGCAGCGAGCGACCCGCTGGTCGCGCAGGGCCGGGCGCTCCCCTCAGGGTGACGTCAGTTCCGCCGTTCGATCAGGCCGCGGGCGATGACCTGGGCCTGGATCTCGGCCGCGCCCTCGAAGATGTTGAGGATGCGGGCGTCGCACAAGACGCGGCTGATCTCGTACTCCTGGGCATAGCCGTTGCCGCCGTGGATCTGCACCGCGTTGTCGGCATTCGCCCAGGCGACCCGCGCCGCCAGGAGCTTGGCCATGCCCGCCTCGATGTCGCAGCGACGGTCCGAGTCCTTCTCCCGGGCGGCGAAATAGGTGAGCTGGCGGGCGAGCATGGTCTCGACAGCCATCCAGGCGAGCTTGCCGGCGACACGCGGGAATTTGACGATCGGCTTGCCGAACTGGTTGCGGTCCATCGCGTAGCCCAGGCCCAGCTCCATGGCGTTCTGGGCCACGCCCACGGCGCGCGCCGCAGTCTGGATGCGGGCGGATTCGAAGGTCGCCATGAG
>JAAUXY010058495.1_pt1 | contig 21886 bp, 20 predicted proteins | sample 7278121 | NCBI WGS metagenome assembly JAAUXY01 (sample SAMN14350117, study PRJNA611818) | marine sediment metagenome | isolation source: surface marine sediment (1.8m) | place: French Polynesia: Moorea | collected 2018-08 | reverse complement strand
GCCAGGTTTCTCGGCAGGTGTACGAAGACAAAGCATCACGTTGGCGCAATCTGTGGCCGAGGCTCCAGATTGTTGAGTGGAATGATGAGTAGTCGTCGCCGAGCATGTTTGTCGGTATTGTGATTCTCGATTACCCGAGGCGGTTGGACCATGCGAATGTCGATTGAGAGAAAATCAGACGAGGACATGCGCCGGGCATACCCGATAGCCGGCCGTCTTCTGAATTGGTACTTTCGGGCGACGGAAACTTCCGCCAATGCGTGGCTGGTCGAGGGCAGTGACGTCTGGGGCAGAACCGTTGCCCGTCAAGGGCAGAATCAAGACGAGTTGCTGGCGCAGTGCGTCAAAGAGGCCGCCGCCCGTACGCTGAGGTCGGAGCCCATTTCATTCCGCGAGCGTGAACTTTTTGTAGGCTCCGAGCCAATAGCGTCGTTCGACTATTCGATTGTCGACGCCTGTGCGAATGGCAGGCACGTCATCGTGCTCCTGAACTACGGCGATTATCCGAAGGCGATCAAACGATGCAAGAACCTGCTCGCGGTCGACTTGAATGGAGAGGTCGAATGGGTCGCGCAGCTACCCACCATCAATCGTGCCGATGCCTACTACAAGATAGCCAGTCGTGCCCCACTGGTCGCCTATTCCGTTGCATCCTATGAATGTGAAATTGACCCCGGGACAGGGCGAATCCGCAAGAGCTTGTTTTACAAGTAGCTTCACCGTGGGCCTCAACCTGAACGCAAATACGCTCGAACAGCCCACGATTCCGGACTGTCAAGGGACAACATCCTCGCTCGCCGGAGAATCCAGCAGCTCGATGAAACGGTCAGGTATTGCCGACGATGATCGTGGCAAGTAGCAGGACGATGACTACTGCCTGCAGCGCAACCCGTTCCCACATGAACTTCTCACTGTGCGTACGATCGTATTCACCGCCGATCGACATGGACCGCAGCCCGAGCGCCAGCGTTGTGACCGCCGCTAACAGCGCCGCAACGATGAGAAAATTAACAAGACTCATAACTGTCTCCCCATTACGCAGCTATTGATCCGCGTACACCTAAGGGTAGGGCGACAGAGTCGCGATAACAATCGAGGTTAATACGGACCGATGTGTAATCTGACCCGCAAAGTGGCCGCCGCAAAGACCACAAGTTGGCGATTCGCCTGGTTCTGGGGCCAGACTAGGCCGATTCTGGCCCTTCAGTCGACGTCGTTACTGACTTCCATCCCAACGCATGAACTCATCAATCTCGGCGTCGGTCGCTTTCCAATTCTCACCCCGAGTCTCGTACATGGCAATCAGTCCAAGCAAGAGCACCGTATCCTCCGCCACAAACTGAAGCCCATCTTTCCTAGCGATGCATAGATCTGTCTCGTTTCCAGACAGCATTTGTACGTCGTAGCCCCTTTGTCGAATTGCGAGCCACGCGGGAGCCAACGTGTTTGCCGCGGAAGAGATCTTTAGCATTAGATTCTCGAAAAACGGGTGGAAAGTAATGGGCCGCAAAGGGTCAGACGCCGTCAGTCTACCTCAGATTGCCTGGGCGGCTGGTTCCAACCAGAAGCGGCCACCATGGCTCAGAGCCTGAGCGTCCATTGATGGCAGCGTGGGCAGGATTTCGGCGTTGTTTGATGCGTAGCCGACGGAAAAGACACTAGCGCAATTGATACGAAGGCTAGGGTTGGAACCTAAACACATCTCAAAAGAACCATCGGAACACTTGCAGGCGTTGGTGGTACCGTAACGACTGCTAGGATCTTCACTGCCGAATTACCTTATGGCGTCGGAGATATCGTGACTTGGATACTTGAGGCGTGCAATGATTGCGAGGGCAACTTAGTTTCGACAATCACAACGACTATCGGTGAGTAGAGAAGAGCAGTGTTGGAACCAGTCAAGAAGATACTGAATCGGTTTATCGTTACCTTGAGCTTTCTGCCCCTTCTAGGAATGCCATCGATCATGAAGAACCAGATTATCGAAGGACACTCCAGGCAGGACGCGATCCTAATCAGTCTAGGTTACCTTCTTCCGTTCACTGTTTTGATCCTCTTCATCTTCATAATAGTAATGCATGGAAATCGGCCGAAGTAGTGTAGGTCCCCCTTTCTAGTGAAGACCAAGCCCCGCTTCTTGCGGGGCCGTTCTAGTTTCGAGACGCATTCAGGCACCTTTTCTATTCCGATTGTGTTTCGCAGCGCATCCCCGCCTGCCAGCTCTCCTTAGATGTCGGCTTCTGGCCGTTCTGAGCCGTCCACCAGGAAGATGAACGAGCGACTGCTAGCCGCGGGAGCTGCCTTTCAAACGTGCGTTTTCACGGATTCATCGCCGACTGACCGCTTTACTTCGTGTAGCCGCCAGTCACGTATTCCGCGCTATAATTTCCGCTGATGACCCAGAGCCTCCGTTCGTAAGGGCCTTGTTGGACCGTGTAGGACGGTTGAAAACGCGAAGACGCTCTCGAATTCAGGGGAAACGCATTGACTGAAACGAACATGGCGCTACCTACGATAAAGGACTTTCGTCCATTCATAATCTGTGTGGACGACAACTACGAAGCGACGAAGTCGTTCTATTCAGCCATGGGATTTCAGAAGCTATGGGACGACGGTAAGAGTGCATGTGAGTTCGCTACTGGCTTCGGTAGTCAACGTTTCCTCGTGACATTGCATCACGGTGTCGAACCGCCTCAGCATGCAATGCTCCATTTTTGGGTTAGTGATGCGCAGGCTTGGTTTGACTATCTGAAGGGTCTGCGGCTTGAAGAGCGATTTGCCGGCACAAAGGTAACTGACCCTGTAGTAACGGAATGGGGATGGCTAATCACCTACGTGGCCGACCCGGCCGGTGTCAAATTGCATTTTGCCCAACCTCACAGTCCGTCAAACAGGGACTTCTTCAACGACGCTCCCTGGATGAATCACTAAGAGCGCGGTCATGCGTGCGGGATCTTCGCGTCTATCGGCTGTCTTGTCGCTACTGACGTGTGGCCAGGTCGAGTTGGATTACTTATCTCCGATCTAGGTCCACGTCCGAAAGAACTCCTCATGATCTAACCAATGACACTATAAGTTAGATCAACTCGGTGTGTACTTGAGAGACGGGTCTGCTGTGACGATATCCTGGTAGAGCCAAACCATGCGGTCGATGAACCACATTTTTCCGCCCCAGGAGACGGCCGTCCCGAAGAGCAGTATCCATACATCGAGGACGACCAAGCCCCAGATCAGGAAGATCGCGCCGAACATGGCGACCCCATTCAACAGCCTTATTGGGAAGACGTGGTGGGGAGGGATGTCATATTGGTCGCGGTTCGCCCAGAATCGCTCACCAAAGACAGCTCTTGAGATGTAGCTCTCATCGGAGGACGCAGGGCCGAATAGCTTCGGGTTTATTGCCACCCAGATGAAGGCTACTGCGACCGGAATCAATGACCACCAACCGATCCAGTCGCGGCTCCAGACCGCGAGTACGATCAAGGGGAGCCCGGTGAAGACTCGTGACCAACCTGAGAGAGGATTCGCGTGGCGCGCCCAGCCCTCATCGTCTAGTCCGAAAACGCCGGAAACGGCTTTCTCCAGATTCATGAGTCGCCCCGAAACATACCTCATTTTACTCGCAACGGATTGTGCTGTCCGCTTCTGGCCGAGGCTGTGTGAAAACTAAATAGGGAAGTTCTCGTTTCAATTCTGCGCCATGCTATTTTTCAGTACGAGCGACAGCATTGACTTTGCTCTCAGCTCGCCACAGCGCTTACGACGCACAGCGTCATGGACAATTCTGGTGTCACTCTTGGCCACTTGTGATGCGCGAATTTTCACACAGCCTCGGCCGTTTTCGGAAGGTTTGGGTTTTCCCAAACAAGACGTTCAGGCGGCCGCTACTGGAAAAAGCGGCCATTCAATAGCGGTGTCTGGTTCTGGCCCCGTTGGGACGTTGCTAAGTGCCGAAGAACACATGATGGCCAGGAGCTTCAGACAGCTATTGCACTTGCGAACTGTTTAGGCAAACAAGAGCCACTTCCCCGTAGGGTAGGTGGCTCTGTAGAGCAGGTCGACGTTCTAAGCAGGCTAAAGGTGTCATGAAGGACACTTTGTGGTCAAAACGACACGATGTCGGTACCGTCTCTGAAAGCTTCGGCGCAGCACGCCGCTGTCGCCAGCTGCCGCGCGCCAGGCGACTGGCTCGCAGTTCTAGCGTTCGAAGCTGTCCATCAGTCCCGATCCGATTCTTGCACCGACGTGCTGGATCACACTCGTCGCGACGTGCGTGCCGAGCCTGGCGGAATCCTCGAGGCTCCAGTCATTCGCCCATCCGTACAGAAAACCGGCTGAATAAGCATCGCCGGCGCCGGTCGTATCGACGACGTTCTCAACTGGATTTGCCGGCTGTTCCACCGTCTGTCCGCGATGATAAATGACCGAGCCTTCTTCCGACCGAGTGATAACGAACAGGTTGTCGCGGTCACGGATAGCCTCGAGCGTGTCGTCGATATTGTCGGTGCCAAGCAGCATGTTGATCTCGTCCTCATCCGCGAGAACGATGTCCACGTGGTTCGCCACCGCGTCTGCGAAAGAGGCCTTGTGTCGTTCCACGCAGAAGGAGTCAGACAGTGACAGCGCAACCGCGGTCTGTGACTCTTTCGCGAGTTCCATCGATCGCTGGGCCAGCGCCGGGCCCTCGGCGATGTCCCAGACGTAGCCTTCGAGCAAACTGACCTTCGGTTTCCCAACTGTCGATTCGCTGATGTCGGCGGTCGCGAGTTCCGTGCACGCGCCGAGGTAGGTACACATGGTTCGCTGCCCGTCGTCGGTAATCAACACATGGCTGCGGGCCGTCGGAGCGCCGTCGGCCGCCGGTTGAAGACGGATGTCGACACCCAGCGCCCGCATGTCGTGGTTGAAAATCTCACCCAGCTGATCGCGCTTGACCTTGCCAATGTACGCGGCCGAGCCGCCAAGCAGCGCAAACGCCGCCACCGTGTTGGCTACCGAGCCTCCCGACATTTCCGTTGCCGGGCCCATCCGGTCATAGATCGCGTGCGCCTGTGACTCGTCGACCAGCGTCATCGAACCCGGAACCGTGCCTATCTCGGACAAAAAGCTGTGATCGACGTTGGCGAGTACGTCGACGATGGCGTTGCTGATCCCCAGCAACTGGACGTCGTGGTGCATGAACTGCTCCGTGTGAGAAATCGGCGTAAAGCCTATCATTGTGAGCCGCATGATGCGTTATGATTGTCGCGGGGAAAATCGGAAGGGACGTCCATGAGAAAGTCGACCGGCCTGGCAATACCGATGACGGTAATCATCCTGTATTACGGGTTCTGGCTGGCGCTGGCGTTATTCGTTCAGACGCGTTACCCGACTATCGCGAACTACCTGCCGCTCGGTGGAATCAGCGACCTGATGTCCGACAGCCTCGACTCGCTCGAACCGGTCTACACGAGCATCGGGCCCTCATTGCTCGAGCCCGCCGGCCCGATCCGACTCGCCATCGCCAGCTTCAGCGCCGTCATCCTTATTATCCCGGTCTCGTGGGTGTACTTCATGACGTCGCGCAGTGCGAAGATGGACCAGGCATTCATCCAGACGATTGTCATACTGCCGGTCGTTGTGACCGGTATCGCGATGATCGTCATGAACAGCATCGCACTCGCGTTCAGCCTCGCCGGCATCGTCGCTGCCGTTCGCTTTCGCTTCTCGCTGGCCATTCCATCGGACGCGATGTACATCTTTGTGTCCATTGGTGTCGGCCTCGCTTGCGGCATCGGAGCGGTGGGCATCGCGATGGTAATTTCCGCCGCATTCGTGCTGACGACGCTGGCCATCTGGCGTCTCGAGTACGGCAAGTCGGCTTCGGGCTCGTTCCTTCGCATGATGGCGCGCCGTGGTACCGGGGACGACGACTTCTAGGCACGCCATGACGGAGAACACGGCAACGCCGCCGAGGCGAATCATCTATGTGCACGGTTATTCCCTGAAGCCGTCGGAATCGGTGCTTGAAGAATTTACTCGACACGCTATCCGGTCCGGCATCCAGCGCGACTATCCGGACGACATAGCGGCATTCGACGAGTCTGACGTCGGCCTGGCTTACTACGGGGACCTGACGCGACCCCTGCTCAAGGACCGTGGCAGGGAGTACGACGAAGAGCTCGACATCGGTGATCGCAAGAACGCACTGATCTCCCTGCAGGCAGTTTCACGTCGCAAGAAATTCGGCTTTCGGCAGTACGATAGCCTACCCGGCAAGTCGGCGAAGAAAGAGTTTCTCGCCGGGATCATCGCGCCGATCATGGGGCTTCTGGGCCAGACCATGCGCTTGCTCGGTCGTGTCGCCCCGGTGTTTGCCGCCTATCTGCAGAACGAAGACGGACTGGGCACGAAGATTCGTGAGCGAGTCAGGGGAGAGATCGTCGAGGCGATGGAGTCCGGTGCGACGCTGATGATCGTGTCGCACGGCATGGGCGCCATCGTTGCCTACGACGTTCTGTGGCAGCTGTCGCGAGACCCGCGGTTCTCGGACCATGCCACGACCAAGGTCGACTGCTTCGTCTCCATGGGAGCACCGCTGTCGGACAACTACATTCGCAAGTACCTGCTGGGCGCCAATTCGGAAGGGATCGAGCGTTATCCCGGCAACATCATTAACTGGCTCAATCTTTCGGCTGAGGACGACTACCTCTGTCACGATGGCACAGTCGCCGACGACTTCCGCGAGATGATGCGGGAGCACATCGTCAGCCGAATCAGCGACTTCCGGATCTATAACCAGACGGTTCGCTACGGGAAGTCAAACCCGCACAGTTCGGTCGGCTACCTGATTCACCCACGCTTGTCGAAGATTATACGCGACTGGCTGTGCGAGCGGCCCGGCCTGATTCAGTGACACCGGCGTTCAAATCGTTTCTCGATTGACCTTGGGTCGTCGATGATCTTGTAGAAGTCGTCGACGAGACGCGTCGTCAACTTGCGGCTGTATTTGGACAGGTGCGGGAACGTCTCGATCAACGCATAGAATTCATCGCGCTTCTCGCTGAACTGCCGGAGCGTCTCCGGCAGGTGTTCGTTGTTGACGCAGTGTCCCCGGTAATAGCGCTGCGTGATCCGGCGCAGTCCGTAGCGGGGATTCGGCACGGCGTACTCCGCCGATACGAATCCGGACATGTCGAAATCGTACGGAATCGAGTAGTACAGCTCTCCACCCTCGCCAAACAGGATGTGGTTGTGACAGCAGTCTTCTTCTTCGGCGGCGGCGAAGGTTGAGAAGTCGACGTTGGCAATCAGGAAATGAAACATCGTGGCCAGGTTCACGAAGTCGCTGTGCAGCTGGCTAAGGTTGGCCGGACCAATGAGCTCGACGGGTTTTGCATTGATCCGCTTGCCCAGCCGGTCCTTGTGCTCGATCAGGAATCCGAACTCGGTTATCGGGCGACGTTTGACCTCGCTGTACTCGTAGGTGATCTCGAGCAGGCGCACGCGGAAGCTCCTGTCCGTCAGCAGGTTGAACATGCGGTAGACGAGGTATTCGCGCAGCAGGCCCTGCTTGTGCACGACCGAATCGCTCTTGCAGTGCGTGACCAGTTTCAGCTTGTCCTGCTTGTGGAATAGCGTGTCCTTGGTTTCCGACTTCTTGAAGTTCAGGCGTATCGGCGGGAAGTTGCAGGTCTCCGGTGCTCGCCGCGATTTGCCACGCGCTCGAATCTGGATGGCGAACTGATGCTCCTGTCCGGCTGCGTCGGTGTAGGTGAACGTTCCCTGCTCTTCGTCTTCCAGCGAACGGGTCTGGAGTATGCGCTTGAACGGCGCCTCGATGGTGACTTTCAGTGTGTCGTAGGACTCGAATAACGGGTCGCTCTTGGCCAGCGCAGGATCTGCGATGCACAGCACCAGGAGGCACACGATCAATCTCATCGTTCAGCTAACCTTTAAGCAACGTCATGCGATCTTAGCATGCGGGTAACCGTGCATTACCCCGTCCGTCGCTCTAAAATGGCAAGACGGAGTGCCTCTCGTATTTAGTGAAATGCTATGCCGTTTCTTCTGCTAGTCATCCTGCTTCTTTCAGTGCCTGCGGCGGCAAGCTGGCAGTTCGATGGTGTTGAACGCGTCGTTGCGGTGTCCGATGTCCACGGTGCACACCCGGCCTTCGCCACGACACTGAAAGGCGCGGGTGTCATCGACAATGAGCAGTCCTGGAGCGGGGGCAAGTCCCACCTCGTGGTCGTTGGCGATCTGCTGGATCGAGGACCCGATTCGCGCCGTTCGATGGACTTGCTGATGAAGCTCGAGCAAGAGGCGGAGGCAGCCGGCGGCAAGGTCCACGTTCTGATCGGCAATCACGAGGCGATGAACCTGATCGGCGATCTCCGTTACGTTGCGGCCGGGGAATACGAGGCGTTCGCGCGGGAAGAAACGGAAGACGAGCGGAATTTCTGGTTCGAGAAACACCGCGAGTCTCGTGAGACGCCCGATTACTCGCGAGAGGCCTTCGACAAGGCTTTCCCGCCGGGCTACTTCGCGCATCGCCGCGCGTTTGCCGCCGACGGACACTACGGCGCCTGGCTGCTGTCAAAGCCCGTCATCGTCGTCATCAACCAGACCGCCTTCGTTCATGGCGGCGTATCCCCGATGGTCGGTGAGTACGGACTGGATGGGGTCAACGGCAAGCTCGTCGGAGAAATGGCGGAGTACCTGCGTCTTCTCGACAGGCTGTACGCCGAGGAGATACTCCTGCCGACCGATAACTTCTACGATCATCCGGGTCTTCTGGAAGCGTGGATGCCGCCGATCGACTCGACGCCTGAGTTGCTGGACAGTGTCGCCAAGGCCCGGATTCTGAACGCGTCACGCCTGCACGATTCCGACGGGCCCCTGTGGTACCGGGGGAATGCCGCGTGCAGCCGCGTGATCGAGGAGACGCGACTGCTGGAGACGCTCGAGATCATAGGCGCGAATCGTGTCGTCATCGGTCACACGCCGACCCCGACACGTCGCATCCTGAGCAGGCTGGACGGCGCCATTGTCGAGGTCGATACCGGCATGAACCGCAGATCCTACGGTGGCACCGGCAATGCTCTGTTGATCGAGGCCGGCGAGCTCAGCGCGATCAATGAAGTCGGCGCCGAGGCTTACCCTGTGCAGGCGCATCCCAGGCAGGTCGGCACTCGGCCCGGCGGCTTCCTGAGCCTTGAGGACACGCTGGACCTGCTGGCGACGGGTGAGGTCGTTGAGGAGATCACCGACGAGCAGGGGCGGCAGGTTGTTCGACTGCAGAAGGACGGTCGCAGTCTCGAGGCGGTTTTCTCGCCGCGGTCGGCGCGTGGATTCTATCCGGAACTCGCCGCCTTCGCGCTCGACCAGTTGCTTGAGTTGGACATGGTGCCTGCGACGGTACGCCGAAAACTGGGACGCAAGGACGGCACGCTGCAGTTCCTGGTGCCCGACACCCTGAATGAGGAACAACGATCGGCGTCCGGCCGTGGCAGCGGCGCGCAGTGCCCGCTACTCGACCAGTGGGATGCCATGTACGTGTTCGACAGCCTGATCCACAACGAGGCGAGGACGCGCGACCGCATGCTCTACGATCGAGAGGCCGGCTGGGACCTGGTCCTGGTCGGGCACAGCCGCAGCTTTTCGACGAAAAAGGGTGTGCCGGATTATCTCTCCGGGATTGACCTGAATCTGACTCAGAGCTGGCGCAAGGGGCTTACGAGCCTCGCCGATGACGTGCTCGACGTGGAACTCGAGGATGCCCTCGACAAGCGACGCCGTAAGGCATTGGCGGACCGTCGCGACCTGCTGCTCAGCGACTAGCGATTGCCCACGCAGCGTCGATCAAATTTGTTGATGAGGCGTTCCGGGTTTCTCGCCTGTTTGAAGAAAGCGGCCAGGTAGCGTTTCTTCTTGGCCTTGTCCTTGTCGGTCAGCAAAGGCAGGGAATCGACGACGGCCATAAAATCGCTTTCGTGTTCAATGACCTTGTCGAGTGCGCGCCGTAACGTGCCGCGGTCTATGCAGTAACCTCGATAGCGGCGCTGCGTGACGCTCGACGTGCGCAGGCTTGCATCAGGCTTGGCGTGTTTCGCATCGACAAAACCAGTGAGGTCGAAGTCATACGGAACGACCAGCAACTCGCTCTTGCCCTGTCCCACGATGATCTCATTGTGGCAGCAGACAGTATCGTCCTCGGCGGTCACCAGTGACCAGTCCGTATTGCCAACCATGTAGGCAAACACGTAGACGAGGGCGGCCTGGTCCTGCTCAAGCCAGCTGCGAGACAGCGCTTCAAGCTCCGACAGGCCGGTGCCGATTCGCTCTGCCATGTCTTTCTCCGGTTCGAGAAAGAATGCGAACCGGGAGAAGCTGCTGCCTTCCGTGTCGACGTATGACATTCGGGTGAGGCGAACGCGCAGGCTGTTGTCAGTCACCAGGCCGAACATCCGGTAGACCGCGTATTCCTCGATGACGTCGATGTGGGACTGGTTGCTGTCACGACAGTGCGTAACCAGCTTCAGCTTGTCTGCGTCTTGGAAGACGCCGTCTGCGCCTTTGAAATTCAGCCTCAGCGGCGGGAAGGCGCAGACGCGTAAGCGGCTCTTGCCGCGTGCACGGACCTTGATGTCGTAGGCGTTGCCGGCATGTTCGAGAGTGAACGGGTACTGCTGCTTCTCGCCCTTGTGCTCCAGGACGGACGAGAGCGGGCCCTCGAGGCGAAGTTCAAGCGTGTCCGTACCGGTGAACAGCGGAGCGCCGCCGCCGGCCAGCGAAATCAGCAATGCTGTTATGACCGTTTTCACTATTTTATAAGTTTAGCGCGAACTGGCACTGAGGCCACCCGGGCTGGCACACTGTCGACTTTTGCGCCGACATGCCTGTGAACCTCGACGACCTCCAATCCATCCCGGTCTACACCGATGTCGACAAGGCGCGGTTTCAGGACGAGATCCAGCCTCTGCACAGGCCCGCGATTCTGAAGGGCCTTGCCAACGACTGGCCGATCGTCACCAAGGCAAAGGAGTCGCGCCGGACGTTGTCTGACTATATCGAGGGCTTCGAGCCTGGCCGTCCGGTCAAGGCCTTTTTCGCCAGCCCGGATATCGAAGGACGTTACTTCTACAACGACGACTTCACCGGCTTCAATTTCCGACAGCGCGAGCTGCCGCTGGCCGAATTGCTTGGCACGCTGCGGCGCCACGAGGACGATGAACGTCCGCCGTCGGTGTACGCCGGCGCTGTTCAGCTGACCGGTCGGCTGGAGGCGCTGCGCGACAGCAATCATCACGAGCTGCTCGACGACGAGATGGAGCAGCTCGTCTCAATATGGATCGGTAACCGTGGCAAGACCGCCATCCACTGGGACCTGCCGCAGAATATTGCCTGCGTCGTTGCCGGACAGCGCCGCTTTACGCTGTTCCCGCCGGAACAGCTGCCGAACCTCTACATCGGGCCGCTCGACGTCACGCTTGCCGGTCAGCCCATCAGCCTCGTTGATCTCAACGATCCGGACCTCGATCGGTTCCCCAGGTTCAGCGAAGCACTCGAGGCTGCGCAGACCGCTGTCATGGAGCCGGGCGACGCGATCTATGTGCCGAGTATGTGGTTCCACCACGTGCAGAACATGAGCGCGCTCGGCGTATTGATCAATTTCTGGTGGCGCGACGCCGCGCCGCACATGTTCACGCCGCTGTTCACGCTATTTCATGCGCTGCTGTCGATCCGGGACCTGCCTGCAGACGAACGCGAACACTGGAAACGCATGTTCGACCATTACATCTTCCGCGAGGATCGCGACCCGATGCCGCACGTGCCCGAGCACGCGCGGGGCGTCTTCCAGGACATGACCCCGGAGCGGGTCGTCGCGCTGCGAAATTTCCTCGTGCACAAGCTCGGCGGCGAGCTTCGTCGCGATAAATGAGCGACGACGAGTTCTACCAGGCTGAGGCACAGCCCTGGCGGCGGGAGCTGCCGCGGTTTTACTACCACACTCATTTCGTCGAGATGCTCGCGTTCGTCAAGGAGCACTACGCTCACGTGTTCTCGGACGATGAGCAGGCGTTTCTCGCAGACTTTGACGCGCTGCCGTTCGAGGCACAGTGCCTGTACGTCCGACTCGTCAATCGCAAAGGGCGAGTGTTCGCCCGGTCGCGCTTAAGCTATCCCGAAATCGGCGATACGGGGCCGCTGCTTGGCACGCTGGACAAAGCCGGTTGGCTTAAGAAGCCGAACGCCGAGCATGTTGACGAGCTTCTCGGGTTCCTGACGCGCAGCCAGCTGCTCGATGCGCTGCGGCCGCGCTTTGTCGGGATGAAGACGTCAATGAAGAAGGCGGAGCTGCTCGAGTTTGCGAGGACCCACGCAGGGCCTGAGGAGCTCGCCGAGCTGCTGCCCACCGATGGCGTTTTCATACAGGGCCGGGAGACGGTCGTCCGATTCCTGCTGTTTCTTTACTTCGGTCGCATCAGTGATGGCCTGTCGCGATTCACAATGCGAGACCTCGGCCTCGTCAGGGCCCATGCGCAGTCCGCCAGCTACGAGCCCCGCTTCCAGGACCGCCCGGAAGCGATGGAGACTTACTTCTACGCCTGCCTGCTGGCTGACTTCGGTCGTTACCCCGAGCGGCTGCAGCAAATGGCAGACAGCGTCGACGAATGGCCGGAACCGCAGCAGGGCTATGCGGCCGGTCTGCGGGACAAGCTCGCGTACCGGCTCGGTCGCGCATTGGAGCAGGGTAAAGAGACCTACGCCGCCCTGCGGCTGTACCAGAAAGGGGAGGACACGCGTTGCGCAGAGCGGGTCGTTCGCCTGCTGCTCGCGAGCGGGCAAACGATCGAAGCGGAGCAGTTCCTCGAGCGCTGCCTGACCGACCCGGCCAACGATGCGGAGGCTCTGCTCGCCGCCGACCTGTACGCAAGAAAGTTCGGCAAGAAAAGAACGTCTAGCTTGACGGATCTGCTCCGAGCTGCGGACGTCATCGATATCGACGAGGCGCACAGCGGCGCGCCCGAAAACGCGGCCGTCGCCTACTACGAGCAGCGCGGCATCACCGCCTACCGAGTCGAGAACACGCTGTGGCGGACATTCTTCGGCCTGCTGTTCTGGGACCTCTTGTTTGGCAAGTCGGCATCGGGGATGCACTCGCCGTTCGAGAGCCTGCCGGCCTCGGTGCAGAGCGGCCGCTTCTTCGCCGACAATGAAGATGCCGTCGAAGCGCGTCTCGATCTGTTGCAAAAACCCGCGGCGCTCAAGCAGGCGCTACTGAAGACGAGCGTCGGTCACTACGGCACACCCAATGGCGTGTTCCGCTGGCGCCAGCGGACGCTGGATGCACTCTACGCAATGGTCGACAAAGCACCCGCAGAGGCCATGCACCCGATGCTCAAGCGCTTCTGCACTGACTACGGCGGCGCGCGCAGCGGCTATCCGGACCTGATGCTGATCGACGGCGACAGGGTTCGCTTTGTCGAGATCAAGACGGACGGCGACAGCGTCCGGCGCAATCAGCTGCTGCGGATCGAACAGCTTCGCTCGGCAGGTTTCAACGCCGACGTTGTGCAGGTGCGATGGATACTGGACCCGGAACAGGATTACGTCGTTGTCGACGTAGAGACCACGGGTGGGCGAGGCGAACAGCATCGTGTCACGGAGCTCGGCGCCGTCCGCGTCACGAACGGGGAGATCGTCGATCGGTTCCAGACGCTTCTGAACCCGCAGCGCGGAATTCCGGCCAACATCACGCGCCTGACGGGAATCACGCCGGCAATGGTCGCCGATGCGCCGTATTTTTCCGACGTCGCCGACGAGTTTGCGGCGTTCCTCGAGGGCGGCATTTTCGTCGCGCACAACGTCGACTTCGACTACCGCTTTATTGCGCAGGAGTTCGGCAGGCTCGGGCGAACGTTCCGCATGCCCAAGCTGTGCACCTGTGCGTCGATGCGAAAACTCTATCCCGGCCGCAAGTCCTACAGCCTGGCGGCATTGACCAGTGATTTCGGTATCAAGCTGGACAGCCATCACAGGGCGTTGTGCGATGCAGAAGCCGCTGCGGAGCTGCTGCTACTGATCAATGAGAGGCGGCAGGAGCGACTCAGTCCCCTTGAGAGCGTTGCTCCATCTGTCGCTCAAGGCGGTCGATAATATCGCCGAGGTCGGGTCGCGCCGCTCGAAGCTCGCCGATACTCAAGCCTGACAACTCGTAGGGCAAAACCAGCCAGTCGTGGGTTTTGTGCATGTAGTAGTCGGGAGCGCGCAGTGTCCGTTCAGTCTCACGAAACCAGACCGATGCCGTTCGGATATCACCGGGCAGATTTCGTCGCGTCTTCCTCGACAGTTGCTGTATCACCGCTGCGACGCTCGACCCGGTGCTGTACACGTCATCGACGATCAAGAGCTTGTGGCGCGACGAGACGTTGTCGACCAGGTACTCGAGACCGTGCACGCGAATCTCATTGGCCCGGTTGACCATGTCCGCATAGCTCGCCGCACCGCGGTAGGAGGTCCGCACGGCGATGTGGTCCGTCGGGATGCCGAATTGCTCGAGCCCTTCCTGCACGGCAATACCCACCGCGCTGCCGCCACGCCAGAGTCCGACGAGAAAATCGGGACGAAAATCATCCTCGGCGATGCTGGCGGCCAGCCTGAACGAGTCGGTCAGCAGATCGTCGGCGGCGATGAATCTCTTTTCCATGGCGTGGTTAGCAAGGCTAGAATAGCGAGCGCCGCATTATAAGCGCAGACGGATCGCCATGAACAAAAACATCTTTACCGCGCAGGACCTGCTCGAAGACTCGTTCCGCCTGGGCCTCGACGTGCTGGAGAGCGGCTTCGAGCCTACGATGATCATCGCGATCTGGCGCGGCGGCACGCCTGTCGGCATGGCCGTGCAGGAGATCCTGGCCTACTGCGGCGTCGATGCCGACCACATCGCCATCCGCACGTCGTCCTACAGCGGCATCGACAAGCGCGGCGCCGTCGCCGTGCACGGGCTGAACTACGTCATCAAGAAAATCTGTCACGACGACCGGGTCCTGATCGTCGACGATGTCTTCGATACCGGCAACACCATCGTCGCCGTCATCGATGAGATCCGAAAGCGTGCACGCGATAACGCGCCTCAAGACATTCGCGTCGCTGTCCCGTGGTTCAAGCCCGAGCGCAACCAGACGGATATGACGCCCGACTTCTACCTTCGCGAGACGAGCGACTGGCTCGTCTTTCCGCACGAGATCGATGGCGTCACCTTAGAGGAGCTGCAGGCTGCACGACCTGACGTAGCCAAAGTCATGGCTTCGGCGATGCGCAAGGCCGCGTCGTAGCCGTCTTGAACAGGATCTGCGTTTACTGCGGCTCCAATCGCGGCGCGCAGCTCGCCTACGCTGACGCGGCCGAGCGGCTCGCCGGCGTGCTCGTCGATAACGACATCGAACTGGTCTACGGTGGCGCCACGGCCGGGATCATGGGCGTCATCGCCGACCGGGTACTTGCGCTGGGCGGACGCGTGCACGGTGTTCTGCCGAGATCGATAACCCACAAGGAACTGGCTCACTCCGGGCTGACCGAGCTGCACACCGTCGATACGATGCACGAACGAAAGGCGCTCATGGCCGACCTGGCCGACGGGTTCGTCGCCCTGCCGGGCGGCTTCGGGACGCTCGAGGAGATCATCGAGATCGTCACCTGGGGGCAGCTCCAGTTTCACGGTAAGCCTTGCGGTCTGCTGAATGTCGGCGGTTACTTCGACCACCTGCTTGCATTCTTGTCGCACGCTGAGCAGGAAGGCTTCATTCGATCGGAGAATCGGAGCATGTTGCTGACAGACTCGTCGCCCGAAGGTCTGCTTCAGCAGTTCCTCGACTACCGGCCGCCGTCTGTGACCAAGTGGGTGGACGGCAAGCTCTGACGGAACGTCCGGTGCCCGACCGTTGGGCCACCCAAGCAGGCGATTATGTAAAGCCAAAAACCTGCGCACCGGTGGCTCTCCACCGGATACCGCCCAATTGACCGATATGGTCCAAAATTTGCGATTAACCCTTGTTTTTAAGGGATAAGCTGAGAAGCACGTCGCAGCGGGCGATGTGCGCCACGTCTAGGATTACGTTCAGTTAGCTGACTGTCGTGCCGATGGACCTGAACCTGCCACTTTCTGTCTTGCTGTTTGCAAGCAGTGCCGCCTACGCGGCGCTGGGTTTTCGGCTCGTCCTCGCCAAACGGGAGGTAGGCACCCTCCCGCTGGGCGCGCTGTTTGTCGTCATGGGTTTCTGGGTGCTCGGCGGCGCCGTCGAGATGATCGCGGATTCCTACTACATCTTTTCAATCGGGCGCACCGGCCATTTCATCGGCACGGCGCTGCTGCCGCTCGTTGCGCTGGTCTGCTTCCGCGAATACACCGGGTCGAGCACGAGCCTGCACGCGATGATCCTGCTGGCCGTAATCCCCTTTGTCTCCGTGGTGTTCGCGGCGACCAACCAGTACCACGAGTTCATGTGGCTGCCGCCGATGACGAACGCTACGGGCGAGTTCCTGACGCGACCCGAGACCTGGGGTCGATGGTTTATGTTCGTGCACGCACCGTACAGCTACGGGCTGATCTCGGTCGCGATCCTGATATTGATCATCCGCAGTGCGATCGTGCCGCCGGCGCACCGCCGCGGACTGCTGATCCTCGTGGCAGCCTGCCAGGTGCCGCTGCTAACGACGCTTGCCTATGACCTGGGCTACGGCCCCGACACGGTATCCTTCGTGCCCTTCGCGCTGGCGGCGATGCTACCGATCTATGCGTGGTTGATCATCGGCGGTCGCCTGATCGAGTTCGCACCGCTGGCGTACGAAACCGTCTTCCAGAACATGGAAGATCCGGTGGTGGTGATCGACGACCAGAAACGCGTCATCGGACTGAACCGTGTCGCCGAAGACATGCTGTGCATTCGCGAGGCCGACGCGCTTCGCCTGCCACTGGCCGATGTCTTCGGCCAGGGCTCAACCGGCGTCTTCGATGCACTGAATACCGGCAAGCCACAGAAGATGCTGACCGATACCGGCCGCTTCCTGCACGTACGAGCGTCGCCGATAACCTCGACGAAGAGCAGCGCCAGGGGTGGCCGCGTACTGATGTTCCGAGATGTCAGCGATGTCGAGCGCGCTCAGAGTGACGTTCGTAAGAGTGAGAAGCTGCTGCGAACGCTGATCGATCATTCGGTGAACGGCATCGTTCGTCTGCGCTGGATTCGCGGCGACTCCGGAATGCCAACTTTGCGCTGCATCTTTGCCAATCCGGCCGCTGCAGAGCTACTGAGCGTCGATGAGGATGATCTGCAGGAATACGAGGCCGAGGAGCTGATTCAGCTGGCGACGAGCGGTATGGACGAGCGGGACCGCAGCGAGGTGCTGAAGCTGTCACGTCGCGCGCTGGAAGGCGGCCCCACCGTCGATCGCGAGGTTGTCTGCGGTGACGGTGCGCGGGCTCGCTGGCTGCGCATGATCCTCGTGCCGGCCGGGGACGACGTCACCATCACGTTCATGGACCAGACCGACAGCAAGGCGCGCGAGATCCAGATGGAGTCGATGGCGTGGACCGACCCGCTGACGGGCGTCCTTAACCGACGCGGCTTTGAGCGGGATGGGGCGCGACACCTGTCGAACAGCCAGGACGATGCCACCGGCGCTCTGTTGTTTATCGACCTGAACGAGTTCAAGCCCGTCAACGATCGCTACGGCCACGAGGTTGGCGACCAGCTGCTGTCAATCGCGGCCCAGCGACTGAAGAAGTCCCTGCGTTCCTGCGACATTATCGGGCGGCCGGGCGGCGACGAGTTCGTCGCTCTGGTCCCGGACGTCACAGATGAGGTGGCGGACCGACTGGCCTATCGACTGTCTGAGGCGCTTGAGCAGCCCTACGTTATCGATGGCAAGACACTCAAGTGTGCGGCGAGCATCGGACTTGCGACCTACCCGAAGAACGCCAGCACGCTGACCGGCCTGATGCGCGAGGCTGACCAAGCGATGTACCGGGCAAAGGCTCGTTGCCGGGGAACGCAGAATGTGCACTTCGCCGATCTGCTGGAAAAGGCCATCTAGCTGATCGTATTCAATTGGCACGACTGTATCGAAGCAGTCAAAGCCATGATCGCATTCAATGGCACGACTGTATCGAAGCGGTCAAAGGCACGATCGCATTTAATTGGCACGATCTCTTCGGGGCGACCCTCCATTGCTTGGGGGCGCTATTGCCGGCAATTCAATGAGGAGGCCCGACCAATAACGATGGTCCGCTTCTTGTCGTCTCATTCCGGTTACTTGCATGAGAATTCCTTTACGCTCACGGAGAACCGTTCCGGCTCACGAAATCGACGATATCATGCTCGTACTTGTCCAGGACGCCCTCGCCGGCGCCCTTGTAAGCCGTAAACGCTATCTCGTTTCCTCGCCTGATCGTCACCTCCTCCAAAGGACCGTCGAAAAGCAGGTGGCCGGCGTTCTCATACAACATCAGCTCGACAGGTCGGCCGGCCGCCCGCCTCGAATCTACCCAGTCCTTGATTGAGACAGGCGACGATGGGAACGTTCGCGTCCATACGAAGTCCGTTTTCGACTTGCCCGCCCACGTATCGAGCGCCCCGAAGGAAACGATAGTAGGAATACTGTAGTCACCCAGTTCGAATCCAGTTGCAGCCGGCGCTTCAGAAATAATGCCGCGAACGCGGTCATCCGACATCTGGGAGCCTGCGTACAGGACTACCCGGCCGCCATTCGACCCCCCGTAGAAAAACACACCCCGGTTGTCCCAGTCGTCACTTTGCAGGGCATAGTCAACCGCGCCCTTGAAGACACCCCAGATCAGGTTTTGCTTTCCAGCGTTGGTGACCCTTCGGCTGACGAACTGCCAGTCGTCTAGACCGTTCATCACGTAGGCATCAAAGGAAATGGTCGCGAAACCGTTCCTGCGCATCATCTCCACTCGCGCCTCGTCGTCCTCGCGAAACCCTGCACCACCGTGTGCGTAAACAATGATTGGAGCGGCGGAATCTCCCTTTGGAACCCAGATCTCCACACTCGGATGGTCCGCGTCAAAGGCGGCAAATGGTGGCTGGGTCGTGTACCAGCCACGAGATCCAACCTCCACAATCTTCGAGCTTGTAGACTGGGCGAGATAGGAAGAATCGGCAATGACCGGCGAGGCGGCCGCGATTGTTAGGAAAAATAAACGAGTCAATGGGTTCATCCAGTCTCCTCGGCGTAGATAGCGGCCTAAAGTCGCTTATAGTCCACATAGAACCGTTTGGTTACATCTCCTGCTGGTGAGCGCATGAAGCTCTTCAGAAGCGCGGTCAGTGGCCAATCTGTCTGGCCCGATGAAATCGGACCGCGGCGTTTAGGTTACAGCGACTCCTTCTAGCCTATTCTTCTGGCCTATTCTGTTGAAAAACTCCATTCTGAAAATCGTTGATCTTTCATTTGCGATTTGCGGCCGATTTCGCATCGTAGATACGAAGGTGCTGGTGCAGTTCCCGTGACAACACCTCCTGGCGCAGCTCAGTGCGGCTAATCCAGGCAAGAAGGTGCGCACAGGATCGAAAGAAATTCTTCATGAATTTTGGCGTCGCTCGCAGAATCGAGTTTTTCAACAGAATAGGCCGTTCTGAGACCGTCGCGCTCGCACCAAATAGGTTGCTTGAAAGACTGCTTCTTGAATAAGCAGACATCGACCTAATCAACCCGGTCCCAGGTATCCCGCTTGTCTGTTCAATAAGGGCAAAAAAATGGCGCCGCTGAAGATCGTCAGTCGGCGCCATTTAAGGTTTTCTGCTCCAGTCAGACTATCTGTGCCCCCGCATTGTTTTCCACGTGTTGCACCGGATTAGCCTTCGACTGACCTGCTAGCTGGAAGCTTGCCGAGCGTGACCCCGCATTACGTTCTCAGTTGCACGTTCGCGTTGGCCTGATAGCACCTTCCAAGGTGTCGTAACCAGAAGACCACCCGCAAGTCTGGTCCCGGGTCATTCCCCCCCAAGCCTCTTCGTTTTCCTCGTAATAATACTCTGGAATCTCATCTTCACGATCTTCATATCGATCGGGGTCCTTTCGGTTTTCGGCCGAAATCGTGATATTTCCTTCGTTATCGAGACAATCACTGCCGCGTGGCGCTCCTCCCGTGGGTTGTTCCGCCGCGGGTAGTTGGCCATCAGCCGCCATAAACTCCCTCGATATCTTCCCGGTCTCAGGGTGTGAGTACCCGACATTAAGGCTGCTGATCGTAAATTCGAAGTCATACACGAGGTCGCCTAAATCTCCGATAAGACGTCCTACTGTGCCAATCGCCTCATCAGCGAAATTTTCTTCGAACTCCGCTTGCAAATGGCCTTGAACGCACTGCCCCCGCAAATTGCAAATCGGGAAGAAAAATTCACTGTCGTTCGCAACAAAGGTCTGTCCGAAACCCCAAACTTGCGTTTGAAAGAAGTATCGACCACGAGCCCCGGCCGTAACAAACGTGTCGTAAATACCTAAGAACCAATTCCCTGAGTCTGTTGCAGGATCTCCCATACCACCGTGAAGGAATCCAATTTTGTCAATATTGATAGCCTTGAGAATTGCGTTGTCAGTGGTCACAATCCCGTCAAGATCACGTGGGCAAACAAGCAGAGATTCGCTCGCAAGAGCGCTGCCACTTAAGAAGGTCAGAACTAGAATCAGGGTCGCTGCTTTTGTCGGTTTCATTGGAAGGACTCCCCTAGCGCGGCCATACGACGCGCATTCAGCTCTTCAATCCACTCCCTTACCTCTTGTTCCGGGTACTCCGACTCAATGTTCAGCTCCGCCAACGCAGACTCAAATGCCTCTACGTCATCCTGGGTCTTGTAGCCCAGCTCCTCTCCGATCCGCGACCAAATCCAACCATTAATTGCTCGATCAAGGTCAAGTTCACCGTTTGTTCGCACGAGCGCGCCATTTTGATAGTCATATAAAGCATCGAATGCTTGTTGCTCGCCCGAGAGGACAAAGGCGTGAACGTACAATCTCTGAACTATCTCGTGACGCCCGCCGAAATCGTCGCTGAGTCTTTGAGCGAGAATGAACGCAGCAGCACCGTCATATTCGGCCAATTCTCTTAAAGCGTTCGTCGGTAGTTCTGCATAGGCATGATCGATGTACCGATTCCTTTCACATTCGACCGTTTCGATGTACTCGATTCCACCTTGGCGCAAGACAGGCACCTGTGTGTCTCTGCAATTTTCGTTTACTACTCGCATCGGCACAAAGTCACCCCATTCAGCTACTAGCTCACCCTCCTCAAAATCCCCCTTTGTTTCCTCATTGGACGCTTGATCTTCAGGTTCTGAATCTGATGAGCGATTCGACTTAGCATCCGGCTTAATGTCGACGGATGCTGTCGAGCTGGCATCAGATACTTCCGTTGCAGTTATCGCGACATCCGTAGATCTCGAGTTTTCATCCTCCAAATCGTCGCTGTTGAATACGAGCCACAGAGTGGCTCCGAACGCAGCTATTAAAGCCGCGATGGGGATAGATTTTTGTTTTTGTGCCAAACCAGCCATTTGAACTCCCTTGGTTTCGAGCGCTTGAGTAATTGAGCAATTTTGGTTTGTTTATCCCAAATAGATTTCTACACAAACAACTTTTGAATAACAATCGCAATTACAAGGCATCTAGTCTAGATCGGCCGATTGACTACGCTTCTTCTCGCAGTTAATCCTTCCCATTAATGTTCACATTCGGGCGGGAAGTTACCGGTGGTGATATCAAATCAGCCGATGAGGAAGATTTCGAGAGGTTTGCCCGGTCAATGAAAACGTGGTTCGAACTTACATACTCACCGACCGCGGACGACGCGAAACGGATTATCAATCGCGCATTGATGCAGTGG
>JAAUXY010073871.1_pt1 | contig 21923 bp, 24 predicted proteins | sample 7278121 | NCBI WGS metagenome assembly JAAUXY01 (sample SAMN14350117, study PRJNA611818) | marine sediment metagenome | isolation source: surface marine sediment (1.8m) | place: French Polynesia: Moorea | collected 2018-08 | reverse complement strand
GCAAGAAATTAGGCTTTACCCCGCTTCTAAGTAACAGTTTCACCTATTTAGTAAGCCTTAAACTGTAGCGCGGGGCTGGAGATATCCATGCCAATCAAATCCACCCTGGATAAAATTCGCCAGCTCGCTAAAGAAGCGCGCAATCTACTCGAACAAAGGAACGCTGTCAAGGTGTTAGAATCTAGCATAAAATGTAATTCGGTCAAGAATAAACCATACTGATGGTATTAATTCACTCCGACAACAAACTGTATTGGTTGACCAATTGGCTGCCTACGTTAACGAGTGTCTTACTGGTCATGGTGATTGCCTTTTCCTTAGCAACCCTACTGTGGCGAATCGTTGCACCATCCCCCCCCAGGGATCTATCTCAAAACCAACAGCAAGCTACAATCACGCGAACCAAGACGAACGATCCTAGGCACGACTTGCAAATAGCACAGTTGCATCTATTTGGTAAAGCTTCTGAGCCTCAATCTAATCAGCTGCCTACCGCTCCTAAAACTCGCCTAAACCTTACATTGCGTGGGGTTTTTTCCACTCGTGATCAGAATGCTATTGCCATTATTGCCAGCGGGGAGGTAAACGAAAGATTCTATCGAGTAGGTGATTCGATTCCAGGGGGCGCAACACTCAAAGCAGTGTATCCAGATCGCATTTTGTTAGAACGAAATTTTCAAATGGAAACCTTACCCATGCCTAAGGGCAAGGACGCTGGCATGAAGATATCAATGAATTCTGCGAACAAGCCAGCTTCAATTATTAGCGGTGCAAGCTCTGGAGCCAAGCTCAGCCACTTGAGAAAACAAATCCTTAAGAATCCACAACAATTAGGCAAAATGGTGCAAGCCAAACCGGTCACTGAGCAAGGACGATTTTTAGGCTATCGCTTATCGTTACGCGGAAGTACGAATTTAGCCGAAGAATTGGGCCTGAGATCCGGCGATGTTGTCACCTCGGTAAACGGTATCGCATTGGATCGACCCGAAAAAGGGTTAAACGCATTGCAAAACCTCATTAATGCACCCGATGTGACACTAACCTTGCTAAGAAACGGTAATGAAGTTACCGTTCATCACAGCTTGACAAAGTAAAGACTTCTTTGCCCTATGGGGTAATTTTTCCGACAGCCTCCTAGGGCGGAGTGAAAAAACATGACCACAAGACATAGCTATGATTTGCGTATTAGGGCTATGTAGACCTCCATTTAGAAAAAATGACGTTAACTCCTTTTTTTTTGCTCGAACTAAATCCGCTGCATAATTTTGTCCGCTAGAGTCGAATTAAACTATTCGCTGCATTATCGGAAATCACTAATGGGACTACGTTTAATTAAGTTAGCACATTGCCGACCTCGCCGCATTATGGAGACTGCTATTGGGCTATTATTTACCTTATGGCTGGCTATCGCAGCTGCTCAGTCTGAGATCGTACTAAATCTCAAAGATGCAGACATCCGAACTCTAATCGAAACCGTAGCAGAAACCACTGGAAAGAACTTTGTGATTGACCCCCGCGTAAAGGCCAAGGTCACCGTCGTGTCTTCACGACCGATGAATCAGGACGAGGTTTACCAAGTCTTTCTTTCGATTCTCCAGGTTCACGGCTATTCTGCGGTGCCGGTAGGAGAGGTCATCAAAATTGTACCTGACGTCACGGGAAAACAGGGGCCCGTCTCAGTTACCGCCGCTTCCCGTCCCGGGATTGGAGACGAACTGGTCACTCGGGTAATCGCGGTGGAAAACGTCCCTGCGGCGCAGATGGTACCCATCCTGAGGCCACTGGTTCCCCAACAAGGACATCTGGCAGCCTATGCCGCCAGCAATGTGTTGGTGATTTCCGATCGAGCCGCCAATATCTCTCGACTGGAGAAGATTGTCCGACGCATCGATACTCCGGAGAGCCAGCAGATCGAAGTCATCCCCTTAGAGCATGCGTCCGCGGGCGAGCTCGTTCGCATCGTTAGCGCCTTGACCGAAAAGGATGCAAAAGGCGCCCAGCTGCCCGGCAAACCCGTACTCGCGGCGGACGACCGCACCAACAGCATCTTATTGAGTGGGGACAAAACTGCAAGACTCCGGGTTCGTGGCCTTATTGCCCACCTCGATACCCCCACCGAAGAAGACGGGAGATCCCAGGTGGTTTTTTTGAAGTACGCAGTAGCCGAAGACCTTGCCCCTATTCTACTGGGGGTTGGTCAGCAGCAACAAAGGGCCCAACAACCCTCGGGGACCGCCCCCGGCGGAGCGGCTCAGGCCGCTGGTGCCGCGAGAAGCCGGGCACGCGAAGAGCTCGATATCCAGCCCGACCCGCGCAATAATGCCTTGATCATCACCGGACCACCGGAACAAATCAAGAGCATTAAAAGCGTTATTCGACAATTGGATATCAGAAGGGCGCAAGTGTTGGTGGAATCCATCGTTGCTGAAGTCCGCACCGAGCTTGCTCGAGAGCTGGGGGTAGAGTTCGCCGTGGTCCCAGGCGAGGATGAAAGTGGCCCTATTATCGCCTCCAACCCAGGCACCATCATTGACCTTGCCAGTGAGTTTCTCCTTGATACCGCAGCAGGGGGTGCCACAAGTCTCTCGAATCTTGGGACAGGACTTTTCCTTGGGGGCGCCAACCTAGACGGCTCGACGCGCTTTGCCTTCTTGTTACGGGCATTGGCTAGCGATACTGCCAATAATATTTTATCCACGCCCACGCTGGTGACCATGGACAATGAAGAGGCCCAGATCGTAGTGGGTCAAAATGTCCCTTTTGTCACCGGTTCTTTCACTCAGACCGGCAGAGACTCCACAGACCCTTTTCAGACGATCGAACGAGAGGATGTAGGCTTGACACTCACTATAAAGCCACAAATCAACGAGGGAGATACCGTTAAGCTGGAAATCGAACAAGAGACTTCCAACATAACGCCAGCGGCGCAGTTGGTCGACGCCAGTGATATCATCACCAACAAACGCAACATTAAAACCAAAGTAATATTAGAAGATGACCAGATCCTCGTGCTTGGAGGACTGAGCCAGGATGAGTTTAGAGACCGCTCGCGGAAGACGCCGGTGTTAGCCGATATCCCTCTCCTGGGCCGTCTGTTCCGAACCGACAATACTTCCAAGACGAAAGAGACCCTGCTGGTATTCATCCATCCGGTAATCCTGCGTAATGAACCCACCGCGAATGTCTACACTGGACGCAAATATAGCTATTTGCGTGCCCGCGAATTAGAAGCGGACTTGGATAAACGTGGCTTGATCAAAGGCGCGGTAGGTCGTTTACCTGATCTCGATCAGCTGGTTACGACAGTGCCCAAGTCTAAACAAAAAGAGCCGGCCCAAGTGGATCTGGATGCCTTTATCGACCTGGATTGATCTCTAATGGACCCAACTGAATTTAACCCAACCACACACGAAATCCCACGTCCACATTATAGTTTTTCCAAGCGTCACGGAATCGTGGTAGGACATGAAGCCGACGGCAAGATCATTTTGTATCACCGTCCTCAGGTAAAGCCCACTGCGATCGCCGAAATTCGCCGCTTCGTCGGTGTACCTATTACACTCACAGCAGTGACCGAGAGTGAGTTCAACACCCTGTTGACTCAACACTACGATGCGGGATCCGGTGGCGCCGTGGCCATGATGGAAGATATCGGCGAGGGGCTCGACCTGAGCCGTCTGGCTGAATCGCTTCCCGAGCCCGAGGACCTGATGGAGGCAGAGGACGATGCGCCGATTATTCGGCTGATTAACGCCCTGCTCACCGAGGCAATCAGAGAGAACGCCTCGGACATTCATATCGAGTCTTTTGAAACCCATCTCTCGGTACGTTTCAGGATCGATGGCGTGTTGCGCGAGATCCTCCAACCACCGCGTAATATGGCAGCGGTCATCGTTTCGCGCATCAAGGTCATGGCCAAACTCGATATCGCCGAGAAGCGTGTGCCCCAGGATGGCCGAATCTCCCTCAAGATTGCTGGACGGGCGGTGGATGTTCGCGTATCGACCCTACCTTCCGGACACGGTGAACGTGTGGTGTTACGTTTGCTCGACAAACAGGCGGGACGACTGGACTTGGCGCAGCTTGGCATGAGCAAGGATAACCACGACCAGATCAGAATGATCATTCAAAAGCCCCATGGAATCATCCTCGTCACGGGGCCCACCGGATCCGGCAAAACCACAACCCTCTATGCTGCCCTCAGTGGCATTAACGACAAGAAACGCAATATCCTTACCGTTGAAGATCCAATCGAATACTTTATCGACGGAATCGGCCAAACTCAGGTCAATAACAAAGTGGATATGACGTTTGCGCGCGGCCTGCGTGCCATCTTGCGACAAGACCCGGACGTGGTCATGGTAGGTGAGATCCGAGATTTGGAGACAGCCGAAATCGCGGTGCAGTCAAGCCTTACAGGACATCTGGTATTTTCTACTCTGCATACCAATACCGCGATAGGGGCCATCACCCGCCTGCGGGATATGGGGGTCGAACCTTTTCTGCTCTCCTCCAGTCTTGTCGCCGTACTTGCGCAACGTCTTGTCAGAGTATTGTGCTCCGAATGTAAACAGCCTCATCCAGCCAAGCCCAGCGAGTACGAGCTATTGCATACATCCTTTCCAGGCTTATCTTCGAGTGCTCCGCTCACGCTATACGCACCTGAGGGTTGCAAAGCGTGCAATCACAGCGGGTATACAGGACGAAGCGGTATCTATGAGCTGGTCGTACTGGATGAGAAACTGCGCACGATGATCCACGACATGAGCTCCGAACGCGAGCTAGAACGCCATGCTCGAACACACTCGCCAAGTATTCGGGAAGACGGTTTACGTTTAGTCCTTCAAGGCATAACCACTCTTGAAGAAGTGTTGCGCGTGACGCGTGAAGATTAAGTTGTATTGGCCAGAATTTCAAAAATCACATGCCACTTTTCTGCGTATAATCGCTAGCGATGCCTGCATTCGAATATAAAGCCCTGGATCGCTCCGGCCGTGAGCGATCAGGAGTAATCGAAGGCGACACGCCTCGCCAAGCCCGTCAGCTATTGAGAGACCAGGGCTTTAGCCCCTTAGATATCCAATCGGTCGCCTCCACCGATGCAGGTGGCCAAGTAAAGCGCGGCCTAGCGCGAGGGTTGAAAGCTTCCGAACTGGCCCTTTTTACCCGCCAACTGGCCACTTTAGTCAGGTCAGGCACCCCCCTTGAGAGTGCTTTAGGTACAACAGCCAGACAAACGGACAAACAGCGAATCAAGAAGATTATCACGGCGGTACGCGCTAAGGTCAATGAAGGTCACACCCTGGAAGCAGGGTTGAGCGATTTTCCGGCAGCGTTCCCGGAACTTTACCGCGCGACAGTAGCTGCAGGCGAAAAGTCAGGTCATCTAGACGCGGTACTCGATCGCTTAGCCGACTACGCTGAAAACCGTCAGGAAATGCAGCAACGCATTGGCATGGCTATGTTCTATCCATTGATTCTGACGACGGTAGCCTTTCTTGTCGCAGCGGGTTTATTGACCTATGTGGTGCCGCAGGTGGTGCAAGTATTTGAACATCTCGGACAACAACTCCCATGGATTACACGAGCCCTGATCGCCGTTAGCGATACCCTTAAATCCTATGGATTGTTTGGCCTCATCGCCACTGCACTGGGGATCTATCTGTTCTCTAGGGCGCTACGCAACGTCGTCTTTCGCACGCATGTGCATCGGCAGTTACTTCGCGTACCGCTGTTATCTAAACTTGTACGGGGATTAAATACCGCCCGTTTCGCCCGCACTTTGAGTATTCTCAGTGCCAGCGGCGTACCTGTACTCGAAGCGTTAAAGATCGCCGCCGAAGTAATCCCCAATCTCCCTATGCGCACAGCCGTATTAGAAGCCGCCGCTAATGTACGCGAGGGTGCAAGCATACATAGCTCGCTAGAGGCCTCCGGTTTCTTCCCGCCCATGACCGTGCATTTGATTGCTAGCGGTGAGGCCAGTGGTAACCTTGAAAGCATGTTAGAACGGGCCGCTAGTCACCAGGAACAGGAGCTCCAAACGTTATTGGGGGCCCTAATGACATTGTTCGAACCGGTGTTAATCTTGTTTATGGGAGTACTCGTGCTGGTAATTGTGCTTGCCATACTAATGCCGATATTTGAGCTTAATCAACTGGTGCAGTGATCCAGTTACCCAGCCTCATCACAATATACTCAGTGCCATTACAGTAGACGCTGTGGCGATAATTATCGCGTAAACAACCGCGACACCCGCAAAAACCTGTCGTGCCTATTAGAATAGTGATCCATTTAATGAGTGACCGGATGAGCAGTGAACAAATGCCACGGTTGGCCGTCATATATCAAAAAAACGTTGCTAACTTAACCCACACAAAGTATGAGCACGACTAACAGCAAGAAACCGCAGTACAAAAAAACCTAAGGAATGCAAACGAAATAAGTTGACCAGTTGGTTGCGCATGATCGTTCGTATTCAAGGCGCGACAACAGGCGCATAGCTAGGCTATGTAACTGTTATCGCAACGCCAAAGAGGGGCGATAAGGCAATCCAGATAGGGAAGTTATTTCGGTAGCATTCCCAAGCTAGACACCCAAGGCTAATTACGCCGGTCGCGCAGAAAAAATGATATTCAAGTTGATACAGGTATCGCTAGACTGTATTTTTAACTTGCAAGGAATTGTTCCAGAGCAATTTTTTCTGGAGCAATTCTTGTCTAAAACATCAATTTTTAGTTTTAACGGGTAAGTTAAAACATAGGGTCTAGTTCTCGAATACGATGCGCTAGTAAAAAAGCTCTCGGCAAAGACACGATTATCTGGGAACCACGGCAAGCTGGTAAGCTAGCACATGGGAGCACACTCATTCATTTGATACGATGTTCCGTGATTCGAACGGCCATAAATTGGAAAATGGTAACTACTCAGGTCGGTATGGCATTCTAGAGATAGCTGAGTATTCACGGAAAATGTTCATTAAACCAGGTACGTCGAGAGCAAGACGCGACGCTAAATAATAGCAGGCCCCATTACAAGCCTTAACTTTGCACCGCTATCGATGTTCAGGAACAGCGAAAAATCGTAATTTACAACCGTTCGAAGTATGTACACCCAATGTAATTACATTTAACCGTCATGAGGAGTATATGTTTAATTACAACGCATTACCCCGTTCAAATTTCGGCTTTACCTTGATTGAGGTCATGGTTGTCGTAGTCGTACTCTCGATATTGGCTGCGATAGTGATTCCGAGGGTTATGGACAGACCCGATCAGGCTCGGATAGTCAAAGCAAAACAAGACATTCGGGCACTGGAAAGCGCACTCAATCTATATAGGCTTGACAATTATGACTATCCAACCACAGAGCAAGGGCTTGAGTCTCTAGTGCAGAAACCCACTTCCCCGCCCGAGCCTAGAAACTGGAAGACAGGTGGTTATATTGACAGATTGCCCAAAGACCCTTGGGGCTATGACTATCAATACCTCAGTCCAGGACAAAATGGAGCCTTAGATCTCTATTCATTAGGCGCTGATGGCCAACTCGGCGGGCAAGATTCAGATGCCGACATCACCAATTGGGATCTTCAATAGTTGAACTTAACTTCCGGTAGGCAACGATCAAGGGGCTTTACGTTGTTCGAACTGCTGGTTACCATCGTGGTGATCGGTATCGTCGTCAGCTTGGCGGTTTTATCCATTGGTGATAATCAGACCGAACGTGAACAAAGATTCACCACACAGCTGGCTACTCTGACCGAATATGCGCGTGAAACCGCCTTGTTTAACTCTGATGAACTTGCGCTGCTTTTCTGGAAACACGGCTATGCCTTCTATCGATTAGAGGATGAGGGTTGGAAGATCGTCGCGGATGACGCAGTATTAAAACCCCGCGAAATACCCGAAGACATCGAGATCTCCCTATACCTCGAGGGACTCAGGGTCGAACTTCCACCGTTGCCTAAGATCAAGTCCAAGCGTAAACCAAAGCCGCAGGTGTTTATTCTTTCCAGCGGTGAAATCACTCCATTTGAAGTTCAGTTGGGCGATGGTCGGGATATCGATATGGAGCTTGTCGCTGATATGCTGGGTAATATTAGGGTTGCACAGTGGGAACTGTAAAGTTGCGTCGGATATGTCTCGATCTCAAGGTTTTACCCTGTTAGAAGTGCTGGTCGCCACGACTATCATCGCGGTTGCTCTTGGGGCCATAATTAAATCAACGGGTGCTGGTACAGCTAACCTCACCTATCTCCGGGACAAAACCTTTGCCCATTGGGTGGCCATGAACCAGATGGCGCAACTGCAGGCCCGCGGTAAATATCCCGCCCTAGGGAAAAAGTCCGGCAAAGAAGAGATGGCTAATCGTGATTGGTACTGGCGCACGGAAGTGAAGGAGACTCCAGACAAAGATGTTCGTCGCGTTGAAATCAGCGTGAGTCAGCAAAGACGTAAGGATGCTCCCGTCATCGCCCTGGTGACTGGATTTTTCAGTCGCTACAGCACAGCGAAAGGCTCTTCGGAATCAGACCCGTTGAATAATTCAACTGAAGACAACTCTACCGATCAATAAGCCGAATTAATGCGTGATAATGCACCCAGACAATTAGGATTTACCCTACTTGAGCTGTTGGTCGCGGTAGGAGTATTTGCCATACTCGGCGTGCTTGCTTATGGGGGATTGAATGCCGTGCTAGCTACCCAGGCTCACAGCAAGCAAGAAGCTGATCGGCTAAAGGCACTTCAATTGTGTATGCGCCATTTCCAGCGAGACATCGAGCAATTTGTTAGCCGGCCGGTAAGAGACAAATTCGGCGATAAAAGACCCGCTCTGATCATTGGTGAGAAACCCCTGATGGAGCTTACGCATGCAGGCTGGCGAAATCCAGCTGGTCTGGTTCGTAGCCAATTGCAGAGGGTCAGTTATAATCTCGACGACGAGGGCACACTGATGCGCATGACGTGGCCACTTTTGGACGGCACGGACATTGAAGAGCTTTTACAAACACCACTCCTTAACGAGGTAGAGGAAGTCGTCATAAGAGCACTCGATGAAGATGGTGAATGGCAAAAAGAGTGGCCACCGCTCAACGAGTCACAGACAGATCAGAGCAATACGCCCTCTCCAGTGGCCCTAGAAATTACCCTTACAGCTAACCCCTGGGGTGAACTTCGCCGCTTGATTGCCCTACCTCGATGAGTAATCCAGGTCGAAATAAAGGTGCCGCATTGGTTACGGCTTTGTTGGTGGTATCAATTGCCACCACCGCCGCCATTGACTTAAGCGCTCGTCAACAGCTGGATATTCGCCGTACGGCCAACCTCATCGACGGTGATCAAGCCTGGCTCTATGCGATGGGAGCTGAGGCCTGGAGCGAGGCTATTTTGGCGCGGGACCTGAAGGATAACAAATTTGACGGACTGCAAGACATTTGGGCGAAAAGACTCCCACCCATCGAACTGCCTGGTGGTGGCATGATCGGCGTTATTGATGACATGCAAGGCCGATTTAACATTAATAATCTACTCCGTGGTGAGGGTATTGATGCAGAGTCAGTCACTCGATTTCAAACCCTGCTCAAACTGCTTGAGCTCAATACGGACCTGGTCCAAGCGGTCATTGACTGGCTCGACAAGGACATCGACGCGACGGCACCGAATGGTGCCGAAGACGATTACTACCTTGGCTTAAAATCCCCTTACCTAGCGGCCAACCGTAAAATGGAGAATATCAGTGAACTACGTCTGATTAAAGGCTTTGATCAGGCGGTGTATGAGCGCATCGGGCCCTTTGTCACGGCGTTGCCCAAACGCACCGCCATTAATGTGAATACGGCACCCGCGGAAGTTATAGCAAGCTTATCACCGGGACTCGACCTGGAGTTAGCCAAGAAACTTGTCGAGGAGAGGAACCAAAAACCTTACCAAAAAATCACCGATTTCACCAATCATGAGGCTCTTAAACAGCTAACGCAAGATGGAAACGGACTAGGGACAAAAAACCTCGCCATCGCTTCAAACTATTTCATGTTGCATATCGACGTGCGGATTGCAAACGCCCGTGCCAGCCTAGACAGCCTAATCCTTCGCGACAAGGGTAAATTCAAGGTCTTACAGCGCAGCCAAAGGCTGCCGCGTATCGGCGCTCCAACTGAACGTCAAGACAATGATCGCCAGGAAAAATCTTAACGTGGAAACACTGCTCATCCGACGCCTACCTGACCCTCACTCCGACAGTGATGAGCTTGTGGAGTGGCAGGTATTTGACTCTAATCTCATTCCCCTAGGTCAAGTTGAGCAGGGTTCGCCTACACAAGCCGCAGAGTTCGCGCGCCAACGAAAAGTGGTGTTTCTCGCCCCCGCTGAACAGGTACTGTTGAGTCGCGTCGAAATTCAGACGCGAAATCGACAGCAGTTACTCAAAGCTGTGCCTTACACACTGGAAGAGGACCTCGCCGACGATGTGGAAAACCTTCATTTTGCCCTCGGTCCTCGACAAGACGACGGTAGCTACCCCGTAGCCGTGATTGCCCGAAAGACGCTGGACATGTGGCTGATGGAGCTGCAAGAGGCAAACATTGTACCCAACGCGATCTTTCCTGAACTGTTAAATCTGCCTTTTACAGCACCTCATTGGACTCTTCTACTCGAAGATAATCGTGCTTTGATCCGCAGCGCCCAGTATCATGGTTTTGGTGTTGACGCAGATAATCTTGAAGCGATCTTTGATCTGATCACCGATCAGGCTGAAGAAGCTAAGCCCGATGAAGTCGATGTTTATCGCTGCGATCATGAGACACGCCGGCCGTTGCCGCAATACTTGCCGGTTGAAAAAGAACACCAGCACGATCATTGCCTCGCTTTGATGGCTTCAGGCTTGAACGACAAATGCAACATCAACCTCCTGCAAGGCAGTTATAAAATCAGTGATGATGCCCTCCGTCTGCTTAAACACTGGCGGTTCGCTGCTGCACTGTTTGGCGTTTGGTTAGTCATACAGTTCACCACGACAGCGATAGATTACTGGCGATTGAACCAAGAGAGCGAAGCCCTGCAAAGCCGAATTGAAGAAGTCTATCGAGAGACCTTCCCTGAGGCACAACGAGTGGTCAACCCACGGGTTCAAATGGAACAAAGCCTAAAATCGCTATTGGCTGCCCAACAAGGCGATGACAAGGGCAGTTTTTTGCCGCTACTCGATGCCGGTGGCCGCGCTATCCATGCGATCAGCGGTATCGAGATCAATACACTTGACTACCGAGAAGATCGGCTAGAACTTGCTCTTAAGGCGAGTGATCTTCAAGCCCTGGAAAAAGTCAAACAACGACTTGAAGAAGAAGGTCTAAACGCAAGAATTGAGTCGGCTGAGACTAGTGGTCAACAGGTTGAAGCCCGCTTACTTGTACGGAGACGCAAAGGATGAAAGCTTGGTGGATATCGCTCCAAACTCGTGAGCGTATGATATTGGTAATCGCCGCTGCCATCATCAGCATAGCACTGGTTTACTTAGTGCTCATTGAACCTATTTTAGAGCAGCGCACTGCGCTCAACAATCAGGTCAAGGCACAATATAAGACCCTGGTATGGATGCAACGGACTAGTCAGCAAGTGCAACAATTAAAGGCGGACACTACGCTGTCAAAGCCGGCTAATAGCGGACAGTCACTGCTGGCTTTAGTCGAGAGCAGTGCAAAGCGAAGCAAGATACGCAAACCCATCCAGCGTATGGAACCAGAGGGTCAGAGTGGTGCGAAGCTCTGGCTTGAAGACGCGGATTTTGATAGCCTAATTCGCTGGGTAGGCGCTCTTGAACGTAACCAGAATGTAGTGGTGACGCGAGCGACTATCAGCCGAGGCAATAGCCCTGGTCGAGTTGATTCCCGATTGAGTCTTCAACGATGACCAAAGTCCTCTTAAAATGGCTTGCGTTTTTTATAGTCGCCTTCCTGTTCGGATTGATATATACCATTCCCGCGCATCTGGCACTGCCCTATCTTCCGCCCGACGTACAGGCGGGTGGCATTGAGGGTACGGTTTGGAACGGTCAGGCTCAAAAACTGAAGCTGGACAACTTCGATTTTGGCGAAGTGCAGTGGCGTATTCAGCCCCTTCATCTACTGCTAGGACGTCTGCAAGCTTATGTCACTTTCAAACAATCAAACCTACGCGGCCAAGGTGATGTCACTGTCAAGCGAGGTGAGTTGGATCTGGAGGCGTTTCGTGTGACAGGAAATACGGAATTTCTATCCCCTTACATTGCTGCATACGGCGCCTCAGTCAATGGACCCTTTGAACTAGATATCGATAGTCTGCAAGCCACAGCAATAGGCCCTCAGGAAGCTCAAGGCCACCTGATCTGGCAAAACGCGCTACTCAAGACACCCGCTGAGCTGGCCTTAGGTGATATCGAAGTCGAACTTAAGCAGCAAGGTGACATCGCGATAGCTACCTTGAAGGGTAATGGCAACGCGCTCAACCTTAACGGTCAAGCAGACCTCAAGCCCGGCTGGCAATATACTACTAACCTCAAATTCGAACCGACCTCCGATACCCCAGAACAAGTGCGCCAAACCCTAGCGTTATTTGGCCGGCCAGACGCACGAGGTGCGGTCGTGTTCAGTCATAATGGGGCACTACCCATTACCGAAATAGTACCGTTTCTGAACGACCAGGAAGTAGAGAAAGAGTGAATTCGGTTTAATCACTGAGGAGCTGTTTTAAAATCCCTCAGGTGAGTGCGAGACCAGGCATCAATCGATGAGAAAGCCCAGTTTACCTTGGAGTCAATATAAGATTTCGAACCGATTGATAACGCCGTATCGTGCCAGCCAAGGGGTTTAAAAACAGCTTCTGACACTGGATAGAGGATGGCCTTCTTTCTATAATGTTTTCTGTAACGGAGACTAAACTTAATGGCACTAATAACATGGACCCAAGAAGAGTTCGGTACCAACGTTTCTGAAACTGATCAGCAACACCAACAGATGTTTCAGCTACTCAATACACTGCATGAGAATCTGCAAGGAAGTGAGCCGAATGAAATCGGCAAGAATCTGGATGAGTTTATTGATCTTACAGTAACGCATTTTCAGGCCGAAGAACAGTTAATGCAGGAAAACGGTTACCCTCATTACGAAACTCATAAGTCGGAACACGACAAACTCGTGAAGTTGTGTGCGGAACTGTTAAAGGGATTTCATGAAGAGAGCGAGGAGCTTTCGCAGGCCTCGACAATCTTTATCAAAGATTGGTTAATGCAGCATATTCCCAATCTGGATAAACCTTACGGGCCATTTTTGAATGATAAGGGCATTTCATAATCTGTGGGTGACTTGTCCCTGACTAATTATTTAGAGCAACATACATCTTGTTGATTTCAGAGTCTCGCAAATTACGCAAGAGCAAGGTATGAGTCCTATATCCAGAAAGGGTTTCAGTTACTGCAACATAAAGACATAACATGGCAAAACGATTTATCGTTCACCTGTTAGCCACTTTCCCAGAAGCTCCTAGATGTCGAATCTAACTTTAATCATCGGAAACAAAAATTATTCCTCATGGTCACTGAGACCATGGATATTCATGAGGCACTTCCAGATTGAATTTCAGGAAAAACGCATTCCGCTCTTTACAGAAACGACAGATAAGGAGCTGTTACCTTATTTTTCCGATTACAAGGTGCCCGTATTGATGGATGGCAATTTTGTCGTTTGGGATTCTTTGTCGATTCTCGAGTACTTATCTGAGAATTATTTGGAGTCCAAGGGATGGCCTGAAGAGGTGAAGGCGCGTGCTTTCGCCAGATCGGTCAGTGCGGAAATGCATTCTAGTTTTGCGAACTTGAGAAATGAATTACCGATGAATTGCCGCAAGAAATTTTCGCAGATTACCCTGTCCGAGGACACCGCGAGAGAGATCAGCCGGGTTAAGCAAATATGGCGAAAATGCCGGGCGGAGTTCGAGGCAGATGGCAAATGGCTATTTGGAGATTTTTCGGTGGCAGATGCGATGTACGCCCCGATTGCCTTGCGTTTTGACGGTTATAACATCTCTTTGAGCAAATTTGAGGAGTCGTACGTGCAACAAGTGCTCAATCATCCAGATATCGTCGATTGGGTAGAATCCGGAAAACAGGAAAAAGAAGTCATAGAAATGAACGAGATAAAATCCTGACGAATAACTTGGATCCAGACGGCCGGTTAGTGTGAGAATATGGGCACATTCGGCCATGGTATTCGATGATGGAGAACTTGTTCATTGGTAAAGTTGCAAAGGCCCCATAACCCAAAGATTGCTGTTACTAAAATGAAAGGCTTAATATTTTATCCGTGTGCAAGCGTTAATTAATGTTTGTATTTAGGCTGACACAGGGCTCACCCTTACATTCATTAACTTCGATTATGACATGAGACAACTTATGAAAATCACTCAATAGTTCTTTGTAATATTCCGTTGGTTTAGGAAAGTGTGTTACCACAGAAACTATTGCCGCAAAGTGATTAGCTCCAACCCTCCATATGTGAATATCGCAAACTCTATTATCTGAATCTCCTTCAATAGCCTCCTTAACTGCGAGCAGATAGTCTTCTTCAATACTTGCATCGAGCAATATCGGACTTGTTTGCTTTAGCAACCCATACGACCAACGTGTAATAATCATTGCACCCACTATTGCTATTATCGGATCAAGCCAATTCCACCCTAAATATTTACCTGCCACAAGTGCTATGATCGCAAGTAAGGAGGTCATAGCATCCGCCAACACATGTAAGTAAGCTGCCCGTAAGTTATAATCATGATGCTGGTGGTCGTGATCGTGATGATGGCCATGAGCGTGACTATGATCATCTTTCAAAAGAAAAGCACTTACTATATTGATACATAGGCCAATGCCTGCGACAGTAATAGCCTCATTAAAATAGATTACTTGCGGATCGATTATTCTTTGAAATGACTCCACTAACATAACCAGTGCTACGACAGCTAATGCTACCGCGCTTGCAAAACCTCCTAGAACATTAACCTTACGAGTGCCAAATGAATATGCGGGACTGTTGGCGTGCTTTCGGGCAAAACGATACGCGAAAATCGCAATCACAAACGCGGCGACATGTGTATCCATATGCCAGCCATCCGTGAGAAGAGCCATTGAGCCATAGATACTACCCGCAATGATCTCCACGGCCATTGTTACGGCTGTAAGTACGAGGACATAGTGTGTCCGTTGCTCACCTTTCTCGTTATTTAAAAGAAAGTCATGTTTATGTTGCCATTTCTCTAATGTATGCACATGCATTTCTATTTCCTAATTCTATCGCCTAACTATAATTAAATTGGCTAGAATCCGCATCGTGTATGCTATGCCGGCCATAGCCTGTCTGCCGAGGCAAAGGAAGTCCATTAAAATATTTCGCCCAGACCCGCTCAAACGATACCAAGCTATCCTTATAAACAGATGATCATCTATCCTGCAGCCGCGCTTTTCAATGCCAGCGAAACGTTCTTCAATCTATCCCTTGTAACGCTCCTGGAACAAAGATACGGTCACAAGGCCTTTCTGCCTCAACGAGACGGCTTCGAGTTCAGCGGGCTGTTGGAGGCTTTGAGGAATGTACTTCCAGAGAAGACACCTGCCACAGACATATTGTCCGCCGAACAACTCATTATCTACTATCTCGACATGGGGATTTTCATCCCCAGCAGCGACATCATCGTGGCCAATTTGGATGAACCCGTGGATGAAGGGGTAATTGTGGAGGTTTCCTACGCCAAATTGATGGGTAAACCGGTTCTGGGTGTCCGCAGTGATGCTCGCTCACCTTTCGGAGGCATCGGAGAGCCGTTGGGTGGTATTCACTTTTTTCCAGCGTTTCAGGTCGATGAGTTGTTACGTGTCTGTTTGTCGGGGAATACCAACTTGACTGCTGCAAACACGAATCTGGACAGCATCGCCCGTACAATCGATGAACGTATTCGTGGTTTGGTCAAGGAGATTGGTACACCATTGCCCCAATATGTTCTGGACAATCCGATCATCGCGCAGCTACTCAACGGGGCAAGACTAATGTTCGACAACATCGAGATCGATGACATCAATAGCCCAGCAGGAATGAAACAGGTCTTGGATAACTACATCGCGAATAGGGCGTTTCTTGAGCAACTATTTCCAGCAATTCCGTAATGACCATGTACACAACAAATTAGGGGAATAAGTTCGCTCGCTGTTAATCGCCATTATTTGCCAGCAAGGGTGCCACAGAAGGGGATTTTCTAACTCCCTATTCCCTGACGACCAGATCAACTTTGTTGGTTTTCGTGTTGCCCTGAATCCATAAGCTTCTTTCTTTGTTCTTTTTCCTTGGGAGTTCCAGGTAGTGTATCCTCCTGATATCACGCACTAACTGCCATAAAAGATACCACCCCGCGGGCCGTGCGGACCTGCCAATAGCTGTTGTTGAGACTCATCCCACACCTCCATAAGTTACCGCGCATGCGTCGCTTTACTCTGGGTAGACGTCTCGAATCGGTATTGATCGAGGTGCTGGTGGAAGCCGCATACAGCAAAGAGAAGCAGACACCGCTCAAGCGCACCAATCTGCGCCTCGGAGTAGCCAGCCGTAATCCGATTCAACAGGGTCAACAAGGGGGGATTTTTGAATATTCGACCCGCAGGGCGTGTAACACCGCATAGTCAATACGCTCGAAATATTGACACATGTCGCGTTCTCTAAAATAGCCATAACGCCGGGAAAGGAAGCGATCGATTGTCACCGACTTCGTCGGCAATGGTCGAAAATAGTGACGCGTTGATCGGAATCGGAGGTGGTGAACTCACCCGAGATGAGCTGGTGGTTGCAGATCCTTTGTGAAAAGGGGTACGCTTTATTTCAACCGACATAAACCATCAAAAAGCACGGAAGAAGGCACATAAAAAATTAACTGTACCAAGGAATTTTGGTGGCGGTGCTGTTTAAGCAAAACGAGCTGATGAAAAAAATTACACACGTTTTCGGTGTTCTCGTTGCAACCGTAATTCTCTTTATCTTGTTTAATTATGCACTCATGTTGTGGCAGCTAACCCCTATTTCCGCTGTCTCCATGTATGAGAATGTAAAAAGCCTACGCTGGCATAGAGAGGACCTTGTTGAACATTTCCCAGAAACCATTCCCACAAGGGCTCGGGCTCCACAATTTTATTATCGAGCCGGCTTCTTGCAAGGTGGCTCCTCTATCGAGCTAAGACTTCAAATGCCCGCAGAAATTGTTGAGGAAGTTTACGCAACGTACCGACCGCGGGCCAAGTTGATTTTCAAGGGGGGAAAAGAACTTCCGAGGGGCGCAGACGACCCCAATATACTGCCTAAATGGCATTTTTATACCTTCTCACCAGACTATAATGAAACTTCGAGTCTGCCACCGCTTCTGCCACAAGATTTTGACACTCTGCTGCTTTCATCGCACTCGTATAATTCTAACCCAACGGACTGGAACCACGGTGACAGTTCGGGGATCAGCATAAGTCGAAAAAGGAGAGAGATAATCTATTGGGCGGAGGACTGGTAGGACGCGACTGCTTATTGAAAAACAAGCTCACGATCCAGTCTAAGGATGGTGACCATGTTACAAATCCTCTATGTCGGTCCCTTTGGTGTGGGGCTTATTCTAATTGCGATATCAGCTATCTATTTCGCAGCTGGCACGCATCAGCCTAATGTGAAAAGGATCTTGAAGAGTAGCCACGGTATTTTGTTTTTCTGCACGCTGTATCCGGTTATTGCACGTCAATTCTCAGTTTTCGTCTATGCAGGATGGCTAAGTTATCCTTTCTGGGTCTTCCTGATACTAGCTATCGCAGCAACGGCTTATTCCCTATACGGCTATGCGAGACACTGGTCTTTGCATTTTTTACATATATTAACCTTGTTGTATGGGGCTCTCGCAACATTGTACGGCATGCATGCATTATCGCACCATTCCTTGTGATGTTGCCCCCGGATATCAATGGATGACATGGGACGAAAATAGACAAGTGGACAATAAAAAAGCCCATATTTTCTTAGACTTGTGGATATTGCCTTGACGCTCACCGAAATTGACCCACCTTTGCTCATAAAAACGGACCCACCCGGTTACCGGCAGATTTTTGCTGCCTAAGGCTTCGACGAGGAGTTTGTTTCACCTGCTCTGATTGCGGCATTGACTCGCTCGCTTGCTGTGGAACTGTCAGCACCTCAATCTCCAGGGATGGAGTATGCCATCGTGCGGGAGGTGCGCCATGGGCAGAAAGCGGTGTGCGGCGTGTAGTGAACGGTTTACCCCGTGCCGCCATATTTCCAACCAACGGTACTGTTCGAGGCCCGAATGTTAGCGTCAGCGCCGCCGACGCTGGCAGCGGGAGAAGCTGATGCGGGATGCGGACTACCGAGCCAATCAGGCAGCGGCGAAGGGAGTGCGGCTGGGACTCCCAACACGACCAGCTACACCGACAGCACAGTGCAGCCGGCCACCACGTACAGCTACACAGTGAAAGCGTTAGATACGGCGGGAAACGTCTCGGCGGCCTCACCAGCCACCCGTGTCACTACCGCGGCTGGCTTCATAGCGACGGTATTCTACAAGCCGGACAGTTCCTGGTCAGAGGTCAATATTCACTACGCACCGGCGGGTGGACAATGGACGACACCACCGGGCGTGGCAATGGACGAGGCCTACCCTGGCTGGAAGAAGAAATCCCTCAACTTGGGTGTGCTAACGGACTGCAGGCAGTCTTCAACAATGCCCGAGGCACCTGGGACAACAACGGCGGAAGAAACTATCACCTCCCCGCCGGCGATTCTCGAGTCGAAAATGGTCAGATGAGCGGGGGCAATCCGTGCGCGGGTGACGATACGATAGCGCCTACACCACCCGCCGCCGTGTTGGCAATTCGCGTCCTCAATAATAAGATCGAACTCGCTTGGGATGCTGCCTCGGACAACCTCGGTGTCACAGGTTACCGTGTTCTTCGCAATGGGGCGGACGTCGGCACAACCGCGTCCCTCGGCTTTACCGACCACACGGTGACCCTAGGGACATCCTACAGCTACACCGTGCGAGCTTACGATGCCGCCGGCAATGTCTCCAGCGACAGTTTACCATTCGATGTCACCACACCGCCCACGCCGGGCTTATTCGGTAGAAACTCATCTTCGCTGACCACGAGACAATGACGAAGATCAACCCCCTTCTTCAGCTCGCACCACTTCGAAAGCGAAATCATCCTGCTCTGTTGGCGTTGGTAACTATACTTCGAACGGATGGAATTTCTGGTAAAGACATCTTGTGGAATACACATGATCTAACAACGAGAAAAGTCGACCGACTGCTGACCACTCGCACTATTCAGTACTCTTGTTTCTTGCTTGATGATCACTAAGGGCCATTTCGGTGCGTGACTGCTCAGTATTATCACGCTCTTTTTTCTCTACTGAGTACTCCGCCTCGATGATTTCATTCGATGCGTAAGTCTTTGTATGTCGCGTTACCCACATTACCCGTGCAATCACCACCGCAAGCACTACCACCCCTATCGCCAGGAATAACGTAAAGAAGAATAACCCCAAAGCTAGTAGCAGTAACCCCGCAATTGCAGCAAATGCGCGACTCAGCCGGCTTTGGGGCACGATTTGTATAACGACTTCGTTGGATCGTTTCAAGGTTGGTTGTTTCATAGTTGTTCCTTAAGCTTTATTTGAGTTGTGTCAAATCGTTGGAAAGAAAAGTTGCGCTAAGGGCGTCTACTGTCCGGCATTAGCTGGATGCTCATAACATGTTCCCTTTGCAACTTTGCTCCAAAACCCAAGCGTAAAGAGAGCAGCTTATACGACTTCATAGACAACTCAAAGCACATTTTTATGCACCTCTAATGGAGGTTATGAGGTTCTTTGCAGGTCCCGTCGAAAAGGTACATTTCAGGTTTTGAGTTCGCATTCCGCCTGAAAATACGAACTATGTTCGGCTTTTGTAGACAGAAAGGCTATGCTATCGTTTGTCAGTAGGAAAGCGAATATTATTCGTAATTTATCACTAAAACTGGACTTTGTTCATTCTTTATAAATCAATAACTTGCGATTTAGCCTGAGAAAACTGGCTTTCAATAAATTCAATGAGTTACAGAATATCAATAATCGATGCAAGCAAAAATGGCCAAAGTCCAGTAAAAGCGAACTGTTTTGCCAATGCCATATCAGTATGTCCGCGAACCGCTGAAAGCAGAAGAAGCCGACCGGCTTACACATGCCTGTTAGGACACGAAGGAAAAACTCATGTATGGACTGTGCTCGATACAGGTCTGCGGGTTTCCGAATTGTGTGGCTTGAGTCCTAAAAATATCCTTTGGCAACAGCGTTCGCTGCGCATCAACGGTAAGGGCGGGCCTTACGGGAAGAAAAGCAAGAAACGGGTGTGGTGCCGATGTCAAAGAGGGTTCAGGCCCTGCTGGAACCTTACTTTGCCCTCCATGACAAATGGTTTGCCGGAGAGCGGCAGATCCAGAAGATCGTCAAGCAGGTCGCCAATCGGGCGCAGATCACCAAAACCGTCACCTTGCATGTCCTGTGCCATACGTTCGCAACATTGGCTTTACACAAAGGTATCTCTCTGGCCGCCGTTCAGAAAATGCTGGGCCATGACCGGCTGGCCACAACGGAAATTTACCTCAATCTCACTGAAAGTCATGTCATCGAGGAATTCCAGAATAAGTGGTAGTGACTCTTTATCGCAGCTACCCTCCCATTAAACCTGCAAAGAAAAACTCTCAAAACAATGTTTTTGCAACAGTGCCCGATCACAGCTTCTTGAAGTACCTGGCGACCGGTAGCAACTGAAATCCCGCAGATTCATATGTATGACGCGCAGGGGCATGTCCAGGATCTCCTCCCGTCTCCACCATCACGGTGGTCATGCCCGCCTGTTTGAACCAGGCGAAGGAGTGGTCAGTGAGCGCCGCCGCGATTCCGCGACGCTGAAAATCTGGATCGACTGCGATCATGTAGATCTCACCCATACGATCCTCGTCATGAAGCTTCAATGCTACGAAGCCCACGGTTTGAGTGTCCTCAGATGCGACCCAAACGTGAAAATCCACATCTGTGCAAACGGATTCAACCGCTTTCTGTTGGGTCTCGCGCCAATCAGGATACTGTTCGTGATAGATTTCAGGGTCCATCACACTCTCGATTGATTCAAAGACAGGCTGCCAGGCTCTTAGCGACAGCCTGACTATCGCATCAAGCCGAGACTCGTCATAGGGTTCGATTACCATAGTCTGTGTTTCTCCAACGTTCAGGTGGACCACTGTCAACCTAAAAGCAAGGTCAGCTTCGGTTGCCTCGAAGGTCATGATTTTACTTAGCAGGTTTTCCAGCAGAACCGCAATCAGAGAATGTCCTATTGATTCTCCTTAGGATGAATATACCCAATCGGTTTTTTCGCAAGCGTGTACGTCGTCAGGATATTTTGGAAAAATAGACTGTTAAAAGGCTTACAACGCCGTTTACGAAGCTCTGCGGGATGATGAAAGGGACGAATTAAGCTCATATTACGGCTATGCTAATTTTGGTTTTTAACCAGCTGAATTAAAACAGATAATCAAGCTAGTGCCCCCTCATCGCAACAACGTGCCCATTAGCCCTGGTGGGGATTACTAAACCTATGAGCCTCGAACGATTCGTGTGGTGAAAACTAAAAAATAATAACTCTATGAATTTTATGTCATTTTCGGTTATAGCTGTCGAACTAAAGTAGGAGTTGCATGTTAGTCGGTATCAACCGCCGCTTCGTAGTCATCAATCATTTTGACTGCATTTGCGAGGCTGCGGTGCATGCGATTGAAAGAATGCGCTAGCGATGTAATTTCATCCTTGCCTTTGAACTCCAGTTCTG
>JAAUXY010074016.1_pt1 | contig 21961 bp, 31 predicted proteins | sample 7278121 | NCBI WGS metagenome assembly JAAUXY01 (sample SAMN14350117, study PRJNA611818) | marine sediment metagenome | isolation source: surface marine sediment (1.8m) | place: French Polynesia: Moorea | collected 2018-08 | reverse complement strand
GTGAGCCTGATTGCGCCGATTGCAATGGAGGAAGGCTTGCGATTTGCGATCCGCGAAGGGGGACGCACCGTCGGCGCAGGGGTGGTGTCGAAGATTATCGAGTAAATGCGCCGGGGTGAGAACCGAATTCTACGATTTTTTGGAACTTACGATCTCACCTCAATATGAACGCAAAATTTATTAAGGTCAACCAATGGCAGCCAATCAAAACATTCGTATAAGGCTAAAGGCATTCGATCATCGTTTAATAGATCGTTCCGCAACTGAGATTGTAGAAACGGCTAAACGTACGGGAGCTCGTGTCAAGGGGCCAATTCCTTTGCCTACGAAAAAGGAGCGTTTCACATTATTGATTTCACCGCATGTGAATAAAAATGCGCGTGATCAATATGAGGTGCGTACACATAAACGGATCATGGATATAATCGACCCCACGGATAAAACGGTGGATGCATTAATGAAGCTTGATTTGGCAGCGGGCGTAGATGTGCAAATCAAGCTGAATTAGTAAACCGGAACGGATGCCGACGTTTTTAAGTGTCGAAGTTAAAATGTTTTAGGTTGGTAATATTTTACTTGAGCAAGTAATCAGGTTTATAAATGATACACTGTAATTTTTAGTTCATTAGCCAGTAGAATCTCTGTATAATTGTTAGGTTGATACTCAGCCTGGTAAAAGGGCAAACGTCTTACAAGATACGCTGTAAACACGTTCTTGAGCGCTTTCCATAGCTTTCAGAGATTTTGGAAAATGTCTGCCGCAATTAAGCTCTTGGGGATGGCTGAGTAATTACACTGTTCGCCGTCCTTTATGACCTGCGGTGAACTCGTTTCACCGCAGGGCGTGATGTGTGTGGTAACCGTTCAAATCCCCGCCTAAAGTATTTGCTCATGGCTCCACACTATTTGCAGCCTGTTAGTTTTGGCTAACAGGCGAAGTGGGTCTATTAGCCCCAGAAGCAGTGCTTTACATAGAGCCTATAATGAGCCTTAAAATATTGGGAAGGCCAGCGTAGGTTTCAAGCGCAGCGTATCTCTGGGTACTGAGTAGATAATACTTTGGAGTTTCCTACGGTCTGCTTGACTGAGGCGTCCGAGGGGGTAGATAAACGGTATTTAGTGTTGTACTTAGTGAAATTAGTCTAACATTGATTGGGGTCGAACGTATGGCAATGGGGTTAGTAGGGCGGAAAGTAGGTATGACGCGTATCTTCACCGAAGAAGGCGTTTCCATTCCTGTAACTGTAGTTCATGTAGAGCCATGCCGTGTCACTCAAGTCAAGCGTGAGCAAGTCGACGGCTATCGTGCGGTACAAGTTACCACCGGTACACGTAAACTATCTCGGATCAATAAGCCCCTCGCCGGTCATTATGCAAAAGCTGGGGTCGAAGTGGGCCGAGGTCTATGGGAATTTAGACTTCAGGATAGTTCAAGTAGTGAACCAGCGGTGGGCTCTGAGCTGAATGCTACTCAGTTTGTCGCTGGGCAGCGTGTGGATGTTACCGGCCTAAGTAAGGGTAAAGGTTATGCGGGCACTATTAAGCGGCACAAATTCCGCAGTCAAGATGACTCGCATGGTAATTCAGTATCGCACAGAGCACCTGGTTCGATCGGTCAGTGCCAGACTCCAGGTCGAGTATTCAAGGGAAAAAAAATGGCCGGCCATATGGGTAATGTCCGCACAACCATACAGAATCTAGAGGTCGTACGTGTGGACGAACTGCGTAACTTATTGTTGATTAGAGGAGCTGTGCCGGGTGTCAAGGGGGAAGACGTGCTTGTAAGACCTGCGACTAAAGCGAAAGGTTAGATTGTTATGGAACTCCAGCTTGCCCATTCGGATGCAACGATTTCTGTATCGGAGTTAGCCTTCGGACGAGATTTCAATGAACCCCTGATTCATCAGGTAGTTACCGCCTACCTTCTCGCAGCACGCAAGGGGACGCGGTTGCTCAAAAACCGTTCTAGAGTGAGGGGTGGAGGTGCCAAGCCATGGCGTCAGAAAGGCACAGGTCGGGCGCGATCTGGCACGATTCGCAGTCCCCTGTGGCGCGGTGGAGGTGTTACTTTCGGCGCTGGAATACGTAATTACCGGCAGAAGCTGAATAAAAAGATGTATCGTGCGGCCATTCGGTCCATCATCTCGGAGCTTGTCCGGCAACAGCGCCTTCTTGTGGTGGACGGTTTTTCAGTGGATACACCAAAGACGCGTAACTTGATCAAAACGCTGAGTGAGTTTACATTCGATACTTTGTTGATTGTTCCCGATCATGTTGATTTGAATCTGTACCTGGCTGCGCGCAATCTATCCAGAATCGGAATATCGGAGGTCAAGAACTTAGATCCGGTGAGCCTTATTCATTTTGACAAGGTATTAATCACGGTGGCTGCAGTGAAGCAGGTCGAAGAGTGGTTATTATGAACAACGAACATCTTATGAAAGTGTTAATCGCTTCGTATGCTTCGGAAAAATCCCACAGGGTTGCCGATAGTTATAATCAGCACGTTTTCAGGGTCTTACCTGACGCCAATAAGCTAGAAATCAAACGTGCAGTTGAGCTACTTTTTAACGTCAAGGTAGCCGAAGTGCGAATTTTGAAAGTAAAAGGTAAACAAAAGCGGTTCGGTCAAATTAGGGGACGCCGTTCAGATTGGAAAAAAGCGTATGTGAGGCTTGTCCCAGGTGATGATATTAACATCGCCGGTCCGGAATAGTGTAGGAGTACATAGGTAATGGCCGTTGCTAAGACAAAACCAACATCGCCTGGCCGGCGCTTTATGGTAAAGATTGTTGAAAAGGGGTTATACAAAGGTGATCCCCATCGACGGTTGCTGGATAAGAAATCTTCAACCGGCGGTCGTAATAATCAGGGTCGAATATCCACGCGCCAGCGCGGCGGTGGCCACAAACGGCGCTACCGTATTATCGATTTTAAGCGGGAGAAGGACGGGGTACCTGCACGTGTTGAGCGTGTGGAGTACGATCCTAATCGCAGTGCTCATATAGCCCTGGTACTTTATACCGACGGTGAGCGCCGCTATATCATTGCCCCTAAAGGGGTGAACGCAGGTGCGATGATTGTGTCGGGTAGCGAGGCTCCAATAAAGCCCGGAAACGCCTTGCCGTTGCGTAATATACCAGTGGGTTCGGTAATCCACTGCATAGAGATGAAACCGGGGAAGGGCGCACAAATTGCTCGCAGTGCAGGAACATCGGCACAATTGGTCGCACGTGAGGGGGCCTACGCTACCTTAAGGTTGCGTTCGGGAGAGATGCGCAAAGTACTCGCTCTTTGCCGGGCGACCTTAGGAGAGGTTAGCAAACCTGAACACAATCTCAGCAAATTGGGTAAAGCCGGTGCTAAGCGATGGCGTGGTGTTCGCCCTACGGTACGGGGCGTGGCGATGAATCCGGTTGATCATCCCCACGGTGGTGGCGAGGGCCGAACTTCTGGTGGTCGCCATCCCGTAACACCCTGGGGAGTACCCACTAAAGGTTACAAGACTCGCAAGACCAAGCGTACTGATAAATTAATCGTGCGTCGACGCAATAGATAACTAATGAGGGGATAGCAGTTTGCCTCGATCACTAAAGAAAGGTCCATATGTTGATGCCCATTTGATGAATAAAGTGGAGCAAGCGGTTGCCAACAATGATAGACGTCCTATCAAGACCTGGTCGCGCCGCTCCATGGTGGTGCCGGGGATGGTGGGGTTAACCATTGCTGTGCACAATGGTCGTCAGCATGTGCCTGTACTGATAACAGAGAATATGGTAGGTCATAAACTGGGTGAATTTGCCTCGACTCGAACCTTTAAGGGGCATGCGGGCGATAGAAAGACGAAAAGATAAGGGTAGAGTTATGCAGCTTTGTTTAGCAGCTGGAGCAACAGTTTCTCAAAACCCCATGAGGGTTTTCCCTTGCGCAGAGTTAGTGCCCTTAGACAACTACCCCGGCGATTACACATATAGTTTGAAATAATAATTTTTGGATCTTACCCTGTCGCTAATACGATCCGATAGTCATTTGATATGTTACTAAGGAAGTAAGGTGGAAGTTGCTGCAACGTTAAAGAATGCGAGAATATCTACCCAAAAGTGTCGATTGGTAGCCGATCAGATACGCCTGGCTTCGGTAGAAAATGCTTTACAACGCCTTAATTTTAGTCAAAAGAAAGGGGCTGCCCTGATTAAAAAGGTCCTAGAATCGGCTATTGCCAATGCCGAGCATAATGAGGGGGCGGATATCGATGAACTTAAGGTCGCAAGAATTTATGTTGATGAAGGGCCGACTTACAAGCGATTTCGGGCCCGCGCTAAAGGGCGAGCAAACCGTATTCTGAGACGCACGAGCCACATCACCGTAGTGGTTGGTGACTGAGCACGGGGAATTTTCCAACAAGGTTAAACATATGGGACAAAAAGTCAATCCAATCGGATTTCGTCTAGGGATCGCCACGGACTGGACGTCAAAGTGGTATGCCGACGGGAGAGGTTACGCAAAATTTTTAGGTAACGACTTAGAGGTGCGTGATTACTTGAAGCGAAAGTTGTCACAGGCTTCGGTGAGTCGGATTCAGATCGAAAGGCCTGCTCGGGCAGCATTCATTACTGTTCACACCGCAAGGCCGGGTATCGTCATTGGTAAGAAGGGCGAGGATGTAGAGGCGCTACGGCGAGAAGTCGCAAAGAGGATGGAATTACCCCTAAATAGCGTCAAAATAAATATCGAAGAAATTCGTAAGCCCGAAATCGATGCGCAACTGGTGGCCGAAAGTGTAGCACAACAGTTGGAAAGAAGAATCATGTTCAGGCGGGCTATGAAGCGGGCAGTTGGAAACGCTATGCGTCTAGGAGCACTAGGTGTAAAAGTGAATGTCAGCGGTCGTTTGAATGGGGCAGAGATTGCGCGCTCAGAGTGGTATCGGGAGGGTCGAGTTCCGTTACAGACTTTACGCGCGGATATCGACTATGGTTTGGCGGAAGCGGTCACTACCTACGGAGTCCTTGGTATCAAAGTGTGGGTATTCAAAGGCGAGGTTTTTGATCTGGAAAGCAAGACCTAAAAACGATCAAGGGGGCAATGCGTGCTGCCAACTAAAAGGATAGTCTGAAAATGTTACAGCCAAAACGAACTAAGTTTCGTAAGCAACAAAAGGGCCGCAATCGCGGGGTCGCCAGCATAGCAAATAAGGTGAGCTTCGGTGAATTCGGTCTCAAGTCGCTGGAGACTGGACGGATTACAGCGCGACAGATCGAGGCCGCCAGACGTGCGATGACACGCCACATCAAGCGTGGAGGGAAAATTTGGATTCGGGTTTTTCCGGATGTGCCCGTGACAAAAAAACCGTTAGAGATTCGGCAGGGTAAAGGCAAGGGTAATGTTGAATATTGGGTAGCCAAGATTCAGCCGGGGCGTATGTTATATGAGATGGAAGGAGTTGCTGAGCCTGTAGCACGAGAAGCGTTCAGACTAGCAGCGGCTAAGTTACCGGTGAAAACAACCTTTGTGTCACGGTCTGTAATGTAGAGGCGGTTAATGATGAAAGCCAGTGAAATGCGCCAAAAGACCAATGATGAATTGAACCAGGAACTGCATGCGTTGTTACGTGAACAATTCAATCTGCGCATGCAAAAAAGCCTTGGTCAGACTTCGCGTCACGATCGATTTTCCAAAGTTCGCAAAGACGTCGCGCGTATTAAGACTATTCTGAACGAACGCAAACTGGCTGGTACAATGTTATGACAACTGAAATGTCTAAGGTTCAGCGCACCCGTATTGGGCAGGTGATAAGTGATAAGATGGATAAGACGATCTCAGTGTTGACAGAACGTCGGGTTAAGCATCCCGTATATGGTAAGTATGTTCGTCGCTCTACTAAACTGCACGTGCACGATGAACACAATGAGTGTCGTATTGGTGATAGAGTGATGATCAGGGAATGTCGTCCTCATTCCAAGAGCAAGTCCTGGATGCTTGTCCAAGTGGTTGAACGCGAATGGACTAACCGATGATGATAAACAGATACACGGATAAACCCCATGATTCAGATGCAAACAGTGCTGGATGTGGCTGATAACAGTGGTGCACGCAAGATACAGTGCATCAAAGTGTTAGGCGGTTCACGCCGTCGTTACGCTGGGATTGGTGACATCATCAAGGTTAGTGTGAAGGACGCGATTCCTCGCGGAAAGGTAAAGAAGGGGGATATTTTTAATGCCGTGGTGGTTCGTACTGCTAAAGGAGTGCGTCGACCGGACGGATCGATGATTCGTTTTGACCGTAATGCCGCGGTTCTGCTAAATAATCAGTTGCAACCCATTGGCACTAGAATATTCGGACCGGTCACGCGAGAACTTCGTAGTGAACGCTTTATGAAGATCATTTCATTAGCTCCTGAAGTATTATAAGTGTCCTGAGACAATGGGCGGTTAATGGCTATGAACAGAATTCGGAAAGGCGATGAGGTGGTGGTCATTGCGGGCAAGGATAAAGGCCGGCGGGGGCATGTCACGAAAGTGCTTCCTAACCGCAAGGTGATTGTGGAAAACCTCAATATGGTAAAAAAGCATCTCAAGCCAAACCCTGCGCGGGGAATCACCGGAGGCATAATTGATTTGGAAATGCCTATTCATGTATCCAATGTTATGTTGTTTAATCCCGCAACCGGTAAGGGTGGGCGCACCGGCTTTAAGATTTTGGAGGACGGTCGGAAAGTCCGTTATTTCAAATCGACGCAAGAAGTCGTAGATGCTTAGTAACCTATGATGGCTAGATTACAAAAATATTACCAGAGTACGGTACACCCTCAGCTCATGGAGCGTTTTGGGTATAAAAACGTAATGCAGGTGCCGCGAATTGTCAAAATTACGCTAAATATGGGCCTGGGTAAGGCGGTCGGAGATAAAAAAGTCCTTGAGTATGCCCTTGACGATATGGCAAAAATCTCGGGTCAAAAGCCGATAGTGACCCGGGCTAGAAAATCGATTGCCGGTTTTAACATCCGGCAGGGTTGGCCGATTGGTTGTAAAGTAACCTTGCGACGGGAACGGATGTTTGAGTTTTTGGATAGATTAATCTCTATTGCCATACCACGTATTCGGGATTTTCGCGGCTTCAGTGCACGGGCCTTTGATGGTCGGGGTAATTACAGCATGGGAATATCCGAGCAGATTATTTTTCCCGAGATTAACTATGACAAGATTGATGCGATTCGAGGGATGGATATTGCAATCACAACAAGTGCACTCACCGACGAGGAAGCTCAAGCACTGCTCGAAGCATTCAGCTTTCCGTTTAAACGATAGGTATAAAAGATGGCAAAGGTATCGATGATAGAACGGGAAAAAAAGCGTGTACGCATCGTACAGAAATATTCCGCGAAACGAGCTCGGCACAAAGCAGTTTTAGAAAGTTCACAGGCCTCTACCGAAGAGCGAAGAGAGGCAATGCTCAGCTTGCAACAACTACCACGTAATTCGAGTCCTGTAAGACTACGTAATCGGTGTTCTGTAACCGGAAGGCCCCGTGGGTATTACCGCAAGTTCGGGCTAGGGCGCAATAAATTGCGTGAGGCGGCGATGCGAGGTGATATTCCTGGGTTGATCAAGGCGAGTTGGTAGAAACTAAAAAAGATTCTTAATCATGAGTATGAATGACCCTATATCCGATATGCTGACACGTGTTCGCAATGGCCAACGCATCGCCAAAAAAGAGGTAAGCATGCCTTCCTCCAATCTCAAATCTGCGATTGCCAAGGTTCTTAAGGAAGAGGGCTATATTGAGGATTTCGCGGTTGAGCAGCTGGGAAATAAACCCGTGCTAACGATCACTCTTAAGTATTATCTAGGTAATCCGGTGATTGAGATCATAAAGCGTGTGAGTCGACCGGGTTTGCGTGTTTATAGTGGTTCAGCGGAACTGCCCGAAGTGATAGGAGGGTTAGGAATTGCTATTGTATCCACCTCTCAAGGTGTAATGACCGGTCATGCCGCTCAGGCTGCTGGCCATGGTGGTGAAGTGTTGTGCATTGTGGCTTAAATAGAAGCGGGAGATCGAATGTCTAGAATAGCTAAAAAGCCGATAGAGATTCCCGCTGGAGTTGAGGTCAAACTCGACGGTAAGAGAATTGTTGTGCAAGGTCCAAAAGGTTCCATGGCACTGGATATCCATCGCAATGTAACCGTTAGTCAGCGGGGTAATGCACTTCTATTGAACCCTGAAAGTAATGCCATAGATGTTGCTATGGTAGGGACGGTGCGGTCACTGATCAACAATTTGGTCACGGGCGTCACGCGCGGTTTTGAACGCAAGCTAGAGCTAGTCGGGGTGGGTTATCGAGCCCAAGTACAGGGAAATAGATTAAATCTGACTCTGGGCTATTCTCATCCCGTTAATTATGTGATACCCGAAGGTGTTACGATCAATACCCCAAGCCCAACGGAAGTCTTTGTACTAGGTATGGATAAACAGAAGGTCGGTCAGGTAGCAGCCGAAATCCGAGCTTTTCGTCCCCCAGAACCCTATAAGGGCAAGGGTGTAAAATACGCCGATGAGCAGATCATGCGCAAGGAAGCCAAGAAGAAATAGTTGCTCGTGGAGGTATAGATATTTTGGATAAAAAGCAAGCTCGATTGCACCGCGCTCGGCGAGCGCGTGCCAAGATCCTGGAGTTAGGCGTATATCGGATGTGTGTCCATCGGACCCCAAAACACATCTATGCCCAAATCATTGCTCCTAGCGGGGGTGAGATCGTTGCTAGCGTCTCTTCGTTAGAAAGCAGTATAAGGAAAGATCTTAAACACACCGGAAATATTGCAGCTGCCAGTGTGGTGGGTTGTGAGATTGCCAATCGAGCGAAAGCTAAAGGTGTGACCAAGGTCGCTTTCGATCGCTCCGGCTTTAAATATCACGGTCGTATCAAAGCGCTGGCGGATGCGGCACGAGAGAGTGGGCTAGAATTGTGAAGGATTTGATATGGCAAATGTTGAGAGTGCTAAGATAAGTGACGGTTTGCAGGAAAAGCTGGTGGCTGTCAACCGTGTGGCCAAAGTTGTAAAAGGGGGGCGTCAGTTCGGATTTACCGCTCTAACTGTAGTAGGCAATGGCGATGGGCAGGTGGGTGTGGGGTATGGTAAGGCCCGAGAGGTACCGCTTGCGATCCAAAAAGCTATGGAAAAGGCACGCAAGCAAATGATGACCGTGCCTTTGAAGAAGGGTACTTTGTATTATGCGATAGTCGGACGGCACGGCGCTGCGAAGGTTTTTATTCAACCCGCTTCTGAGGGTACAGGGATCATCGCTGGGGGAGCAATGCGAGCCGTATTTGAGGTCTTGGGAGTACGTAACGTGTTGGCCAAATGTATTGGCTCGCGTAATCCAGTTAATGTGGTTAAAGCTACTCTTAATGGATTATCAGCGATTCATTCTCCGCAAGATATCGCCTTAAAACGTAGTAAAAATGTTGAGGAACTTACTGGTTAACTTTGCAGACGAGGGTCAATGTCCAAACAGCTAAAAGTTACATTAGTGCGCAGCCTCAACGGGCGCTTGAAGACCCACAAAGCTTGTGCCCGAGGCCTGGGTTTGCGCCGTATCCATAATCCTGTAATGGTGGACGATACCCCTGAAAATTGGGGCATGATCAGAAAGATCCATTATATGATAAAGGTTGAGGATGCCTGATATGAGATTGAATGCGCTTAAACCAGCTGCTGGTAGTCACCGTAAGCACAAGCGAGTTGGACGCGGTATTGGGTCAGGTACGGGTAAGACTTGTGGAAGGGGCCATAAGGGGCAGCGTTCACGGTCGGGGGGTTACCACAAGGTTGGTTTTGAGGGCGGCCAGATGCCCTTGCAACGACGGTTACCAAAGATTGGATTTCATTCCCGTAAATCGAGAGACACGGCTGAACTCCGCTTGCATGAACTCAGTAAATTAGCGCAGAGTGTAGAGGTAATTGATATGGCTGCCTTGAAAGCAGCGAATCTTGTGTCAGCAGGAACCAAGCGTGTAAAGCTGATCGCCTCGGGTAAGCTGGAAAAAGCCGTAACACTCAGAGGGATTGCGACAACCAAAGGTGCAAAGAGAGCCGTCGAAGCGGTCGGTGGTAAGGTTGAATAGGCAGTTGATGCGCTCGGTTCTTAGACAAAGGTATATATAACGTGGCAACATCCAGTTCAACCGTTGCAGGATCGCTGGGAAGCTTGGGTAGGGTTACTGAGCTGCGTCAGCGTCTGCTTTTTCTGATCTTGGCATTGATTGTCTACCGGATTGGAACGTTCATTCCAGTGCCAGGAATCAACCCAGATGCCATGGCACGTTTTTTTGACCAACAAAGTGGCACCATCTTGAATATGTTTAATATGTTTTCCGGTGGTGCGCTCGAGAGATTGAGCATTTTTGCACTGGGAATTATGCCTTATATCTCAGCCTCTATCATCATGCAATTAATGACCGCGGTACTTCCAAAACTTAAAGAGTTGAAGAAAGAAGGAGAGTCGGGAAGGCGCAAGATAACTCAGTACACTCGCTATGGCACAGTTGCTTTGGCTACTTTCCAGGCGATCGGCGTATCGATGGCTTTGCAAAATCAGGGGGTAGCGATTACTCCCGGTATTGGCTTTGTTTTCACTGCTACAGTTTCTTTAGTCACCGGTACAATGTTTCTCATGTGGCTAGGTGAGCAGATTACAGAGCGAGGCATCGGTAATGGTATCTCAATCATTATATTCGCCGGTATTGTAGCTGGATTGCCTGCTGCGGTGGGTGGCACACTGGAATTAGCCAGTACTGGGGAGCTGTCTGCAGCGTTAGTAATTTTACTGTTCGCACTAGCCATCGTTGTGACCGGATTCGTGGTGTTTGTTGAACGGGGCCAACGTAGAATCACGGTTAATTATGCTAAGCGTCAGCAGGGACGCAGGCTTTATGCTGCTCAATCCAGCCATCTTCCCCTGAAATTGAATATGTCTGGAGTAATCCCGCCGATTTTTGCCTCCAGCATCATTTTGTTTCCTGCCACACTTGGACAATGGTTTGGACGAGCTGAAGGTATGAGTTGGCTACAGGATATTTCAACGGCGTTAGGTCCGGGCCAACCCCTCTATGTTGGATTCTATGCGCTTGCGATTGTATTTTTCTGTTTCTTTTACACCGCAATTGTTTTTGATTCTCGTGAAACGGCGGACAATCTTAAACGCTCGGGCGCCTTTATTCCAGGCATTAGGCCAGGGGACCAGACGGCCCGCTATATCGATGGGGTCATGACACGGTTGACCGCCGTGGGCGCGATCTATATCACCGCCGTCTGCCTTTTGCCAGAGTTTCTGATTTTATCCTGGAACGTGCCGTTCTATTTCGGTGGAACATCTTTGCTGATTATCGTTGTTGTAGTGATGGATTTTATGGCTCAGGTACAAGCTCAGTTAATGTCGCATCAGTATGAAGGATTAATGAAAAAGGCCAATCTAAAGGGTTACGGCAAGGGGCGGCTGCTTCGGTGAATTGCTAGAATGCAGCACAACGTTATGGTGATGTTAATAAGCTAATTAAAGTGAAGTAGATGAAAGTTCGTGCTTCTGTAAAAAGAATCTGTAGAAACTGCAAAATCATTCGCCGTAAGGGTGTAGTAAGGGTGATCTGTAAAGATCCAAGGCATAAGCAACGCCAGGGATAGAACGATTGAATTACTTGATACTTCGAACGGTTGTAAATTGCGATTTTTCGCTGGCCCTGAACATCGATCGCCGCGTTGCTCAGGTTCGCAATAGGACCTGGCTGTTACTCGCCTTCGTGCATTGCTCTCGATGTCCAGGGCTCACCCAAAATTTCCCAATTTACAACCGTTCGAAGTATAGCTAATAGAATGATCCGTTTTTTTGTATGAGTTTCTGGAGAATCGATATGGCTCGTATCGCAGGCATCAATATTCCCGCACACAAGCATACTGTGATCGCTTTAAGGTCGATTTTTGGTATCGGATCCACACGTGCCAGAATGATCTGTGAGGCAGCAGGTGTACGGCCTGATAACAAGATCAGGGAGCTAAGCGAGGAGGAAGTAGATAGGCTCAGGTCAGAAACCTCTAAGTACGCTGTGGAAGGGGATTTGCGGCGCGAGATGTCTATGAATATCAAACGCTTGATGGACTTAGGGTGTTATCGAGGCTTGCGTCACCGTCGTGGCCTACCTGTTCATGGTCAGCGTACACGGACTAATGCACGTACACGCAAGGGACCGCGCAGACCAATTCGTAAATAAAGTATAATTGACAACCTTTAAATGAGCAGAGATCCATATGGCAAAGGCACCGACACGTTCGCGTAAGAAGGTTAAAAAGGTAGTATCCGACGGAATAGCCCACATACATGCTTCGTTTAACAACACAATTGTTACTATCACCGACCGCCAGGGCAATGCGTTGTGCTGGGCAACCTCAGGTGGATCAGGGTTTCGCGGTTCGCGCAAGAGCACGCCTTTTGCGGCTCAGGTGGCAGCTGAGCGTGCAGGTAAGGCGGCATTAGATTTTGGCATGAAAAACCTTGAGGTAAAGGTTAAAGGGCCCGGGCCCGGGCGGGAATCTGCGGTGCGGTCCCTTAATAACATCGGCTTTAAAATCGTCAATATTTACGATGTAACTCCTATTCCGCATAATGGTTGTCGGCCCCCCAAGCGCCGTCGTGTTTAGAAAGGAGTCAGTTTAATGGCCAGATATTTGGGACCGAAATGTAAGTTGAGCCGGCGTGAGGGCACGGATCTAATGCATAAAAGCCGTGTTCGTTCGCTGGATTCAAAGTGCAAACTTGAAAAAATACCAGGACAGCATGCAGATCGCAGAGGCCGTTTATCCGATTACGGTTTGCAGTTACGTGAAAAACAAAAACTTCGTCGTATATACGGTGTTTTAGAACGCCAGTTTCGTACTTACTACAAGCTTGCGGCCAGAACCAAAGGTTCGACAGGCGAAAATCTACTCAAGCTGCTTGAATGTCGACTGGATAATGTAGTCTATCGGATGGGGTTCGGCATCACGCGCGCCGAGGCTAGACAACTTGTCAGTCATAAAGCAATTTTGATCAATGGAAAATCCGTGAACATACCTTCCTATCAAGTTCAGGTAGGTGATGTAATATCGATACGTGAGAAATCCAAGAAGCAATTGCGTGTCCAAGAGGCTTTAAATGTGGCTGAACAAACTGGATATGTGGATTGGCTTGAAGTAGATGCTAGAAAAATGGAAGGTACCTTTAAGGTGGTTCCCGAACGTAGTGATTTGCCGCCTGATATCAATGAATCACTGGTGGTTGAACTATATTCTAAATAAAAATGTCATTTGGGAAACCTCTAAAATATGAATGTTCGTTGCGAGGAGAAACGTTGACGAACAGCATTTGAACAACAACACCGAATATAAAGTTGATCTATCGGTTACCTAAGTTTTGAGGATCTGTTAGCGTGAGCGCAGGGTTCATCGGCTAGGGTAAATCCACAAAGACTTCAGTATTGCCACCGACAGACATCATACCTTTTTAACCTTGCCTTAAGTACTTGAAACAAGGTCCGTAACTCTCTATTCAAAGTTTTGAATTAGAGATTCTCCGGAACGACAAAAGAGGTCTTTAGAGTGAGTAATGAAACCGAGTTATTGAAGCCTCGGCTAGTGAGTGTTCATGAATTAAACGAAAAACACGCGAAAATTATCCTTGAGCCGCTTGAACGCGGTTTTGGACATACGTTAGGGAACGCTTTGCGCAGGATTCTACTGTCCTCTATTCCCGGCTGTGCCGTAGTGGAAGCGGAGATTGATGGTGTGCTTCATGAATATACTACCATTGAGGGCGTCCAAGAGGACGTCGTTGACATACTGCTCAATCTCAAAGAATTGGCGATTCGTATGCATAACAAAGATGAAGCAACTTTAATCCTGCACAAAACTGGACCCGGTGTGGTGACGGCAGGAGATATCGCCGTTGATCATGATGTCGAGATAATCGATTCAAACCAGATAATTGCTCACCTAACAAAAGGCGGCGAACTTAGCATGCGACTAAAAGTTGCCAGGGGTCGAGGTTACCAGCCGGCGACGTTACGGCGTTCGGACGAGGATCGGTTTATCGGTAAACTTCAACTGGACGCCAGCTTTAGTCCGGTTCACCGAGTAGCCTACAGCGTAGAAAGTGCTCGGGTTGAGCAACGTACCGACCTGGATAAATTGATAATCGATTTGGAAACCAATGGTACGGTCGATCCTGAGGAAACTATTCGTAAGGCAGCTAATATTCTACAGACCCAACTATCGGTGTTTGTAGACCTCAAGGCAGATGAGGCCGCCGAACCTGAACGTGCTCAGTCCGAGGTTGATCCCATTTTGTTGCGGCCTGTAGATGACCTGGAACTGACTGTTCGTTCAGCAAACTGCCTTAAAGCGGAGAACATTCATTTCATTGGTGACCTCATACAGCGCACTGAGGTAGAGCTGCTCAAGACCCCAAACCTTGGTAAAAAGTCACTGACCGAAATCAAGGATATTCTGGGCTCACATGGATTGTCTTTGGGAATGCGGCTAGAGAACTGGCCACCGCCAAACCTCAAAGACGACCATTAGACTTCATTGCCATGCATTCTTTTAAGGGATCACGCCATGCGCCACCGTCATTCTGGCAGACATCTGAACCGTACGAGTAGCCACCGTAAAGCGTTGATGAATCATCTTGCGGTTTCTTTGTTTCGCCATGAAACCATTAAGACAACTTTGCCAAAAGCCAAGGAATTACGTCGAGTCGCCGAACCTCTGCTAACCTTGGCCAAACGGGACAATGTAGCTAATCGTCGTCGTGCCTTTGCTAAGCTGCGGGATAAGGAAATCGTGGGGAAGTTGTTTAATGAACTGGGTCCTCGCTACTTGAATCGACCCGGTGGTTACATGCGAATCTTGAAATACGGTTTCCGTTTAGGAGACAACGCACCTATGGCTTATGTTGAACTCATTGATCGTCCTGGTAGCGAAGAAATAGCTTGAAGTCCCAAAGGAATAGTAATATCGGTTACAGATGCCTTAAAACGTTTCATTGGTCGGCTGTTTTTCCTCAGAGCTTGGGGAATACCCCGGCGCGAATCGAGAGTGCTCCTGGACGTATCTGATAGCGCACGGTAGTCACAATATTTAGGACTAGCGCTCCGCTAATCATTTGATATTGAAGGACCTGAAACGCGGCTAAACGCGTTGAGGGGTGCTCAAAGTCGCGTGGGGGCGGAATCTTACGCAAATTCTTAGTTTACATAACCATGCAACTCAGTGCGGAGCACGTATTCCGGGACCTGTTTTGTTGAATGCCGCAAGGTGCTGTGTACTGCTTTGCAGCACTCGCTCGCATGATCATCCTTTTAACAGATTTTGGTCTTGAAGGTCCTTACATGGGGCAGATGAAAGCGGTGCTATACCGCAAAGCTCCCGGTATCCCCATTGTGGATCTGTTTGCTGATTTACCTGCTTTTAATCCTCGTGTCGCGGCGTATTTGTTACCAGCGTACATCAATGAATTTCCCGAAGGATCGGTATTTTTGTGTGTTGTCGATCCAGGTGTGGGCTCCACGCGTAGGCCAGTGGTTATTTATGCTGATGAACGTTGGTTTGTTGGGCCAGATAATGGCTTGTTTAATATAGTTTGTAAACGCGCACATGAGCTACATCGTTGGGTTATTACCTCCAAACCCCGTGAAATTTCCGCGAGTTTCCATGGTAGGGATTTATTTGCTCCAGTGGCGGCTAGACTGGCCTTAGGAGAAGATGTTTCAGGTAAGTTGCTGGATTCCTCGAAGAATCCCTGGACATCATGGCCGGATGACCTGTTTGAAGTGATCTACTTCGATCATTACGGCAATGCTATGACCGGTGTGCGGGCATGTCAATTGGAAAGGAATCATAGATTGGTTATAAAAAAACAGGTGATTAGCTTCGCTCGAACCTTTAGCGCGGCGCGCCCGCTCGAGCCTTTCTGGTATGAAAATTCCAATGGCTTGGTAGAGGTTGCACTAAGAGAAGGCGATGTCTCAAAGGTGTTGAGTTTGAAGATAGGAGATCGGCTTAAGGTACTAAAACAAGATACATAATCGAAAATCAAGTGTAACTACTCAGCTATTTCTAAAATTCTGGGCGGGGTAGCCACAATCACGTTTTAACCTTTTGATCCACGTGCCCTGGCGGGCTCAGTATGGAGCTTAGATATTGGCCTGTGTAGGATGACTCGATAGTGGCAATTTCCTCGGGCGGGCCCGTCGCGACAATCTTGCCACCTCCGCTGCCACCTTCAGGCCCCAGATCGATTATCCAGTCAGCAGTCTTGATTACGTCGAGATTGTGCTCGATCACTATCACGGTATTGCCGTGAGCCCGCAGTCTCCGCAGTACCTTTAGTAATTGCTCTACGTCGTAGAAATGTAGACCAGTGGTGGGCTCGTCGAGGATATACAGTGTTTTACCTGTCTCTCGTTTGGATAATTCACGAGAGAGTTTTACACGTTGCGCTTCGCCACCTGACAAAGTGGTGGCGCTTTGTCCCAGTGAGATATAACCGAGTCCCACATCGATTAGGGTCTGCAACTTACGCTTTATCATGGGAATTGCATGCAAAAATTCCATGGCATCCTCCACGGTCATTGCTAATACTTCATAGATATTTTTTCCTTTATAGCAGACACTTAAGGTCTCGCGGCTATAGCGCTTGCCCTGGCAGACGTCACACGTCACATAGACATCTGGCAGAAAGTGCATTTCCACCTTGAGGACTCCATCGCCCTGGCAGGCCTCACAGCGGCCACCTTTGACATTGAAACTGAAGCGACCCGGCGCGTACCCCCTGGAACGGGCCTCTGGCGTGCCTGCAAAAATCTCCCGTATGGGTGTGAATAGGCCAGTATAGGTGGCTGGATTCGACCGGGGAGTGCGGCCAATTGGGCTTTGGTCGATGTCTACAACCTTGTCGAAATGCTCCATACCTTCAACGGCAGTGCAATTTGCCGGATTAAGGTTTGCGCCGTTGAGTTCGCGTGCCACATAACGGTACAGCGTATCGTTGATTAGCGTTGATTTGCCGGAACCGGATACGCCGGTTACACAGGTGAATAGGCCTACGGGTATATCCACATCAATATTTTGAAGATTGTTGCCATTGGCTCCTTTTAGAGTTAGTCGTCTTTCTGGCTCAAAAGAGGCTCGAGGGGTGGAATTTTCTATTTCCCGCACTTTGGCAAGATATTGTCCGGTGAGTGACGCTGAATTTAAGCAGATCTCTTTTGGGGTTCCCTGAGCTACAACTTGGCCTCCGTGTACCCCAGCCCCTGGTCCCATATCGACGATGTGGTCAGCCCTGTGAATAGCCTCCTCATCATGTTCGACGACAATGACCGTGTTGCCAAGATCTCTTAGATACGTTAGGGTATTTAACAGGCGCTGGTTATCTCGTTGATGCAGTCCGATGGAAGGTTCATCCAAAATGTACATGACGCCGACAAGCCCGGCCCCAATTTGGCTTGCTAATCGTATGCGTTGAGCCTCGCCCCCCGAAAGGGTTTCTGCACTGCGATCCAGCGTGAGATAATCCAATCCAACATTAACTAAGAACTTCATGCGTTGTCGGATCCCTTGTATGATTTTATGGGCAACCTTGCCGCGTCGACCTGGGAGATAAAGCTGCTCGAAAAAATCAGCGCCCTGCCCGATAGGCAGGGCAGTGATTTCTGGCAGGCTGAGGTCTTGAATGAAAACATGCCTTGCTTCGACGTTTAAGCGCGTACCCTGGCATTTTGGGCAGGGCTGCGAGGTCATATATTTAGACAGTTCCTCGCGCACTAGATTGGATTCTGTCTCCTGGTAACGGCGTTGCAGGTTGGGGATGACACCTTCGAAGGGATGGTTGCGAGTTTGCCGCTGTCCTTTGCTGTTGAGATAGTGAAATTTGATGGCTTGCTGTTTACTACCGTACAGGATTACGTTTTGTACCGTTTCTCCCAAAGAATCGAAGGGAGCCTCAATATCAAATCCATAATGCTCGGCGAGTGACTGTATCATTTGAAAGTAGTGAGTGTTGCGCCGGTCCCAACCGCGCACGGCACCGCCAGCAAGACTTATCGTAGAATGCGTAATGACGCGCTTAGGATCAAGGAACTGGGTCACTCCCAAGCCATCACAGTGAGGACAGGCCCCCGTAGGGCTATTGAATGAAAATAGCCGGGGTTGCAGTTCGTTGAGACTATAACCGCATAGCTTACAAGCAAATTTGGAGGAAAAGACCAGCTCATCATCGTTTGGTTCGTCCATGAAACTTATAATGGCCCGACCATTGGCCAGGCGAAGCGCCATTTCAAAAGATTCCGCTAATCTGAGCTCCATTCCTTCGCGTACCTTAAATCGGTCTACCACGACTTCGATAGTGTGTTTCCGTCGCTGGTCCAAGTCAGGCATCATATCCAACTCCATGACCTGGCCATCGATTCGGGCTCGAATAAACCCTTGGGAGCGCAGTGTCTCGAGCATTTGCACGTATTCGCCTTTACGGCACTGAATGACGGGTGCAAGTAGCATCAGGCGAGTACCGTGGGGGAGGTCAATGATCTGATCCACCATTTGGCTGACAGTCTGGGATTCGAGCGCTAGGTTGTGCTCAGGGCAGCGAGGTATTCCCGAACGGGCATAGAGTAGCCGTAGATAATCATAGATCTCAGTGATGGTGCCCACGGTGGAGCGAGGATTGTGAGAAGTGGATTTTTGTTCGATAGCAATCGCTGGAGACAGGCCTTCAATGTGATCTACATCCGGTTTCTCCATTCTAGCCAGAAACTGTCGAGCATAGGCCGATAGAGACTCTACATAGCGTCGTTGACCCTCGGCAAACAGGGTGTCAAAGGCCAGTGAGGACTTGCCCGAACCCGACAGTCCAGTAATGACAATCAACCTGTCACGGGGCAAGTCGAGATCGATGTTTTGCAGGTTATGGGTTCGGGCACCGCGAATTTGAATAGTCCGCATAGATTTCACGCAAGTGGATCAAACTTGTTAATATACCTGTAACCGTTAAAACAAACGAATTTTTATACACCATGAACAGCGAGAGCAAACTGCTCTTACAAGACTGAGCTTTACGGCTATCGTTTTTCCGCCAGCAAAATAAAGCCAGTTATGATGATTCGAAGAATAAATCACGCGATTCTCGGTACTGAAAGCTTGTGAAAAATTCCCCCGCGGCTGCGAGAACATCTCTGCACGTATCCGGCATGCGTTGTGAGTTTCCCAGTATCTGGTTAGGTAGAGCTCGCTATGTTGCCGGACCTTGAAACGCCCGTGCCTTGCTAGACACAACCAGAGGTACCTTCGCTTCAATCGGCGATTATTTCGCAAGCTCTGAAACAAAAATAAAGCGATAGAGATGAACGCAGCTTTTTCGAAAAAAATGACCCCTCTGGAACGTCGGGCCACTCTGTCGTTGGGTGCGATCTATGCCACGCGCATGTTAGGGCTGTTCATGATACTGCCGGTGTTTGCCCTTTATGCTGAGCAGCTTGAAGATGTTACCCCCCTATTGATTGGTCTTGCCATCGGGGCTTACGGTCTGACCCAGGCCCTATTTCAGGTTCCGCTCGGCATGCTCTCTGATCGGATAGGACGTAAACCGGTGATTGTCGGTGGGCTATTGATGTTTGCCGCAGGCAGTGTCTTTGCTGCGGTGTCGAATTCGATCTACGGTGTAATTGCAGGTAGGGCATTGCAGGGGGCCGGGGCGATTGCTGCGGCGGTGATGGCACTGGCTGCTGACCTTACCCGTGAAGAGCACCGTACTAAGGTAATGGCAGCTATCGGACTGAGTATTGGTACTTCGTTTTCCCTGGCATTGGTGGCGGGTCCGATTCTACACCACTGGTTCGGGGTACCGGCTATATTTTGGTTGACAGCCATGCTTGCCGTATGCGCGATTGGAATCGTGCTTACACTTGTCCCTCAACCGATCAGTTCGCGTTTACATCGCGACGCCCAGGTCTTGACCTCGGCCATTAGAAAAGTCCTTGGGGATCGCCAGCTGTTGCGTTTAGATTTTGGCGTATTTGTCCTACACATGGTGTTAACGGCTAATTTCATTGTTATCCCAAGGCTTTTGCGCGATGAGGCAGGGCTGAATGTAGGGCAGCACTGGATGGTTTACCTACCGATCTTGCTAATTTCCTTCGTACTGATGTTACCGTTTATCATCGTGGCAGAAAGGCAGCGTAGGTTAAAGCAAGTGCTACTGGGGGCGATAGCGCTATTAGCCGTAGGGGAGCTTAGTTTCGCCTTTAATAGCCAGGGATTGTCAACAATCATTGTGACAATGTTAGTGTTTTTTACCGCTTTTAATTTGCTGGAGGCCAGCCTGCCTTCCCTAGTTACAAAATTGACTGCACCCGGTATTAAAGGGACCTCTATGGGGATATTTTCCAGTTGTCAGTTTGTCGGTGCATTTGCAGGGGGGGCTATAGGGGGGGCATTGCTGGAATTTGTTGGCCTCGAAGCAATTTTTATAAGCAATGCGGTGCTAATCATCGTATGGCTCATTATCGGTGCAAGCATGGGCAACCCTGAAAATCTCAGTAGCTATCTCTTGCGAGTGGGGCAGCTCAGTTCGGAAAACGCCAACGCCCTAGTGGATCAGTTAACACAAATTAAGGGTGTGGCTGAAGCCGTGGTGATACCAGATGATGGGGTGGCGTATCTTAAAGTAGATCGTAAGGCACTGGATGAAAATCGGTTACGTGAAATTATAACGTCTCCGGCTTAGAATATGTAAGTTCGAAATCCAGTTTTATTTTCAATCTGTTAGTCGAGGTCTGGCAAATGGCAAGAGGCGTAAACAAGGTGATTTTAATCGGCAATCTGGGGCAGGACCCAGAAGTTAAATATATGCCCAGTGGATCTGCTGTAAGCAATATTACCGTTGCTACAACGGATGCTTGGAGCGATAAAAGCACTGGTGAGCGACAGGAGCGCACCGAATGGCATCGCGTCGTCTTATTCAGACGCTTAGCCGAGGTGGCTGGTGAGTATCTTCGTAAGGGTTCCAAAGTCTACATAGAAGGCCGTTTGCAGACTCGTAAGTGGCAGGACCGAAACGGGCAAGAACGCTATACAACAGAAATTATTGCCAATGATATGCAGATGCTGGACGCACGCAGTAGCGGCGCCGCAAACTTCGATACTCAGCCGGCTGTTTTTCCGGAGAGTGAGCCCCGACCCCAGCAGCCATCTCAACCTACGAGCGACGAGTTTGATGACGATATCCCTTTCTAGTAGTCAGTGGAATTAGTATTAATATCGTATGGCTACTCACCTTAAGCCAGAAAGCTGGGTATGTAGAGACTTTACACGACACGCTATAAATACCTGCGGTGCTTCGCGGTCCGGTTTCGCTAGCAGGACCCGGGTTCACCCTCCTGATGAGCCCGTTCGGCCGGGCAAAGCGCCAATGGCGCTTTGCCTTACTAAGCCTTACCCAGGTACGCTCGACAGAGGTCATCTTGGCCTTCGACGGTCTTGTAAAAGCCTCTCCTATACCCGGCTGAGTAGTTACAATATCGTTAATGAGCTCGTTCCAGGACATCACAATCAAGTACTCGCTAGGAACCTGTCGGACTTAGGCGATCGTAGTGAGGGAAAGACGGTTTGAGGCAGGTTTTTCGATCTTTTAGAGGGTAGCGACAGGATGTCGAAGGGTGAAGCCGTAGCTATTAAACGAAAAGGATAGGGACCATCTGTCCAAATTCGGCTTTTACGCAGTAGATCAGGGGACTTGGAAATAAATGATGTCCCCATATGACGCCGGATTTTTGTTCGTCTTCAAGGCGTGGCGAAGGGCGCATAGCTGGGACTATGTAACCGAAGCCACAACGCCGAAGGCGGGCAAAAAGACAAGTAAGATGGGGATATTATTTGCT
>JAAUXY010096038.1_pt1 | contig 21976 bp, 21 predicted proteins | sample 7278121 | NCBI WGS metagenome assembly JAAUXY01 (sample SAMN14350117, study PRJNA611818) | marine sediment metagenome | isolation source: surface marine sediment (1.8m) | place: French Polynesia: Moorea | collected 2018-08 | reverse complement strand
GCGCGCATGATCCAGGCGCCGCCGGCGGCCGTGGAGACGCTCTCGCTGCAGCTCCTGCAGACTGCCCTGGCGGCGGTCGAGGACGCCGTCCATCACAGTCCCCAGGTGGGCCACGCCTGAATGCGCCGCGGCCTTCGGTCGGCCGCGACGCCCTGGCCCTACCACCTAAGGCCTTACACGATCAGATGGACCCGCTTCGAAACTCAGCTGGCGGGTTGCAATGGCGTTTTTTGCGACGTTTCAAAGCACGGCTCCCGGCCAGACGCGAGGGCGTCCGATCGGGATGTGCGCTAGCGCCGGAGCTTCCGATAGCGGGTATCGCGCCGCTCGGTCAGCGCGGCAGCGCCGCCGGTCAGCCCGAACACGAACTCCTCGCTGGTCCAGAGCCCGCCGCCGCCCTGCGGCCGGCGGGGCTCTGCATAGCGGTCTCTGCCCTTCGCCATGACGTCTCTCCTTTCGGATTTCTGCGGTGGCGGGCGATAAACGCGGCCAGGGCGACCCCCAGCCGAACCAATTCGGCAAAGGGGTACTGGGGATAGGTCTCCTCGAAGGACGGCGGAGCCCTGTGGGAATTGTTCATGACACATCGCTCCATCAAGAGAGTTCAGGCCGCCTCGCGTCCGGAATTCGCAAATGGACGGACTTAGACGCTAAGACGCGCAGCGTGAATCGCGCGTCGTGCGGATCGGAAAAGGAGCGTTAAATCGGCTCGGATACGGCCGGCACCGGACCGCTTTGCACGAGGACCTGCCGGGCGCGAGAAACGGCCGCCGGGCTCGGACCGGCGGCCGTTGGATCCTGGACGCTTCCATCGCGTCGAGATATGGCGCCCGAAGAGCGTTCCTTCAGAGGATCATGCCGCTCTCGATCCTCAGACCGTCCGCCCGAGGTGGAGCTCCAGGGACCGGACTACTTGAAACCCTTCTTGTCCGGCGTCCAGGACACGATCTTGGTCCTGTTCTTCTTCTGTTTCTTGTCCCACTTGGGCGCGTGCAGCGCGTAGGCGATCACCGCCCGGGACGGGATTTCGATCACGTCGGACTTCTCCAACGCGGCATCGGACACGATCTCGAGTTTCTGGCCTTTCAGGAGGCCGTTGAACTTGCCTTGGTGCCTCGCGATCATCTCCTGCGTCAGCCGGCATTCCGTGACGTAGATCGCGCTGGTCACCACCCGGGCATCGTTGTGCTCCTTCATCGCGTTGATCCAACGCTTCTTCTCGTTGATCTCCTTTGCCAGCTTCGAGAGGTTCTCGACGTGCACTTCGCGAAACTTGCAGCGCTTCTCCTTCACGAGCTCAAAAAAGTCGTCTCCTTCCAGCCCCCAGGCGTCGGTCGGAACGGAGAAGCTGCCCTTCACGTTCAAGGCGCTCTTAGTGACGTTCTTGGCCGTGTAAAGGCCGCTCTTCTTGACGTTTCCCTTGAGGGCCGGCCTGAGGCTGTCCACGCGGTCGAGACCGCGCTTGCCGACGACCGGGTTCCGCTTCCTGCCCCAATCACCGAGGGAAACTTCCTGAGCGCTGTAGCGAAAGAACTTCTTTCCGCCAAGGGTGACGGCGTTCTTGTTGATCTCGAACTCCCCGGCCGAGGCCAGAGATGACGCGGAGATCAAGATCGCGGAGATGATCATCGATATGGGTCGGGTCATTGACATCGTGCTCCTCCTTCAGGAGTTTGGATCACTACTTCAGATTGATGAACGCGAGCACTTAAGTCGGTTGGCGTGAATCTTCGGCGGGGCTGATCGGAAAGGCGGCGGTAATTCGACAGAGGCGCCCTGGAATGCAGCCGAAGCCAGATTTCGGCGACGGCATCGAACGGCAAAGTCCTCCCTGTGGCAAAGCGCACGTCTGCCGTCGGGCTTTGCTACTACGCTGCACCCAGAAAACTCTGAGGCCGGACAACCGGCTGAAATTGGCGGGACAGAAGAAGATCCTTTTCGCCCGATCACTGGCACGATCGGCGCCGAGATGGAAGGGGGTGCGTCATGCGTGACGAACCGAGTCTGCCCGTCCTGAAGATATCCCTGCTCGGCGGCTTCGAGGTCCAATCGCCGACCGGGGATAGCATTCAGCTCTCGGGCCAGAAGGATCGCGCTCTGCTGGGCTTCCTGGCGGTCTCGCCCGGCGTCGCCTTTGCACGCGAAAAGCTGGCGGCCCTGCTTTGGTCGGAGAGCGGCGACAAGCAGGCCCGCGACAGCTTGAAGCAGGCCGTCCTGCGCTTACGGCGCTGCCTCGAGCCCTTGACGGTCGAGCCGCTGATCACGACCCGTCAGACGGTAACGCTGAAGCGCGACGCCGTATGGGTCGACACCGGCAGGTTCGAAAGCCTGCTGTCCGAACCCGGCGCGGAGTCGATCGAGCAGGCGGCATCGCTCTATCGGGGCGATCTGCTGGACGGCCTGCAGGTGCGCGATGCGAGCTTCGAGGACTGGCTGCAGGTCGAGCGGGTGCGGCTGCGTGGCCTGGCGACCGAAGCCTTGACTCGGCTCATGGCGCAAGCGCTCGACGCCGGCCAGCGCGAAAGCGCGATCGGCGCCGCGCGGCGGCTCTTGTCGCTCGACCCGCTGCAGGAGGCCGCCTGCCGCACGCTGATGCGGGTGCACGCCGAGCGTGGCGAGCGGCCGCAGGCGCTGAAGCTCTTCGACAGCCTGCGCGGCCGTCTGTCACGGGAACTGGCCGTGACGCCGGAGCCCGAGACGCTGGCGCTTTATCAGTCGATCCGCAACCGGCGCGCCGACGAGGCCCCAAGAGAAGCGGAAAGGTACGGAGATCCCCAGAAATCCGACAGCGACGCAGCCGCCGATCGCTTTCCGCGCGAAGGGCCGGACAAGCCTTCGATCGCGGTGCTTCCCTTCGCGAACATCGGCAAGGGCCCCGAGCAGGACTACCTGGCCGACGGCCTGACCGAGGACATCATCACGGACCTGTCGCGAGTGTCGGGCCTCTTCGTGGCCTCCCGGCACAGCGCCTTCGTCTTCAAGGGCAAGGCCGTGGCGGTGCAGGAGGCCGCAGGGGAGCTGAGGGTCGGCCACATCCTCGAAGGCAGCGTGCGCGCAGCCGCGGGCCGGGTCCGGATCACCACGCAGCTGGTAGACGGCGCAACCGGCGGCCAGATCTGGGCCGCGCGCTATGACCGCAGCCTGGAAGACATCTTCGCCCTGCAGGACGAGATCGCGGAGAGCATCGTCCAGGCCCTCAAGGTGAAACTGCTGCCGGAGGAACTGGCGGTCATCACCAGCCATGCGACCAAGAACGTGGACGCCTATCAGTACTATCTGATGGGACGCTCCTTCTATCTGCGGGGACTCGAAACCCACGGCCTGCGCATCGCCCGGAAGATGTTCGCCAAGGCGGTCGAGCTCGACCCGCGCTATGCCCGCGCTTTCGCCGCCCTCGCCGCCTGCGAGGCCTATCTGTCGATGAGCGATCCGGCCGTCGCCTACGAGAGCAGCGTGGCGAACAGTCTGCGGGCCTTGGAGCTGGATCCGAACCTGGCCGAAGCCCGTGCCGTCAGGGGTCTGGTGCTCTTCGCGGACGGCCGCTTCGCCGAGGCGACCTCCGAGTTTGAGCGCGCCTTGAGCCTCGCGCCGGATCTCCACGAAGCCCATTTCTTCTATGCCCTGAACTGCCGCCTTCAAGGCCGCCACGAGAAAGCGGCTGCGCTCTTCGAGCGCGCGGCGGCCTTGCGACCGAACGACTATCGCTCTGCCGGGCTACTGGCCTCGGAGTACAGATTCCTGAATCGCCGGGAAGACTCCGACTCGGCCGCGCGGCGCTGCCTCGAGCGGGTCGAGGCAGCGATCGAGACTCATCCCGATAACGCGGGGGCCCTGGCTTTCGGCAGCGCCCTCCTGGCCAGGCTTGGACAAAGGACGCGCGCGAAGGACTGGGCGACGCGGGCGATCATGATCGGCCCGGACGATTCTCTGGCCCACTACAACGTGACGCGCACCCATGCGCTTCTCGGCGAAGCGACCACGGCAATGGATCGCCTGGAGCAGGCCTTCCGCTCCACCCCGGAATGGCAACGCCATCTGGCGCAATGGATGGCGCAGGACGACGACATCGATCCGCTGCGCGCGCACCCGAGGTTCAAGGCGCTCCTCGACCGGCTCGATGTCGAGCGCGGAGCGCGGCTCAGGGCGGCCGCCTTCGCTAGGCTGCCGAAGGCGCCGCCCCGGGCTCGAGCCCGCCCAGCCTCCGGATGAAGGCGGCGATTTCGGGCACGCCCTGGCCCGCTTTGACCTGGGCGAAGACGAAGGGGCGCTCGCCGCGCATCTTCCGCGCGTCCCGGTCCATGACCTCGAGGCTCGCGCCCACCAGAGGGGCGAGGTCGGTCTTGTTGATCACCAGCAGGTCCGAGCGGGTGATGCCCGGTCCGCCCTTGCGCGGGATCTTGTCACCGGCCGACACGTCGATGACATAGATGGTGAGGTCGGCCAGCTCCGGGCTGAAGGTCGCTGCCAGGTTGTCGCCGCCGGATTCGATCAGCACCACGTCCAGCGCCGGGAAACGTTCATTCAGGTCGGCCAGGGCCGCCAAATTGATCGAGGCGTCCTCGCGGATCGCCGTGTGCGGGCAGCCGCCGGTCTCGACACCGAGGATGCGCTCCGGCGGCAGGGCGCCCGAGCGGGTCAGGAACTCCGCGTCCTCGCGGGTATAGATGTCGTTGGTGATAGCGGCGATGTCGAAGCGCGGCGCCAGCGCCTTGCAGAGCGCGTCCATCAGGGCCGTCTTGCCGGAGCCGACGGGCCCGCCGATGCCGACCCGCAAGGGGCCTGAAGTGGAAGCAGTCATGAGCGGAACAACCTCGTGTACTGGGTTTCGTGTTTCATGGCGGCCAGGTCGGCCAGGATCGCGGCACCGCCGAGATCCTCCAGCGGAGCGGTCAGGGTGGCCTCCAGGGTCGCGACGATCGGCGGCTCCAAGGCGGCGATGACCCGCTGACCGTCGCTCTGACCGAGAGGGATCAGCCGCACGCCGGCCGAGACGATGTTGGCGGCGAAGCCCTGAAGATAGGCTTGCAGGCTCGGTGCCAAGGCCAGGCCGTGGCCCACGGCCGCCACCGCCACCACGACCGGGTAGGCCAGCGGTCCCGGCCACGCTTCGCGGAGCCGGTCCAGGGCCCGGCAGGGCCAGGCGTCGCAGGTCGCCTCAAGGAAGGCGCGGCCCTGGGCGGTGGTCTCCAGATGCCGTTCCGACGACGCGACGAAGGCGGCGGCCAGCTCGGCGACCTCGCGCAGGGCCACCAGGTCTTCGGCGGCCTCGAAGGCATGGCGGAAGAGGATCGCGTCGTTACGCCCCGAGCCGAGTTGGAGCAGGTCGGTCAGCCAGAGGCGCAGGGACCCGGCGTCCCGGACCCGGCCCTCTTCGACCGCGTACTCCAGGCCGTGGGAATAGCTGAAGGCGCCCACGGGATAGGCCGGCGACAGCCAGGTCATCAGGCGGTAGAGCGCAGCGTCAGTCATGGTGATGATGTCCTGCACCGTTGGTGCCGTGCCCCTGGACCCGGCCGTGACCGTAGGCGCCGCCTTCGGGATCGAAGGGTGCCTCGACCGAGCGGATCTCTGCGCCCAGGCCGTCGAGCAGATCGCGGATCACGTGGTCCTCGCGGATCCGAAGCGCGTCGCCCAGCAGCTGGGTCGGCAGGTGTCGGTTGCCGAGGTGCCAGGCGATGCGCAGCAGGTCGGCGCCCGGCCCGGCGCGCACCTCGAGCAGGCGCTCGGGCGCCGCCTCGACCGCGACGATGCCGCCGTCCTCCAGGACCAGGCCGTCGCCGTCGCGCAGGGCCACCGCCCGCGGCAGGTCGAGCAGGACCTCGAGGCCGCGGCGCCCACCCAGGAGGATGCGGCGACGGTGGCGGGCGTCGTAGTCCAGAAGCACGGCGTCGCGGGCCTCCGCCGGAGACCAGCTTCCCGCCTCGCGCACCGCGGTCGCTCTCAGCATCGCCGCCTCAATACAGGAAGTAGCGCTGGGCCAGGGGCAGCACCACGGCCGGCTCGCAGGTTAGGAGCTCGCCGTCGGCACGGACCTCGTAGGTCTCGGGATCCACCTCGATCCGCGGCGTGAGGTCGTTCAGCACCATGTCCGTCTTGGTCACGCTGCGGATGCCCGAGACCGGCAGGACGGGACGGCTCAGGCCGAGCTGCCCACCGACATCGGACTCGGCCGCCGCCTTGGAGACGAAGGTCACGGCGCTGGCCGTCATCGCGCCGCCGAAGCCGGCGAACATCGGGCGGTAGTGCACCGGCTGCGGCGTCGGGATCGAGGCGTTGGGATCGCCCATCGCCGCCGCCGCGATGGTCCCGCACTTCAGCACCAGGTCCGGCTTGACCCCGAAGAACATCGGCTTCCAGAGCACCAGGTCGGCCAGCTTTCCGGCCTCAACCGAGCCGACCGCGTCGGCGATGCCGTGGGTCAGCGCCGGGTTGATGGTGTACTTGGCGAGGTAGCGCTTGACCCGGAAGTTGTCGTTGTCGCCGGCCTCCTCCGGCAGGGCGCCGCGCTGCTTCTTCATCTTGTCCGCGGTCTGCCAGGTCCGGATGATCACCTCGCCGACCCGGCCCATGGCCTGGCTGTCGGAAGCGATCATCGAGAAGGCGCCGAGGTCGTGCAGGATGTCCTCGGCGGCGATGGTCTCGCGGCGGATGCGGCTCTCGGCGAAGGCCAGGTCCTCGGGGATCTTGGGGTCCAGGTGATGGCAGACCATCAGCATGTCCAGGTGCTCGTCGACCGTGTTGACCGTGAAGGGCCGGGTCGGGTTGGTCGAGGAGGGCAGGACGTTGGCCTCGCCGCAGACCTTGATGATGTCGGGCGCGTGGCCGCCGCCCGCGCCCTCGGTATGGAAGGCGTGGATGGTCCGGCCCTTGAAGGCAGCGATGGTGTTCTCGACGAAGCCGGACTCGTTGAGGGTGTCGGTGTGGATGGCGACCCCGATGTCGGTCTCCTCGGCCACGGCGAGGCAGGTGTCGATGGCGGAGGGCGTGGTGCCCCAGTCCTCGTGCAGTTTGAGGGCGCAGGCCCCGGCCCGGATCTGCTCCAGCAGGGCCTCCGGCTTGGAGGCGTTGCCCTTGCCGAAGAAGCCGAGGTTCATGGAGAAGCCCTCTGCCGCCTGCAGCATGCGGCCGAGGTGCCAGGGCCCGGGCGTCGCCGTGGTAGCGTTGGTGCCCTCGGCCGGGCCGGTGCCGCCGCCCAGCATGGTGGTGACGCCGGAGTAAAGCGCGTCCTCGATCTGCTGCGGGCAGATCCAGTGGATGTGCGCGTCGATCCCGCCGGCGGTGAGGATGCGGCCCTCACCCGCGATGGCCTCGGTCCCCGGGCCGACGACGATGTCGACGCCCGGCTGGACGTCGGGGTTGCCAGCCTTGCCGATGGCCGCGATCCGGCCATCCTTCAGGCCCACGTCGGCCTTCACGATGCCCCAGTGGTCGAGGATCAGGGCGTTGGTGATCACGGTGTCGACCGCGCCCTGGACCCGGCTCGCCTGGGACTGGCCCATGCCGTCGCGGATCACCTTGCCGCCGCCGAACTTGACCTCCTCGCCGTAGATCGTGCGGTCCTCCTCGACCTCGACGATCAGGTCGGTGTCGGCCAGGCGAACGCGATCGCCGGTGGTCGGGCCGTACATGGCGGCATAGGCCGCGCGGTCCAGTCTCTGCGGCATGGCCTCAGCCCTCCCCAGCGTCCGGAGGGCCGTCGAGCGGCCCGTTGATCCGGGCGTTGAAGCCGTGGACCTCGCGGGTGCCGGCGTAGGGGATCAGCGTCACCTCGCGGCTCTGCCCGGGCTCGAAGCGCACCGCCGTGCCGGCGGGGATGTCCAGGCGATGGCCCCGCGCCCTTTCGCGGTCGAAGACCAACGCCGCGTTGGTCTCGTAGAAGTGATAGTGGGAGCCGACCTGAATCGGACGGTCGCCGCTGTTCTCGACCAACAACGTCAGGCTCGGCCGGTCTTCGTTGATCTGGATGTCGCCGTCGGCGACCATGATCTCGCCGGGAATCATCGTTTCCACCTCCCCTAGCGGATCGGCTGGTGCACGGTCACCAGCTTGGTGCCGTCGGGGAAGGTCGCCTCGACCTGGATCTCGTGGATCATCTCGGCAACGCCCTCCATGACCTGCGCGCGGCCAAGCACCGTCCCGCCGTCGCGCATCAACTCGGCCACCGAGCGGCCGTCGCGCGCGCCTTCGACCACGTAGTCCGAGATCAAGGCGATCGCCTCCGGATGGTTCAGCTTGCAGCCTCGCTCCAGGCGGTTGCGCGCGACCATCGCGGCGACCGCGACCAGCAGCTTGTCCTTTTCCCGCGGTGTCAGGTTCACCTTCTTCTCCCCTTCGTCTTCGCGTCCCTTCGGATCACAGGTGCCAGAGCCGTGGCAGCGCCGCCGGCAGGCCCGCTAGGCGCGCCCGCGCCGCCGCCCAGAAGGCGCCATAGGCGTGGCGGACCGCCAGGGCCTCGCCGAGGAAGCGGCCGACGACCAGGCCGTTGACCGTCGTCAGCGCCTGGCGCGATCCGACTTCGTCCGCCGGCAGTAGCGCGCGCAGTCCGTCGAGGTGCGCCGGCGCGTCCTCGGCCGCGTAGATCAGGCTGGCGCAGGCCGTCACACCTCCGAGGCAGGCGGTCGAGGCCAGGGGCCGGGCGAGATCGCCCTCGGCATGGAGGGCATCGGCCCAGACCAAATCTCCGCCGCAACACACCCGCCAGGCGTCGTGGATCAGGCCGCGTGATAGGCGCTCGCCGGAGGCGCGCCGGCCGAAGACCAGGAACTCCCCGGCAAAGACTTGCGCACCCGGCACCAGCCGCAGCTCGGTCCGGCGCCGCAGGCGGGCGCCGTCGAAGAGGATGGTTTCCTGCGGCAGCCACTCCAGCCAGGTCTCCGCCGCTGCCGTCAGCGTGACCGTCACCCGGCTGTCGGCGCCGAGGGAGCGGTAGACCTTTTCGGCGGCCTGCGGATAGACCCGCAGCCGCGCCCCGGCCCCCGCCTCCACCTCGACGGTCAGGCGGTCGCCGCCGACCAGCCCGCCGGACGTGGTGATCATGCAGGCCTCCAGGATGTCGCCCCGCCCCGGCCGCGGCAGCCGAAGGCTAAGGGGATCGCGCTGGTGCAGCGCGGCCAGGCGGGTCACGCCGGACTCCGCGCGCACGGTGAGCCGAGCCTCGCCCTCGACCGCGCCGCACCGCAGCGGCACGACCTTGGCCTCGGCGGAGCCAGCCAGCGGCTCAGACGGCGATGCTGCGACGGACATCCGCTTCCACCATGTCGGCGGCGCGACCGGCGAGCACGATCTCGCCCCGGTCCATCACCGCGTAGCTGTCGGCCAGGTCCCGCGCGAACTCGAAGTACTGCTCGACCAGGAGGATGGCCATGTCGCCGCGCTCGGCCAGCAGGCGGATCACGCGCTCGATGTCCTTGATGATCGAGGGCTGGATGCCCTCGGTCGGCTCGTCCAGCACCAGCAGCCGAGGGCGCATCACCAGGGCCCGGGCGATCGCGAGCTGCTGCTGCTGGCCGCCGGAGAGATCCCCGCCGCGCCGCCGCAACATGTCCTTCAGCACCGGGAAGAGCTGGAAGATCTCGGCCTCGATCCGGCGCCGCTCCCGCGGCAGCGCGGCGTAGCCGCTGCGCAAGTTCTCCTCGACCGTGAGCAGCGGAAAGATCTCCCGCCCCTGCGGGACGTAGGCGATGCCGCGGCGCGCCCGCGCGTGGGGCGGCAGGCGGCCCAGCGCCTCGTCTTCCCAGAGGATGCTGCCCGCCCTGACCGGCTGCTGGCCGGCGATGGCGCGCAGCAGGCTGGTCTTGCCGACGCCGTTGCGGCCCAGGACGCAGGTCACCTCGCCCTTGGCCGCGCTCAGGCTGACCCCGCGCAGGGCCTGGCTGGCGCCGTAGAAGAGATTGATGTCCCGGACCTGCAGCATAGCGTCCTAGCGGCCGAGATAGACTTCGATGACCCGGGGGTCGTCCTGGAGGTGCGCCAGAGAACCCTCGGCCAGGACCGCGCCCTCGTGCAGCACCGAGACGTGGCAGTCGAGGGCGCGGATGAACTCCATGTCGTGCTCGACCACGACGACGGAGTGCGCGCGGGCGATCTCCTGCAGCATCTCCGCGGTCTTGGCGGTCTCGGCGTCGGTCATGCCCGCGGCCGGCTCGTCGACCAGAAGCAGCTCCGGGTCCTGCATCAGGAGCATGCCGATCTCCAGCCACTGCTTCTGACCGTGCGAGAGGCTTCCGGCCAGCCGGGCGCGCAGCTCGCTGAGGGCGATGCGCGTCAAGACTTCGTCGATGCGTTCGCGCTGGGCACCATTCAGCCCACCGAACAACCCGGCGAAGACACCGCGCGGTCCCTTCAGCGCCAGCTCCAGGTTGTCGAAGACGCTCTGGCTTTCGAAGACCGTCGGTTTCTGGAACTTGCGGCCGATCCCCAGGTTGGCGATGGCGGCCTCGTCGAGCCGGGTGAGGTCGACGTCCCCGCCGAAGAAGACCTGGCCCGAGGCCGGCCGGGTCTTGCCGGTGATGACGTCCATCATCGTGGTCTTGCCTGCGCCGTTCGGGCCGATGATCGCGCGCAGCTCGCCGGCCAGCACGTAGAGGCTGAGGTTGTTCAGGGCCTTGAAGCCGTCGAAGCTGACGGTCACACCATCCATGTAGAGGATAGTATCCGCCGCCGCCTCGGCCGGCGCGCCGGTCGGCCCGGGGATCGGTTCATCGATCAGGGGCAAAGCTTGGCTCATCCGCCTGCCTCCCCTGGCGCTTGTCTCAGACCCGAGAGCGGAAGGCGGTCGCGCAGCCCGCCGAGGGAACCGACGATGCCCCTGGGCAGGAAGACGGTGACGGCGATGAAGAGCCCGCCGAGGAAGAACAGCCAGATCTCGGGTGCGGCGCCGGTCAGATAGGTCTTGGCATAGTTCACCAAGACGGCGCCCAGGATCGCGCCGTGCAGATAGCCGCGGCCGCCGACGGCGACCCAGATCACGATCTCGATCGAGTTGGCTGGCGAGAACTCGCCGGGATTGATGATACCGACCTGGGGTACGTAGAGCGCGCCGGCGAGCCCGGCCAGCATGGCCGAGAGGACGAAGACGAAGAGCTTGTAGCGCTCGACCCGGTAGCCGAGGAAGCGCACCCGGCTCTCGGCGTCGCGGATCGCGACCAGCACGCGGCCGACCTTGGAGCAGACGATCCAGCGGCAGAGCAGATAGCCCAGGGCCAGGGCAAGGGCGGAGGCGGCGAAAAGGCCGGCGCGGGTGGCGTCGGACCGCAGACTGAAGCCCAGCAGGTCCTTGAAGTCGGTCAGGCCGTTGTTGCCGCCGAAGCCCATGTCGTTGCGGAAGAAGGCGAGCATCAGCGCAAAGGTCATCGCCTGGGTGATGATCGAGAGGTAGACGCCGGTGACCCGCGATCGGAAGGCGAGCCAGCCGAAGACCAGCGCCAGGAGCCCCGGCACCAGCAGCACCATCAGCAGGGCGAAGGGAAAGGAGTCGAAGCCGTACCAGTACCAGGGCAGCTCCTGCCAGTTCAGAAAGACCATGAAGTCGGGCAGGACCGAATGACCGTAGACCCCGCGCTCGCCAATCTGGCGCATGAGGTGCATGCCCATGGCGTAGCCACCCAGGGCGAAGAAAGCGCCGTGGCCCAGGCTGAGGATGCCGCAGAAGCCCCAGACCAGATCGACGCTGAGGGCGAGCAGCGCAAAGCAGAGGTACTTGCCGAGCAGGGCGACCAGATAGGAGGGCACGTGAAGCGACGAGCCTTCCGGCACGGCCAGGTTCAGCACCGGCACCAGCACGCTCACCGCCAGCAGCACCCCGAGGGTGACCTTGACCCCGAGCGGCGAGAGCAGGCGGCCGTGGTCGCCGGAGAGCAGCATGGCCTAGGCCTCCAGCGCCCGGCCGCGCAGCGCGAAGAGGCCGCGCGGGCGTTTCTGGATGAAGAGGATGATCGCCACCAGCACCAGGATCTTGCCGAGCACGGCGCCGGCGTAGGGCTCCAGGAACTTGTTCGCCAGCCCGAGCGACAGGGCCCCGACCAGGGTGCCCCAGAGGTTGCCGACTCCGCCGAAGACGACGACCATGAAGCTGTCGATGATGTAGCTCTGGCCAAGGTTGGGGCTGACGTTGTCGATCTGGCTGAGTGCGACCCCGGCCATGCCGGCGATGCCCGAGCCCAGGCCGAAGGTCATGGCGTCGACCCAGCCGGTACGGATGCCCATGGAGGACGCCATGGCCCGGTTCTGGGTCACCGCCCGCATCTGAAGGCCGTAGCGGCTGTAGCGGATCAGCAGGACCAGAAGCGCGAAGACCACCAGCGCGAAGACGATGATCCAGATCCGGTTGTAGGTCAGCGTCAGGCCGCCCGCGACCTCCCAGGCGCCGCTCATCCAGCTCGGATTGCCGACCTCCCGGTTGGTCGGACCGAAGACGCTGCGCACGAGTTGTTGCAGGATCAGGCTGAGGCCCCAGGTCGCGAGCAGCGTCTCAAGGGGCCGGCCGTAGAGGAAGCGGATGACGCCGCGCTCGATGCCGACGCCGATCGCCGCGGTGACCAGGAAGGCGGCCGGCACTGCGACCAGCAATGAGAAATCGAACAAGCCGGGCGCGGCGGCGCGGAAGACCTCCTGCACGACGAAGGTGGTGTAGGCGCCCAGCATCACCATCTCGCCGTGGGCCATGTTGATCACGCCCATGACCCCGAAGGTGATGGCCAGGCCGATCGCCGCCAGCAGCAGCACCGAGCCCAGGCTGACGCCCTGGAAGACATTGGCGAGGAACCCGTTGAAGGCCAGACCCCGCTCGATCGCAGCGAGGGTTTCCCGGGCGGCCGCTCGGATCTCGGGCGCCGCCGGCGAGCCGGCCGCCGCGGCCACGAGGGCACGGACCTCGGGATCGACGAAATCCGCCAGCGACCGCAGGGCGGCGATGCGGGTCTCCGTGTCGTCGGATCTCGCGAGCTCGGTCGCGGCCAGGGCCCGGCGCAGCCGCGCGGCGACCGCGGCATCATCTTCGCGCTCCAGCGCCGCCTTCAGAGCCGGGATCATCTCGGCCCGCGTGCTTCGGAAGACGGCGTCCGCGGCCCGGATCCGCGCGGCCGGGTCTGGGCTGCCGAGCGTCAGCGACCCCAGCTTGCCCTTCACCAGCTGGCGCAGGCGGTTGTTGATGCGGATCTTGCGCAGCGCGCGCTTTCCGACCGCGCCCAGCGCCGCGCCGGTGACCGCATCGGCGATGAGGTAGTCACCGCCGCTGCGCGTAGCGATCACGAAACGGCCCTCGTCCTTGGTCCGGAACAAGCGGCCGCTGAGATAGGCCTGGAGGACCGCGACCGCCCGCTCCTCGCCACCGGCCGCCAGGCGTTCAACGGCCGCCGCCTTGGCCTCGTTGGACTTCTCCGCCAGGCCCTCCAAGTCGATCGCCAGATCCGCCACGGCCGCGGACGGCAGCAGCAGCACAGCCGTCACGGCGAGGAACAGGAGGCTGCGAGCCAGGCGGCCGAAGGGCATCGGGGGATCTCCGGGTCCGGGGCGGACGCGAAGGCGGGTCCGGGGACCCGCCTTCCTCGGTGGACAGACTTCAGTTCAAGGCGTAGGTCGGCGCCTCGCAGTTGCCGCAGACCCAGGGGTAGGTCCAGTCGGCGGTGAGCTTGGCACTTTCCGGGATGTAGTCGCTCCAGGCATCGCCGGGCACCTCGGCATCGGTCGACCAGACCGTCTCGATCATGCCGTCGTCCTGGATCTCGCCGATCAGCACCGGCTTGGACAGGTGATGGTTCACGTTCATCACCGCCGTGCCGCCGGTGAGGTTCGGCACCGTCTGGCCGTACATGGCCTGGCGCACCGCGTCGACGTCGGTCGAGCCGGCCTGCTTGACCGCCTGGGCCCACATCCGGAAGCCGATGTAGGTCGCTTCCATGGGATCGTTGGTGACCCGCTTGCTGTCGCCGATGAAGGCGTGCCACTGCTCGATGAAGGCGTCGTTGGCCTTGGACTCGACGCTCATGAAGTAGTTCCAGGCCGCGAGGTGACCGACCAGCGGCCCGGTGTCGAGACCGGCCAGTTCCTCTTCCCCGACCGAGAAGGCGACGACCGGGATCTCCTCGGCGGCGATGCCCTGATTGCCCAGTTCCTTGTAGAAAGGCACATTGGCGTCGCCGTTGATGGTCGAGACCACGGCGGTCTTCTTGCCCTGGGAGGCGAAGGCCTTCACCTCGGCGACGATGGTTTGCCAGTCGGAATGCCCGAAGGGCGTGTAGTTCTCCATGATGTCGGCGTCGGTGATGCCCTTGGCGTTCAGGAAGGCCCGCAGGATCTTGTTGGTCGTGCGCGGATAGACGTAGTCGGTGCCGAGCAGCACGAAGCGTTCCGCGCCGCCGCCGTCCTCGCTCATCAGGTACTCGACCGCCGGGATCGCCTGCTGGTTCGGCGCGGCGCCGGTGTAGAAGACGTTGCGCGAGCTCTCCTCGCCTTCGTACTGCACCGGGTAGAACAGCAGACCGTTCAGCTCCTCGAAGACGGGCAGCACCGACTTGCGGGACACCGAGGTCCAGCAGCCGAAGACCGCGGCGACCTTCTCCTTCTCCAGCAGCTCGCGCGCCTTCTCGGCAAAGAGCGGCCAGTCGGAGGCCGGATCGACCACCACGGCCTCGACCTTCTTGCCGAGCAGCCCGCCGCTGCGGTTGATATCGTCGACCATCATCAGGACGGTGTCCTTCAAAGTGGTCTCCGAGATCGCCATGGTGCCGGACAGCGAATGCAGGACCCCGACCTTGATGACGTCGTCGGCAGCCCGAACGGCCGGACTGCCGGTTACGGCGGCGGCCAGGGCCGCGGCCGCTATAGCCCCCCTTGTCACGGATTTCATTGCTCACACTCCGCTAGACGTTGATGTTGCACCGCAACATTCTGCGAAAGCCCTGCCGAGCATGTCAAGCATCAATGAAATAAAACGCACTATATTCAATAGAATTGACCGCCACTTACAATCAATTGGCAAAAGAACACCAGCGCCCAAGACAATATGACTTGCGCGTTATTGTATTCTGAAAGCCTCGCCTGGCCGCTCTTGATTGCGTTGACGGCCGGCACGGCACGACGTATTGCCTGGAGTGCGCGGATGGCAACGTCCGCTAGAGGCTGATGTTGCACAGCTGATGCCTCTCGGCCTCCAGGTGCGTCCGCGCGCCTGGAGGCCACGTCTTGGCGCACTCCGGCGCGCCGGGAATGGCGTCTAGCCCGCTCCCCGCTCCTCCTCCTCCTTCAGAATCTGAACCATCTCTCCGAGGTCGACGTCGCGCCGCTCGCGCAGCGAGACGTAGACGAAAACCATCGTGGCGCGCTCGCGGATCATGCTGGCCGGAAAGGGCAGGTAGACGAGGCCCTGCGCGTTGAAGCCCGGCGAGGCGGTCGCGACCTGATAGGCCCGGCGCAGCTCGACGTCGACCAGGCGCAGCACCTCGCCGTCGCGCCCCGAGAGCTGCGAGGGGATGCGCGCCACGCGCAGGAAGCTCGCCTTGTCCTCGGCCGCGTCGAAGCCTTCCATCAAGGCATCCGCCAGCAGAGAGTCATCGTCCCACGAGCGGCCGGTCGCCGCCGGCGGCTCGCCGTGCGGATGGGAATGCAGGTGCTCTTGGTCCGGCGGATGGTTGTGACCGAGCGGCCCCTGTCCACTGCCGTTAGACCCCTTGGTTCCGGTCGCCATGGCCCTCACCCTCCCTCGGCCGAGAAGTCGACCGGCCTGTCGATGAGGTCCTTGTGGGCGCCGAGCTTGCCGTGGGCGACCAGGCTGCCCAGCACGTCGACCATGACCCGCGTGGCGAAGAGCGAGGTGATGTCGGAGGTGTCGTAGGGCGGCGAGACCTCGACCACCTCCATCCCGCAGATGCCTTCGGCGGCGACCTTGCTGACCAGGCTCAGGGCCTCGCGCGGCAGGAAGCCGCCGGGCTCCGGCCAGCCGGTGCCGGGCACGAAGCCGCAGTCGACGCTGTCGATGTCGAAGCTGAGGTAGACCGCGTCGGCGTCCTTCCAGGCCGTCTCCAGGGCGATCTCGGCCACCTTGTCCAGGCCCAGGCGCTCGACGTCGGCCATGGAGATGATGGTGGTGTCGCGCTTGCGCGCCTCGGCCACCGCCTCGCGCGGCACCTGCCAGCCGCCAATGCCGATCTGCACCAGGTTGGTCGCCGGCACGTTCTCCATGTTGGTGGCGTGGAACCAGGGCGTGGTGTGCATGCGCTCGTCCAGGTCCTTCTCCTGGATGTCGGCGTGGCGGTCGAAGTGGACGATGCCGATCTTCTTGGAGGTGCACTGGGCGATGCCGCGCAGCGTGGCGAAGCCGATCGAGTGGTCGCCGCCCATGATCAGCGGCAGCGCGCCCGCGGAGAAGACGTGGCTCACGGCGCGCGAGATCTGGTCGAAGGTCTTCTCGATGTTGGCCGGGATGGTGAAGACGTCGCCCAGGTCGCAGAGCGTCATCTGCTCGCGCAGGTCGACGCCCAGCTCGTAGTTGTAGGGCGTGTAGAGGGCCGAGATGCGCCGGATGCCCTGGGGCCCGAAGCGGGTCCCGGGGCGGTAGGTCGTGCCGCCGTCGAAGGGCACGCCCAGGACCGCCGCGTCGTAGTCGCCGACCCGGGCGACGTCCTCGACATAGGGCGCCTTGAGGAAGGTGTTGATTCCGGCGTAGTGCGGCAACTCGCCGCGGGCAAAGGTGGAGATGCCGCGGTCCTCGATGCTGTCGGCCGCGGCCAGGCCGACCCGAACCGCCCACTGCTGCTCCTTCCGCCAGCCGTCCTCCGGCAGCTCGGCCTCTTTCAGGGCGGAGCGCCAGCCCTGGAGCTGGAGCTTGTCGAAGTCCGGATGATGGCGGCGGCGCCCGGGCAGCGTCCGAGCGAAACCGCCGGCCGCGCGGAAGGTCCGGCGGAAGGGGTCAGCGAGCAACATCGGCGGATCCTTGCTTCAAGGGTCGGGAAGCCTGCCAGGGCGCCTTGGCCTCGGCCACCAGCGCCGGCGGCGGCTTGCGGTGATCCTCCAGCGGCAGGTCGTAGGTGATGGTGGCGCCGTAGGCCTGGGGCGCGTCGGGGTCCCAGCGCAGCTTGTCGAAGACCAGGAGCCGGGTGCCCAGCATGAAGCCTTCCTTGAGGTCGTGGGTGACCATGAAGACGGTCATCTTCTCCTCTTCCCAAAGGCCCAGCAGGATCTCGTGCATGCGCAGGCGGGTTCCCGGGTCGAGCGCCCCGAAGGGCTCGTCGAGCAGCAGCACCTTGGGCTTGGGGATTAGGGCCTGGGCGATGGCGAGCCGCTGCTGCATGCCGCCCGAAAGCGTCTTGGGATAGGCGTCGCGGGCGTGGTCGAGCCCGACCCGGGACAACAGGTGCCCCGCCCGCTCCCGGGCCGCGCGGCGCGACCGCCCGTAGAGTCGCCCGAGGAAGGGAGCGGCCCTCAGCTCCAGGGGCAGGATCAGGTTCTCCATGACGGTCAGGTGCGGGAAGACCGAGTAGCGCTGGAAGACCACGCCGCGGTCCGCGCAGGGCTCGGCGGAGATCGGGGCGCCGTCCAGGTGGATCTCGCCACGGCTCGGCCGCTCCTCGCTGAGCAGCAGCCGCAGGAAGGTCGACTTGCCGCAGCCGCTGGCGCCGACGATGGTGCAGAACTCGCCAGAGGCGACGTCGAGGTTGATCCGCTCCAGGACCGTGACCGCGCCGTAGTTCTGCTCGAGATTGCGGATGGAGATCCGGCTCATAGGCTCTGCTCTCCCGGAAGCCAGCGGAAGGCACTGCGCGACAGGCGCTGCAGCAGGTAGTCGAGGAGAAAGGCCAGCAGGGTGATCCAGGCCACGTAGGGCAGGATCACGTCCATCGCCAGGTAGCGCCGGACCAGGAAGATCCGGTAGCCCAGGCCCTCGGTCGCGGCGATGGCCTCGCTGGAAATGAGGAACAGCCAGGCCGGCCCGAGGGAGAGGCGCAGCGCGCCGATCAGCCGCGGCAGGATCTGCGGCAGCACGACCCGGGTGACGATCTGCCAGCTCGAGGCGCCGAGGGTCTGGGCCTTGATCAGCTGCTCACGCGGCAGCGCGGCCACCGTGAAGGAGAGGTCGCGAATCAGGAAGGGAGTCACGCCGAAGACGATCAGCACAACCTTGGCCAGCTCCCCCAGGCCGAAGACGATGAAGAGGATCGGCAGGACCGCCAGCGGCGGCACCATCGACAACGCCGCGACCACCGGCGCGAAGGCGGCACGCATCATCGGCAGCAGGCCGATCGCGATACCGGCGACCAGGGCCAGAGCGGTCGCGATCGAGAGGCCGAGGAAAAGGCGCAGCAGGCTGGCCAAGGTGTCCGCCCAGAGAAGATAGGTTCCCTTGCGGGCGTCGGGTTGGAAGGCGAAGCGGTCGATCGCGGCGGCGAAGCTCTCGAGCGACGGCAGCAGCTTGTCGTTCGGGTTGACCGCCAGCCGGGCGTCGGAGGCGAAAAGATAGGCGGCCGCGAGCACCACGAAGGGCAGCGCTCCGAGCAGGATCTGCCCGGAGCGACCCGGCCGCCGGTTAATCGCCCGCGCCATCTCACCTGTGCCGAGCGCGCGGCGCTAGAGTTCGCCCTCCGCGGCCTTGGTCATGAAGGCGGCATCGAAGCGCAGCTTGGTGTTGGCGCCGTCGCCCAGGGTCTTGCCGGAGGGAAAGGTCATGCCGACGTGGTCCGGGCTTGCCGCCCCCTCGCCCAGGATGCCGTGGTCGAAGAGGAACCTGCGGACCACGTCCATGGTCTTGACCAGGTCGTCGCTCCGGGCGAAGGCGGCCGCCTCAGCCGGCGTGTAGAACATGCGCGTCGTGCTCAGCTGGGCTTCGTAGCCGGCCAGGTCGGTGCCCGATTTCTCGCCCATGAAACGGCGGGCTTCTTTGCCGAGGTCGTCGTCCTTGGCCATGAGGCCCATGGTCTCGTACCAGGCGCCCACCAGGGCCTTGCCAAAATCCGGATTGGCCTCCAGCACCTCGGTGTTGACCACCATCATGTCGATGATCTCGCCGGGGATGTCGGCCGAGGTGTAGAGCAGCTTCGCGCCCGGCTCCGCGGCGACCTCGCTCAGAAGCGGGTTCCAGGTGACCACCGCCTCGACTTCGTCGGTCTTGAAGGCGGCCACCATGTCGGCGTCCGAGGTGTTGACCACGGTCACCTCACGCTCGGACATGGCGACGCTGTCGAGCGCCCGGGCAAGGAGGTAGTGGGACACGGAGAGCTCGACCAGGTTGATCTTCCTGCCCTTGAGCGCGGTCAAGTCACCGTCGCCCTTGACCACCAGACCGTCATTGCCGTTTGAGAAGTCGCCGATGATCAGCGCAGTGGAATCGAGCCCGCCACCCGCCGGGATGCTGAGCGCGTCCATGTTGGTCATAACGCAGCCGTCGAAGGCGCCAGCCGTGTACTGGTTGATGGATTCGATGTAGTCGTTGATCTGCACGACCTCGATGGAGATGCCGTACTTGTCGGCCCACCTGTCGACGATGCCCTTTTCGGCGGCATAGGCCCAGGGCATCCAGCCGACATAAATCGACCAGGCGATCCTGAAGGAGTCCTTCTTGGCCGCAAGCGCCGGCTGCGCCGTGATCGCGAGGGCGGCGAGCAACAAGGCCCAAAAGCTCTTCGTCATGAAGTTTCGCAGCATCCCTAACCTCCTGTCCGATCGCGCGACCGGCAATGGGCCGTCCGCATGGGCAAGGTCGCGCTCCGTTGCTGACGGGCGAGCCGCAGCCAGCCTGTCCAGGCAGAGGCCCAGCGCCCTTTTTCCGTTGCTACGCGCATAGGTTGTCAATAGTTCACACATCGCCTAGCGGAAGTTTTCAAGCTCGACAAAATCCATCGCCGCCGAAAGGTCTTCCATACCTGCGGGCTTCGCTCGGTGCCGGAAGCAAGGTCATCAAGACAGGTCGCCACGCCTTCAAGCTCCTGGTCAGAAATTACCTTTTCTGTTCCGGAGGTCGGCGACGAGGATGAGTGGAGATCCCTGAAGCCAGCCTCAGGTCTTTCGCAGTGATCTCCCGGGATTTTGGCCCGCCGTGGCTCCGGGGTACTTTTCCGCCCCGGAGTGCGTCTCTCGGACCAGACACCACCGTTCGATGGCCGGAACCCTAGACGCCCTGCGTCCAGCGTTTTCGCAAACCGCGTGCCAAACCTGCAGGGATGCCCTGACCCAATTCCGATCCCGCGCGCCGCCTGGGATTTCGCGGCCTTCGGTCCGCGAACGTGCGCGCGCGAACGGGCCCCAAGCTTGCACATATATTGCGCAACCCGGAATCCTTGCCCAATTCCTGGGCAGGGATTCCGGGACCAGACGGCGATGATTGTCGCCTTGGCAAGCGCTCAGCCGCCGGGGGTTCCCGGGTGCCTGGATTGACTCCCAAAGCGCCCCAACACAGAGTCCTCCTTCACTCCCCTCTTGTGAGCAGGCAATCGGGTTCCGTGGCAAAGCCTCCGAAGCGGCCCTCAGGCCATGGCGCAGCCTCGACGCCCAGCGGCGATACGACCGCCGCCGCGCGGGAAGTCGCCGCCAGATTCGATCCGCTGAAGCTGCCGGACTCCTTCTATGAGGATCCCTTTCCGACCTACCACGCGCTGCGGACCTGGGATCCGGTCCACCGCTGCGCCGACGGATCCGTCTTCCTGACTCGCTACGACGACCTGCTCGCGATCTACAAGGACGCGAAGCGCTTCAGCTCCGACAAGAAGAAGGAGTTCGGGCCCAAGTACGGCCCGACGCCGCTGTTCGAGCACCACACGACCAGCCTGGTCTTCAACGACCCGCCGCTACACACCCGGGTCCGGCGGCTGATCGCCGGCGCCCTCACCCCGGCGGCCATCGCCCGCATGGAGCCGGACCTGGTCCGCCTCGTCGACCGCCTGCTCGACCGGGCACAGGACGAAGGCCGGCTCGACCTGATCGACGACTTCGCCGGCGCCATCCCGGTCGAGGTCATCGGCAACCTGCTGGACGTGCCGCAGGCCGACCGCGGGCCGCTGCGCGGCTGGTCCCTGGCGATCCTCGGCGCGCTCGAGGCGACGATCTCTGAGGAGGTCATGGCCCGCGGCAATGCGGCCGTCGTCGACTTCCTCGACTATCTCCGCGGCTTGGTGGCAGAGCGGCGTCGCAAGCCGGGCGATCCGCGCAGCGACGTGCTGACGCGGCTGATCCAGGGCGAGGCCGACGGCGAGCAGCTGACCGAGACCGAGCTGCTGCAGAACTGCATCTTCATCCTCAACGCCGGCCACGAGACGACCAGCAACCTGATCGGCAACGGCCTGGTCGCGCTGGCCACCTGGCCGAGGGAACGCCGCCGTCTGATCGAGGACCCCGGTCTGATCAAGACGGCGGTGGAGGAGGTCCTGCGCTTCGAGAGCTCGAACCAGCTGGGCAACCGGATCACCACCGAGCCCGTGGAAATCGGCGACGTCGAGATGCCCGCGGAGACGCGCATCACGCTCTGCATCGGCGCGGCCAACCGCGACCCGGCGCACTTTCCGGACCCCGACCGCTTCGACATCGCCAGAGCACCGAACCGGCACCTCGCCTTCGGCGCCGGGCCGCACGTCTGCGCCGGCCTCAGCCTGGCCCGCCTCGAGGGCCAGGTCGCCGTCGGCCGCTTTGTCACTCGCTTCCCTGGCTACGAACTGGCCGAGCCACCCCGGCGCGCGCGCCGCGCCCGCTTCCGCAGCTTCGTCTCGGCGCCGGCAGTGGTGACTCCCTAGGGCTCACTCATGAGCATCGGAGGGTCACCCCCTCCCCGACCCTCCCCCATCAAGGGGGAGGGAGACGACAACGGGCGCCGCCCCAACTAAGCCCTCCCCCTCGATGGGGGAGGGTTGGGAGGGGGTGACCCTTCGGAGCAAGCAAGCCGGCCTTAGTCCATCAAGAGGCCGCCGTTGATGTCGATGATCTCGCCGGTGATGAAGCCGGAGAGGGGCGACACCAGGAAGCGCACCACGTGGGCGACCTCCTCGGCCTCGCAGAAACG